>Ga0325401_1000876_pt1 | contig 23853 bp, 16 predicted proteins | sample PopdelMetagenome_FD_205666 | JGI IMG/M metagenome (GOLD analysis project Ga0325401, IMG submission 205666) | Populus deltoides microbial communities from Bellville, Georgia, United States - Xylem-PdKOR-R2 | ecosystem: Host-associated > Plants > Phyllosphere > Stem > Wood/Secondary xylem | place... | reverse complement strand
TAATATTATTTTAGAAGTCTCTGGTCGGCATATTTTAATTAAGTGGCTTTTCGGTCGACAATTTAATCTTTTGAGTTTATATATTAAGGTGGAACTAGTCACAGTTTCAGTGGTTACGTACGTTCTCCCTATTTTTTTTTTTTAATCTTTTGAGTTTAAATATTAAGGTTAACATCCATTAAGATTTTGGTAAATTTCTCCGTCTAATATTATTTTAGAAGAAAATTTAGTTTTAGTTAACTCATAAACTAATAAAAAATACCAAACACAACAATAATTAAGAATTGAGATTGATTGATTGAGCCATGAGGAGAAAGTGACATAATCATCATGCAACAATATTAGGGTAGAACTTTTTGTATATTTATATTGAAACTTCAAAGTCTATAAACTATTATGGTATGAAATAATACAAATCTCTTGAGCATGTGGTTAAGCAACCCACACATAAAAATATCAATTTCTAAAATAGCTAAGTAAATAAGGTTTGATAGGAGTGTGACACAAAAATAATTTATACCTAGGCATCAACACTATTGAAAAAGAAAAACCTCACCCAATAAATATCAATTCGTGAATGAGAACTATATGGAAGACGCCACGAAATCAGTTGTTCTTCGATAAGTCATTTCAGTTCTTTAGAGAACTAAGGAAGGGAAAATATCTTACAAACTCACACAACAAGGTGCAACAAAGAAGCCTTATTAATCTCAAGATTGTGTAACCCTACATGTCTGATTATAATATTATTTATACTGACTATAGACTAAAATAAACCCTAATGGGCCTCTTATATGGACTTCTATGAGGTTCACTTACAACTAAACCCAAAACATAAAGAAATAAAAATAACACAAAGCTTGGTATTATTGTTGTATATAGCAAGGAAAATAAAAGCTAAATAATTTGATTTCCCTAGTTTATAAGTTGTTATTGTTGAATAACCCTTCCTTGCATTCATAGGAGTAGTTGTCACCACTATAAAACCTTTGTAGACTAGGAAAATCCTGACCTGATTTGCCGTCCTTTTAGTTCATATTTAGCTTGGATTCACGTGTATAACTTGGGCAAATAATAAAGTCAATTTTCCCATTTGTTGCTAATTTAATTACTTGTTTGTTTAGGAGAATAAATTATTGACTTTCTATCATTGTAACATTAGAAAGACAAGCCTAACAAGGCTGTTATGGAGTCGGACACATCACCCCCTTAATCCACACGAATTGAGCTATTTTTTTTACTTGGATTAGATGAGTTAGACGTTGTCCTTCATGCTTCCTAAGCGTCCTAAGCTCCTCGAGGTCCATCTTGCTCTATATGTTCCGAACAAACTCATTCAATGCCTCTTTAAGTTTTTTTTGCCCTAACACTTGTAATTGGTCAATTTGGCACTTCCAAAGGGTATTTGGCATAATTAAGCTTTGTGTTGGGTTGATCTTCATTATAAAATATTTTTCTCATTCCTTGAACGTTAATAATAGGGTTTCAACGTGAGGCTTTAGGATTTTTATTTTTCAAAAAGAAAATGAAACTTTGTTTGCTTGAATATATTGTTTAGAAGACAATTATCCTAATCGTTGTACTACAAGCGATTCTTTTATGGTTTTTGTGGAAAAGCTACTAAAAACATTTTTCTCATAATATTCAAAACAAAGAGATAGATGGTCCACATTACATTTCCCATCGAGCTATTTTTTTTAATGTCAGGTACTATTTAAAGAAGAAAAAAAATTTATGATTATAATCATCAACTCAATTAGGTCTAATAATATAGTTTTATTTAATATTATGATAAAAAAAACAATGACATTAAATGGATTTAAAAAAAAAAGTAATCATGATGATCGCACAAAAAAACACTCACCAAAAAGTAAAATATTATTAAGTGTAATTCCAAGACAGCCCCATACTAAATGATAAAATTAAAAAAAAAATAATGATGTTCAATTCTCAATAATTCAAATATAGAAGGATGAAATTGAAAAAAAATCAACAAAAAGAACAAAAAAAAAAAATAAAACACAAGCAAAATCGAGTAAGTCTGCTAAACCTCATAAACTAGATAATGTGAATGGGAAAACCTAACAAATGGAAAAATAAGAAAAACTATGAAGCCCAATTCTTAAATAAGCGAAATGTTCAAGGATAAAATAAAAAATATTCATTCTATAAAAAAGCGATCCAAAAAAAAGATTGGAGTCAATCCGAGATAACCTATCTAACTCACGATTCAGGTTATGAGATTGTATAACTCCATAGAAAGGAAAGCAAAGAAAATTATCGAAGCCTAATTTCAGCAAACTCAATGTATAATGATGTAACTGAAAAGAAAAATCAATGTAAAAAAAAAAAGATCTAAAAAAAGATTGATGTAAGCCTAAGTTAACCTTTCAAATGCGTGACGCGTGACCCGGTTATGGGACCATGATTACTCAATAAAAAAATCATGAAGCCTAATTCCCAATAAACTCAATGTTGAAGAATAAAATGGAAAAAAAAATTAATTTTAAAAAATAACCCAAACCAAATAATAACAATCAAAACAATGAGGACCAAATTTAACACAAAAACAAAGTGACACACCTTTCATTTTTGGCTAGGACAATGCAATTCCTAAGGAGAGGAGAGAGAAAAGAAGGAGGATTAAAAAATTGTCGTTGAAGCCTCACCGTCATCCCTCTACCAACATGCATTGCCTTTGTCAAATGACCTCGCTGCACTATGTCCAATGCCACCAAGGAATCTGACATTTGACCACTTGATAAAGTCACAAGTGTCGTTAGAATACGATAGGCTTCCTCAACATGGTTGTGCGAGCATTGCATGCACTAGCCAAGTTGTCCCATTTATTGATGTCATCCCACCATATTTGTTTTTGTATCAATTTTGATCCTTTTAATCTTAATTATTTCACATCATCATAATTTTATTTTATTTTTCCAAACTAAACATCAATGAAGTACCATAATTTTCTCTTGATATTGTGGGATTTTCATATTTAGGTAACCAAAACAAACGACCAAGTCAAATCCCAAATAAATTCAATGTGAAAGAATCAAATTGATAAAAAAAAAGTTGAGTGGCCAAAAAAACATAAAGGACATGGACATTTCCCTTGACTGTGCAAAAATCAGCCCCTAGTGTTAGCAAAAAAAGGACCTAACATTCGTATAAGCTTCAAATTCGGGCCGTGAAGCTCTAATTCTTTTAAATCAATGATATTTGAATTTTAATTTTTTAAACCAAACGACGAAATATTTATTTGACACTACAAGATCTTATATGTAGGCATAGAAAACAAATCACGAAGACTGATTAGTATTTAAAAGTGTATTTTTATCAAGGTTTTATATCATCATATTGCACTTAAAGTATCATTAAATTTCCTAACTTGAGCATGTTTTATAATGTCAAGTCTGATAACATAAGATATCTTTAATTTATGGTAAATACTCATTTTGAATGCAGGCATATCTCACAATTTAAAGGATTGATTGATGTGTTGAAAGTGAAAAGACAAAGAGAGGGCTAAGCTTAAAGAAGAGATGCTAGTTTAATTCAAACTGGAACACCATTCGGTTATTGAATCATAACTAGAGCTATAGAACCTGGATTTAGGTCTAGTTTATATGAATGGAAAGCTAAGATATAGGCCTAAAACTTTAATGCAGAGTCCAAGATTCAAAATGGCCGTTTTCAAGTTTAAATTGTAACAACAAAAGAGAAGTTAGAATCTGTCTTGCAGCCTTGACAATATTCAGTGTTAAGCCCATATCACAAGTTCTAGAAGTCCAAATGAGCTCATTCTTGTTTTGTTGGAAAGCTAAGACACATGCTCAGAACTTTCATGAAGAATATCTATCAAATTCTGATGTTAGAAATGATGTTTTGTTCAGACAAGAAGATAATGGTTGTCACCAAGTCAAGAGGTGGCCACCCACTCAATAATTAGTCTTCAAATCAATAGTTTTGAATTTTAGCCTATAAAAGGAGGCATTTGCCATACATTTAGACATTTTGGTTTTCAGATCAAAATTTACTCTTGCTCTTTTTCTTTATATTTTGTAATGTTCAAGTTTTATTTCATGTTATATTAATCTCTTGTTTATGTTTTTCATTTCCTTTTCTTTACTTAGTTAATTTATATCATTATTATGTTTTTATTTTGTTTATTCATATTCCTCATCTTCATTATGTTTAGCTAAGTTTATTTTGTCAAGGTGAAAAGGGTACACTAATGGTGTAAGAATAAGTATAGTATAAACTCAACATGGACTTTAATGTTTGATACTAACATATTTTGTATTTGTTATCTTACTTACTCTTAATACCTTGCTTGTTAAATGGTTAATCTAGATTTGTGTTGTACAACTCTTGGTACAACAAATACTTGATCCTTTCATAACCAACTGTATAGTGTAACCGACACCTGTGTTATGAAAGGAACTTGATTTGTTGTTGACATAAGTTATTACCATGAATACCTGACAACATTTACAAGTATTGGCATTACTCAAATAAGATAATTAATATGATCATGTTACTAAGTTATAACCCGATTGAAACCTTCTTTGTGTGTGGTTTCCTGTTAAGTAATAAAAAGAGTTTATATTATACTAATTTGAAATACCATTAGTGGATCCTCTAACCTTCACATTTGTTTTATCCTTGTTTAATCCTTAAATCAATATCACATCTCAAAAGTTCTCTTCAATGCCTTTTCATTTATTATTTGTAATTTTATATAGTTGACCTCCATATGGTTCAACCCCAGTCTTGTCGGGTTATTTATTACTTCGACATTCCTGTACTTAGGATAAGACATTAATCTTTTGATCGTGTTAGATTTTTGGTGCCGTTGCTGGGGAGGTAAGTTACTATATAAATTATATATTTTATTTTATTCTATTTTTCTTTTCACTTTTATTGTTTTTCTAATTTTTGTTTCTTCCTTTTCTTTTTCTTTCCATCTGCATTTGCATGAGAATTTGGACACGCACATTAAGTGGTAGATTTTCTAGGAAATCCTCATCATTTTAAGAAAACATGGCTGAAGAGGATAATCAATCGCTTCATAATGAGAATAATCGTGTTAAAACACTTAGAGACCACATGAATCCAACTAGAACAAGTGTATCCTCATGTATAGTTTTCCCTCCTGATGCATCCCACTTCAATTGTAAACCAGATATTATTCAATTTTTACCTACTTTTCATGGCTTAGATCTAGAAAAACCATACTTGCATTTGAGAGAATTTGAAGAAGTTTGTAACACTTATAATGACTTAAATTGTAGCATGAACACCATTAGATTAAAGCTTTTTCCTTTTCAAAAAAAGATAAAGCTAAAACATGGCTACAAAATCTTAGGTTAGGATCCATTCGTGCTTGGGATGAAATGCAACAACAGTTTTTGAAGAAGTTTTTTCCATCTCATAGAACAAACTCTTTCAAAAGATAAATCACCACATTCACTAAAAAGCCAAAAAAAAAAAAACATTTTACCAATGTTGGGATAGGTATAAAGACTTGCTTAATACATGTCCTCATCATGGTTTTGAAACATGAAGATTGGTTTCACACTTTTATGAAGGGTTAACACCTAAAGATAGGCAAATGGTGGAATTGACGTGCAATGAAACTTTTAAAGATAAAGACCCTGATGAAGCAATGAAATACATGGACTTGTTAGCTGAAAATGCTTAGAATTGGGACATTACATGTACTTATGAGGCACCGGGTGAAACTCAACCTCATACATCTAGTGGAGTTATATATAACCTTAGAGAATATCATGACCTCCAAGCTAAATTTGCATGTTTAGCTAGAAAAGTTGAGGCACTAGAAATTGAAAAGGAGTGGTCAATTGAAATCTGTTTAAGAAATTGTATGTCAAGTGTGTGAAACAAATGAACACTCAACCAATGATTGTCCAACTTTGTCTTGTTTCAAGGAATGTCTCCATGAACAAGCCAATGCTTTAAACAATTTTCAAAGGCCAAATCAGAATCCATACTCACAAACGTATAACCCTAGTTGAAGAAATCATCCAAATTTTAGTTGGAAGAGTGGTAACAATAATGCAAAAACTTCACAGTCACCATTTCAAGGACACCATAATTTTTAAAATTCTTATGGATTTGTACCTCCTTATGCTCCCTCTTCTAGAAGAAATCTTGAGGAAACACTGCATGCATTCATTGAAAAGCAAGAGACAATCAACAATCAAAATGCTCAAACTATGGCAGATTTGAAAGATACTCTTACAAAGTTCACACCTGCTCTCAATTTTCAGGAGAAAGGTAAGTTTCCATCTCAACCTCAGCAAAATCCCAAAGGGCAATACAATTTAAGTGCAAGTAGCTCCGGAAGTCAACACATGGATCAAGTTAAATCAATCATTACTCTCCGCAGTGGTAAGGTTATTGAAAAACCTATTCTTGAACCCTGTGAGAAAGATGACGAGTTAATCTCTAAGGGTAAGGAAAGGGTTGAACCTGGACATTGCAAAGAAAAGACTGATTCCCCACCAACACTTCCATTTCGTCATGCCATGACCAAACAAAGAAAAGTCAATCATAACTCTGAAATCTTTGAAATTTTAAATAGGTAAGGATCAATATACCTTTGTTAGATGTTATTAAACAAGTATCTTCTTATGCTAAAGTTTTGAAAGACTTGTGCACTGTGAAGAGAAAACTGAATGTGAAAAAAAAAGCCTTTTTAGCCGAACAAGTAAGTGTCATTCTTCAAAACAACAATGCTTTGAAATATAAAGACCCTGGTTGCCCTACAATTTCATGCTTTATTAGAGAATATAAAATTGAAAAAGCTTTACTTGATCTTGGAGCTAGTGTGAATTTACTTCTATATTCAGTTTTTCAAAGTCTTAATCTAGGTGAGTTAAAACCAACCTCTGTAACTCTTTTACTTGCAGATATATCTGTAAAAATGCCTAGAGGAATAGTTAAAGATGTGTTAGTACAAGTTGATAAATTCATTTATCCTGTGGATTTTATTGTTTTGGATACACAACCTATTGAAGCATGTAATTCAATTCCAGTTATTTTAGGACATCCATTTCTTGCAACTTTTAGTGCATTGATTAATTGTAGGAATGGATTGATGAAGTTATATTTTGGAAACATGACATTGGAGATGAATGTTTTTAACATTTACAAGCAACCTGGAGCTGATAATGATTTACAGAAAGTAGACTTTATTGAAAAATTAGTTTATGATCAATTTGAAACTACCAGTAAAACTGAGTTTAATGAATTTAAAGATTTGCAAATGATTTACTTTCAGGAAGAATCAAATGCAAGTAGTTAGAGACCAAAAATTGAGGAATTGCCACCACGATCAATTGAGTCCTTACCTTCAAGTGTTCAACCACCAAAACCTGATTTGAAACCGTTACCATTTAATCTCAAATACTCATTTTTGGGAGAAAATGAAACTATTCCAGTAATAATTTCTTTTAAACTTAATGCTCATCAAGAAGGTAAGTTATTACAAACTCTAAAAATGCACAAAAACACATTAGGATGGACCATAGCTGACATAAAAGGAATTAGTCCTTTGATATGCACACACAAGATTTATTTGGAGGAAAATGCTAAACCCTCTAGAGAAATGCAACGAAGGTTTAATCCTAATATGAAAGAAGTAATGAGAAATGAAGTCATTAAGCTTTTAGATAATGGAATCATTTATCCTATTTCTGACAGCAAATGGGTAAGTCCTACCCAAGTTATACCTAAAAAGTCTGGAGTCACTGTGATAATAAATGAGAAAAATGAGTTAATTCCAACTAGGACTATTACTGGTTGACGCATGTGCATTGACTATAGGAAACTTAATTCAATGACTAGAAAATATCATTTTCCTTTACCTTTCATGGATCAAATCCTAGAAAGAGTTGCAAGTCATGAATTTTATTGTTTCTTAGATGGCTATTCAGGTTATAACGAAATAGAAATTGCATTGGAAGATTAAAAGAAACTACTTTCACATGTTTATTTGGTACTTTTACATATTGAAGGATGCCTTTTGGATTATGTAATGCACCAGCCACATTTCAAAGATGCATGCATGGTATATTTAGTGATATGGTTAAATGTTTTCTTGAAATTTTTATGGATGATTTTTCTATTTTTGGTGATTCATTTGATGATTGTTTAACTAAGTTGGAAAAGGTTTTGAACAGGTGTGAAGAGAAGAATCTTGTGCTGAATTGAAAAAAATGTCATTTTATGGTAAGAAACGGCGTTGTACTTGGTCACATTATTTTATCAACAGGAATTGAGGTTGACAAATCTAATATCGAGTTAATTGCCAACTTGCCAACACCAAAATCTCTTAAAGATGTTAGATCATTCTTAGGACATGCTAGTTTTTATAAAAGCTTCATCAAAGATTTTTATTGTAATATCTAAGCCATTGTGTAACCTTCTAATAAAGGATAATGTTTTTGAATGAATTGAACATTGTGAAGAAGCCTTTGTTAAGCTCAAGAACTTGCTTACTTATGCTCCTGTCATTCAACCTTCTGATTGGTCATAACCTTTTGAAATAATGTGTGATGCTAGTGATTATGTCGTGGGTGCTGTTTTGGGACAATGAAAAGATAAAAAACCTTATGTGATTTACTATGCAAGTAAAACTCTAAATATTGCTCAGATGAATTACACAACCACTGAAAAGGTTACTTGCAGTAGTATTTGCATATGAAAAATTTTGATCTTATCTTGTTGTCTCACCTGTTGTTGTTTTTAGTGATCATGCAACATTGAAATATCTTCTTTCTAAGAAGGATTCTAAGGCTAGATTGGTGCGGTGGATTTTGTTACTTCAAGAATTTGATATCACAATCAAGGACAAGAAAGGCACCGAAAATATTATCGCTGATCATTTGTCAAGATTGAAAATAGATTCCATATCTAACATCACACAAATCAATGATTACTTTCCTGATGAATCTTTACTTTCTATTTCTACAATGCCTTGGTTTGCTAATATTGTCAATTTTCTTGCAATATGAGATTTGTTAGCTCATTAGAGTACCCAAGACAAAAGAAAGTTTTTGAATGAAGTAAAGATCTTTTATTGGGATGACCTTTACTTATTCAAATATTGTCCTGATAAAATATTTCAAAGATGCATTCCCGATAATGAGGTAAGTATTGTCATTAAATTTTGTTATTTTGAGGCATGTGGAGGTCATTTCTCATAAAAGAAGACGACTATAAAAATCTTACAATGTAAATTTTATTGGCCCACCATGTTTAAGGACATGCATACATTCTGTAAAACATGTGAAAATTATAAAAAGTTAGGATCTATTTCAAAACGTCACATGATACCTTTAAATCCTATTCTTGTCATTGAAATCTTTGATTGTTGGAGTATAGATTTCATAGGTCCATTTCCTCCATCATTCGGTTTTGTGTACACATTAGTCGCAGTTGATTATGTTTCAAAATGGATAGAGGCAATTCCAAGTCGAAACAATGATCATAAAATAGTGATCAAGTTTTTGAAAGAAAATATTTTGAGTCGATTTGGAATCCCTCAGGCTATGATAAGTGATGGTGGAACACATTTATGCAACAAACCATTTGAATCGTTAATGAAGAAATATGAAATCACACACAAAGTTGCCACTCCTTATCACCCTCAAACAAGTGGGTAAATAGAACTTGCTAATAGAGAGATCAAACAAATTTTGAAAAAAACAGTGAACCCTAATTGGAAATACTGGTTTTTAAGACTTAATGATGCACTTTGGGCTTATTGAAATGCTTTTAAAACATTATTAGGTATGTCATCTTATAGGTTGGTTTATGGAAAACCTTGTTACTTGCCTGTGCAACTTAAACACAAAGCTTATTGGGCTATTAAAGCTTTCAATTCAAACCTTTATGATGCTAGCCAGCTACGCAAGTTACAAATAAATGAGCTTGAGGAAATAAAAAAATGATGCGTATAAGAATTTAAAAATTCATAAAGCAAGAATCAAAGAGTTTCATGACAAAATAATCTTGAGAAAAACATTTGATGTTGATCAAAAAGTTTTGTTTTATAATTCTCGACTCCATTTATTTACTGGAAAGCTAAGATCAAGATGGAGCGGTCCATTTATTGTGAAACATGTGTATCCTTATTTGGCCTTTAATATTAAGAATCCAAAGAATGGTCATGTTTTTAAGGTAAATGAACATCGTTTGAAAGCTTACTTTGATAATTTTCCTAGTGAAATTGAATCCATTGGTTTGAATGATCCTATATATAAAGGTTGATTATTTTGTTTTTCTCACATTGTTTTTATGTTTCTTTTTTGTGACTCTTGTTTTGCTAGTCTTTCTCCAACCCCGGTCAAATGACAGATAACGGTACTCCGTGACTCTCAAGTCAGTTCTTTCAATTTCCCATGATAACTGATATCTGTGTATATGTTTGTTCAATTCCTCATTCCTTCTCTTTTCTTTGCATCTTTTTTTCACTTTTCATCTAAAAAATGGACACCACTCTTGAAAAATTAAAAAAAGTATTTTCTCGTTTTGCCTCAAAATGTGATTATAAAAATTTACCATGCTAGGTGTGAAAGATTGAGGTTGTTAATGAACCATGAAATTCTTAAAGATATTAACTGGATGATTGAAGCAAAGGTCCAATTATTAGGTGAGTCTTCCAATTCTTTTATTTCATATATGCCTGGGACAAGTAAAAGCACTTTTGCAAAGAAACATCATGCAAAATGACTGAAAGTCTGTCACCAATGTGCCAGATGAACTTGTAATGCACAATGTCGCTATTTAAGAATGGTATCTGTTGCTATCCAATTTTTGACCCATATTTTTGATAAATTTTCAGAAAAAATCAAAAAAAGGAAAAAAAACAATGAAAACCCCAAAATTTGCATTTTTGATATATTTGCATCATTTTTAGCATTTTCAACATCATCTCAGAAGAATTTAAATTTTCAAAGGTATTTGGAACGCGTTCAACTTTTAACGCGATAGTTTTACAATCACTGATTTTTCTTGTTGAGTTGACGTTGATATTGCTCGTTTTAAAAAAATACAAAAAAATATATCAAAATTGAAATTTACAAAAAAAAGAGGAAAGGAAAAGGAAAGGAAAAGTTGAGGGACTAGTTTGAAAACCTAACAAAACTTTTCCTATAAATACCATGCTACAATAAAAAGAAAAGGGGAGAAAAATTTTACAGGCATGGAGGCGGAGACAATTTTGGGGAACAAAAACTAAAAAACCCTAAATCTAAACTGATTCCAGCTCTCGGCTGCCCTTTCCTTGGAGAAACCAGAACCCCTCTCTGCTATTGTAGTCGGCTCCCCATTTCCCTACAGAGAAGCTCTCTTTCCCTGTTTGAGCCGCCACTCTCCCTCTCCAAGCAGGCGACCACCTACTCCCCATCTTCTTCTCCCTCACAAGGCAGCCCCCTCCCTTGGCTAAAAACAAAGAGAACCAAAGCCACGGCAAAACCCCCTGCCTCTCCTCATTTTCCTTCTCCTGAAACCAGCCAGAGCTTGGCCCTTCCCTTGGCTAAAAGAGCATCAGGGAGCACAAAAACAACCTCTCTAGCCGCCCCCCTCATTTTACCCCCTCTCAGCCGACTGAAACCTTCAGCCGGGAATACCATTTATTCCCTCATGAACATACTTTCACACCCTCTCTTGGCCAACCACCATCAACCGGCCAGCAGCAGCATCCCTTCTCCAGAGACGATGAGGAAATGAGAAGGGAGGCCAAAGGGTAGTGAAGAAGGGGCAGAAAACCAAAACTTAGATGGGCGCCGATCTCACGACCATGGCAGCGATGGACAACACCGCCGTTGCAGAAATGAAATGGGAGGAGGGAAGTTGCCGGTCCAGCCATCCACACGCCTGGTCTGTTGGCGGCGCGTGCAACGCCTGGCTCCAGATTTGGCAGATCGGAAGGAAGAGAAGCCGGACTGAAAACAAAGAAAAAGCTATAACAGACTTGCTTGCTGCGTTTAGTTGTTTTGCAGGTAACGGTGGTGCTCGCCGCTGGTGAAGAAGGGAGGAAGCCATTATAGGTCTCTGCTGCTGCCCGGATTTCAGGTTTCACGCGCCGCCAGTGGCGGTGGCGCGTGGAGGAGACGTGCCGCCACTGTGCCACAACCACAGAAGGTGCCCAGAATTCTCCAGCACTGTTCCCGAAGCTATTTTTTTGTAATTTTCAAATGTTGCTGTGTATATTTGGATACTGTTGTGTTTTGATTTATTTGATTTTGTTTTTTTGTTATGTTGTAAACATGTAATGACGGTGTATGAGAAAATCATGATAAAAAGAGATGTGTGTGTGTTGTATTTTTATTTATGTCATTGAATTGTAAAAATCAAAAAGACAAAAAGAATTAAGTGTTTAATTTGAATATGGTTAAATATCTCATGGACAAATAAAATCATGTTATATTTTCCATGAAAGTGTAAGAACATGTTTCTACACATATTCGGGGATTTAATAACTGATTTATTAAAACCTTAGAATCTAATTAATATTTCAAATTTTCAAATCACATTAAATCGAAAAGCAGCTTACCTTAGGTAGGGTGCGCTAGGGGTGCTAATACCTTCCCTAGCCACAACCAGTCCCTTACCCTCGAATCTTTGACAACGACCAATAAATCTGGGTTTCCTAGTAACCCTTCATTAAATACTAGGTGGCGACTCCCAAGAACCAATCAAGGAAACAGAATGAAAAATCACCGAATCGCCGCGCGGGTGACGTGCGACAGAATGGTGACTCCACTGGGGAAAGGTAATGTTTTCAACATTATTGGACTAAGCTTCGTGTTTTTGATGTGTTTAAATTTTTTGTGTTTTGTTTTGTTTTATTTTTGTTTTATTCATGCATTCTATAGAATTGTTTCATGCATCACATGTTTTAATTTTTGAAAGCACACACAAGCTTTAGGTTAGGTGGGGGACTAACAACTTGCCTTATGACTTGAGTCAAGGTTTAAGTTTGTGTAAACCCCAACTCTTCGTTGAGTGCTTAGACTGGTAATAATTGGTACACATGCCAACCCATTACCTATTGGGCCCCCATATTGCCTTTACGAGGGTAATCACTGGGACAACGAGAGACCCTTTTTAGAGACCAAGTAGTAAACCTACCCTTTGTCTCACGTAAAAAGATTAGAACCTGTCTTTAGGATGTATGCTCTGTAAATAGTTGTTTTGCATCTGAGCAAGCCCTTCTTGAAGCATCTTGAATTCAGGACTTACGGGGGATATAATGGTCATCATTTAAGAAATTTCTATTGTAAAGTTTGATCAAGAATAAAAATTCTTGTTTCATCATGCAAAAGTTATGACCATATGTCACCCCTCGAAGGGCAAATTCATCATATAGATTACATGTTCATACATTTATCATGCATGTGCTAGGAGGAAAAATAGGTTCCCCCATCCGAGGTTTACTACACTAGACAAAAAAGATGGATAATAAAGAAAGGTGTCAGGAGAGGCTCATTGTTAAAAGGAAGTTCAGAGCATCAAGGATGGAGTAGCTAGACTCAGATCTGCTTGAACAAGTGTTGGGCTTCAAATGGAAAGGGAATGTTTGCACAGTCTTCTGTGGAAACACTGCGTGTCCACGTCCAATTGAAGCTGCACCTCTCTTTTTTAGTCATGAACAATAGCAGCAATGCCTCTAGTCATCAGCTAATGACGACCTTGGTTCTTGCATTGGATGCCGACCTGAAAAAACAAAAGCAGACATTGAACTTCAACGTGGCAGAGCTCTCTCTACAGAAATCTGTTTGTGGCTCTGCAAGTAGGGAATCCAAGAAGGGATGCAGTAGTTTCAGATCATATATAATTTCATCCCATCAGTGTTAGCTTGAAAACACAAAAGTAGGGAGAAAAGACAGACCTGGACAGAAAAACAAGAAGAAAACTGAAACTACAATAGAGCACAACTCCCTCTACAGGTGTTTGTTTGCTGCACTGTCAGTGAGGAATCAAAGAAGAGACAAAGGAGTTTTAGATTCATCAGGTTCTCTTCCAATAGAGATAATACGTGATTCCACATATCGACAGTGATAGTGCTGCAAGTTTCCGGGCGCTGCCAAGATTACCTAGCTATTGAAAGGTTTTTCCAACAATCCTCAAACAACCACAACATTAGAGGATTGACATAATGTTGTGAAGGTTGTCGAAAGAATTGAACAAACAATGAAGAGGGGGACATATTGAAGGTTCTAGCACGGATTCCAGAACAATGATGAGAGATGAATCAGAGGATGACTTTGAAGGTGGGAAACCTTAGTTATGAGGTCCAGTCAGATCTCATTGTAGCATCAACTGCTCAAATGCCTTTGCCAAGATTGACATCTCTCTGCCACTCGAGTTTGTCGACCAGCATCTGTTACATTCCAGACTTGCTGCACCCATTTCGACAAATTGCATGCAACCACCGTGGTATAATTCAAACGAGATGTGAATATCATGGTGGGTTTCTGAGCCATTTTAGTTAAACAGATGCAAGAGTTTCAAGAATCGAGCTGAGATGATGGCATCGATCATTTTGTCGCCAGAACATCCTCAGAATGACGAGTGATCAGAATTGCTTGGCAAAACACAGATATTGCCAAAGAAGCTGATCTAAGAAGGGGTTAAACTATCAATCATCTTTGTTATGGATTTTTTGCCATTTTGCATTTTGTTTTGGGATCACATGTCATCCTTCAACGAAACATGTCTTTTCTTTGTCTTTTTGTTGTTTTGAAAGCATGAGATGTTTCTTTCAAAAGTTTATTTTGACAAAATATTTTGATCAAGCTCCAACATGCGATTAAGATTAATCAATCCTGAAGATTAAAAGTATTTTGATTGGAGAAATAACTTGATGCTTGAAAATGACATGAGGTGACCAAACAATTTTGAACTCATACATGAAACTGAACCACACATCATATAGCTAAGTTTTAGCAATATGCATAATGACACGTAGTGGATTCGGTAGCTATGGACTCGTGAATCATGACTCTTACAAGTCCAAATCATTACACTGGATGAAGTCAAAATTTAACGGTTCTAACCGACCTTGCTTTAAATGAGAAAAGGCCATCTTTGTTATCCTTTCACATTTCTTGAAATATTATCCCTTGCAGTCCCATTTTGAGCCTGGTAAAATATTTTCTTTCAAAAAGAAACCCTGACCAGGATGACACCCCACACTGGGGGCAAATTAGAGATATTTTGAAGACAATGATAGAATTAATGGATAAAAAGAAGGGTAAGATTGGAAGCGCAATAATGAAAAAGAAAAGAAAAAGAAACCAAGGAGTGAAGGGCATCCAAGAAAACTTTGAGAAAGGCTATGTAAAAGCAAAAAAAAAAAAATGAAATGAAAGGAGAATGCCCATCAATCCTAAGAAGGGCAAAGGAAGTTTCAATTGAAGAAAGACACATCAAATGCCAAAAGTCAACACCAAAAAATCAAGCTTTATGTCTTTTGGGTGTGTCTATGATAAATCCTTCAATGTCTTCAAAAAGATTAGATTGATTATTCATCAAAGAAAAAGTTGGATTTACATTATGACCTATGTTAAGAGAATTCTGATATTTGAGATTTAACAAGGTTATATGTCACTTTCTTTACAATGACAACAAGAGAAAGAAAGTTGATGAATAGTTGATGTTGATCCTAGGTCTTTGAAACCTTAAAACACCTTTTGAGCCTATGAATTTCCTTTCTTTCATAAGCCATGAGCCACAGCCTGCATTACCTGCTTTTAAAAGCCCTTTTTGATCAAGTAAGCAATTTGAACCAATAAATGACGATCTTAAAACTTGAAGAGTTGTTCCATAAGGGTCGTGACTTCATGAATCAAGCTACTGATTATTATGCGTGCTGATAAAATTGGTGCTAAAAAAAAAAGAGAACAATCTTTCTTGATGAATCCTCAAGTTTTGACTTGAGCCTTTTGTTTTCCTTGAAATTCACAGAAGGTCACCTCATCGCAGACCATCAAAAGATATACCCAAGATCAAAGATTAAAACTGACATAAAGAACCATGAAAAAGTCATTTTAATCTTACAACAAGTCATTTCTGTTTTCAAAATACAAGGCAATCAAATGACTACATTGAATAGTGTATGTTGGATCTTTGATTGAAGAAGCTTGATTTTCAAAAGATCTTTTCCAAAACTAACATATCTCTAATTTCATTTCAACAATTAGACTTGAATAGACATGATCTTTGAAAGATGAGATTTGATTCCAGAACATTGATCGAATTTGCAAAATCCCTGATAGAAATGACATCAACTCTTTTCATCACTCCTTGAAAAGTTGACCATTTGGGGGCAATATAGTGGACCCTGAAAAGGAAGACAAACAACATTCAGATCAGCTGGGGGCAAAGAAAGATGATCAAATGATGAATCAGTGAACGAGCGCACTCAGAGCGGTTAAGGGCAATGATGTTCAAGAACAGTCTGTAAACCCCGGCAGCAATTGGGAGTAAAGATGTACCTGAAGGACATTTTCATACCATCATTTGGGTTTACCCCCTGAAAAAATGGTTATGACTCCCGACAGATGTTATCGTACAGTTGCATTTGAATGGATGTCAGAAAGATGCACCCACCAAGACTGACTGTGTGACCATCTGTTTTGAAGCTCAAATGCACACTTTACCGCATGAATATGGGTGATGAGCATTATTGATGATGCCAACACATTTCTTTTCACAATCTGATTTGACAAGCTGAGAGGAATCCATAGAGAAGAATATGGAGCATATAATGATGAGCCTTTTACGGCAAGCTATGGGATGCATGCCTATATGACTTGGCAGTTTCCAAGAAGGTTGATGATAACATATACTTGAAAAGTATTGTTTCAACTGAAGGCAAGTTCATGACTGGTTGACAATCTTGATGGGGTTGGCATGATGCACATAACCAATCAGAGGATAATTCTCAAAAGAATCCAGGGGAGAAAATCCTTCATGATGAATTAAGCAACACCACACTCGGGGGCATTGTCAAGCTTAATAAATAGAGAGAGCAGTAATCGTTGAAGACAACCTAAGATAGGCGCTGCATTTACAACTAAGTGATGGCTAGCACATGAATGAGCCAATGCATCAAAAGAACAAAGAAGGCTGTGGAATGCAAACAAAGGCACCCTATGACGATGGAGCATCAGAGAGGGGGGAACCTATATTTCAAATCAGGTAAGGATGCATGCATGTCATCTAACCTCAAAGTATTGCACATATTTGTTGATTTTTTACAGGAAAATCCTCAATGAAGTCCAGCAAGATTGTGGACAGAAAGAATCATTGAGTTGATAATAACAAAGAATCATCGGTTTAGATCCTGGAACGAGAAAAGAATGAGATGAACCCTGCCAGTAGGAAAATCTCAAAGAAATGAGGAAATCAACCATGTCATCAAGATGAGTCTTTAAGTCAACCCTGGCATCAGGAAGTGCCAAGTTTGTCAGCCTTATCTTGTCAAGACTTCTCCAGCCAAGTCTTTTTTACAAGTAAGTCACATTTTTCCATCTGGGTAGGTCACCCGTAACAATGAGACCATTTTTCATCTTTCATTTGGGTAGGTCACCCATAACAACAAAACCAATTCACATGTTGATTATCTTTTTCTGGGTAGGTCACCCATTACATTGAGACCATTCTTCATGTTTTTATTTGGGTAGGTCACCCATTATAATGAGACCGTTTTTTGTTTTTTATTTGGATAGGTCGCCTATTATAATGAGACCACCTTCCACTTTGCATCTGGGTAGGTCACCCATAACAATGAGACCATTTTTCTTTCCATCTGGGTAGGTCACCCATTACAATGAGACCGCTTTTCATCTTTCATTTGGGTAGGTCATCCATTATAATGAGACCGCCTTTTGTCTTGCATTTGGGTAGGTCACCCATCATAATGAGACCATTTTTCTGGGTAGGTCACCCATAACAATGAGACCACTTTCCACTTTTCATCTGGGTAGGTCACCCATCATAATGAGACCGTCATCTTTCACCTGGGTAGGTCACCCATCATAATGAGACCATCATCTTTTCCTGGGTAGGTCACCCATTATAATGAGACGTTTTTCATTTTTTTTCTGGGTAGGTCACCCATAACAATGAGACCATCTTCCATCATTTTTTCCTTTTGGGTAGGTCACCCATCATAATGAGACCATCATTTTTTCCATTTGGGTAGGTCACCCATCATAATGAGACCATCTTTCTTTGTGTAGGTCACCCATCACAATGAGACCATCATTTTTTCCACTTGGGTAGGTCACCCATTATAATGAGACCATCATCTTTCATTTGGGTAGGTCACCCATTATAATGAGACCACATACACATCTTTGTATCGGTTCTGGTTAAAGAAGATCGCCAGATGGGATCTCAGGTTAACCCAACCACACACAGAGTTTTAGCTTTGGTTAAAGGGAATCACCAGATGGGATTTCAGGTTGACCGAGCTACACACCGATTTAGTTCTGGTTAAAGGAGATCACCAGATGGGATCTCAGGTTAACCCAATCAAAAGGGCAGGTTGCCCGTGAAAATAGACCAGTGTGAGTATGTATGGGCAGGTCGCCCCTGAAAATAGACCAGTGTGAGTATGTGTGGGCAGGTCGCCCCTGAAAATAGACCACAATGAGTGTGCGTGGGCAGGTCGCCCGTGAAAATAGACCAGTGCGAGTGTGTGTGGGCAGGTCGCCCTTGAAAATAGACCGCAATGAGTATGTGTGGGCAGGTCGCCCAAGACAATGAGACCACTTTCTTTTGAAAAGCAAAGTCCTTGGCTGAGTGGATCACTCAGTAAGCCAGGAAGACCTTTTGTTTTTCTTTACAAGCTCACTATGCAAAACATTGAGGAATTTTTGCTTCGTAAGCATTGTAAAGAGGGGGCATCTGTTGCTGCCTAATTTTTGACCCATATTTTTGATAAATTTTCAGAAAAAATCAAAAAAAGGAAAAAAACAATGAAAACCCCAAAATTTGCATTTTTGATATATTTGCATCATTTTTAGCATTTTCAACATCATCTCAGAAGAATTTAAATTTTTAAAGGTATTTGGAATGCTTTCAACTTTTAACGTGATAATTTTACAATCACTGATTTTTCTTATTGAGTCAACGTTGATATTGCTTGTTTAAAAAAATACAAAAAAATATATCAAAATTGAAATTTACAAAAAAAAGAGGAAATGAAAAGGAAAGGAAAAGTTTAGGGACTAGTTTGAAAACCTAACAAAACTTTTCCTATAAATACCATGCTACAGTAAAAAGAAAAGGGGAGAAAAATTTTACAGGCATGGAGGTGAAGACAATTTTGGGGAACAAAAACTAAAAAACCCTAAACCTAAACTAATTCCAGCTCTCGGCCACCCCTCCCTTGGAGAAACCAGAACCCCTCTCTGCTATTATAGTCGGCTCCCCATTTCCCTACAGAGAAGCTCTCTTTCCCTGTTTGAGCCGCCACTCTCCCTCTCCAAGCAGGCGACCACTCACTCCCCATCTTCTTCTCCCTCACAAGGCTGCCCCCTCCCTTGGCTAAAAACAAAGAGAACCAAAGCCACGGCAAAACCCCCTGCCTCTCCTCATTTTCCTTCTCCTGAAACCAGCCAGAGCTTGGCCCTTCCCTTGGCTAAAAGAGCATCAGGGAGCACGAAAACAGCCTCTCCAGCCGCCCCCTCACTTTACCCCCTCTCAGCCGACTGAAACCTTCAGCCGGGAATACCATCTATTCCCTCATCAACATACTTTCAGACCCTCTCTCGGCCAACCACCATCAACCGGCCAGCAGCAGCATCCCTTCTCCAGAGACGATGAGGAAATGAGAAGGGAGGCCGAAGGGTAGTGAAGAAGGGGTAGAAAACCGAAGCTTGGATGGGCGCCGATCTCACGACCATGGCAGCGATGGACAACACCGCCGTTGCAGAAATGAAATGGGAGGAGGGAAGTTACCGGTCCAGCCATCCACACGTCTGGTCTGTTGGCGGGGCGTGCAACGCCCGGCTCCAGATTTGGCAGATCGGAAGGAAGAGAAGCCGGACTGAAAACAAAGAAAAAGCTACAACAGACTTGCTTGCTGCGTTTGGTTGTTTTGCAGGTAACGGTGGTGCTCGCCGCCGGTGAAGAAGGGAGGAAGCCATTATGGGTCTCCAATGCTGCCCGGATTTCGAGTTTCACGCGCTGCCAGTGGCGGTGGCGCGTGGAGGAGACGTGTCGCCACTGTGCCACAACCACAGAAGGTGCCTAGAATTCTCCAGCACTGTTCCTGAAGCTATTTTTTTTGTAATTTTCAAATGTTGCTGTGTATATTTGGATACTGTTGTGTTTTGATTTATTTGATTTTGTTTTTTTGTTATGTTGTAAACATGTAATGACGGTGTATGAGAAAATCATGATAAAAAGAGATGTGTGTGTGTTGTATTTTTATTTATGTCATTGAATTGTAAAAATCAAAAAGACAAAAAGAATTAAGTGTTTAATTTGAATATGGTTAAATATCTCATGGACAAATAAAATCATGTTATATTTTCCATGAAAGTGTAAGAACATGTTTCTACACATATTCGGGGATTTAATAACTGATTTATTAAAACCTTAGAATCTAATTAATATTTCAAATTTTCAAATCACATCAAATCGAAAAGCAGCTTACCTTAGGTAGGGTGCGCTAGGGGTGCTAATACCTTCCCTAGCCACAACCAGTCCCTTACCCTCAAATCTTTGACGACGACCAGTAAATCTGGGTTTCCTAGTAACCCTTCATTAAATACTAGGTGGCGACTCCCAGGAACCAATTAAGGAAACAGAATGAAAAATTGCCGAATCGCCGCGCGGGTGACGTGCGACAGTATCTATAAACCGTGAAGATAAAATACAATGCATTAAGAATGGCTTGAGTAAGGAGTCTTTAGATAATCTTCTATTAACTCTTGAGATGCATCCTAATGGAGATGTGCATCGTTCAATTCATGATTTATGACCCTATTTTCATAAAGAACATGATCGACTTAGTCTTGGGAATGTAACTAAGAAAGACTTTGTTTGTCAGTTTTTAAGAAAACTGGATGAGAAGCTTATCCTCGACCCATAGAGGTATGAAGAAAAAAAAAGAAAAAAGAAAGAAAAAGAGAGTGAGACTCCAGCTAGCCTACATATAGGTGGTATGATTGCATTTTCAATTTCTCATCTATAAAATCTTCTCTTCCTTCTCTTCATTTCTACTCAACCCATACATTCAACATATATAGAAGAGTGTAGGAATGGCAGGTTCCTCGGGTCATTAAATAAAAAATATTTGTGTTTTTGGTGGATCCAGTCCTGGAAAAGAAAATGAGTTTTTAGAATCAGCAAATCATCTTGGTCGGGCTAGCTGAGAGAAAGATTCATTTAGTGTATGAGGGAGGCAACCTTGAGTTAATGTGGAGTGTGTCAATAACTATATTTTTAAGAGGTAGTCAAGTTTTAGGTATCATTCCCAAAGCTTTAGCCAAAGTGGATATCATCGAAAAAATAGTTAGAGAGGAACTACAGGTCTTCACAATGTCTAAAGGAATGAATGCAATATTTGATCATGCTGACACCTTCATTGCCTTACCAGGTGGTCTGGGCACATTAGAAGAAATATTTCATATTTTCTTTTGGGCCCAACTGAACATTCACAAGAAACCTATAGGTTTGCTAACTGTTAATGGTTTTTATGATAATTTGTTGTCTTTTCTTGATCAAACTGTGGAACACAGTCTTCTAACATCTTCGACATGACAAATCATAATCTCTACTGCTGCTGCTGAACAACTTATTGATCAATTGTAATCTTTCATCCCTGAAATTGATTCCTCCATGAGTCGAATAGACTAGTTAAACAAGGAAAGCCGTAAAAAGCTTAGATTGGATTTGAGCCTTAGTTTGTAAAAACTTGTGTCTTTTGGTTTTATTCATAGTATAACATTTTTTATATTTTTTTTATTTCTTATATTTGTTTAAGTGTGTTTTAGGCTTGTCAGTAGTCACTGCTTCAGGTGATGTCTTCTATGCTCTACCTTTCTACCTTAGAACATTGAGAACAATGTCTCATTTTGGTTGGGAGGAGAGGGTAGTAGTAGTAAGTTAAAAAAAAACCTAACATTTTTTTGTTATTAAAACCCATTTGACAAAATTGTTATTGTTAAGATGGCAGAGTAAGGAGGAATTTTATTGACTCTTGAGACACATCTTAGTAATCATTCAAGAACAAGGTTCCATCACACACTTCTTATGAAATATTCAGATTTACAAACTCTCGCATTATTATCACTTGATTCTGCTCATATACTTATTTAACAAGTATTTATAAATCATCATTTTCACACACACATTTTAACACATGCTTGTGGGTTGCACATTGGATCATTACATTAATTATGTTCTTTTGTTAAAGGTAACAACTAAGGGAAAGAGATAACATATAATTTGTAAAAAAAAAATGATAATAAATATAATATTGATGATAATAAAAATATAGATAAGTTTGGTTTCATAGCCTCTCTAACCTAAGCAATTAAGCTTGAAGGGGTGTTTTAACACCTAATATCCTAAAGTCAACAAATTAGGAGCTATTGGCACAATGCTTGTTACATGGGTTGAGGAGAAAAGCTTAAGGAAATCAAACATTGCACTATAAATGTATCAGTATCTACAACCCGAGTTACTAAGCTCGCAGGGGTGTCTCAACACCTAAATGCCCTAAGACCAACTGGTCTGGGAGTCATTAGCCTAAAGCTCGTTACATGGGTTAAAGATGCATTGTGTTTTAAGTTATATGTATATATATTAAAAAAAGAAAAAAATAATAATCCCAACCCAAGGAAGTTAACCTTAGAAAAACATTAGAACAAAATTGTGTTTTCATCCAAGTAAAGCCCCATAACTATGTGTTGATATATTGAGCATAAAAGGAAGGTTTATTAATAACTTGGTAAAGAGGTATGGAGCAGACATATAAATCTAATGAGAGTTTGTTTATTTGAATAGATCAATGGAAGTTAAATGATGAATGCCTTGCTTTTGGATCTTGTATATTGTTTTTCTACTTTAATGCTTTAATTACTAGGGACCAATAAGAAGTTGGTTGGGGTGTGTGATTAGTACTTAAAAGTGCATTTTTATCAAGGTTTTATATTATCATATTGCACCTAAAGTATCATTAAATTCCCTAACTTGAGCATGTTTTATAATATCAAATCCGACAACATAAGATATCTTTAATTTATGGTAAATGCTCATTTTGAATGCAGGCATATCTCACAATTTAAAGGATTGATTGGTGTGTTAAAAGTGAAAAGACAAAGAGATGGCTTAGCTTAAAGAAGAGATGCTTGTTCAATTCAAACTGGAACACCATTCGGTTATTGGATCATAACTGGAGATGTAGAACATGGATTTAGGTCTGGTTTATATGGATGGAAAGCTAAGACATAGACCTAAAACTTTCATAAGAGTCCAAGATTCAAAACGACCATTTTCAAGTTCAAATTGTAACAACAAAAGAGAAGTCAGAATCCGTCCTACAAAATTAATCATCAAATCAATAGTTCTGAATTTTAGTCCATAAAAGGAGGCATTTGCCATACATTTAGACATCTTGGTTTTCAGATTAAGATCTTGCTCTCTTTCTTTGTATTTTATAATGTTCAAGGTTTATTTCATGTTATATTAATCTCTTGTTTATGCTTTTCATTTTCTTTTCTTTACTTAGTTAATTTATATCATTATTGTTGCTACCCAATTTTTGACCCATGTTTTGATAAATTTCAAAAA
>Ga0325401_1000870_pt1 | contig 23912 bp, 9 predicted proteins | sample PopdelMetagenome_FD_205666 | JGI IMG/M metagenome (GOLD analysis project Ga0325401, IMG submission 205666) | Populus deltoides microbial communities from Bellville, Georgia, United States - Xylem-PdKOR-R2 | ecosystem: Host-associated > Plants > Phyllosphere > Stem > Wood/Secondary xylem | place... | reverse complement strand
AAAAAAAAATGGAAAATGATAAAACATAAAAAAAATTTTAATTAATCAAAATATTTTAAGTGCATATGGTCAAGTTTTTTAAAAATATAAAAAATCATATCGTTTAGTATTTTCATACGAAAATTAAAAAAAAATATGTATTTGCATGTATTTTAGGATTTAATAATCAATTTACTGAATTCGTGAGAATTTAGCCAATATTTTAATAACCGATAAAATTTTAATTCATGAAAATTAATGACCAATATTCTTGTATAAATGCTGGACCTCCAAGTGAGATTGATATTTAAATATCAAGAGTTGACCAGAACATTTTCAGAGTTATTCTAAATATTCATAAATTTTAATTGGGAGTATTTTTCGTCATAATATACAAATTACAAAAAACCATTTTCATAAAACTTTATTTGGGTATACAAGCCCATAATAAATTCTTAACACCAGATTTATTCACATGAATAAATCTCAATCCTAAGCCACTGATATTTAAATCAGACTACCGATAAAAAAAACTATTAAAACCTCTAAACCATATCAAAACACATAAAGCAGTCCCTTACCCTTGAATCTTTGATAAAAACCAGTACACTCAGGTTTTCTAGTGACCATGAACCAAATAACTAGGTGGCGACTCTCACAACCTCCTCCGACATCACGCATCCATGTGCGACAGAATGATGTTTCGACTAGATACAATATTGTTTCTTACAGTATTGGACTAAACTTTGTGTATTTGATGTGGTTTATTTATTTTGATGTATTTAAATTTTTACATTTGGATTATTTTATTTTATTTACTCTTTAGCATACTTTATCATGTCCATATGTAATGTTTTCATGCATCATTAGTTTATTTTTGATATATCGCTCTAGTATGAGCACATGGAAACTTTAGGCTAGTTGGGGGAGTAACGACTTATCCTATGACTTTTAGTCAAGGTTTAAGTTCATGAAATCATACAACTCTTTGCTGAGTGTTTGGACTGGTAGTGATTGCTCTACGTGCCATCCTATTACCTATTAAGCCCCAATATTGCCTTCACAAGGGTGATCACTAGGACAATAAGAGATCCTTTTTTAGAGACCAAGTAGTAAACCTACCATCTGTCTCACATAAAAAGATTAGAACCTATCTTTAGGGTATATGCTCCCTATATATTTATTTTGCATCAAGGCAAACCCTTCCTGAAGCATCTTGGATTCAGAAATTACGAGTGATATAATGGCCGTCAATGAGAAAATTTCTATTATGGAATTTGGGCAAGAATCAAAATTTTTGTTCATCATGCAAGCGTTATAACCATGTGTCACCCCTTAAAGAGCAAGTTCATCATATAAAAACATGCTCATACATTTGACATGCATGTATCCTTACATGCACATATCCCTTACTAGGTTGAAATGTAAGTCCCCCACAGAAGGTCTACTACACCTAACTAGGAGAAAAGATGGAAAACAAAAATAAGATCTCAGATAGAGGCTCATTATCAAAAGAAAATCAAGAGCATCAAAGATGAAGTAGCTAGACTCACAAATTTGCTCGAACAGGCACCGAGTTTCAAGAATGGAAAGAGATCGTCTCCTCAACCTTTCATGGAAGCACTGTTAGCCCATGTCCCTCACACATCCCAAAATTTAGGGGCAGACTCAGTAATTGGGTAGTATTTTGTCCATTTTCCCTCCATCTAGACAACTCAAGCTCGAGTCATCATGGATCCAACAATAGAAGGACCTTCTAATGATAGATCTACCAGTTCCATTGACCATGATAAATGTGTTGCTTTATAAGAGAGATTGAGAATAGTTGAAGGAAATAATTTGACTGACCTTATATTAGCAGTTGAAGTTTGTTTGGTTCTAAACTTTATCACAAGGGGCGCGACGTCCGGGGCTACGACGAGCTGCATTGTACCTCTTAAAGAAGTGTGTGTGTGTGTGTGTGTGTGTGTGTGTGTTGGGAAGGAAAAAGGTTTCAGGTTTAATCATAAAATTATGATTAAGGTTTAAGAGTCGCCACCTAGTATTATGGTTACTAGAAACCTATGGTCTGCAAAAGTCTGGTAAAGGATTGGTTGTGCAAGGGGAAGATGCATCACCCCCAGTGCACCCTACCTAAGGTAAACTGCATTGTTGTTTCATTATTTTTCTAAGTCGGGTTTCTATTCATTGGTTTTTTCTAAGGTTTAAGGCAGATCTCTCTTTGTAAGAGAGTCTCTACCTCATCGGGTTTAATCCTAACAATTCTAAAGTTCAAATTTTAGCATTACATTTATTTTACACCGTGTATCTTTAATACCTGAGGGTGTTCTCTATTATGTAGTTTTACGTTCCCACAAATATTAAAGTCTACATCTAAAACCCTAATAAAAAAAATGGTTGGTAAAAGGGTTTTTGATATTTTGGTCAAATTTTATTGTATGATCATAAACTAGTTATGATATCCATTTAAAAAAAAACATGAGAAAGATGCAATTTTTTTTTTATCAAAAATATGCTTGGAAAACATTTTAGAATTCGGTCATATACATGAAAACAAAATATTTTTTTGTTTTTTTAAAAGAAATTCATTTAAAAGTTTTGAATTTTTTTTTGAATTTTTATGAAATATTTTGGTGAAAATCGAGTATTTTAATACCGGATTTGTATCTTTCAATGTAAATATACAACCCGATATTATGCAAAATTGGTAGGAAAACATTTGAGAAAATCACAATTTTTTGAAAGGATTTTTTGAATTTGTTTTATATAATATTATAATATATATCATAAAAAAAATATATATTAAATATATATGGGCTGGGCCAACCCAACTGACCAAGCCAATCTTAGCCCAAAAAGGGTTAGGCTGATCTCGACTCGACAAGGAATGGGCTGATCTCAGCCCCAAAAGAGGTTGGGCCAAAGTCGGCTTAAGATATCTTTTTGTTCTCTCTTTTTCAGGGGTGGCCCGGATCCAACCCATCAAAGAAATGAATTATTTGCAGAACGTGAATAGTAGCTCACATTCTACATACAATTTTGTAGTTGTAGATGGCAGGGTTAAGTGGAAGGTAACCTTGCGGAGGGGAAGGAGTTGTTGTCACTGGCCTAGCATGAGGTGGGTGGAGGTACTAGCAAAAGAAATGTTGGCGATGGCCTAAGTCTACTATGGAAGAAGAAAAGGCTTGCATAAGAGAAAGATAGAGGAGTTCATGGTGGCATCACTATTCATCGCGGTGGGCACTGACAATCGCTAAGGAAGGAGCTGATGTTCGTGACGTTGTGTAGCTTAGGGTTCATGGCAGAGAAGCCAATTGTGGAAGAGGTAGCAAAAAGCTGACGGGGAGAGAGAGAAGAGAAAGAACTCGTGTAGAAGAAAAATTAAGGGAGGCTGGTTTTCAGTCAAATTTGGAAACGATTTTCTATATTCTTAGGCCATGAAATCCACCTCTATTTATAGGGGTGAAAGAGAGTAATCTTGTCTTCAATGGAAAAAAATTTTAACCCTTGATTTGACTTGAAAGGATCTCAACCATTGGTTCAAAATATGCATCATAAGCTGTCAAATCTGCAGGAAAATGGCTAGTCAGGTTGGACACTTTAGGCCAATGCCGCAGCTGTTGTGGTGTCAATCGGCATAAACAGGCCAAGCCTAGCTGTAGAGTGTTGTTAGGTGATCATTTTGGTCCAGGTGTTGTCAAATTTGGTAGACATATGAAGCATTAAAAACACATGAAAAATAGCCACTCGAGTAGCATTTTCGGGCAAAAACGGGGAAGCAATGAACAGTAACCAGATGATGTGTTGTCTATTTTTTAAAAATCCAAAATGGCGTTGTTTTGTTTTAAATTAGGGATTTTAGTCAAAGTTCAATTTAGTCCTCCATCTTTTAATTTTGTTTAATTGTATCCTTAATTGACCATAATCTTTCGATTTAATGCAATTTAGCCCCTGTCGAATTACAATATTAGCTCCTAATTTACGCATTGCTTTCAATTTGGTCATTGGTCTTGGATTTATTCAATTTGACCCCTAATTGACCATTAAAATTTTAATTTTCTTCAATTTCACCCTCGGTTTTTGTCAATTAAGCCCTATAGTTTGGCACCTTTTGCAAAATGGTCATTGGATGTGAAGTTTTTCAATTTAACCCTAAAACTTTAATTTTCTTATGATTTCCCCCTGATTTCAATCAATTGACTTGGTAAAAATTGAATTTGGTCTCTTAAAATTCCAATTTTCTCAATTAAGCTCAATTTGGGCTCCCAAACTTACTTTTCTACCAATTAAGCCTATAATTAAATTAATTTGACCATTTTAAAATATAATTAAGTCCTTGTACTTAATTAAATCCTAAATTGGATCCAAATTAATTCTTAAACATAATTAAAATTCAATTTGGCCCATGATTAAATCAAATTAGCTTATTAAAAATTTAATCATTTAATTTGATCTTGAATTTGTATTGTTTCTCTATTTTTTGGCATAATAGGGTACAGTTAGATCTCGAATTTCTTCCAAAATTGCAGCTTAATTTTTATGTATTTTTAAAATCTTCCCCGACTTTCTTTCTCCATGTTACTAACCTATATTTTATTTTTTTATTTTTATTTTGGAAGGTAAAATGTGTAATTTTGAAAAGTAACCCAGAAATGGGTTGTGACAAACATTGTGGTGCCGAATGAGTTTAAAGTGTCAAACTTCATCAAGTATACCAGACTAGAATGCCTGAACACCTATCTCTAGTGATACTACAATAAGATGGTTAAAGTAATCCAAATGATAAGATGCTGATCTATTTATTTTTTTCAAGATAGTCTCACAAGATCTGCATTGAGTTGGTATATAAGACTGAATAGTACCAAGATTAATAAGTGGAAGGATCTGGCAGACACCTTCTTGAAGCAATTAAATTCAATCTAGAAACGGCTCCTAAAAGAACCAGCCTAATGGCCATAAAGAAGGGAAACCATAAGTTTGTGAGGACATGGGCGCAAATATAGCGAGATAAGGCAACACATGTCCAACCTTCACTAATAGAAACAAAAATAGTAATGTTGTTCAACAACACCTTTCAATCCCTTTATTACGAGCATTTGATGGGAAGCTCATCTCAGCATTTCTATAGAGTTGTGAGGTTGCTGAAAGAATTGAACAAGCTATCGAAATGAAAAAAATTGGAGGTCCTACCATGGATTCCAGAACAATTATGAGAGATGAATCAGAAGATGACTCTTAGGTGAGAAACCTTAGTTGTATGGTCCAACTAGGTCTCACTATAGCATCAACTACTCAAATGCCTTTGTTAAAGATTGACATACCTCTGCCACTCGAGTTTGCCTACCAATATCTGTTAGATTCTAGACTTATTTCCCTGACCCCATCAAATCTCATGCAACCACCGTTTTCTAGGTAGTATAATCTAGATGAGAGATGTGAATATCATAGTGGGGTCCTAGCCAATCGACTGAAAATTACAAAAAATTCAAGTATCAAGTTCGGAAGATGGTGAGCACTAAGAAAATTGAGTTTGTGAAGGATGATGTCATAGACCATATTCTTACTGGATCATCACGAGCATAACAATGATCAATAAGCGATGAAAAAACACCAATGATTGTTGGAGAAGCTGATTAGGGTGTCGCATTGTTAATGATTTTGTTACAGAATTTTGCTATTCAACACTTTTGTTTTGGGATCACACCTCATCCTTTTAATGAAATATGTCTTTTTCTTGCCTCTATGTTGTTCTAAAATCAAGAGATGTTTAACAAAATATTTTTATCAAACTCCAACATACAAAATTAAGGCTAATCAATCCTAAAAGATTAAATGTGTTTTGATTGTAGAAATGACTCAATGTTCATTAAAATGACATGATAAACAAATATGGGGTGACCAAATTTTTTTTTGAACTCGCACATGAATTGAACCACACATCATGTTGCTAAGTTTTAGCAATATGCATCACGACAAGTAGTGGATTTGGTAGTTATTGACTCGTGAATCATGATTTCTTACAAGTCCAAATCATTACAAGGGACAAGGTCAAAATTTATTAGTTCTAACTGACCTTGCTTGAAATGCGAAAAGGTCATCTTTGTTTCTTTCTTTCATAATTCTTGAAATATATATCTCTCGCAACCCTATTTTTTTAGCCTGGTCGAATACTTCTTTCAAAATAAAAATCTTGACATGGATCACACCCCACGCTAGGGGCAAATGAGGGATTTTTTATTGAAAAGATAAAGATAATAGTAGAACCAATGGTAAAGGGAATGCTAAGAATGAAAGCCAACGATTGAAAAATGGCTAAAAGTGAAAAGCCCTAGACTGGGAGGCATCCAAGAAAACTTTGAGGAAGGCTATATGAAAACCAAAAAGTAGAAATCAACCGCACTTAAAGGCAAGTCAAGGTTAAAGGTAGAAAAATTTTTGTCGAATCTGGAATGGCAAAAGAGGTTTTTTAATTGAGGAAAGGCACAACAAATGTCATGTCGATACCAAGTGGAAAAGTAAAAAAATTAAACAAAACAAAAAAGGATATTGAACTATAAACATGTCTTTTGATATATATAATAAAACCTTTTATGTCTTTAAATAATTAGATTGGTTATTCATTAAAGAAAAAAGTTTGATTTGCTTTATGGCCTTTGTTAAGAGAATATTGATCTTTTAGGCGAATATGAAATGTGTGGCTTGGTTATATGTCATTCTTTTACAAAGATAGTGAAAAAAAAAAAAAAGGAAATGACGAGCCTAATGATTGACAGAGAACCTTGACCTTTCCTTCGAATTGAAATTTAAGGTAAAGGAATATTAGGAGATAAATAATGGGCAATGAGTTTTAGTATTCTCTTTATGTTTGAGATTAACAACGTAAGGAGTGTCATAGTTATATGTCAATGTTTGACCTTGATTGATAACACCAAAAGTTTTTTACTGATCAAAAATTCTATTAAGAGTGAGGCATGATTATTGCTTAATTATGATGGAGTTTCCTATCCAGTTTTAGGAAATAATATTTATTGATGAAATTTAAGGCATGATTATATGGCCTTTTCTTTTATAGCAAGAGAAAAAGAGTTGATGAATAGTTGATGGTGATCCTGAGTCTTTGAAACTCTCAAATATTTTTTGAGCCTATGAATTTTTCTTTTTTTCATAGCCATTAACCATAGCCTGCTTTACGTGCTTTTAAAAGCCCATTTTAATCAAGCAAGTGATTTGAACCGATAAATGGTACTCTCAAAACTTGAAGAGCTTTTCCATAAAAGTCATGGCTTCATGAACTAAGTTACTGGTTATTATGCATGATGAAAAAATAGTTGTTCAAAAGAGACAAATGTTTAATGAAACCTCGATTATTTACTCAATATATAAAATTCCTTGATATTTTTTGTTTTATATTTTGAGTGCACTTTTGGATGAAAGATAAAATAAAAAAAGAGTAAATTGGAGGTAATTAGCAAATTTGACCTTCAGTCAATGTTTTGTGCAGAGCATGAGTTCTAGAGGTCGAAATGAAATGATTCCAGTGGAATTATAAAGCTAACATCCATACCTTTCTGTAAATATAAGGCAAGAAAAATAAAAAAAAAGGAAGAACATGGAAATCATAGCCTTCAAAATCAAATCTTGCAATCTGCCAGTGTTGACCTTTGGTCATTCCAACTTGAATATCGTGAGCTATAAAAGTCCATTAGATGCAAACTCAATGTTTTTGAATTCCTGACTCAAATACCTATCAATGTACCAAATTTCAGCAAAAAAAGATCTCATATGAGGGAGATATGATTTTTATAAAATGACAAATGAATTCTGCAACAAATAGGTTTTGTGAAGAAACGAGTCCAAATTACATCCTGAAGCATCCAAACTGACATCCAAGTTTTTATATCAAAAATTTAGCTCCTCTAAGTCAAAGCTTAAATATTTCATGCAAGGCTATTTCTTTTTTTTTTTAGGAAAATAGTTATTGAAGTACTTAAATGTAAACTGTCTACTTAAAGGAGGACTATTTTGTAAAATAGAGACTAGGGTTTCCTAGGGTATAAAAAGAAAGAGAGAAGGAAAAGAGGAAAAGAGAGGGGGATGGCCAAAAGAGAGGAACACAAACTCTTTCTTCCATAAACCGGAATTGTGGTATATAAACTTGTGAAGCAACTAAAATTAATAACTGTGGCGGATCCAAATTAGTAATCTTAGGAAGAACATTCGATTGATCAAATCAAACATGGAGTACGGATAGTTATGTTGTCTGGATTAATCAACTCATCTAATTCTTAAGGCTGCCATTGAATTAAATTACTAGTGCGAATACTGTGATTGTTTGATGGTTAGGATTAGTTATACAACAGATCTATTAACTAATCAACATAAGAAAAGATAGATATTCAGAGTATAAATTGACGTCTCGTTTTTATGATCAATTTTGATTTCTATAGGTGGATGTTTACTTGCGACCAAGGTTGTTTTCTTGATAAATTTTGGTTTTGTTTAATTTTTGCTTGATTGTTTGATTTTGTCATAGTCTAGATAATCACAAATCAAATCCCCCAATTGTATAACGTATAGCATAAAAATCTGACTTGAACCTTCCTCGTAGGATTGACCCCTTGCTTGTTCTATACTATCTTGTGTGTTATGTTTTAAGTTAAGGTAATTAATTTATGCGACCGCGACATCGCAATAAACATCTTATCCCTAGATTAGATTATATGTTGTATGAATTACATGGTTCTAATTTTTTTTCTAAAATTGATTTAAGAAATGGTTATCATCAAATTAGGATGAATGAAGGTAATGAATGGAAAATTGCTTTTAAAATTAAATATGGTTTGCATGAGTGGTTAGTTATACCTTTTAGACTTAGGGGCCGTTTGTTTTGGCGGCAGCTGTTGCATTTTTACCCAACCTCAATTGTATGGTGTTTGTTTACAAAATAAACATGTGGTTTGGTTCATAGGACCCACCAATAAATGAGGTTTGACCTCAGGTTTTGATGAAGCAACTTTTACAGGCTTCCAATGAAACACCCATCCTGTGTTTTTGCACAATCTTAGTTTTTTTTATTATCGATAAAACACATAGACCAAAACAACTTTCAAAATTTTCCTTAGTTCAAGAAACAACTGTATAAACGGAAGAGATACGAATTGTCTTTAAGAGTTTAGAGAGTTTGAATTTGCATAAATCCACATCAAGCGTGCTTGATGCTAGCAACAAAAGACCAAATTTTTTTTGGCAAGTTTGAATGAATTTCCTGATAAGATGTAGATCACAAAGCTTAGATTACAATTGCAAAATAAGAAATTACTACATGTTTTTTTTTTGTCATTTTATTATAACATCAATTTCAACCATAGTTTTAACCAAACACATTGGACATGCTTTTGGCTAGATAACAACTTCAACCATAGTTTTAATCAAACAAATATTTTAATCAAACCAATCACTACTAAAAGTTAGTTTTTAAAACTTACTTTTTTAAAACCATAACCACAAAAGCTACCACAATACCAAACACCTAACACCTTTATGAGATTAATGAATCAAGTTTTTCGTGCATTTATTGGTAAGTTTGTGGTTGTATACTTTGATGATATACTCATTTATAGTAAAAGATTAGATGAGCATATAGGACATTTAAGACAAGTTCTTGAAGTACTTAGAAAAGAATCTTTATATGCTAATTTACAGAAGTGTGACTTTTACAGAAGTGTGATTGATTTGGATAAGATTATATTTCTTGGTTATGTTGTTAGTACAAAAGGCATAAAGATGGATGAGGCTAAGGTTGAGGTTATATAAGAATAGCCTACGCCCAAATCAATCACAAAAATTAGAAGTTTCCATGGTTTGACTAGTTTTTACAGGAAGTTTGTTAAAGATTTTAATACATTAGCCTCACCATTGACTGAAATAATTAAGAAATCAGTAGGATTTAAATGGGGTGAAGAACAAGAAAATGCATTTAATTTGTTGAAATCAAAATTAATTTTGGCACCTTTGTTATCTTTACCTGATTTTAATAAAGCCTTTGAGATTGAATGTGATGCTTTAGAAATAAGTATTGGCGCAGTTCTAATGAAGAGAAATGACCCATTGCTTATTTTAGTGAAAAACTTAATGGTGCAGCTTTTAATTGTCCAACTTATGACAGAGAGTTATATGTATTAGTAAGGGCCTTGGAAAATTGACAACATTATCTTTGGCCAAAGGAGTTTATGATATATACGGATCACCAATAATTGAAACATTGAAAAAGCCAAAGTAAGTTAAATAGACGACATGTCAAGTGGATTGAATTTATTAAGACATTCCTATATGTGATTAAGTACAAGCAAAGTCGGGAAAATATAGTTGAAGATGCTTTGTTGTGAATGTATGTTCTTCTTAATACTCTAAATACTAAATTGTTAAGATTTGAGTATATTAAAGAATTATATCCTGATGATAATGATTTTGGTACCATATATGTTGAGTGTAGAGTTTTGGCCAATGACAAATTTTTTAGGCATGATGGATTTTTGTTTAAGGAGAATAGATTATGTGTGCCTAATTATTCTATGAATTGCTTGTAAGGAAAGCTTATAGAAAAGGTTCCAAAATTTTAGAATTGCTAAGACTTTAGAAGTTTTACATGAACATTTTTATTGGTCTAACATGAAAAGAGATGTGCAAAGAATTTGTGATAGAGATGCATAACTTGTAGACAGGCTAAATCTAGAGTAAAGCCTCGTGAGTTATATACACCTTTACATGTTCCTAAGGAACCTTGGGTTGATATTTCTATGGATTTTATTTTGGGTTTACCTAGGTCTAGGAAAGGAAGAGACTTCATATTTTTTGTCGTGGATAGATTTTCTAGGATGACACATTTCATTGCTTGCTATAAAACTGATGTTACAACAATATCGCAAACCTTTTCTTTAGAGAGGTCATTCGGCTACATAGTGTTCTTAGGAGCATTGTGTATGATCAAGATATTAAGTTTTTTAGTTAATTTTGGAAGGTTTGGTGGGGTAAGTTATGGACTAAACTTTTATTTTCTACTATTTGTCACCCACAAACAGACAACCAAACTAAAGTTGTAAATAAGACTTCAACTTAATTATTAAGGGCTATCATTCAAAATAATCTTAAAAATTATTAAGAAACTAAGAACCTGAAATAATATTAAGAATGAGAGGTGAGTTTAACCAACTCAGTGAGAGAATAATATTTAATATACATTTTAGATATTAATAGTTTGCAAGTTTATTTATTTTGGTATACATATACATATACATACTAAACATATTATCATAAAGTAGTGGAATACATGTCAGAGATCAGATGACACCCGAAGGTGACCACTGTGGGATGATCAGTCATCACAGGTTGATGCCTCTCTCACCAGCTAGGTATACAAAATACTATGTGCACATAGGCTAACTACTCTCCGTTAGCATAGAGTTACTGGCAAGTTCTATATCAAGGCATAATAGATATTTACAGAATCATCAAAGAAATGTATATCATATCAAATAAAATTTAGTTCGACAGATTGCGAGTGCAAATTCAAGAATAAATGAGTACTCGGAAAATAAAGCAACATATATAAATATTCAAGAAATTAACTAGTTGTACTCATCGTATAATCAACATACATATTTATTTATAATATATGCATATTAAAGATTATCCCACTCACCTGGAAAATATAAAACTAAAGGAATATCAGATGAAAGACCCGAAAAACCTATTGAGGATCGTTAGGAGAACCTACAATAAATATACGAAATATACTCAAAAGCAACTCAAAGCAACACAAATAAAAGATTCCAATGCATAAAAGAAAACCAGGTTTAGTCTCCTAGGTTTAGGGACTACAACGACAATTATCCAAAACAGGGACCAAAACGTAATTTTACCAAAACTGGACCAAACTGTAAGTACAAAACCATACTGAAATTTCACCCATAAACCATCCTCAATTCTGTCTAGAACAAAACAGGGACCAAACTGTAATTTTTATAAATTTTAGGGACTAAAAAGTAAATTCCCAAAATTGAGGGACCAAACTGAAAATATTCCAAATCAATTATCAAACTGAGATTCATCGTCCTTAACCTCATAATAACACTATCCAGAATCTCAAAATACATTTAGGGGTCAAATTGTAATTTTTCCAAAGTATATAGGCTAAACTAAAATTTTCATAAATCAAGGACCAAAATAATATTTGGTCATCTTCAACCTCAAGACCATTATGTCCAGATTTTCCAGCCAGGTTAAAATGAATTTCTTAACCCATAAAAATTAATTTAAACAAATCAACTCATAATTAATCACCTAACATTAAACCCTTAATAATCATAAATAAATCTTAACAACATAAACTTCTAATCCTTATAAACCCTAATCTCTCTCTCTCTCTCTTTTAATCCTTCTATAAACAAGTCATAATTAAAAGTAACATAAGGGGAAATCACTTACTTGCTACTTCTATATTTTTTAAATCCAAAAACTCAAAATAAAAAACTGAATTCTTAGTTTGATGAGAGAAGGATCACTACGGCCATAATAATTAGAAAAAAAAAATAATTTTCTTATAATTTTTCTTTATATACATAAATTAATTTGGATAGGATTTGGAGTGACTTGGGTTTAGATTACTGATGCTGAAAACACCTCTACTGGTGCTCACGGATGACAGAGGAAAAAGGCTGGTGTGGCCAAGTGTTGGAAGACTAGAAGCTGTAAGGGAGAGAAGGCTTTTTGTTTTTCATCTAGAGGGAAGGTCACTTTTTCTGTGCTCGGTGATTTTTAAGAGAGAGTGGTAATTGTGTATGGTCTTTTGGTGGTTGAGATAGCCTTTAACTTCTTCTTTTTTCATGCTCTCCTAAAATTATTTCTTTTTAATTTTTTTTTTGTTTCCAAGCAACTAAAATACTAGTGGTACTTCATTTTTCTTCCTTTGTATTTTTTGTCTTCTTAATCAAATATTTTTTGTTATTTTTTTATTTTTTTATATTTTGATATTTAAAAAAAAAACATCAACATAATAAAATTAATTAATGATTTTGAAATGAACGCATTAAAAATTAAGCACATCGAGAGTAAGATTTTGAATTTTTAATTCTTTTAAAAAGACGTTGAAAATATCAAAACAATACAATTACGTCAAAAATATTTATTTATTTATTGCTATTTTTGGTGTTTTTTTATTTTAAAAAAAGTAAAAAAATAAATCCAAAATCAGGTTATGATATTGATCTAATATCCTAAGTTAGTTAAGTTAACTCGAGTTGACTTTTTATTTTCTCAATTTTTTTATATGATATTAATTTTTTTTTTCAATTAATGTAGAGTCAACCCTGAGTACGGGTTAGTCAAGTTAATTCACATTAACTTGAGTTTTTTTATTTTTTTCTTTAACTTCGGTTTTTTTTGTTAAGTTTTTTTAAAATATATTTTTTTATCCTAATTTCATATCACGGGTAACAGCTTGGTTCAAATTAACTTGTATTGATTTAGAGTTTTTTTCGAAGTTACTTTTTTATATTAATTTTTTTAATTTTATTCTTAAAATTTATGATTTTTTTTATGATTATCTCAATCTTATATCTCAAATCACATATTATTTAAGTTAATATTTGTTAGTTTATTTTTTTTTATTTTTTTATGTGAAAAAAATTTGAATGGGACGTTGTAGGCACCTATATATATATATATATATATATAGTTATCCCTGTACTGTATTGATTGCACAGCAGACATTAAAATTCTACAATACAGATTTGAAGAAGGATAAGAAAATTATGGTGTGTTTATTGTTTAACTTTTAGGGATACAAATAGTCACAAAATATATTATAAAGTAACACAATAACCTAAAAAAGTTAATATTTTAACTTGTTTATTGTAAATTTAACATTTAGGGGGCAAAGTCATGATTACGATAGAAGATGATTTAGGATAAATAAAAGGTAACCAAAACATAGATATAAAACTTCAACCGACCACATTGATTGATTCGAGTTCTAGATTTGTTTGAGTTGAAATATAATAAGAGATGTAAAAATCTCAATAAATTCCGTTAAAGATCCGTGTTGACTTAAATCAAGTCGATCTCCAATTAACCCATTCAAAATCTAGTTATAAACTTAAAAAATAATTTTTTTAAAACAAAAAATTACCGGGTCAATCCTTGAAATATAACCATGGAGAAAATTGGTCGGCAGGTGACGAAAGGTGACTTTGAAAAAAAAAAAGAAAGAGAAAAAGAAAAATAATAAATATATATATATATATATATATATATATATATATATATATATATATATATATATATATATCTTCTAGGTTATTTTTGGGCAGGTCAGCGATAGAAAAGTCATCCCAGTCATTTCGTACCATTTTCTTCAATTTTCATAGCATCTCATTGACATATTTTTAAAGAAGATAGATGCAAAGACAAGAGAAGAAGGTACAGTCGGTCGGTATTCTCGAAATATTTTACCATATGCTTTCGATAAATGGAAAGGACATCCAATCTGAGAGGAATACTTTAATTTAGGCATTCGATAATCTAATCAATTCATGTGATCTCAACATAATATAACGGATGCAATACACTTTTTTTTTTTTAATTTGATTTGATAAATAGATTGCTTTTATGTATTTTGTTAGACTATGTCACGATGGAATGGACGAAAATGGATAAAGGGGCAAAATTAAAACTATAATCATACTTTTGTGGAGAATTATAAAAAACAAATCAAACTTACGAGATTCAACTAGGTATTAAAGAGTTAATTTGAATTAAAAATAATATTATTTTAGATTTTTTATATAAAAAAATCAAATTGAATCTTATTTGGTTTTGGACCTGATTAATCAGGTTGCACATTGATTTATGGGATCGAATTTGATACGATCTAAGAGGAAGTTGAATAAGAAAATTTAGATTTTAGCATCATTGAATCTACTGTATAGTTTTACACCATCGAGCGTAATACTGTTGGTGCTTTGGTTCAGATCATCTCCGTATCATATTTTTTATCAAATTTGAATTTTCACTTTCCGAGATTATATCAATCTTGCTTGGAGGTTGCGTGATCATGAGATTCACATAAAAATTTGACTAGGTCAACTCTTACCTCGTTCGACATGAAACTCAACCCAAGTCAGGTCCTAATTCTATGAATTAATAGGTTGATTTGTTGGGTTAAGCCGAGTTTAATAATACTACTAGTTATCATGATTGCTTGCTGTTTTTATTTATTAATTTATTTTGAGATAAGAACTTAAAATGTTTTTGTTTTTGTTTTGAAAATTTTTAAAATTTAAAAAAAGAGGAAAAAAAACTACAAATTGTATAAAATGACCCTTGGGAAAGACAAATGGGGTGTGGTCTTGTGAAAAAAACCTCCTCCCAAAGTCTAAGGCTGGACGAGTCCACCTTTCTTGTGGAGCGAAGCTACCGACAGTTAATTTATTAATATACATTTAGCCATTGATTTTTATTTCAAGGAAATTAGCAATTGAAATATGTAAGCATCCAATCCAAATATTTTTCTCAAAATAACCTTTTCCTTTGTTCAATGGTCTTTTGATAAGCTTTAATTTTTTTTCTTTGAATAATTATAAAAATAAAAATATGTTCTATTACATAGTTTAATGTATTCACGAAATCAATATCTTCCCATGATATTATGTGAACCCGTAACAAACAGTTTTCTCACGAAGGCCATGTTTGTTTTTTGAAATTCATTTTTTTCAGAATTTATTTTTTAAAAAAATTACTTTCCAGCAAACAAACGGGACTGAAGTTTAGTAAAATAAACCTAAATGCATCCATTCAGCCGTACCTGAGTATCTTCAAGATTTTAAAATAATTAATGGCATTGCGAGATAAATTTAAATGGTCATTATTGTTTTTTAAAGTATTTTTTATTTAAAAATATATTACAATAATATTTTTTATTTTTTAAAATTTATTTTTAATATTAACGCATTAAAATAATTTAAAAATACAAAAAATATATTAATTTAAAGCAAAAAAAAATAAAAAATTTAAAATATTTTTAAAAATACTTTTAAAATGTAAAAATTCTAAGGTTAAATATTGAGAGAATAGATCCGAGTCCGTCCACTTTTTAAAAAACAAATAATTAAAATATGAGTAATACCTCATTGGATTTTGATCAATTCAAACTTAAACTAATTTAAATCTTGGATCAGTTGATTTCTTAATCCCAAAGACAGTTCCGAATTTTACAGCAACGCTGTATTGACAAGCAATTAAAAATTTATTTGTTTTTATGTATTAAAAATAAAATAAAAATTATTTTAATAAATTTTAAAATAAAAAATAATTTAATTAAAAAAGTTTTAGGACATCAGCCTCCTCATTCTCTCTACCTCTCCTCTTACATAACAACAGCTTACAACCCCAAACCTCTCTCTCTCTCTCTCTCTCTCTCTCTCAAGTCGCCGCTAAAAAATCTAATAAGGCGGCGTTTACCACTAAACTAAACCCGAAAAAGAAAAAGAAAAAACAAGGAATGGCTGCCTTGCCTTTACCTTCCCTCTCTTACTCTTTCCAGGTAGGTAGGTATCTGTTTATGAAGAAATTCTTGTGAAAAACCAAACTAAATCTATGGACCATTTTCAGTTCTTTCTTTCTTTCTTTTCTCTAGTGTTTTAAACTTGCTGGTGTTTATTTATTTATATGTTTTTGGTTTAGATCATTGTTGATATAGTTTGAGAAAAGGAAAGAGGGCGTTTGGTTTGGTTTGGTTTGGTTTTGGCATTAGTAATAATGAGAATGGAGGGGGAGGGGGAGGAGGCTGCAACAGAAGCACCAGGGCAGCTAAAAAGGGCGTTAATAGATGCAACTGCCGGTGCTATTGCTGGTGGTATTTCGCGTACCGTTACATCTCCTCTTGATGTCATCAAAATCAGATTCCAGGTCTTTCTTTCCTTGTTTCTTTTCTGTAAAGTTTTGATTTTTTTAATGGTTGAATTATAAAGTTTGAATTTTTATTGTTCTGCAATGATGGGTTTTTAATAGGCTTGGTAAATTGTTCATGAATCTATATGTTAGCTATCCTTTTCAATGTAATGTGATGTGATGATTTATATGAATAAATTGTCAGTGTTCATTTCTATTGCCAAGTTTTTCGATAGAGTATATCTGTGAAGTTCTGTTGTCCATGTGAATGGAATTAACATGCAACTTGAATAAGAATTTGGAGTTCACGGGGGAGGCCGGGAAATGGGGAACATTGATCTTTAGATGAAAAAGAGCTCATGCTATTGTGCAGTAAAAAAAGAGGGAAGAGGTTGGACAGCTGCAATTTATTTTATACACTGGTGTTAGTTATGGCGTGTTTGTCTTTCAAATGCATGGTTGTATTTCGAGTCAAAAGTATAAAGTTGCGATGCTGAGAAAAATATTGGGTTGTGTATTTGATGACAGGTTCAACTGGAGCCGACATATTCATGGGATTTGGTTCGCAGGAATATGACTGCACCGTCAAAGTACACAGGAATGTTGCAAGCTACAAAGGATATATTTAGAGAGGAAGGTTTACCCGTACGATGCTCTCTTTCTGTTTATTATTTGTGGATGGATGATTTAATTTGCATAGTGTAATTCAAAGCTGCTACGCAGTAGTTGATTTAATGATGCTTGTTGTAGATGGGTATTAAGAAATCTAAGCCTATGATTTGAACTTTACAGAAGCAGGGCTGCTGAACCCAGGTGGCTTAGTCCCGGTTTACCAACTTTATGGTTTAGTTTCAGTAAAATGATGGAATGAATTTCAAATGTAGACCTTTTTTTTTTTTCATTTCTAAACACCACCTGGATATTTTTGCTATAATCCTTTGAAGAAAGGAATTATCTATGTTATTATTGAGTTTTAGTTCTTCCATCAACAATGTCCTGCTTGTTATTGAGAATGCAATTTCTTTCTTTTTTCTTCTTGGTAACAAGAGGGGTCTGAGCCCAGAATTTGAGAATGTAATTTTTAACTTACTCATGCTCTTCAAGCAGTGAAGGTAAGTGAAACATGCTTTTCTTATAGTTACAGATCTTGATGGCGGATATAACATACCACAGTTCATTCACTTGATGCCTTTGTGTTTGGTTGAATTTTCTTGAAGTCCAAATACTGTTCTTGGGAATTCCTTCTATATATTTTCAAAACTTATTTTATGAAGGTTATATACGATTTTCTGCTTTTTATCCAAGACAGTTGCTTGCTGTAGGGCTTTTGGCGTGGCAATGTTCCAGCTTTACTCATGGTTATGCCATACACCGCCATACAATTTGCGGTGTTGCACAAATTAAAAACATTTGCTGCTGGTTCTTCTAAGACAGGTATAATTATAACAGATTAATATCATCTGTAATTTTATACTGGAAATGCATGTTCTATTACATGGTTTAGCTGTGATCAAACTGAAAATGTATTTTGACCGGTGAATGGATTCAATAGACATTTATACATAAAAAATGACCTCACATTTTATTTTGTTTTCTTCAACATGTAGACTAGCATAAAACCGATTGAAAATTGTTAATACAATAGAATGAATTTATGCGATGCTGACAGGTTTGCCACAATTTTGCTGGATATCTTCTCCTTGTATTATGCTCTACTATATGCTTAGAGTAGTATGGTCCAGATTCTAACTGTCAATTTATCATATTTTATACCTACTGGTAGTGAAGGCCATTGTTTCTATGTTATTTGAAATATATCCTAAAAGGATATGGCACTGGAGGTGATGTCATGTTTAATCTCTGTCCTGCTTACATATCCTAAAATGTTTCTTTTATTTGTTATGGTCTGATTGCTTACGATGATGCAGAGGATCATATCCATTTGAGTCCTTACCTCTCCTACATAAGCGGAGCATTAGCAGGGTGCACAGCTACAGTTGGATCATACCCATTTGATCTTCTAAGAACCATATTAGCATCACAGGGTGAACCTAAGGTATAGAACATGATTATGTGTGTCATTCTTATGCTCTATAAGAGACAAACGTGGCTCTCTTGAATTTTCCCAGTTATGATTTTGATTAGTGAAACTATTTGCGATACTGGAATAAGATGACTCCATAAAGGAGTATCTATGTAATTGACATCACCCTATTCAGTTCATTTGTCTTAAAACACTATTTGCTGAAGGCACCTTAAAATGATAATATTACATGTTACTGATCAGTGCCTAATTTAGGTGTATCCAACAATGAGGTCAGCATTTGTTGATATTACCAGAACACGTGGCTTCAGAGGATTATATGCTGGATTATCTCCAACACTGGTTGAGATTGTTCCTTATGCTGGCCTTCAGTTTGGCACCTATGATACATTTAAGCGCTGGACCATGGTAAGAATTCAAATCTCTTTTTGTAGTTAAATGTCTAAGAACTGGACCATGGTAAGATTGTAAAGGGATATTAAATTTTTTTAGGAAATGGAAGATCTGGATCAGCATTTGGTTGAAAAGCCAACATAGTATGCTGGTAAAACATTTGAAAGGAATTGCTTATTTGGTCCTTTTGCATTACCCACCCATTACAAACTGAAATTTTAACCAACACCATTCACCATTCACCATTCTGGTATAGATGGAGATATGCAAGAGATTGAGACAGTTGGTTAAGCATGATTTTCTATCTTGAATAAAGCATTACCATGTTAAAACTGGAGAGACACCTTGTCATTTCTATCAAAGCAGCCTCTAACTTAATGGCAATAGGCAAGCTATTCTGTCATAGATTTCATTGGCTGGTCATAAACATCTGAATTTAGTTCTTTACAGCTGGCCAATTGGTTAAGCTTGCAATGTTTTTCCTGTTCTGGAGAACACGTATTTCCTTAAACGACAATTTTAAGAGAAGGTTACAGGTGTTGTATGCACTTGATGGAATTTTGATCCTGCTATCCACACACACATACCAAGTTGTTTGGACAGTAATACATTTTACAGGATTGATTGTAGGGTTGGAACCATGATAGATCATCTACCACAAGCTTCATAAGTACAGATGATAGCCTTTCCAGCTTTCAGCTTTTTGTCTGTGGGTTAGCGGCTGGCACTTGTGCCAAACTTGTCTGTCATCCTCTTGATGTGGTCAAGAAAAGGTTTCAGGTAGATTCTGCATTTTTAATACTGATTGCTAAAAGATTCTCATTGTTCTAAGTCAATTTGCTAGTCAAAAGACTTTGAGTTTTAACAAGTTGTATTCATGCACTCTGTTTGTCTTCCGGCACTGTCAATGATATTTTATTTGTTGTTTTTGGCTGCTGCAGATCGAAGGACTACAGAGGCACCCAAGGTATGGTGCTCGAGTTGAGCATCATGCTTACAAAAACATGTTTGATGCTCTTAGCCGAATTTTGCAGATGGAGGGCTGGGCTGGTCTTTATAAAGGCATCGTCCCATCAACTGTCAAGGCTGCACCAGCTGGTGCTGTTACTTTTTTAGCTTATGAATTTACATCGGACTGGCTGGAGTCAATTTCAACTTGAATTTAACATAATATTCTTTCCTGTTTCTTTTTACGGCCGTCCCATTCTTTTTGCTTGAATCTACCTCCAATGAAAGGTGGTGGTGGTGGTGATATTCTGATTAGTCATTCTTATAGTCTGGATTTATGCTTGTAGAGTAAAACGACGGTAAAATTAGATTTTGAGTGCACAGTCAATTTTTGTAGCGGCTTCAGAATTATTTAATATCACTGGAAATCATCGGACTGTTATTAGATCTCTAAATTTGTTCATACATGGTGGAAGGGCTGTTGTTTGTTGCTGGTTTAGTTGTATTGGCATCCAAAATGAATATATCTTGATGGTTACACAATCGCATTTGCCCTAAATACAGGAGCAGGATTTCAACAATGAAATCTTGGGAATCACAATGGTTGTTTGGCTATTGGATGTAAGAAGGTGCAGGAATTCTTGTCTTAGTGTTGAGAAATTATTAGATATATCAGAAGCTGTACTGATATAAACAAAAGATTTATCATGAAAATAATTCATGGATCCTACTTTACTTTGAAGCGAGAGGGAGAAGTACAAATAATCTCTCCTAACCTAATGTTATAGGGATGGCAACTTCCAACGGCTGCACATGAAGTGGCAAAAGTCCTAACCTAGCATTGCATAAAGAAGCCTCAACATCATTGAATGAAAAATGTCACCTTGCTAAAGCCTTGCAAAACCCCGAGTTGATAACATGGTGGTCAACATTTCAGCACTGAGGGGAGGGGAAATAGTTCCCAACTCTATATCCAAACAAAAAATAGTGTCAATTGGAGGTCAGTATCAGATTTACTAACAAAATTTGCTGACAGAGATACTCACAAAACATATTATTGTACAAAATTTTGTTTACAAGAACGGTCAATAAATAGTTATGTTTGCTGTTTTGCTCTATAATGAAGGACATGAAATCCCGGCACCGACTCTTATTCAATAGAATATCCTGTCAGTAGTGCAGCAGAGCAGGTAAACCTGCAATCTTTCACCGATGGCTTTTCTGTTTGTTGTTATCCTCTGGAGGCAGTGATAAGAACTGCAGGATCCTCTGGACTTGTGCAACTTCAAGTTGAAACTTTTCAGCGATTTGCTGGATGTTCATAGGTCCTTCATGATCATCAGCCTTGCCTTGATACATGAGAATGATGTGGCGCAGTTGTGCCACATTCAGAGTTCCTGGAGCAACAGCCTTTTCTTCATATCTGCCAGAATCAGGTTTCGTGTTTCTCAGCTTTGGCATGGGCCTATCATACCTTTCAACTACAGGTGCCTGTCAAGAAATCCAACTGGATTTTCAAAAGATGATCTGAAGTAAGAGAAACATGCTGTGGCAAACAATTTTCAGGTTGCAGTTATCTCTAATCAATAACGTTATATGATAATTCTAAAAGAAATGGGAAGGAAAACAGTAGAGGTGTTAAGTGACAAGCATGTACCACTACAATCCCCAAAGTGGATTATCACAAAACTTTGAGAAGAATATCAGCATTCAGATATGCATGGAGAAATTCTGAATTTGTTTATCCAAGCAAGTCTCAATAACAGTAATCTATTTGACACCATTGCAGAAGGATCACAACGGACAACTAAATGCATCACCAGTCACCAGAGCCAATAATCAAGATTTTAACTAAAAAATGTCAAAGATGTCTAAATACGAGTGGAATCACTTGTTAAACATGCAAATGTGTTCTCAGTCGTGAGGCTTTATTGAAGTACACCTAATGATTTTCTTCAAAGATTTTTTCTCTAAACCATTTTTTTTCATTTCAAACAAGCATTCTCTCTGACATTAAAATTAAGCAAGTCTTTATCTGAGTACTCCAAGGAAAGCATAAATGAATAGACTTTTCTTATTCTTCTCCTTTTCTTTTGATCAGTGCCAATCCAGCACCATGTTAATGCACATTGCAACAAGGAGATTTGACAAAGTTTCTGGCACATCTATAATCAATAAATAGCAGTAAAGTTGAATGATAGTACATATTAATCAAGAGTTAAGTGAAAAAAAGTAAACAAACAGCAGGAATGAATCCCGATAACTCACCTCACCAGTTTCGAGCTTCCCTCCAGGCTTCGATTTAATTCTACCCACCATTTGACTAAGCATTGCATCATACTGTGTATCTCGTTCTTCAAGAACATTGTCGGGATTAATTCTTGGAGCACCATCTTCAGTGAGGAGTGGAAAAGATCACAAATGGTCAAGAAATATAAAGTTGGTAAGTTCCATTCATAAGAACAGTATCCCACAAACATGTAGTCTCACAAAAAAGAACGTTCAGAAGACCTTACAAATACTAACTCAATATCCAGAACACAAACATAGATATTTTGTAAAATCCGATAAGTTGATCAATTATCAATGCCTACCAATTTACACTACCAAACTAAGGCCAAGAACATAAACGAATCACAATCTGCTTGCACCCATTGAAAAGATCACATGACTGGTCAGTGGTAATATATTTCTTACAGAACATACACTGCAAATATGAATCATGTGAGTAAGCATAAGTTACAGTATGTGCTGAATCCGATCAAATTGACAGAATAGTTCAAGCAAATAGTCTTTAGCAAGCCATTATTATCAATAATCCGAAAGAAGGAACCGAGAAGGCACCACCTTGCAAGTGTTTCCACACCACTCGCATCACGTATCCAATTCAGTCTCAAATCTTAGGAAGTTATTTCAATTACAAAATCACAAACTGATTTCCCTGTTGTTATTACAACAGTTTCTTCCATGCCTTTACCCACCAAAGCAGTCGATAGCATCAAACATACAAAAGGGGAAGAAAGCAATAAATTAAAACACTCCAAGAAAATGAAGCCAATACATAAGTGGTGGTGGTCCTTGATATCTCGATAGCCCAAAAGTCCTTATGCATTTTTGCTTCAGGGTTCAGGCTAAAAAACCTAGCATAGAGCTCAATCTGTGCTATTTTATCATGGAATGAATCAATATCTTATCATAAAAATCTCTTAAAAGAATCAGCAATATGAATTGATAAGCTAACCAGAGCCAGGACTGTTCTGATTGGTGGTGGTGGTACTTGATATCTCCACCTTTTCGGTGGAGGTCACCGGCGGCCTCCGATCAGTGACCCTACTTGGAGGTGGGTCGGGTGGCGCTCTGATTCTTCCAGATGCTCGACGAAATGCCTGACCCATTTTTGTTTTCTTTCTTATAGCTGAAAATGCCAATGCCTATAACGCCGTCACCTTCACCGTCTCCGTCACGTTGTAATTTCTTTATAGAGCGTGGCTTTAGGGCAGCTTTAAGGGAAGTGAAGTAAAATATGGAAATGAAGGAGGAGGAGGAGGAGGAGGAGGAAATGGGCGTGTACGACACGCGCTGGTTATATATATATATATATATA
>Ga0325401_1000864_pt1 | contig 23986 bp, 19 predicted proteins | sample PopdelMetagenome_FD_205666 | JGI IMG/M metagenome (GOLD analysis project Ga0325401, IMG submission 205666) | Populus deltoides microbial communities from Bellville, Georgia, United States - Xylem-PdKOR-R2 | ecosystem: Host-associated > Plants > Phyllosphere > Stem > Wood/Secondary xylem | place... | reverse complement strand
TCAAATAAATAATTTTAGAAAAGTAAACAATATATCTAAGGCTGGTGCTCCCTGGACCCTGTTTGTTTCTCATACGTGAATCCAAGATGTCTCTTCTTGAAAACTTGCTCCTCTTTCATTGCCCATGGAGTGGGTTTTGCATCCCTTTTCACTCAATTGATTGGTAGTTTTCGCTGCCTGGTTGATTCTGTTTTTTTAGTACTGTGATGTAATATGTTTTTTAATTAAAAATACATTGATTTTTTTTATTATTTTAACATTAGGACATCAAAACCTTTTAAAAATATCAATTTAATGTTTTTTCAGATAAAAAATAATTTTAAAAATATTTTGAAAGGCAAATTGTAATACAAAAACAAACAATCTTGAAATAATCTTAAAATAATAATTCTCTTTCAGAAAAAGTTTAAAAAATATTAGAGTAATTTCTTAATCTTTGTCATGGTAGTATGAGTGACTTTCTTAGCTCTCGAACCGCTGATGCCAAACAAAGGGCTGCATGATTCTATCTTCGAGGTAAAAATATTTCTAATTCAACAAAAGAAACAGAGTGATAAAAAAGAATTGCTCTTGTTCTTCGGAGAAGGAAATGTTTATCACATGCATGATATAACCGAATTATTGAAAGGCAAGGAATTAAAGGGGCATGGATTGTCTCCGAGCTTGATAGAATAGCACATGAAAAACAAGTTGGAAACACAAGAATCCAACATGGTTGCTAAGTTCAACTTCTATTTGAATATCAGTGTACACCATGTCCCCACAGAATAGGTGAGCTTTTAATCTCTTCATGGTATTTTCTGTCCGAATCATTAAGAATTACATGCATGCCACCGGTAGTATATCTCGAGAAACTAGCTCAATTTGCACTTATATTTTGCACTCGGTCTCCAATCCATCATTAAAATTGTAAATCGCTCTCGATTTGTCCTTGTATTTTACATTAATTTTCAAACCAACGAAAATGAGAACGGTACTCCGGTTTCAAGTGTCCAATTCTATTTAAGTGTGTAAGCTTTTATTCTCTTTTTATCTCTAGATATTTTTTTTATATATATAAAATATATGTTATGCGTATGCCTAATTCTGACGATTTAGCCGGAAAATATCATTGAAATGGTAAATTAAAAACTCTCTTATTTTATTACAAAGACACAATTTATTTAACTAAAGAAGATATAAGAGTAAATTCCAAATAGAACATGACAAAATAAATTATGAGACCATGGAATTATTTGCGATAGTACAGAATAGCTCTCGCATGGAATGATTAAATATGGCACATAAATTTTTTTATCCATGTTCAGCGATACGATGTTACATATTTCTATTTACAGAGAGGGAGGAGACAGAGCAAAGATATACATGTTCCACAGATAATGTTTTTAGCCATTCGAAAGTTGGTGAAACACTGATGGCCCTTTTGGCTCTTTGTATCTACCAGGAAGTGGTGAAGGTTAGGAATTCACTAGTTATTTAACTTATTAACCTGTGTTTCCCCGCAGCCGCGGGTAATATATTTTTATTTTTTATTAAAAAAATTATATATATATATATATATATATATATTGATTTTTTCGACATATTTTTATAGCTAAAAAACTATTTTGAGTATAAATCAAATACTTTTCATATACATGTAATTAAAAAAATTCAAAACTATGTGTGATAATAAATTAAAATAAAATTATTAACACTAATTAAAAATAAAACTGGAAAAATCAAGATACAAGTATAGATCAAGATATTTAATCTCACAAGATAATATATTTACCCGGTTATGTTTGATAAATCTTGTTAATCAAAATAATATTTTTATCCAATCAAACAATAATAAAAATAGACATGCACGTTAAATTGTTTGAATAAAAAAAATATATCATGCAAAATTAGGGTTATAAACTGAACGGGTTAAATAATATTTTTTAATATATATATAACAAAAATAAAAATAAAAAATAAACTTATACACGAGAAGGTAATTGGTAAAATATTAAGGTATCAAGCATTCATAATTTCTAAAGTATGAGGATCAAATTAAATTTTTTGTATCAACTTTGAAACCATCATCCATTTATGATGTTTTTTCTATTTTGATCCCTGATCTTTCAATTTCATCCTTAGCCAACAAATTTTATTCAAATCCCCTTGAATTTGGCCCCAAAAAATGCAATCAAACAAGAAAAAATAAATTTGAGGACCAAATTAAAAAAAAAACAAAAAATTTTGCAAAGTCCTTATAACGTGTAAGAGGATGAAGAATGCAACCTTCAACCAGGAACAAAAAACCCACAGCCTTTTAGTTTTCTACTTAATCCTGCATCCAAAAATGGTCAAAATTAAGCCCTAATCTTTATTATGATGATCAGATTAATCCCCTTTCTGGCCACTATTAAGCCTGACTCTCCTTCCTTTCTAATTCTGATGCATATCAAATTTGTCAAAAAAATAAAGTAAGAAATAAAAAATAGGTGACGACCAATATCAGACTGAACTATACATATTTAACATGTTAGAATGAGTCATTATCTATCTTCAACCTCAGAGACTAAACTGCAAATAACTGATACTTACTGTAAGCTTGTCAATATCCACCAGGCATCTTGCGCTAACATCTGATAGAGAAATATGGCTTCACCCATTTTCTACCCCGAGTTTTCCACCTAAATTTTCATTAATAAAATTCATAGCCACAGCTCTAAGAACCCAACACATTTCATGCTAGGAAACCCAAAAGGAAATGAGAATCCAGGTTTAAAACAACTCAAATGGGGCAAAAAAGAATTTTGAATCTAAAAGATCTGTAGAAAAACTACAGGAAATCTACTTCAAACCGAATCCACATAACCCACCTTGTAAAAATACCCTCTTTTCTCCAAAAGCTAAAAACCCTCGAACAGAAGCCATGGCAAACCATCTCATGTAAGCTTGAAAACCAAACTCATTCCAAACCGACGGCGGGACTTCTTACACCAAAATGCGGTTCTCCCACTAGCTTCACTCACTATCGCGCCTTTTCAACCAAAAGCCACTGCTATTTCCCATACCAACAAAAACCACAAATGCTCACTGGTCTATTCAATAAAAACACCGTTTTTCATGTTTTCCTTCACTTTTCCATAAAATGGTGGCAATACCTCTACTGAACACCCGCAATTGCTCAAAATTTTCGGAAAGAATGCCCACTAGTGGAAATAACATACCTGAAATAGAGCACTACAACATTCACTTTCAAAAGTTTCGTACATACATGAAGCAATGTTGAGCACATCTAGCACAAACTACTACTATAAACGTCATTAGTTTATAAAAGCAAAAAATGTAAACTGATTGATATTCCTGCGATCTAATGTATGCACTAAAACCTGTACAGTCAAAAATTAAGTTCCATTCCAGGTATTTTCACTGGATGACATCAAATGCATGAGCCAACTCTCATTGCTATGTGCCAAGGTGATCTGTACAACCTCCAAGGCGTTCAGCAATAGCATTTTGTCGGATTCTGATCATCTGCAACAAATCAAAACACTATAGTGTCTCCTAGCAGTTAATAAGGAACCAACATCCTAGAGACATGGAAGTCGAGCAACAAATGAAATCAACCTAGAATCAAATTTAAAATGATCTGCATGGGGATGATATGGACAGAAATTGCACTGGTTCCTGTCACTATTCTCTTGGTAATTCTCTAACATAAGAATAGGCATGAACCAGCAGGCATCCAAAGGTCAAGGTTCTATCAGGGCAGACAAGCCTCATTGGGACCTGATTTTGAAAACGAGCCTCATCATCAAACAGCATGGTACACCTCATTCCCATGCCATCAGATGTAAACTGGCTTCACATCATTATGCCCAAAACTCATGCTACACACCGGACACTTGCGGTGACGACTTTCAACAATTCTCTGTATGCAGGGATTGCAGAACAAATGATAGCATTTTGTAATGACAGCCTGATCAGAAAAAAAAATTATTAGAATCCCTAGACAATATATTTGGATAAACAGTGGCAAAAATTAAGTCATATAATTGACTGGTATGTGTATCATAAAATCTTGGAGATTACTGATCAATTTCAATAAATACAGCAACAGTAGTATTCTAATATTGAACCTATTAGTAACCCAACCCGAATCCCAAAGGAAGTCAAGCACCCACTATGAAGAAAAACACTAACTAAATCACCAAAAGTTTTTTAGAACCTCTAGGAAAATATGGTGGAGAATACAACCAGTCAAATTTCAACAAGCCTCTGTCCTAAACTAGTTGAGGTTGCTTCAAAGAAGCTCTTCCTCCATTCTATAATGTTTTAGGACACTTTATCATAACAACCAATTTTTACCACACCAGAATGTGAGATTCTTTGCCTAATTTTCTATTCCTTCAATCAAACTCCAAGCCAATCACTTTGTCACTTTCTGGATAACACTCGTCATTCCACTTTCCTGCAGGTTCAGTAATTTCTTTTTCTAGCCTATATGATTTATTAATAAACATGCTATAACAATACCAAGCACTGCATACCACAGAATAGTGTTCGTCCATCACACTGCTAATCCTTTCTACTGAGAATAGTACAAGTTTGTTCTCAATTGAAACTACTGCTATTGCCACCTAGTACTAAAGTTCCACTGAGAGTACAAGCAAAGCTGAAATATAATATCTTGCTAGTGAACGTAAAACCAGTTGCCTTACTTAGGAAAAAAGCTGGAGCAGCAGTAAGACCAGCAAATCATAATTCAACATCATCACTTCATAAAATTCAGTTCCCTTGATGGGAAACCTACTTGTTACATAATGTACATGTCAAACTTATCTTAGAAATAATGGTTTGATTATGCTTTGCATGCCCTGTTTTCATATCAAGTTATCCAACTAGTAAGGCTGGTTTCATTCATCAAAACAGGACATTAAATCCCACAAATAACAGAACAGGGATTGCAAATCACCTCTTTTGGTCTGTCATGGCAGATACTGCACTTAACTATTTCCCTGTATTCTCTAAGTTCCTGTTGAAGCTTTTCTACAATCAAAGACCCTTCTGTATGTTCTTGAAGATGAGAAAACTTTCTCCTTGCAACTTCCAATTCCTCCTCCATTCTTCTCTTGTCAAATCTGATAAACAAGCAATGACGTGAATGTCTACACTTCATACAAATAGGAAGTGGAATGGGATTTATTTTGTTACCTCTCTTTCTCTAGATCTATCTGCACCTCCAAAAGAGCAGCTCGACTTCTTTCAACTCTAGATTGGGAATCCTCCAATGACTCTCTTGCTTGATTAGATGATCTTCTCACATCTAGCAATTTCTTTTGTGTATTTTCCAACATAACCGACCTTTGAAACTTATCTTCTGCAAGTTTATGAACCTGGTCTGAACAATTTTTTAACTGCAAGGCAGAGGCATTCAATACTGATCATACATGTTCCAGTAATGTTGACTCTACTACAAAATGATCCACAACTATGTCTGAGCTCAAAAAAAAATTGATCTACTATTTTGCCCTTCAATAATTTAATAAGACTAAATACCTTTATTATCAATTAATTAATCTAAACTAACATTTATCCTGGAAAATCATCAACATAATACTAATTCTTTACCTAACTTGGAGACATGCCTATGCTCATCTAATAGTAAGAGTAGTGAAGTACCAAGGCTACAATACCATATACATAGTGAAAACATCAACAAGATACTCCTCAATTCTTAATCTACAAAAAAAAAAATGATATGAAAGAAGTATAGAATAATAGTGCATGGCTTGCCTGTTCTTTTTAAACATATTCGCCAATGTTTATTTTATTTAGAAAGTAAAAGGAGTTGAAAAAGAAGATTGGTTTAATTAAAAGATAATCATCTTCTAAAATAGAAAAATAAAAATAAAAAAAAGACAAATTAAAAACATATTAGTTATTTATCAATTGAAAAAAATGACATTTTCTCCTTTTATTTCCTTTTTTAATCACATACAAGAATGTTTATTTTATTTCACAGGCCGATTTTTATACTATGTGCGTCAATACTCTATATGCATGCCATATGTCAAAATAACAACTATTTCTTGCATATATCAAAATAACTACCACTTAGAAATACCTGATCTTCTATTCTGCAAGCTTTCACATCAAAGAAATCAAGGGAAATATTGGCTTGCTGAATCTCCTTTTCCATGGTTTGTTTGTCCATGAGCAGAGAATCCCGCAGTTGTCTTGCTCTCACACCCTCTAAAACAAGCTAAAACAAGAATAGCAAGATCCACTAAATCATACTCTCGAGTACATGTATTCATATCTTTACCTGAACGCTAAGATGAATCCATTCACATCTAAAAGTAAATGTAAGCAAGAATTCATTTACATGAATCCAAGAAGAGCAGCATCATGATAAGCAAGAGTAAAATTATGTCCAGTTTACAAGTAATGCCTGTTAAAACCATACAAAAATAGCAGGTCACGTGTTGACATTTTGAAGTTCCAGGATGAGGGAAACTCAACCAAGATGTCAAGGATGTAACAGAATAAAGACCCTATCTCCAGCTACAAACTATTAATACATCTCTTTTCAGTTTAAGATATCAAATCAGTCCCTAATTGGTTCTTCTATAGATATTACAAACCAGTAGGACAAAACATGTTTCCATGCCCAAGTAATCAAGAAAAGCCGGATCAAAATCGGAAATGTAAAGACACGTGTAAGGTCAGATATTACCTGTTTAACAGTTTATATAGCAAAATATAGAAAAATGAACCACATTGCAAGTCTTAAGAACTCCAAAGCTTACATGAATATGAACGTTTCAAAATACAAGTTGGCAATGCAAATACCAATATCACATTATACAGTAAAGCAAACATTGAACGTACAAAGTAAGACCAGGGGCTTAAGCACTAACAGCTGAAAGACACTGCATGCAACAAAAAACAGTCTACTCGAAGACAGATTATGGAATATGCTAACCTTAATGTTATAATCATCTCTCTCCGTTATTTGCTGCAACAGATGTTGATTTTGAGTTTGCATTTCATCATATGCTTGACCAATTGTCTGAAGCAAAACCAAATAAACAATCTTGAAACAGATGCATTATTGCAGTCTAAAGAAAGCCTGCAATGAAAATAACACTAACCTCTATTTCAGATAAGTAGGCCTCATTTTCTTCATTTTTTGATTCTAGGACATCAGAAAGTCTAGACATATCCCTGAAAGGAAATAAATCAACATTTTCACACACTGCTCTCCCATAATTAGCATGTTAAAATTTAGGTGAGAACAAATATTACGCCACCTATTAACCAAAAACAATTACAATGAAAGGATGATTGTTCAATGGAAAGGTTTACATTTTAGAAGCTTCTAGTTTCTGTCTCAAATCAGCAATCTCAGCTTCTGCAGCAGCTAGCTTTTGCTGGGATATGGCCTCGGCTTCATTTGCTGTCTTCACTCGTAATTCCAAGTTTTGCTCATCAAGAGAGAATTTAAAACTTTGAACTTGAGCCCATGCCTTGTATTCCAGATCCCTGGCTTCCAAGACATCCCTAGAATTGCAGAATAAATTTCTAAGCCACCACATAATTTCACATAATCTAGAACCAATGACGAGAAAATGGTATGAACTGGATCATGCTAATAAATGATTTAATCAAATACTTTACCATAATGGCGAGGACGACCCACAGCTAGCATTACTTAGCTGGTATCTTAAAAATAATGATTTTATACCGGTCCAAGAAGTTGGACACCAAATTTAAACAAAGCACAATCATTCAATGTACATCAATTTCCAGCATAAAGCAACAAACACTCACTTGAATACTAAATGAATATACAAAATAAACTATCTGTAGTTGGTTGAATATCAAGTAGAAGTTCAAGCTATTATGGGGAAAGCAGAATGTATAGATGACTCTGACCTTGAATAAGTGGATTCACGTTGATACATGTCCAAAATCAGTTTCAACTCCAGTATGTTTTCCTTCAGATCTTGGACCTGCAACCAAGGAAAAAAGGGGTTCAATTGCTAAATCAGATCATATCAGTTTAATACCCTTAAAATAAGAAAGCAAGGCATCATAAATTCTTCTAACCCGTGTTCCAGCAGACCTTGGCAAATGGTTATCAGACCACTTGTCAGAGCATAGATTACATTTAAATTTATCAGTAATTTAATATTTCTGAAAAAAGATAAGTTCACAAGGACTAGAAAAATAAACTAGATCCAGAAAAACAAGTCAATGTGATGATGAATTTAATGCTTGGAGAGACATGGTTTTTGTACTAGCAAAAACATAATTGAGGTATATCCATAACCATATTTTGGGTTTCTTGGAAAAAATGAAACATAAGAGCATTCAACAGGAAATAATCCAGTACCTAATCTTTTAAGCATCTCTTGTTTAAGAATACACCACGACAATCATTTTGCTGATTTGGGTTCTCAAATATTATAAAACATTTGGCTGTAGTTCTTATGGCAAAGTCAACAAACGTGGCTAGAGTTTCTTCTGCTAGAGTAAATGAAAGTGACACCTATATAATTTTAAAACTTGTATGGGGTTCGAATCAAACCATCAAGAGGTACAAATTTATAAATGCAGCAAAAGCATACCCTACAGGGATGCACATTTTTTCCTCCAAAACAAAAAAGGTCTCAAAAAATAGCTAGCAAGTAAAAGAAAGACGGGAACCAAATGGATCTTTTCTTGACAACATTCCCATGGCCAAAATTTTATGCATCTAGATAAGAGAACACTATGGATGAGTTTTTCAAATAAAATTAAATGTTAATTTCAGGAATTCTTCAACTCCAAAGAAAAGGTAGTCATCCATTGAAGTCTTGAAATACAAGTCCTTGAAAGATATGGCTAGGAAAAGTAGGACCCATGACACATTTCATGGCAAAAAAAATTCATGACTTGGAATTGGCATTTCAGAGATCCTATTAGAAGCTTAAGACACAATAACACACTTAAAAACCTAAAATGACCACATTTCATTGGAAGATAATAACAATATAGGATATTAAACACGTCAAGGAAATAATGTCAGACAGCAGGATTAAAATGCTATAATTCCTTAAGAGTGACCAACAACAGTACACAGCATGAAGAATTCTTCCAAAAAGCTTTCATTCCATCCATATTCAAGTTCCAAGTTAACCTAGGTTATACAATCCTCAGGCAGAAAAAACGAAGGCTTTGAAGCCATTTACAAGCCCCTTAAATTTCTAAGAAAATGAAGAATGGAAAAATACCACAGACTGCAACTTATGTATCTCAGCAATTTGGCTCGTTGATCTGGAAGACAAACTTCCACACTGTTTTCCCTGCTTCAGAAAACAAATCTTAGTAACCTTTAACTGATTTAAATTTAACACATAAATGCATACACCAGAATGCACCCACCTTCCTATCCAGAACAGTAGAAAGAGACTGCACATCAGCCCTCAAAGAATGAATATCAGAAGAAGCTTCTTTGAAGTTACTTAATTGGCTTTGCATAGAGCCCATTTCCTCAGGAAATGAAGAAACCAATGCTTTGAATTCAGCAATCACATCTTTTCTTCCTAAAATAGAGAGTACTTATCAGGCTTCGAGCACAAAACTAGAGGGGAGAAGCAGCATGAATTACAAGTCACACAAAAGCATCAAGCAGTAATGCACCTGGTTCTCTTGATGACTCTTCCAGATTAGTCTCAATTATGTTTCTTTCATTAATCTGTTTCTGTATCTCCTTTCCTAAATCAGCAACTCTAGAATCCACAACCGCAGTAGATCTTCGACAAACATCAACTAGATCATTTTTCATATTTAATTCCCTTTCCTTCCAGACAAGGTTATCCTTCTCAACCTGTAATTTCCAGGTACAAAATATTGTCAGCATCAGAAACTAATCCATGCAAAATACATTTACAGACTCGAGCATAAATGAAACTACCGACCAGTTACAACCTGTAGTTTCTCAAATAAGGCACGATAATGGAGAACCATTGATTTTGATTTCTCTAGTTGATCTCTCAGCAAAAGGTAGGCTCGAGATGAAGAAATAACCTTCACATTCTTCAATGAGTGCTGTAAACCCAAATAATTTCATTCCACTTCTATTAGCACATAAATACAGCTGCATTTCATTCTATTTATAATATCGAATAAGTGAATCTGCATTTAAGACCCCCCCAAAAAAAAACACAAACAACTACTAACCTGCAAATTGGATAGCTTCTGTAATATTATTAACCTTTCTTCATGAAGATCTTTTAGTTCTAGTAGTCGAGAGGAAGCTTGGTCCTGTGAAACTCAAATTAATTAACATGCCTATCTCTTCCAGTTCAAGAAATTCCCAAGAAGGAATCCAATAAAATAAAAGTTAACAACTCACTAAAAGCTCTTTGACAGCAGACTCCATTTCTTGAAGATCCTTTTGTTTATCCCTGACCTGATCACCAGCAGCATGCTTGCTTCCCAAGTTTAAGACAGGGAAGAATGCCCCTTTAGTTGCATTTCTCTCCGCTTTAAGTGTTGCCAATTTACAGTTGCTGTCATTTAATTCTGCAACTGTGGTCTCCAATTCACCTATGGAAAACAAGCAGATGTGCAACAGTCACACTTACAAAAGCATATCAGTCAATGATGATTAATTTTTCAAGCAAAAAGAATGGATAGAATAATGCAGTGTGTAGTTTGCTCAGTCATACACCTACTCTTGCAAAACCAAATTATTTTCTCCAGATTTTCCAAACACTAGATGAATGGCTGAAAAGATCTTATCAAAGAATAATAGCATAAAACTCATTCCATTGTTGTGACAATAACAAATCAAAATTAGTAAATAACTGTAGAGAGTGAGAACGGCTATCCAAACATGCCAAACCTTAAGACCAAGTACACGTGATGTGTATTTAAATGTGATATAGTGTGCTAGTGAACATATACAGTTAAACAAGACTGTTTAAAAAAAAGGACATGTACCTATGCATGTATCATAAACAGGATATGCTACGTTAATTTGACTAAAGGAGGAGGGGCCCTCAGATGATCACTAAATGTTACCTTTTAGATGCTTAAGCGCAGCTTTATTTTTTGCATCACTGTCTCGATGGTTCTGCAACTCCCTTGCCAGTGATTTGTGCTTCAAATGAAGGTCACTTAGCCCTAACCTCAAGTTCTTAAGTTCTGTCTCCAATTCATTAGATATCGTTTCCCTACAAGCATCTAGCAAAGGAGAAACATACATAGGAACTGAGAAAACTCTGAAGGAAGTAGCCCAAGACAAATATAACACAGACACCTGTGACAATATACTCCTACCATCTTCTGTAAGCTGTTTCAAAACTGCTACACGTAATCCATCCTTCAGATACCAAAGGCCATTGATTGTAGCCACTAAATTATGTACAATGCTTTTATTCTTTTCAAAGGCAGTTTCTCTATCCACTTCCATCTGATCAGGGCAGTTACTTGCAGAGGAACTTTCAGTTGCACCAGTTTCCATAAGTCTGCTAAGAAATGCATCCTTGAGAGAAGATGAACCCCCGTCTGAAAGGAAATTTAATAATACCCTATTAGAAAATGGCCTTGCTTTTATATATATATATACAAAACAAAACTATTGATAATTTTTAATCATCATAAAAACACCGGTTATCAAATTTGTGTCCACTCTAAAAGCACACATGTATCGAATCTACAAACACTGGAGCCAACTTTTTCCTAGCTGCTCACTTTGAACTGCATAAAATGCCGCACACATTGCTAAAATACCCTCCCCCCAAATACACACACATATGATTCTGAAACCTGCCCACACAAATGACCGTGCAAGCCTACGCACACAAGCATAGTTCCAAAAGCCACACACACGCCAACCTACCAACCGCAACACATGAATTTCCCAAAATATTTTTGAAATTTAAACCAACTTCCAAGACAATTGGCATCTCATGGATGTTATAAGCATTAAAATTGTAAGATAATAATTTGCAAAGGAGAGGTAAAACTACTCAAAAACGTTTCCTTGCTGTAATCAAACAAGCAAATTAAGCATGCGTGCAAAGCCAGGAATCACCAAGTATGGCCTGTACAAGATAAAATTTCAGGAACTATATTATGTTGTGTGCCAATAGGTGGATTCTTATTCGCCTTGTACAGTTTTCTCCCATGTATATATATTAATTAGTCATAAATTGCTATCACAAGAAAGCACATGTTAGGAATGGATAGCAATGAATTCATGCTATCTAAGCAAGTGTTACCAGTAAATTGCTAAGGGGAAAAACTAAAAAACCAGAGAGAAGTAATACATTACAGGTTCCTCACCTCTCGTGATTGGTACATGTTTGACATCTTGCCCATTGATCCACTCTCTTGTGCGGTTGGAACATGTTTCCAAGTCAGTCACCAGCTATTGTTAAAAACAGTCAACGTTCCCACAATTACAATAAGCTACTTTGTGTAGATAACGCAGAAAAATATCTTATGCTTTAAATTCTCTAAACTAGTGTATAAAAGGAAAGGTAATATGAAGAACAAAAAAACCCAAGGAATTACCACTTCCCAAGACTTATTGACAGCCTTCAATGTGGAATTGTATGGTTTCTGTTTCTCGTTCTGTAGAGAGAACTTGTTTTCAAGTGCAGAATGCTCAACCTTCTGGGCCTCTAACTTCTGTTGAAGCTTTTGATTTTGGTATTGAAGAACAGCAGTATCAAGCTATATCATCAAAAGAAAATGTGAGTTAACAACAAACAAGCTACTCGTTGGTGACATTACAGTTTGGTACTTATCAGTGTTATCAAAGGCAAAAGGCGCCAAGCCTATAAAATGACTGAGGCGCTAGGCGCTCACCCAAATGAACCAAGGCAATAAGCTATAAATTTAAAATATATATATATATATATATATTATATTATATAAATCTAAGATACATATCTTCCCACTTAAGATTAGAGATCATTAGAAAATCAAAAGAAAACATAAAATACCATAACATAGTCATATAAAGTTATATTTTTCACCCTTAAAACAAAATATGATAGTTTAAAGTAGTACGTAGCCAAATAGATTAAAAAGAAAAATTAAATATCATCATCATTATTCATTAATCTTCAAAAACATCTCCATCCATGCTTTCCTCTCCTTCACTTGAATCCTCCATATCCTCCATTTCATGATTATAATTGAAATCCTCATCTCTCAAACTATACTGCACTTGTTTAGAAAAAATAAAAGTATTAGTTGTACAGATGTGTTGTTCTTCGACTCCCACTGTTGAAAAAAAGAAAGTGTGGTTGGTGTTTCTCTTCTAAGTGTCTTTCATTGTCTGTTTGTCTCCCACTTTAATGATTTTTTCACCCTAATCATTGTTTTTTTACAAAAAATACCCCCACGTTGTTTCTTGTGGTGAATTAAAAAAATGGACAAACAGGTCAAAACATAAATCATTAAAAAAAAATCCAACAGAAAAGGAAAAACTTCAAGCAGGTGCTAGCCTTAGCGCCTTGCACCCACTCACAAGGTGCTCGCCTAGGCAGCGCCCCATTGAAATCCAACGCCTGAGGCTAATAAAAGCGCTGGGGCCTCGCCTCGCCTGGAACGCCTAGGCAAGCGCCTCAGCACCTCTTGACAGCACTGGTACTTATAGATATAGAAATTACTGAGTGCAGTACCATATAAAGCTTCTAAAACGCCAAGTTACCCAGTATTGGAAAATCTAAAATAGCAGCTAAACTGTTGCAGCCATCAAGCATCAGAGCTAGAGAATTACACATATAAATGATTCACAAGCAAAGAGAGAGAACACATTGCCTGGAAATGTATTTTTTACCATGAAAAATAGATTTTAGAGATAGACAGGTAGCAACCTCAATGGACTTAGATATCCATTCATTGAGTTACAATGATAGATGAGTAAATTACAAGAGACAAATTGTAGACAAGTTAAGCAATGCAAAAATTCAATGTATGAATATTCATTGAAGATCGTTAGCTTAAAAGTCATAGGCTATAAGAGTAGAACATTCAAGCAGATAAAACAATCCGACCTCATTTGAACACATCCCTGCAAAACTCTCATTTAATCACCATCATCTGATTTAACAAAACAAACACACATAATTATCCAAGTGATGCAGCCCATAACCCTACAAGTATATGAATTTTTTTACTGATAACCCGATAAACCCAGAGCATCAAGACCATCATATTCATAAAACAAAACAGAACCCGCACAAGATTCCTCAAAACCATTAAAAAAAAAAAGAAGCAATCAAATTGCGAAAAAGTTCAAACCTTTTTGTCCTCGGACAGATGCGATAACGGCTGCTTTTTAGCCATAGCAGCTGTTGGTGATGATATGGAGCTGAAGTGACGCCGTTTTCTGTCTGGCTCACCTGTACTCCCCATTGAAAAAAAATTGCAACAACAAAACAAAACTCCCTCCCCCAGCAACTTCACTCACATTAGCACACACACAAATTTCAATAAATCCTAATTCAAAACAAATCAAACACTAAATTTAACAATTAAATTTCTCGAAACCCTAATTCAAAACCGCCAAACAAGCTGTTTGGTTTTCTTTTTCACTAAAAAAACCCTAACCCTAATCAAAGAGTCTATAACTTACTGTGAAATTTGATTTCCTTTCTCAAACTGAGAATTAAAAGAACAAAAGAAGTTTAAATCCTTTTCTTTTTCTTTATTTTTCATTTCCTCTTCGGTCTCTGCTCGGGAGCGAGAGAGAGAGAGAGAGAGACGAGACGGTAGTTCGTTTGTTTGTTGTGAGTGATATTTTAGCATAAAGAGAGAGCGTGAAATTCCGTGACTCCTAGAAGGGTAATTTTGGGAATTAAATGCTACCGCTAGGAATCTGCGGTCTGCTGTGCCACGACGAGGTGAGAGAAGCAACATGATTGTCTGGAAAGTGATATTAATTATTTTTTAAAATATTATTTTATTTAAAAATATTTTAAAATAATATACTTTTATATTTTAAAATTTATTTTTAATATCAAGAATAATAAATAAAATAAAAATATACAAAACTTCGTTGAAATGCGGACTTGCTTTCCAATTTTTACCATTTAATAGCAATGATTTATTATTATCATTTTTATTTAATTTAATTTTTATTAATATCATCACTTATTTCACTCTTTCTACTCTCCGATGAGTAGTATTTTTTTTCAATGTAAGTGAGTTATACTTGATTGATTGAAATTTAATGAAAACACACTACGCAAATAACGGGTTTTCGCTTAAAGTGAATGCTTGAATATGATTGGTGGAAAGGGGTAAAGAATTTTGAGGCTCGGGTATCTTGAGACCTCGCAATGTTGGGCTTCTTTTAGTTTTTGCTTCACATAGATTGTTTACGGTACTAAATTAATTTTAAATCAAATTAATTAATAGATTTCTAAGTTAGCTTATTTTGTTTAATTGATAGATCCATCGAGCATGCATGCACACACGCTCACATTCACGAGGCGACTTTACACGTGCATCCTAAATAAAATGTATTGTTACCAAATGGAGGATACACTGCAGCAAACCTTTCGTCACTGAATATAATTTGCATGCAACTCGACGAGAGTTGGCTCAACTAATCCAGCTCGAGCTCTCGAGGTTCATCAGTTTCAAGTGGTCGAAGAGCGAGTTTCCTAGTTGTTACAAGGACACTTGCTAGACTCGGTAGTTGATGGCCTTCATTCTACCAAAGCAGGAGGGTGGATCTTGTCTAGAGGCATGCAAACTAACCCAGATATCTTACCCTAATAAACCAAGGGGGGGAAAGGACAAGGAGTTCAGATTCTATATACCCAAATGAGCAAATTGTTAAGTACAACAACAGCACATGGAGGAGGCGAAAAGCAAGATCGCACTGGGCTCATTCATCTTTCATTGCAAATTCATGTCTCTTCCTTTGACCGACTTCCACAAGCAATGTTAACAGAGCTTCACACACTTGAGAAGCATCCCAATCAGAAGGGTCGCCGTTCAGAGATGAATAGACCATCCAAGCATGATCCAGTTTACATTTGGGTCGCACTACTGTGGATCCAGGGACTTCTGCATCCCGGCATGTGACAAGCCCATCACTCTTCTCTCCATACCTGATTTGTAGTAGTTGGGCACACGCAGCCATTGCAGCACCGAGGGGTATTACTACTGGGAGTTTTGGTGATTCACCAGCAGATAGAGGTGCCATCAAGGGCAACTCTGCATGAGCAACATGAGACAGTGTGGCTAGAACAGCAGGTGTAATGCCTGCTTCAGTATGAAACGATACAACAGGAAGCTCGCTTGGCAATTGGTGTTTCGTCAAGAATTCCTTCCTCCTCTCATAAGTCAAGTCTTCTAAAGCTTGCATGTCACCCTACAAGGTTTGTGGATAACACAAGAATTAGCACAAGTCAATTAAACGATTTCCTAGAGATGAAAAATAAACTTGACCATTAAAACATAATTTATTTAGAAAAATATTGAAAGCAGACTTATTTTAGAAACAAAATGAAATCCAACTCCAGCTTAATAAACATATCATGCCATGCCCCGACTAATTTGACTCGACTGGATCTTCTCTGCATGCAATATCCACAGCAGTGTGCTATGTCTTTTCAACTTTCCATTCAAATCTTGTTTGGCCCTCTCTTGGTACTGATACCAGTTTAGATTCGAATAGATAGCTGTTTAACACAGCACAAGGCCTTTATCAACAAATTCATATCTTGTTGGGTTCTCTTTTCCAGGCTTACTGGTGCAATAACTGTGTCAATGTGTCTTCATCAGCAATTATGCAGTGGGTACAACTAGATTTCCAGAATTGGCTTACAGTTATAGTGATGATCCTTTCTCAACTCAATCTATCTAAAGATGGCATTCTATTTAATTACATTGTTTGCTTTCCAACAATTATAATGCTTAACAGCCCATTAACTAATATCTTATTTACATTTTGATGGCCACCACAAAGAAGGAATAAATGCCAATAGATTGAGTATTGCAATCAAGTGCTTCTTAACAACTTCGTTTAAATAGGTCAAAAAAAAAAACACATACGGGTGTGTGTGTCACGTGAGTTTATGTGTCCATGCAGGTGCATGTGTAGTCATATTGAAAGAAAAAAAAGGAAATACCCAATACCTTAATCACTTTACAGATTATAATCTCCATAAGTCTCCGTATATTTACATAATCTCCAAGCTGTCCTTCACGTAAAATATCCGAAGCTATCGGACTACCACCATATGGACTCTGCGCTAATGCTAATCCGACAACCTTGTCTTTCAAATCTGACCAATACAATGACAAAGCAGCCGCTGCATCTACTCCCCCTTTGCTATGTCCAAGAAGCATTACGCGTTTCTGTGAACCCCAGTAAATTTCCTCGATGTATTCTTTTATCTCTCTGGCATTTTTCTCAACGGAAGCCTGGTTAGCCATTGTACAAGCTCAGTATAGAATACGTACAGCATGATCACGCAAGGAAGAACGACCCAATAAGTACCTCACTATGAATCTTGGCAATGTGACATGCCAGACCCATCTTTGAGAAACTTGTTTTTGTAGAAACAAAATAAAGCGGTCCATGATTACTGAAAAGACCTGACAAGTTAACCAGCAAAGTTGCACAACCCATTGATTCCAGGATACAAAATAGAAAAAATAATAATTAAAAAAAAAATCAAACCATACCCTCTGAATCTGGCTTTTAATTTGTCAGGTGAAATTTTATATAAAAATTCAATAATAACCTAAGCCTTTGAAAAGAGATAATCATATCAACTCCTCCAAAAATGTTACATTGCATGATAATGAAATTAGGCCATTGTGGCTGTTTTTCTATCCAATTGAGTGGTTTTTGGCATAACAATTTGACAGGGCATATGTTGAGGTCAAGTTCCTCACAAAAGCTTGCCTAGATGATTAATTTATCATTATATTGCCACTGTCTGAGAATTCATCTTGAAAATCTTGCCAAAAAATGACTAACCAATCTGTCATATTACCATATAGTTTGTGACATTCAATGCCTTTTGACAATGCTGGATAAAAGTTACCATGCCTGTTCAAGACCTTGACCTTAACTCCTAAGGCCTACCTAAAAGGTGACTAGAACTTGTATGAATATAATCTCATATGGTTCAAGAGGACTTCAGGAAGAAAAGCAAAAAACTTAAACATGGTCTTGCTGATATGACAAGAACAATTGCACACGATCATGTCATTGAGATCAAGTCTAGAACACTTTAAACATGCAAGATGCTCAGTTAAACACGCAATATGCTCAGTGATGATCACCCAATGACTAAATATTTTATTCATAGAGCTACACACTGGCATTATTCTACATAGAAATTGCTACCTGGCACCAACAGAAAAACTATCGAATTTGGCAACTTGTGTAGACCATGCCTGGGAAAAAGAGAAAAGATTTCAATCACCAACTGAATGACCATGTTCGACGTATTAAGGATCCAAAGAAGCTTTATGTACCTTATGTTATCAAGAATTTCCATAAACCTTCCAGTTCCATCTTCAACTGAAGGCATATCTGAAGCACGTTGCAGCCACCCTATATCATCAGCGGATCCACGAACAGTCCTCCGTGCACGCTCAATAAGCCTACAAGCAATCATCACATGATTCAAAAGGACAGGTAAAAAACCTAATTATATGCTAAGCCCATCCACACATCAAGGGCACATAAAACAGATTGAGATACTTCAAATACTGTTCCCACATCTTGAAAAAATCACAAGAAATGGAGAAAAAAATTGTTTCACTCATTTCTAGTTCCTGATACATGGGTAAAAGTAAAAACTCAATCTTGATAAATGAGAGAAACAATTTTCTGTCAGCTAGGAAATACAAAGAACCACTGTCATTTATGTACTTGCAAATGATAGCAAAGCAAACTATCAAGAAACTGAAAACATCTCATTATCAAACCAGAAACCTGTGCTTTTAATCCTAGGATCTACCCCAATTCTATCCCACAATATGAAACAAAAATTTACAATGTCTGCTTTGCCTATGCATACATGTTAAGAATGGCTAATAAATATTGTCCTGCCTCATTTATTTAAGTATTAACTTTCTGGAATTACACTTCCATGAATACTTTTCAAAAGATAGAATAATTAACACTCTTTAATGAACTGCAGATAAGGAACATGAAAGAACCAGCACTTTCACTTTTAATAATAGATATATATTTGGGGCTGACCAAAAAGGAAAGATGATCATTCTTTGTGAGACAGGGAGTGACATACACTAAATGACTAGCTCACTATGTGCCATGTTAACATCCTGTACATTTTGCAATCCATTTATCATGTAAAATACTGTATCTGGCAAAATTATCCTGTAAGAAATACTGAAGCAAAAGTAAGAAGGAAAGAACCCAATACCCTTGAAACATTGAAAGTCCGCTTTGACCACTGTTATTTGATTGTACAAGTGCACTAGTATTTTGAGATGGTCCTTCAGAAGAGTTTATTGTTACTCCAGCATAGATAGGAGGGGTATCGGTGGCAGAATGACTTCCGCTTGAAGATGGGTGATCACTATCCAGAGAGGCCCCATTTTGTGTGGAAGAAAACGTTGTCAACTCCTGTTCATGTGTGACAGAATCCCCAGAAGAAGGATATTCCACTGTGACACATCCAATAATTCCATTTAGCAACATAAACCGTGGCCCATTGCATCACATAATGGTAAAATTCTTAAGCTCACAAGCTTAAGAAAGCATGTTTGAATTTTCAGAACAGCGTTTCATGGAAAAAAGCAAAAAAAGTAGGGTCTCAGTAATTTTTCTCCCAAGACCCACTTTGGTGTGAACATAATTGAGAAATGGCCTCTTAATGGACAAGAGGTCTGGAAATTACAGGCATAAATGGCAAATAGTGGCATCGCAGAAATGCACTGTCTTTGGAAGGACAATATTTGCTGATTTGGATCTGTAGTGCTATTCAAGTAAATGTACAGGAGGTAAGGATTTAAAAATCAATCACAAACAGTGATAAAAAGATGTGATGATACTGACTTTATCCCCTCAACCGAGTCTACATTTTAAAATCAAAACAACAAGAAACATGAGGAAATGGTGAAACTTAAGAGTATGGTAATCATGCCATTTTCCCTAAAACGAGAAACATGCATGAACAGGGAAGTGTAACAACTAGAATCTCATTTCAAAGATTAAAAAAAAAAAACCAGCATTTACCTTAATGAGTGAGAAACCTAAGAAAAATATATGAGTTCCCTTAAGTAAATAAGGATACAAGAGGTCCAGAACAGATTCCAAAGGCTGCAATAAATAGGCAATTGCTAACTCCACTTCACTATTTTTATATTGCTAAAAATGTAAGTATTTCCCAACCAAGAAACATATAAAAGAACTGTCTATTGACAAATTATATATAATAACAAAAGAATCATCATTTATCATTATCCTAATTCGCGTATTTAAAACAAACAAGTATTATAATTGAAAATTAATATACCAGAATAATCAGAGAAGCAGCGGGTAAACAACGAAGTAGATTGAGCTATATAAGAGGCAGCTTCATTTAAGGATGGCACTGATGTGAATAACTGCGGAATTAGCCCATCATTCAGTGACTGCAAAAACCAAAAAGAAAAATCAATAAAATACTCCACATAATTAAAAAAAGAAAAAAAAGAATTACCAAGAAAGGCGTGGTTGATTCTTCACTACTTCTTCTAGGGTTTCCTGGTTCCTCCTCCATCAGGATCTTTCAAAAATTAGCGAAATTGAAAGAGAAGTAATTCAAGATAATGACAGCGGTGATTAAAATTGATTAATTGAATTACCTATCAGGAGAATTTATTATTTGTTGGGGATATTACTTGGAATTGGAAGAAAGTGAAGACTGAAGCGTGCTTTCTGGTGATGGTTTGATTTCTTCAAACAAACGCTAGGAATCCGAAATCCAACGGCAGAGTAGAAGAGGGGATGATAATAAATAAAGTGATTGATGACCGCGCGGGACCTATATTTATAGATCTGGGCCTGGATTCCTTAAGAATCTTACACCGCTGTTTGGTTTTTGCTGATCGAGGGATGTTTAATTATTACAAGGGTAATTTCGGTTTGGGCCTTTGGATGGCCCAACAAAGAAGCATGATTATAAACTAGGGTTAGGTTATTTTTAGGCTCTAGAAGTCAATATATACCATAGTACAATACATGATCAACAAGAAAACTGTAATCACCTGATAACCATTTTTGTTAAATTCAGTCGGGTTAACTTGAGAAATTCAAGGTGGAGAAACTCAGATCTCAAAACTTGATTGATCAAATTTTTAATTATATTAAATAAAATATTGAATTGATAAAACTCGTTTGCTCTCTACGAGTTTTTAAAAACTTGATTAATTCAATAAAATTCTTAATGCCGGGTTAAAACCGAGGAAAAACCAACTAATGCATGAAACAATGCTATTTTAATAAAAATCATTGACTGGATGAGTCTTCAAGTTGACTTAATTATTTAACAACGCATGCCCTTCTATGGATGATTCCCATGCTAAGAACACGAACTTGAAAACAAAGAAAAGAAACATTGCAAAAGTCTGATTACTTGTTAAACTTCCTTACATAAAACACTAATGCTAACTTCCTCAGAAAAACAAAAACAAAAATGGCTACGACTTTTGGTTAACCCGCTCGCATTCATCGATCCACTCACAGTATATGTCTATAGGCTCGGTCAATGGAGTGAGTTTGGTCTCGTAGCCAGCATGGCATATGGAGCATGAGATTTCGCCAATGTTCAGATCCTTGTCGAAGGAGCACCCAACACTGTTTTCAAGTTGGCAGAATGGGCAACGAAAGACTGTATCAAGCTTTAGCTTTGGCTTCACAGGACGGTTGTTTGATCTTGACTTTCTCCTTGCCATTGTGAATATAAACAGATTGCTCTCAAAACAAAGAAGATTGGTGAGTGAATGGTAGGTGTCTTTGATTCGGGGCTGGCAAATAATTTGATAGGGTTTATTACGTGCTTCTTTTATATAGTGCATTGCCACCGACTCTCTATCCTGTTATAATAAGAATCCTGAATTTCTGATCCACATCGGATTAGATTAGATGGTAGATGGGTATTTTTTCTCCGGCTCCTTCTTGAAAAATTCCGAACGGGCCTCGGAATGTTGGGCCCCGAATTACAAACTAATTTTTCTTTGTTTTTTTTATAATGAATTACCCTAATATTACAAGATGATATCCGGGCAAAATGCAGAATGTTTGCATGTTAATTTGATCACTTTTAGTCCACTCGAAGGAAAAAGTGGAGGCAAGAAGCAAGAACAAGATCTCTATCAACATTGAAATCATGCCTGGAAGTTGTCCAACAAACTTGATTTCCACTCGTCTTCTTCTGAAAATTAAAATCCAGATGCATGTGTGGTTGCAGGATTTGATTATACGCTACGAAGAAGGGTGTCTTCAAAAGTAATGCCTGGTTCAAAACCTCAGGCAAGTCCCTACCTTTCCCCTCCTTTCTTCCACTCTTCCCTCATATCTTCCAAAACACACAGACCATGCCGTTGTTGCTGATGTTACCATATATAGTCCATTAGACAAAGAAACAGGGGTTCTTTGATTGTTTTCGGCCATGTCCTCACTTTAAGTTCAGTGACACCTCCGTAACAGCCTAGCTAGGAAGTAAAACGTTACACAGCCAACATCATTCCGTAGGCCCAGATGACTAGCGAGGTCTCACTGGAAGAAACGTGGAGAATGTGGGTGATAGCTTCTACCGCCCTTCCCCCGTTCCTCGATGCAAGAAACGCTTGCTTTCAATGCCTTCTAAATAACTGACGGATTAGCTATTTCGAGCCTTCTCTTGATTGTTGGAGAGCCCTCGTTTGCGAGTTCAGGCTACTTGTCTGCTATCTGCTTGAACATGACTGCATCTTGTCTTCACACACAGACTACACAGTGGTGATCACAGGAATTGATTAATGATGTGCACCATTGACAACAATCGATTAATGGTCTCTGGCTAAATCTTGATGCAAGGAGTCAGTATGTACATCAAGTACAGTATATAAACCTTAATTAAACATTCGATTACTCGTTAAACTCTCTTGTATAAAACTACCGCTAACTTCAACAACAAAATAATTGAAAAAACAAATCTTAAAAATATGTTTAATATTAAGTTTTGATATAGCCATCAACATCATCTTAAGTTTTGATAAATACATTAGAAAAGAAAAAAAATATGAAACTAAAAACAATAAGACAAAAAAAATTTAATTACTATTAATTTTTTAAATTGATACTCGGGTTAAAAGAATGAATGTACTATAAATGAAAAAATCATGATAGTTAAAATCACAAAAAAAAATCCAAAATAAAAAATAATGAGTGTTAAAATTGAAATAAAAAAATATATCAAAAGACAACAATAAATTTTATTTGATAGTTAAATTGAAAAGAATAAAAACATTACAAAACAAAAATCAAAACAACGAAGAAAAAAACAATACACTATAAACTTGGATTGAAGCGTGAAACTAAAACCAATAAAACTTTCATAAGAGGTTCAAAGAAAATAAATCATAAGAATAAGTATCAAATCTTAAACATCAAAACAGAATAAAAATAAATATACAAAATTCTTCAACATGTTTTTTTACACTAAAAAAACTTATAGATGTAAATCGAAAAACTTATGCATACATCTAATTAAACAACTCAATAACCATTGTGTGAAGTAATGAAAAAAAAAGTCATTAACAGTAAACAAAAATAAAATTAAAAAAACCAAACAAAAAATAAAGATTAAAATATCTAATATCGCAATACGGGTAATTTATTTAGTTATGTTTAATGAATTCCTCTATCAAAATAAATTTGCAATAGAAAAACACATAAAATTTATAATAGAAATCAACACATACATAAAATTTATTGAATAGTAAATAAAAAAATAATGCAAGGCTGCTCATATGA
>Ga0325401_1000861_pt1 | contig 24026 bp, 14 predicted proteins | sample PopdelMetagenome_FD_205666 | JGI IMG/M metagenome (GOLD analysis project Ga0325401, IMG submission 205666) | Populus deltoides microbial communities from Bellville, Georgia, United States - Xylem-PdKOR-R2 | ecosystem: Host-associated > Plants > Phyllosphere > Stem > Wood/Secondary xylem | place... | reverse complement strand
GTCTCTCCTGATCTCTCTCTCTCTCTCTCTCTCGCGCCCCCCCCCCCCCCCCTCTCTATCTGTGATTTGTTTAGAAATAGATCTCTCGAGTCCTCGAGCCCAGCGACTGGGTTAATTATAATGCTGAGATTTTTAAAAGGAGTGGTAGGTGGTGCATCTGGTACTGGACTTAAAGATCTCCCTTACAATATCGGCGATCCTTATCCCTCCGCTTGGGGCTCCTGGACTCACCATCGCGGCACCTCCTCCAAGGTGAGAGTCTCTCACCCTTTACTCTTCTCCTTTTCCCTTTATTTATCTGTCTCTTATGATGCTTAATTGCAGTTGGTTTTGATTTGATGTTCAGGATGATGATGGATCTCCGGTGTCCATCTTTTCTTTTTCTGCAAGTAACGCACAGGATGCCCATTTAGCTGCTGCTCGTAATGGTGTCAAGCGTCTTCGTACTGTCAGTTTTCCTTCTCTCTTTTTATTTGCTATAAAATTGATTTCATTTCTGCCTTTATTAATCCTGTCTAGCGTTTGTTTACTGTCCGGGATAGAAGAGACAGACAATTAAGATTTCTTGTTTTTGAAGGACAAAAATTCAATCCAAAACTGTCCCTGAAACCGATTTACTTTTATTTTTCACATTTTTGTGTTTATGTTTTTCCTGTTACGAGACACCAACCAAGCTTTTGTTTTATGATACATATTAATTTCATCCTTGCTTCCTTGTGATCTATAATTTATGATAAGGGTTTACCTTTTTAAGGCTTCTTGTATCCTCCTGCAAACTGCAATGAAATTAGGCGTTTACAATCTTTGACCTGCTTAAAGCTCTCGTAATCTTATCACAAGGGCTTTTTCTATCCTTTATTGTTAAATTTACGTATTCAAACCATTGCCCCACTCGTAATGAAGCTACTGTTCTTTCTTTCCAGGTCAGACATCCAAATATTCTGTCATTTCTTCACAGTACTGAAGTTGAAAGTGTTGAAGGTTCTAGCTCGAGAATTACTATTTATATAGTAACTGAGCCTGTTATGCCGCTATCTGAGAAGATTAAGGAGCTAGGTTTAGAAGGAACACAAAGGTTTGACTGCTCTAATCTGCTGGTGTTGTTTTCTTATTTTGCCTATTCCAATTCCAGCGGCCCTTTATATATATATATATTAAACAATTCCTAACACAAGCTTTTGCTCTCCTTATCATGATAATATATTTTCTTTTGACATGCAGATTAACATTCTAAGAACTTCCATTTATAACTACCTTTTGATTTGGTAGTGAAAAACACACAGTCTAGGCACAACTTCAGGATCATTTTGTTTTAGCTGGATGTTGACTATCTCCTGTAATTCCTTGCTCTCATTCTGTGATCTTCTCTACATAAGATGACATGCTCAATACATAAAATGGTGACACTTGTTGAAAACGACAATTAGAAATTGAACTCCTCTCAATCAAACTAAGCCTTATCCAAGAGTGTTTTGGCCAGTTTCCTCCACCCTTTTCCTTTCTGGGGCTATCTTTCACTTTTAATTACCTTTCAATTAATGGGGTTCCTTAAATTTTTTCTCATAATTCCTTTTATGGCAGGGATGAGTATTACGCTTGGGGGCTGAACCAGATAGCTAAAGCTGTGAGCTTTTTGAATAATGATTGTAAACTTGTAAGCATTTTCATCTCTACAAGTGATCAGAAAAAATTCATTAACTTCTTTTGCCCCTTCTTTATTCTTCTTTGTTTGCATCACTTTATGACTAGCTTTGACCATGGCAGGTTCACGGTAATGTTTGTTTGGCCAGTGTCGTTGTCACACCAACATTAGACTGGAAGTTGCATGCTTTTGATGTTCTATCCGAGTTTGATGGAAACAATGGGAATGCAACCGGACCAATGCTGGTAATTCAAGTGTCTGGAAGTGAGCAATTGATGGAAGTTTCATGTTGCTCCTATATCAGGCTTATATTGTACTATATTCCTAAATTTTCAAAATTGAGCAGCATTTGCGAGTAGGAATACTCTGATTGCTTCTTGAGAACTGCTTTGAGAATTTTGTTCCTTGTCAACTGATTTACATTGATTAATAAACTTCTTTTCTTCAGGAAAGAGTTTTGATTAATTTAGATTAAGGCTTATGCAGCCTGTTTTGTTCTTTGTAAACTCATGTTTTCAATGATAAAAATGTTTTACTTTATTCTGATGCTATAAATTTTCAGCACATTCTTCCATTACTCAACTATAGAATTCTTTATGGTGGTGGATGGTAGAGTAGGAATTACCAAGGCTGATATCCTTTCTGTTTATCATAGTTTAACGTGGATTTGTTTTAAAGACTAGCAATGGTTATAGCTGGATGGGTTTAACATACTATTTATGCTTGTTTTTCTTTTCTTTTCATCAGCAATATGAATGGCTTATTGGATCACAATATAAACCAATAGAGTTGGCCAAGTCTGATTGGGTGGCAATCAGAAAATCTCCTCCTTGGGCCATTGATTCTTGGGGCTTGGGTAAGTCTCTTTTGCTCCATTTGTTGATGTGTTGCTTAATTAATATGTTGGCTTAGCTTTGTACTTAATGACATTCATCAACAAAAAGCCGTGTTGGGCGTGCTTATACTGATTTGTTCAATTAACTAGAACTCGGCCTTTCAACGGGACAAGATAATACATGTTCATTTTATTTTCCTTGTAGATCCTTTTTAGGAGATTATGTGAATATGATGCTGGTTCTATAGACTCATCTCCATGATTGTCACATGGGCACCATATTGCATTTTTTTTAAACACATGATCTAAGATGCATATATGTTCACTTAAAACAATTTGTGTTTTTAGAGAAACATGATCATTTCTACAGGAATAACAAACTTGTTGCTACTCTATTATTCAAGTGTTTCTATTGGTCTATTCACTTTGTCAATGGACATGGGGATTGCCTCTCAACCCATATTACAAACAGAATGGCTTTTGAAGCTCTCTGTTCTTTGAGGCCAAGACAAGCTCTTCAATAAAACCCCTGAAATTTCTTTAGTCATCTTTTAAAAATCTTTTGATCCTTTTTCAAATGCTACTGTAGTTGATCCATGATAACTGTTGAAGCCCGTTGCTATTTACCCACATTCCTAGCCACTTATATTTCATTTCCCCTTAGCTGTACTCTTATGTTCTGCTACGCAGTCCACATTATCCCGAGGATTTCCTCACTTTCCCTTTAGTCTTCTTAAACAGCCCTCCCTTCATTGCATATGCTCCATCTTTCCTCACACCTTCAGACTATTAGATCCCCAGACAATCATTCTGCATTGTTTGCTTTGTGCTTTGGGGTCAATTTTATCAAGTATGAGAAAATGTTCCAAGTTTTCTTACTATTAGCTCTTTATCTATCATCATTATGCACCGTGCATTGCAACTCTTGTAAACAAAGTTGGTTAAATTAGCATGTGGCGAGGCAAAGAAATGCAGGGGAAAAAATAATCTCTAGCTATTTTTATTTTCTTCCGTGCAAGTTTCTGCGCGCAATCTGATTGTTTTCCTTTTCCTTCTGTTTTTAATTGATTAGGATGTCTTATATATGAACTATTTACTAGTATGAAGTTGGGGAAAACAGAAGAGCTGCGTAACACTGCTTCCATTCCAAAGGTTTGCCTTCAGGAATTTATTCTCATATATTAGTAATAATGATAGTGTTAGATACTGTTTCATGGCTTCTTTCTGTGTTTTATTATGTCCTTGATGATTTCTTTGATTTCAACTCACGATTTATTTTCATTTGCATCTACTTCTTCCCCAGTCTTTACTTCAGGATTATCAGCGCCTATTGAGTTCTATGCCTTCTCGCAGGATGAACACAGCAAAGCTTCTAGAAAATAGTGGTGAGTTCTTATTAGGAGTTGATTGTAGTTTATATTCTTGGAGGAACTTTCTAGTCCTACTAGCAGCATGTCTGGCATCAGATCCATATTAAAATTCAACTGAACTGAAGTTATTTTTGCTAAACATACTTATTTTGTATAAATTTGTAAGGATTAGAATTCAATGAGGTAGAGCTTGTTAATTGAGGGAGAAAAAAATTGATGAAATTCCTATTTTATCCATCTCAAAATGCTGCATTCATAAAATTTTAAGGATAATTTTGGCTTTTAAGAAAATGTGGCCACCCAACAATATAGGGACAAGAAATTGTGCTGATCACATTTCTTTTAGCTCCCCTCTTTATTTACCTGATTATGTTCATAAGCTTTAGGGGATTTTGATTTTCCAAAACTGGGTCCCTGCACCAGCTGAATTCTTGAGCAAATTTGACCCTTTCACACAGGTTTGAAAGTGCACAAAAATCATGGCTTTTAAAAGCCATTTCAGTTCATTTTAATAAAAATCAATTATAACAAAAAATGAATATTGACTAAAAGTGATGAATTCATTTGAATTCACCACAATCATTTACTTTCCAAACAGCCTCTATAGAATGAGTTTAGGGGTTTTTCTGCACTGATTAGTCTAGTCTAGTTACTGTAGCTATCTTAACCAATTAAAGGTCAAATTTCCTCTAGTTATATTAACATAAACAGGTGTGTGCAGTTACAGAAGAGAAGTAGAAAATGTTAAGCTGACTTATATTGTCCTCTTTTCAAACAGAAAGTAAATTGAAGAAGACTTCACTCAAATCTATAATTGCACTAAAATGATTGGGTAACCGATGGACAAACATAGGGTAGGCTGACCAGAGTGTTTGAGTTCTCTAGCTACGTCTCTAAGTTATTGTAGTCAGTTGCTTGTCGTCATTTGGAGAGAGTTGAGGAGCATTATTTGATCTGGCCACCTCAGCATGAAGAGAGGAGAAAGTAGTAGTTAAATCTGATTTTGGAAATTCTTATGAATGGAATAGTGAAAGCTGACTTTCATGTTTTTAATAGTTCTTCAAATACATATTATAGGAAATTGCTATTATATTCGTGCCTTAAGTTAGATCTCCATGCTCAATTAGACTGCATGAGTTCAGATACTTTCTCCTGGTTGTTTTTCTTCTGTAGTTTCTGCTTTGTGTTTTGTTTCCCATTGTTTCCTTAACTTCTAAATTTGCTTAGCTTTCCATTGTACCTTACTAAATTTTTTAAAAATTGGATTTTGCAGAATACTTCCAGAATAAGTTGGTGGACACCATACATTTTATGGAAATTCTTACTTTGAAAGACAGTGTTGAGAAGGACACCTTCTTCCGCAAACTTCCAAATTTAGCAGAGCAACTTCCTCGCCAAATTGTACTGAAAAAGGTGGGAAATTCAGATTCTAATGTGTATGTCAACATGAATTCTATACTATATACTTTTTTTCCTTTTTTGATTTTCATCTTGGTTTCTGCAGTTACTTCCTTTATTAGCTTCTGCCCTTGAATTTGGTTCTGCTGCTGCCCCTGCTTTGACTGCATTGTTGAAAATGGGTTCTTGGCTTTCAGCTGAAGAATTTAGTGTCAAGGTCTTTTTCCTTGCCTCTTTTTACATTATCTTTTTTTAATGGGTCATGGGTTGGTTTAAAGACTTTTATAACGCTTCTCTTGAAGTGCCATGATGTTGTCACCATTTGCGTAGTGTTGTCATGTCATAGAGGTAAGTTACAATTTTTTTTTTCAGGTGTTACCGACTATTGTGAAACTTTTTTCCTCCAATGATCGTGCTATTCGTGTTAGTCTCCTGCAACATATTGATCAATTTGGAGACTCATTGTCAGCACAAGTAGTCGATGAGCAAGTATGCATCACTGATTAAATGATTTAGTGTTTTTTTTATTCAAGCAAGCTAGTTATTTTTATTTGGAATGTGGTCTTCATAATATTTGTAACTCTCAAAATTGGAACAATGTGGCTAGGTTTACTCTCATGTTGCTACCGGGTTCTCTGATACATCTGCTTTGCTTCGTGAATTGACTCTTAAATCCATGCTGGTTTTGGCGCCTAAGGTACCTGTATAACTTTTGCAGTGGCCAAATGTGGTTCTTGTTGTTGTCTGCTGTTTTTCCGTTTTAGGTTTATTGGTTCATTCTGTGTTATGCTTGTGTGAATAATTAATTGTGGTTTTTGAGTCCTTCCTGAATGTTGCTTTTGTGTTGACCTGAAATTACAGCTTTCTCAACGTACTATTTCAGGCTCCTTGTTGAAATATCTTTCAAAGCTACAGGTCTGCACAATTTATTTGTTGATACTACTGAAGTCTATTTAGATTACTTTGTCACTATTTAGACTGCCAATTCTGCATTTCTTTTAGGGTTAGTTTGAAATTCTTTTCGTTCAATTGACAATCCTTTTTCCCTCTGACCTTCTATATGGAAGCAAAAGGAATGCTTCTACTACACTGTGTGGTCTGTGGTTTCATATATTTATTTTTTCTGTAGGTTGATGAAGAGCCTGCAATTAGAACAAATACCACCATATTACTTGGGAATATCGCAATCTACTTGAATGAAGGGGTAAGAATCGGTGAATTGTCATGTTGTCTTTAGTTCTACCTGTCAAGAATTGCATTCTACTCTTGTTGAAGAGGGATTCTATTAATTTTCTGTAATCATTGATTAATAGAAATTTACTAGATTTTCTTTGTGAAAATGTTCTCTTGTTTATTTGAATTACAAGCAGACAAGGAAGAGAGTTTTAATTAATGCTTTTACAGTCCGTGCACTGCGTGATACTTTTCCTCCTGCCAGAGGAGCAGGTACAAAACTTTACATTTTGTTTATTTCTTATTTGCTTTTGATCAAGTTCTTTGTTTTGGGAGAAGGTTTCATACATTTCAAGGTTTTTCTTTTTATTTTCTACTGTCTATGCTGATTTTTTATTAGTAGATATTATTTCACTCTATTACATCCCGGTGTTTTGTGCACCTGCTAAAATAAACTTGTATTATGGCAGGAGTAATGGCTTTGTGTGCCACTAGTTCTTATTATGATGTCACTGAGATCGCAACTCGGATTCTTCCAAATGTTGTTGTACTTACCATTGATCCTGACAGGTTATATTTCTTTGGATGATATATACATATTTTAGTGTTTTCCCTTCATTGCAAATGAACTGAAATGCTTTTCTTTTGGACAGTGATGTTCGATCAAAATCGTTTCAAGCAGTTGAACAGTTTATGCAAATAGTGAAGCAATACCATGAGAAGGTATGCTTTTGAATTGCTGTTCCTTTTGTTTCAATATGCTTTCTGTTTTCAATATGGACATTTAAAAATTTGAAGAGATTACTAAGGGAACATGCATTATAAAGGATATTAGACCCCATATAGCTTATATGAACCCAGTTATGCTGCTTTTCCCGGTCAATACTTGAAAGCACTCATGTAAAAATGGTATTCTCATGTGAATATTTGTTGTGGTTCACTGATCATTTGCAAGCTTAACATTGCTTTTTTCATTTGCAAGCTTAACATTGCTTTTTTTATTAGATCAGTATAGGGTCCAATTGTAAAATCATAAGATTTTACTAATTATAAAAATAGCTAAAAAAAAATAATTTGCACGTGAAAAACATTACTGAAACAAAAAAATTCAAACAACATTACCTTAAAAGTACTGCTTTGGCAAATCAATCCAACTGAAATTAGTAAATAAAAGTTAATATTCAAATATTCCTTCAAATAATATATATAAAGAAAGTCCTAAAGATGTAAGAAAACGAAAATGATGAAAATGGTGTTAAAATCAGGATTTCAATGATTTTACAGTTTTGAATCGCAAGTCAGGCGTGATTTCACTTAAGTGCAATTTCTTGCTGATGTAACATGGTCACTGCATTTTGATTTATCTTATGCTTCAAATCGCTATTTTAATAACATTGGTTGTAATAGTACATAATTGGTAGCCCATTCAGTGCCCTTTTTTCCTGCCCCTGCTTCACCCAGGCAAAGCACCTTATTATATGCAGCCTGCTGATTTGTTAGTATCCCTGACTGGGAGAAGTTTATGATAACAAATGAGAAAACCTTTTTGGTTGCCACTCACATGTCTTATTTTCTGCGTGCTGCAGTAACAACCAAACATCAATTTTTATGGCATTCTTATTATAACAGTTCCACGGAAACTGCATTTTAATAATGTTGGTTAAAGAAGTTCCAAGTCGTTTAGTAGAGTCAGGTGTCTGCATCCTTCATGGATGAAAACATCCCCCTTTTTAATACTGAACTCTGTTAGTCATCCTTCACTCTGTCTCTCCATGATATAGATGGCCATAATTTAGATGTGTCCATGATCTGTTTTACTCCATGATATAGATGGCCATAATTTAGATGTGTCCATGATCTGTTTTACTTCCAGCAAGATACTGTTGCTTTTTATTTCAAAGCATTGAGCTATTTTGATTTTCCCCCTTTGGTCATTTGTAGACAAATGTTGGAGATACAACAGCTGCAAGCACAAGAATCTCATCACCAGAAAATGCTAGTTTACTTGGGTAAGTTATTCCTGAATTTGTCATATTGGAAAACTTCAAAATGCTCTTGCTTGACTCTAGTCCTTCCATAACTGGGATTTAAGCACTGGTGTAGCTGGTCAATTGGGTTGGTGGTTTTTTCTATGTACTACCATCGGTAGGAGCACATCTTAACATCTATATATTCTGCAAGTGTGTGTGTGTTGTATTTTCCTTTTTAACCTCTTCTGCCCCATTTTTGTTGTATTCATTTTTTCCTAGAGGTTCAGATTAGAGTTTCTTTGTAATCTCATATCCTATATTTTTTATCAATTGCATATCAATCTATTTCTTTTTTTTTTTTCTGAGTGGTGAACATGAATATGTAGCAATTTCTCATGATCAAAATTGCATGTTCAGATGCTTACAAGTTACATTACACTGGTTGCAATGGCTGCATGACTCCTAAACACCCTCTTAATTCTCCTTGACCGATGCATCTCCATTTGCAGTGTGTAACTTCATTTAAAAAATGCATAAAGCAACTCTAAACCATTAATGATATTTTTGTCCAGTTTTTCTTTTCCTTAAGCATTTCTCCTTACATTTTTGCTCCATGAATTTTGTATTGAATCTGAAGCCATTCCTTTCCATTCAGATGGGCCATGAGCTCCTTGACAATCAAAGGTAAACCTTTGGAACAAGCTCCACTTGCTCCTGCAAATTCTGGCTCCCCTTTATCTTCCACAACCTCCAATGCCAGCTCAGGTATATATCTCGATAGCTTGTTTTACATTTTTATATGGGTTTAAATGGAGGAGAGCTTCTATTGACCAATTTTCCAGTATCTTAATGGTCATTTTGTTCTCTGGCATGCCTCATGAAGCGTTAACTGCACACTGATAGTAGTTGGTGAAATGCACTGTTGATTCAACAATGCTTGCCTCATCATTGCTTATGCCTGCTTTTATTAAGATGCATTTATACTATTCAATATCGGATGGTGTTTTTGTACGGCAATTGTAGTGATGGACTCTCCAAGTATAACAGCAGTCCAGATAAATTCCAGCACAGACTTGGCTGATCAACCTGTACCGGAGTCCCCTCCTTCAACAGATGGCTGGGGAGAAATTGAAAATGGAATTCATGAAGAGCAGGGCAGTGACAAAGATGGGTGGGATGATATTGAACCTTTTGAAGAGCCAAAGCCTTCTCCAGCTCTTGCGAACATTCAAGCAGCTCAAAAGCGGCCGGTCTCACAGCCAGTTTCTCAGCATAAAGCGCAAGGTGAAACCATTATCATACACATAACTCAGACACACAATTATAGTTCTTAATTAAAAAGTATAAGCTTCTGACTGAATGCTTTGACCATCTGGGATCTGGCTCAACTGCATGGTTCTGTCATCAACTGTACGCATAATTGCATTTCTATATGTTTGGATTAATGAATTATCAGAAAATCAAGAAATCAAAAGGGATGGTATAGAAGCATTGTTTCAAGGAAGAGGAGCAATTCCGAGGGAAATTGAGGGTATTCTGAGCTGGTTATAAATGAGTAGAGAATGGAAACCCTTGTCATGAACAAGAGGGGAGAAATTTAGAGACAAGGGTAGGTGCTCCTTAACAATTACAAGACCTGAAGAGTCTCAACCTTTGAGAACTTCTTCTGCCAGCATGATAGTAACTGTTACCATGTAAGAGAAATTTCCTCGCATTTTGTGTGGGTGAAATCCTCATGGAATCAAGGTTAACTAAGAGTTTGTTTTGTTGTGCTATAAGTAAAGCAGCCACCCTCCATAGCTGATTATAAGACAAGCTGTAATAAACCTGTACCTTGATTGCTTTTTCTAAAAGCAAGCTCTTTACCAATCACATTTCTTTAATAGTTATACCAAAAGCTGCGTGATTCATAAGCTCAACAGGGCCAAGTGGAGCCCAGGAGATGGAGCTCCACATAGAATTGCAGCTGCTAATGCTGTCCTGAAGCAAGCCATAGCACATTAGCGTGTCTGGTTATGGCAAAGAGCTAGGCCTAGCTGACAATAGCAGTGTGCTGGAGATCCCTCCTAGAATTCTATGTGGTCTTCTTGAATGGAGCAGTCCTTGATGAAGTAGGATGTTCGGCTTGCTTCCAGAGGTTTTTGTCTAAACTAGAATTCTTTACATTCTAGGATCCCTCATGAATGCTGGGCCTATTTGCCCATGTAACCTTTTCTGGGTCTGTGAGACACCTTAGAGTCTTTACTACCACTAGGTTCATGTGGTCCCTTTGAAACTCCTTTGAATTCCGGGCTTATGAGTTGCTTTATAAACCATTTTGGATACTGGGCTTTAAGGTACTCTTAGACTTGGAGCCTTTTAAAGTGCTTCAATTATACCGAAGTTGAAATCCTTATGTCTGCTGGAGAGCTTCCAGGGATGGGTTTAAGACCTTCCTTGGGGACGGAGAGCTTCCAGGGATGGGTTTAAGACCTTCCTTGGGGACGACTTCTGCGGGGTACTTGCTTGTTTAGAGAAATCTGCGTTACTTTTTCCTATGAACGTCCCATTTTACTTTGTTTGCAGTATTATTTCTTTTATTATAATTGCTTCCATGAACATATTGTTATGCGATGAAAATGTCAATGACTGTCTTTAACATATATTCATTATGTACGCAAACGAGCTCTCCTAGAAGCATGTCTTTCTGTCTATTAGATGCATATCCTTGTCATCTGTTCTCTTGGTGAGATATTCAGCAAGTCTCTTTAATTATTAATTTTACCCCTCCTTCCTCAGCTACAAGTTTGCGACCAAAAAGTTCAGTGAAGGTGACAAATGATGAAGATGATGATTTATGGGGTTCTATAGCTGCCCCTGCTCCAAAAACCACGACAAGACCTTTGAATGTCAAATCAGCTACAGCACTTGATGATGATGACCCCTGGGCTGCTATCGCTGCTCCTCCGCCTACTACTAGGGCCAAACCATTGGTAGCTGGTAGAGGCCGAGGTAAACCTGCTGCTTCAAAATTGGGCGCACAAAGGATAAACCGGACGTCCTCATCTGGGATGTAATTCAGGGACAGAGAACACGAGGAAGCAAAATGAAGTTTTGTAAAAAAATATTTCTGGTGACTGGTTGACATTAAAATGGAATAGATCCTAGTTGACGTGAGTTATATCTGCTACTCTTTGCCCACATATTTGATTTGTAATATCATTCTTTTCTCCATCATATTCATTCTGTTTTGTTTCTCCTTTTAATATAACTGTTATCTGGTAGAACAATTTGCAATGTATGTAGTAGGTAAATTAGTTTCTGCCACAGCTTCTTTTTCGAATTAGCAAACGCACAAGGCTTGTAAACATACTTGAGATGTAATGCACTTGATTGGAAAAGTTGTGGAAATATTTTTAATTGTTTGGATGTTGTTTATTGTTATCTCAAACATAAGATGTGTTTGTGTGCCTGTAGGTGCATGGACCAAAGCAAGTTTATAATCCATCTTTAGTAGCACCTGTCACTGTTGCATAAGGTCGTCGTCATGCTAAAGCGATCTTCCATTCATGGTTTTCTCCGTTTCTTTTGTCTTTACTGAGCTCCTCAAATACTCGGTTTTGATTTTGCTGGTGATAGGAACGAGAGGAATCAATGTCTTGACTCGCGGATGGAAAAGATTTATTCCTCTTGGTTTATGTTATGAATCTTGCTTTTATAGCTGGGAGAGTAGCAAATTTTCAATTTTCACAGCAATCTGTCTCGAATAATTTGGTGAAAATGAGGATTTCCAAGTAGCCAGATGCAGAATGATGCTTCTGTGTAGTAAATAAATGGATTTTAGATAATCTTTCCCTTGTGTGAGCCAATATGCAACGGGTTCTGTGTATAAACTAAGTTTGGAAATTGTTACTCCTGGGAATTAGTAGCTGTAAATACTTCCAGTCGAGGAACAGCAATTTTTTTTTTCTTGGGTTCAGAAATTGATTGTGCCTTAGTCTTGGATAACTTTGCGAGTAAAGCTAATCTCCTCCTTAATCCTTGTAACCTGAAACGATGGAAAATGAAAGCCAAGCCATGCCAAGTTGCTAATCCACAGGTTTTTCTAGTGAACTAAGCCCATGTTGCTTCTTTATCCTGCGGTTCCATTTGTCCCCCAAACTCGATGAAACTAGGATTTTCATAGCCTTTATCAGTTTCTTCCATTGGTACGCATTGATATGCCATAATCATTGCCCGTCATACAGTGACAAGATGGAAAAAGAGTGCTATATTCTGCACTGGTCTTCCTTGTGCTTCTTCAAGCGGTGAAAGCTGCGGGCCAGATCAACCTGGACAACATAGTTGCTTCTAACCAGATCCTCCCGACCAGAGTAGTTGCTTCCTTGCTCAAATCAGTTCATGATGCTCAAACCAGATCTTCAAATGGTATCTCTTTTGCTTTCTTGCGCACAAGGACAGTTGTGATGGAGACAGAATCTGGAAACAAGCCTACCTCGTTTCGAGCACGGTCGACAGAGCACTCTGTAAAGCAACATTACTCTGAACAGGTCTTTTTTTTTCTAACTCTGTATGAATCAAACTACCAAAATCATATGAACCAACCGAACTGCAAGATGATAGAACATCTGTCACTGTAAGGGTATCAGTGGGAATCTTGAGCAACTTCATCTGTTTGTAAATTTTCGAAACATTGTCAGCACATCCATTAACAACATATGCCGAGATAATTGCATTCCACAATTCTGTCTTTTTTCTCAGAAACCTGATCAAAAACATTTTCAGCATCTGCAATTAATTTGCACTTGGAATGCATGGTCAAATAATGAGTGCAAAAATAAGGGCCATTCTCCAAACCCAGCTTAACCACATCACAATGAACCTGCCTGCCAAAACTAACAAATTCACCTTGACAACAAGCACATAGAATACTAGTAAAGGATGCCAAAACAAATTTCACATTCTGGTTTTTAACAAAAACTAAAGAAGTTGAAGGTCCGCCACTATTAACAGTGAACCTCCTGCTCTTTTTTTTTTTTTTTTTATTTCAAACTTTTTTTTTCCTTTCAATTGTATCTTTTTATGGTTTAATTATATAAAGTTATACTCCAAATTAAAACAAGGAGAGGATATATGGCTCACCTCAAATTTATAATAATTTTATTTTGATCTAAATTTATTTTTTAGTAATTGAGTTTGAGAAAAGTGAGAGAAAGTAGCTGAATTTTTATTTTTCTTTCAATTGCATCTTTTTATGGTTTAATGGTATAATTATATGAATTTAAAATGGCTGATCTCAAATTCACTCCTTCATATGTCCAAATGGAAAGTACCCATAAACTACAGAATTCAAAGAGGTTACATCTTGGACTGAAACTTCACTTTCCGGCAATTTATCAAACATAGCATCCCCTAATGAACCCACATTTAAAATGCATATAGGCAATTGATTTTGGAATTGATCAGATGTGATAGTGCTAGATAAAACTTTTGGTTTGGGCTCTTCTACTGGGCATTGTAATGATTTCGAATCACCAAATTGTTTGCCATTGGCTTAGGGAGGAGTCAGAATCACCAAGTTTCTGAGAACGGTAAACAATGTATTAGAAGAAATTGGTAGTGTATAAATTATCTGAAACCACAAAGTTCGAAACAATAACTCTTGTGTATTAGAATTGTAATATGAGTCAATAAAACATGATTAGCCCTATATGCATAAGATATTTCATGCCCAGTGGCAAATTACAAGTTCAAAATAACCATGAAAGGCAGCAAATCAATTCTGATGGGCATGCCTACAATTAGCAACATGTCCGGTGTTATAGCCTCGGCATCTGTCTGTAGTCTCATCAATCTGCCATGTTTCAAAATTATCTTCTTCATGTTTTAGGTTCGTGTTTTACGAGTAAACTTTCTCTGCTTTGATAGTCCCTTTTGCTTCCCTTCTCTCTTCCTCTTCTTTGATTGATTTTGAAATGATTGTCCAACCAATGATGGCTGCTGCTTCAGTCCAAAGCTTCTGGAAACGTGCCCCAAATGAAGTTTCTTCACCATAAAAATTCTTTTCAGGTCACCACGATGGGCTGTGTATGCACGGACCCAAGAGCAAAATGCAGTCTGAGCCAGTTTATTCATCCTTGGCTGAAGAAAGATGTGAAAAGCAATAATCAACTATGAAGTACATAAGAAGAAACTCAGGCTCAAGGGGGGCAGCGAATAAACAGATAATAGACAAAAATATAGATGCCAAATGCAATGTTTATAAAAAGAGATCCGAACAACTTCGAAAAAAATATCAAATGCCAAATGCAATGATTGAAAAAAATGATATAAACAACTTTGATATAATACAATCAGAGAGCTGATAGAAGATTATGCCCAGCATCACCAGAAAAGAATATTAAGGATTGCAGGCAATACAACTCAAAACAAAAATACCATGATATTGGAAAGCCATACCTCAGACAAGATAAATGACTCCAGTGCCCTCTGCAAATACAGAACCCAAGGATGCAAATCTAAAGAAACAAACTTTCTGGCACGGTACACCTGACCATATAATGGGAAACTACCCAACACTTTGAGGATGGGATACTCTGTCAGTGATACACCATGTTTCTCCAGGTCATGTAGATAATCCACTTCAACTGGTTGCAGAAATAGCAATGAGTCTCCTTTTTCACCTAACCGAGCAGTTCGACCAACCCTGCACCATGAATTATTGCTGTAATCAAAGCTCAAACAAACCATTTATCCAATCTTAACAAAAACAAAGATAAAGTTGACTCGAGAAAATATGCATATAACCACAAGAGAAATAAGTCCCTAAAAACCTGTGAACATATTCAGTTGCCTCTCCTGGAGAATCGTACTGAATAATGCATCTAACTTTTGGAAAATCCAAGCCTCTAGCAGCAATATCTGTGGACAAAAGAAGAGCTGATTTCTCTGTTTTGAAGGCTTGAAATGTATTCCTTCGGTCTTCCTGCTTCATATTCCCATGCAACCGAAGAGTGTTACATCTCAAGAACCTCTCTGTATGTTCTGCTTCTGATTGTGAGTTGGGTGACCAGCAGAATTCACTTAGGAGGGAATAGTGAAAATCAACTGCATCACATGTTGAAAAGAACACCACAATCTGTAAAATAAGTATGTGAGTGATTTGACAAGTTGAGGCTCAATAAGCCAGTAACTAGTGAAAGAAATTAACTAAGTAAACAGAATGCACATAATCTCAAGCATAGAGTAATCATGAAGGCAAGAAATATTCATTTAGGTTTGAGTAAGTGTTAAAATTTTGATATTGCTTAAATTTAGGCAATTATTGTAAAATAAAGACAAGAATATTATAGAGCAAAACTATTGCTTAGACTCGGGATTGAAGGCAGTGAACATAAGCTCCAAATTAAGTGAACAACGCAGAATTTACATATCTCAACTAGAGGACATATGATAATAGTCAATAATAACCAAAATTCAAAACTGGTATCCTTTGGATTTTGGACCTCATAAACCAAGCTAGCTTTACTGCAAACACTGGTCATGTATTTTAACTTCAGTTCAATTACAATTCACTATATTGGAGATTACTTATTATGTCGGGACCCATACCAGACTATGATGATCTTGCAGAGGAAAAAGTGATGGCGACAAAACAAAAAAATTAAAACAGCAACAATACACACAAATTTCAAATACCTGTATGTAGGGCATCTCGAAAGCAATATAATGAATAATAAATAAATCAAGTACAAATTAGGAAAGCAGTCATACCTTATGCGAAGCTTCTCTCTCAAATAGATTCTTGAGAATGGATAAAAGTACTGCAAGCCGTGAACCACAAGGCACTACATGGAAATTCAATTAGGGCTCCAAAATCAACCATCCAGCTGGAAATGTTCACAGATGTGCTTTAAAGAACATGTACCTTTCACATATCTCTGAACCAACTGAGCTGGAAGCTTATAATCCCCAGTTGAAGAGTTTTTTACTTTGCTAAATCCTAAACCATCATCTTCATCAGATTCCGCAGTTTCAATATGATCTACTGATTGATCCGGTTGTATCTTCTTGTCATCAAGACCAATCATAACTGGATTTTCTAGACTGATTTTAGCAAGATGATTTACCTTTTCATTTAAGGTAGCTGATAGTAGCAGGTTTTGTCCCTGAAAATTAGAAAGGCTTGAAACTTGATTTCCATTTCCAACAGACCCAATTTGCCTAGAGCCCAAAAGATCCAGTATCTCCTCTATTTCCTTGCCAAATCCTAATTCCAAAATTCTGTCAAGATGCTCAAATAGAGTTAAAGATGTCCTAGGAGATGCATAATGGCAAAATAAAATATCTCCCAACTTATTTTGCAAAGAATACCTATCTGCTTCATCGAAGATAATCCAGTGCAGATTTGTGTGAACAAAAGATGCTGTGTTCTTTAAGTGATCCAACAGGCGACCAGGAGTTGCAACAAGAATAGATATACCTGAAAGGAAACATACCAAGTATTTAAGAGCCCAACCAACATAAAACAGCATCTATGTTGGCATTTGTAGGTCATTCATAAGTTTATAACAAATGACTTTATTAAATTGAAACCATTACAAAGATATGTTGTTGGGTAGGACAACCAGGTGCTCAAGCCCGCATCAAGTATAACACATCTAATCAAGATTACTAGGATGACAACTCCCATGCTTTTAAGAAGGAAAACACCGTAAAACATACTATTCAGACCCTATAACAAAGGTTGAAGAACCAAAGCAAATTTCCTACCTTTGCGCAACCTAGCTTTCTCTTTAGACCGGTTTTCACCACCCATTACATAGCCCGGTACAATCCAATGAAACCGATGTAACAACTTTTGCAGAATCTCATAAACCTGCAAACAAAGCTCCCGCGTTGGTACAAGAACCAACGCTGTCACCAACCATATCAAATTCAATCATAAACAAGTGCATTAACAACAAAAATATAATCAATTCAACAATCCCACATTCATTTTTAACCTCAAGTAAGAAAAAAGAAACCCAGATCACATACCGAAAGTTCCATTCTCACGGTCGATTCTCGAAGGGTAACTATGCAAATGGTGAATAATCGGAGCTAAATACGCAACAGTTTTTCCAGTACCAGTCGCCGCATTAACAAGTCTATAAATTTTAATTTCAGTTAAGTGTGTGTGTGTATATATATATATATAAAACATTGAATTAAAATGAGATACATAAATTGAAAGAAGACAGAGAAGAAGACAGAAGGATACACGTGACGGCCGGAGAGAATGACTGGAATAGCTTGAGCTTGAACTAAAGTCGGAGCTTCAAAACCCAACCTTTCTGGTTTTTTTTTAATTATTTACATAAACAAATTCAATGATTAATAAAAAAAATCAAAAGAGATTGAGAACACAAATATTAATGAGAGAGAGAGACCTTCGAGTTGATTACAGAGAGAGGGGTGTAGGCCGAGAGCAGAGAAAGAGCATGAAGCAAATATTTCTGATTTTTGGTTGTCCTTGTCTTCTTTCTTCTTTTTTGAATCCATATGAGGGAAAGGAGTGAGACGCTGAGAGGGAGGGTTGCTTCTTTTTTCCCAAACTAATAATTTTAGGGTTTTTGCACCTGATTCTTAAACCCTATCATCCAACATCCATAAGTGCCGACGACAGGTCTTGCATACAATTTTCTTTTTCTTTTTGTGTTTAAACAGAACTAGATAAATGACTTGCGCTTTACCGCGAGACGTGTTAAATTTTATATGGTGTAAAAAAATGAAACTTAAGAGTAATTATTGTATTTTAAAAAATAGAAAAAAAATCAATGACTTGATATTATAGAAAAATAATTAGAAAAAATAATGATCGCCAACCTCTAAGAATTAAAATGCTGAAGGATAAAATTAAAAAAAAAATCTTAAAAAACTAAGCATCAATAAAATCAAGTGAGGTTGTCAAAACCGGCGAGCAGGATCATGTGGATAAGATAATCCAATAAAAGGAAAAACAAGGAAAAAAAAATGAAGTTTAATTTTAAAAGGAATTGAATTTTGAAAAACAAAATAAAAAAGGATAAAACAAAAGCGACAAAAAAAAAAACTTAGGCCGCCTGGATAAACCTTCCACCTAGATTATGAGATACAGAGAACCTGATTGAAAAGAAAACCGAAGAAAATAACGAACAACCTCGAAGGATGTAATCGGGAAAGAAAACGACGTCAACTCGTGTTAACTTTTCAAACTCATGACCCTAGCTACTGATTAATTTGGAAGCACTGCATCTGGAAAACAACTATTTTAAAACTTGGCTCGACTCGACGGCTTGACCGGTGACCTATGTGACCCTTGGCTTAGCCAGGATGAGTTTCAAAAGAAATTGGAAGAGAATTGATCAAGTATAAGACGGTCAAAAACCCGGGTTGACCCATGTTTTGATTAACCTGGGGAAAATCCAATAAAAAAGGGTCAAAGCCCGTTGAGATGATAAACTAAAATTTTGAATTGAAGGGAAAAATTGAAAAAAAAATAACAAATGAATCCAAAATAAAAATTAAAAATCAAGAGAATGAGGACCAAATCTTAAAAAAAATCAATATTATAGATCTGAGGATGAAATTGAAAACAAATTAAAATTTGATAAAAAAAAAGTTAAGAATCAAAATTAGGAATCAAAACATTGAGGGCCAAACCTTAAATACCATCCGAATTTGAATTGAAAGGCAAAATTGAAAAGAAAAATTAAATTTACAAAAGAATCCAAAACAAAAATAAAAATCAAGAGAATGAGGACCAAGTATGAAAAAAATAAAAATAAGATTATGGATCCAATGATGAAATTGAAAAGAAATTAAAATTTCATAAAAAAACCAAGAATCTAAATTAGAAATCAAAACCTTGACGATCAAACCTGAAATATTATAAAATAAAAAGATGAATTTGATATAAAAATCAAATGACAAAGGATGCAATTGAAAAAATAAATAATTGTAATTTGATACAATTAAAAGAAGGATGATTAAATGTGATAAAGATAACAAATAACACATTTTTCAAGGCTGAAAAGAGAGATAAAAAAAGGGGAGAAAAATAAGTCATTGGAGCTCCACCATGCATGGGACGGAGGAATGCGCCTCACCACCATAAAGGGGGTGGGAGACGCATCCAACGCCACCTCGACATGCGGTGTTTTTCCAACAAGAGGCGCCGCATGCGCCACCAAAAAGACTCGAACGCCTCCCACATGCTAGCGCGTGAGATGCACACGCCGACAATTTTTTTTTTAATTTATTCTATACAAATACCAAATTGCCCCTGATTCCATACAATATTAACGAAAAAAACATTAAAAAAAGGATTGAAAACCTCCTCAATATTAGCTAAAGATGATTTGAGTCAAAGGCACTTAAGTAACTATATTGTTCCTAGAATTAAAAAAAAAAAACAAAAACACCCTTGCCCGCGCAAGCAATGGAATTCAACATCTGAGGGTATTACTAACATTACATTGTACTACTAAAAGTTTAAAAGATCCCTTTACCTCCACCAAATCTTATGAAAAATAGTATATTACTCTTGAGTGCATGTTATAAGGCTTAAATTATGAAGGACAAAATAGCCAAAACACTGCTTGAATTCATTGTATTTCTCCTCACAATGCATAGGAGAAAACTGAGTTATTTTAGTTTTTTTTTGTAATTATTAAATATAGTCGTGATGGCCTAATGGGTTGTTTTTATTTATTTATGGTCATATTAGTTAATCCATTTTTCATTCAATATAAATTAAATCTTGAAGACAAACTATAAGAAATGATATTAACATGTCACATTCTACTAATTTTTTTTTATTCAAATTGAAATGGATGCTTTAATTATCAATTATATAATTAATTTATGTTCTCTTTGTAATAAAATTTATGTAAAAAAGAAGAAGTGATCATCTTCGGTTTGGTTTGGTTTCAAGATTTAAAAAAAAAATTAGAACCAAACCAAAGTGGTTTCTACATTACATATGTGTGTAATTCACACAAATGGCTGGAGGGAATAACTAAACGAGAAGATTATAAGCTTGAAATTCAAAATATGAAAACACATTTCAATTTTGGACCAGAAACCTGCTTCAAGATAGGAGTAAGAAACTTATAGAGAAGAAGGAGGTTGCATCATTATTAAAAAAAAAAAAGACATGAGACGAAGATGAAGGTGAGGAAGTTGTGATGGAGTTCGAGAAAGAAGAGGGTAGACTATAGTGACAGAGAGAGTCACTATGTTGGAACGGTGGGAAATTAGGGAACTTGGGTTTTCAACAAAAAAAAGTGTTTTTATACCTAGGTTTACCAGTTTGGTTTAGGGTTCAAATCAACCAGACTCAATTTAAAATGGTCTTAGAAATATTAAACCGACCTAAACCGAATTAAAAATTTTTTTAATTAGTTTTTTTTCCTTGGTTTGTTTTTTTGTTAATTGTTTTGGTTTTTTTTTTCTTACCTCTACCTTAAATAATTCATGTGAACCAACAAAGGAATAAAAAAGGCAAGTGTAAGACGAACTCATTAATAGAATCAAGTATTGTAATGATCAATCTTGAGAGGTGTAGCTTAACTGGCCAGGCCCTGAGTTTGCTTCTCAAAGGTCATTAGTTTGAGGGTCACAAACCTCAGGGTCACTAGAAGCTTACCTGGTCGTTAACTTCAAGGTCTCGGGGGATTAGTCAAGGTACGTGTAACTTAACCCGGACACCCACGATTACCAAAAAAAAAATATTGTAATGATCATATTTCACAGATTAATTGGTAAATGTACTACAATAACAAGAAAAAGTTATTGTTACATTGGTAAATAATTGTAATTTCACTTAAAAAAGGTAATGATCCTATGAGGAAATTCCATATGTAGAAATGGTTGTAAATTTTATACGAGCGTTGAATGGATTGAGACCATTATAAAAAAATTACCATTTTCCTGAATTCAATGATCAAGGAAGTTTATAACGTTAATAAATTACAGGGTGTTACAACAAGTTAGAGTAATTTGCGCTAACTATTTTAATTGATGCGCACATAGTTAAATCAAATCCTATAAGGTGTGATTTTTATGCAAAGAATAGTTATATATGATGTAATATTGAAACGAAAAGAAAACAATAATGCAAACAAGAAATTAAATATAGTGGACTTGATTTTAGAAATAAGCTTTGATACCAACTAATATGAACCTAGAGGGCAAAACCTTAGAACCTACAATCAAGAATTAGAATACTTACCTAAAAAAACTAAAATCATATTATAAAACCCTAATCTGTTGATTATTTGAATCAAGAAACGAAAATATATGGTTAGAATACCACAAATATGATCTTTTTTATAAGTTCTAGAAAGAGCAATGAAAAAACAAAAATAAGAGAGTTCACGTAATTTTTATTCAAAAACTAATTTGTCTTCACATCCCAAAAATAAAAGGTATTTATATGTTTGTGTAGTATTCCATATCGGCGGGTGAGGAGTTGGTTGTTGGTCTTATTAGTAGTACTGGTTGCTAACTTGTCAGATGCGTTTTGGGATCATGCGTGGTTACCAAGAATAAATCCGTGAGAACGGTACGGCCCAAAGCAGACAATATCTGGCAGGTTGGGCCGGGTTATTAAAGTTTGACTTAAATAAAAATAAACTCTAATTAACTATGAGTTGAAAGTTAAACCCGAATAACTAACTAGCTAACTTAAAAATATGGGTAAAATAAAATACAAGCCCAAATCTTGTATAAATAAATGCCTAATTTGTATAGTAACTTCTACGCCATATCGAAAAGCCTTGTAGATATTTGATTACTAAAAAATTTTAACCTTTTAGGAAATAGAACATTTAAAATCTTTTGAAAAAATCTTAGCCTGATCAAACAATCGAATTAAGAGTTATGATTATTAATATAAAGCTATGTAGTCAAACTTTAATACATGTTAAATAGCCCAATCTCTTATGTTAAATAGCCCAATCTCTTATGTGGATCTCATTGATCAATATTTAATTCTCCACCAACAACACCTTAAAGAAATTCTTAGAACTTGCTCAACTCAAATGTCATGAATCAAATCATTGAATACATCTTTGATCCTCTCGACTCTTGCTCTTATAATTAGTTCAATCTACATGTACAATCTATCTTGTGGTGTTACTTGTTAATTCTCATCACCACAAGATTTCATTTTTTAGCAAGCCAATTAAGAGCCCATAACCTATACTGGCAACCTAGATTAGGTCTCAACTTATTTTTATCTCAATTAGATGTCAAAGATGTAAATGAATTTTCAATATGTTTCAATTAAAAATGCTAACTAGGCAATTTTTCTTTTCTATTTACAAACCATTGAATTACTTAATATCCCCACTTCAAAACATATGATTAGAGAAATTTTATTAAATTCATATCGTTTTTAATAAAGCAAAGAGTTTTATTTGATTACTTTATGATTTTGTTGAATATTAAAACTAATAAACTATTCGATTGATTAATCTATTAGTATGCTAGGGATCTTTGGGGTGTACTAAGTCAAGTTTGTCCCTATAAATTGAGGATTTTTTTTAGGTTTTCCATCTTTTAAACTGAAATGTATGCATGATATTAAACTCCTACAATCAATCTTCCAATATTTTATGTCATTACTATACTGAGTTGCGTAGTGATCTAAATAAAGAACTTAAAGCAATTCAGATTAGTTTTTTATTTAGTTTAATTATAAGAAAAATGCGTGTAAATGAAACTCAGATTACAAAATTATTCTAAAAAATATAATATCAAATTGAAGTATTAAAATATAACAAGCATGCTTGAATAAAATAGCATAAACAATTTTTTTTTAGTAATATTTACTTATTTAGGCACTTATAATATGATTTGGAAGAAAATTTATTATTGTCGAGGATCGATCTTTTAATTTTAAAATTTTATTATTTTTTCTTGATGTAAACAAATTAATTGCCATCAGTTTTATATAATTCTAATAACACCACTTATTTAGTTGTATTTGTAAACAAGATCCACAAACACAAGGCGATGAAAGTCAAAATCTCTCTATAAAAAACAATAATTTAAGCTCTAAAATATTGAGAGAAAAGGGAAAAAACTAGAGGTAAAAAAAATTAAAAATTAATTTAAAAAAAAGGTAAATAAGCTATTGTAAAGTGTGTAGAACATCTCACAATAAAGTATAAAGCATTAATTTTTTTCGATTAATATAGATATATTTTAATTAATTTCATGAATTTTAAAATTAATGATTATATAAACATAGTGATGCTTAGCAAGTTAGATTGGTCGAGATTATTGAATTGTAACTCGAGAAGGACAGCATCAAAGACAAGTTTTAATTGGGCACTCGACACACTAACAGGAACACGCAAACGATACGTTTTCCACGCGTATGGCAAAGTTTTCATTCAACCCTCGAAGCTCTGCTGTCTTTACGAGAAAAGCACTCCCATCCTCGCGAATATTCTCCATTGCCACTCACCACTAACAAAACAGCAACTTGCTCTTTCATTATATACAATTACTCCCTCTCTTCCATCCTTGTTCTCTCTTCATTCTTTCTATGCATATACTTTGTTGTTATTTCGATCTCAGCCATCGATAATTTCCATCCATCAGAGCCAAAACCATCGTCATGCACG
>Ga0325401_1000860_pt1 | contig 24030 bp, 19 predicted proteins | sample PopdelMetagenome_FD_205666 | JGI IMG/M metagenome (GOLD analysis project Ga0325401, IMG submission 205666) | Populus deltoides microbial communities from Bellville, Georgia, United States - Xylem-PdKOR-R2 | ecosystem: Host-associated > Plants > Phyllosphere > Stem > Wood/Secondary xylem | place... | reverse complement strand
CAGTACGGCGAGATATTCAATGATACGCTCCTTTACTTTCTCCAACCCGTAGTGATCAGCATCCAGAATCTTCTTGGTGCGCTTCAGGTTGAAGTTATCCTTCGTGTGCTCAGCCCAGGGCAAGTCCAGCAAAAACTCCACGTAGTTGAGGCTCACTGGGTACTCAGCCGCTTGCGGGTTGATCCGACCTAGCTTGTCTATTTCCTTATTGAAGTGCTTCGCTACTATTTCAGGCCACTGCTTCGCCTTGGCGCGGGCGCGCAGCTTTTCCATTTCCTGGTCGGGCCCGTCGAAACCTAGCTCGTCTTGCAGTACTTTGATCTGTTGCCGCAGGAAGTAGTCGCGCTGTTGCTGGTCAATGTCGGTGTGCACCTTGCTCTGGATTTCGTGCTTGATTTCCAGCAGCTGAATTTCTTTCAGCATCATCTCCAGCAGCGTAGTGCCGCGCTCCATACCGTCGTTGATTTCCAACAACTTCTGCTTCTGCCCCACTTCCACGTTGATGTTCGACGACAGAAAATGGGTCAGGAAAGCTGGGGAATCGATGTTGTCGAGTGCCACCTGCGCTTCCTGCGGAATTTCAGGATTTAGCTTGAGCATCTTCACGGCGGCATCTTTTAGCGACGCCACCAAGCCCTTTATCTCCTTAGAGCTTTTATCGGGAAACACCTCGGGGAAGTAGCTTACGCGGGCCGTCAGAAACGGCGTGTCTTGCAGCGCCTCCTCAATTTTGAAACGGCTTTGCCCCTGAATGATGATGGTCGTATTGCCATCGGGGAGCACCAGCAGCTTCAGAATGCGCGCCATGGTACCCACCTCGTAGATGTCGGCTAGGCTCGGGTCGTCGCTTTGACTGCGCTGCGCAATCACCCCCACAATCTTATTGCCCCGGTAGGCCTTGCGCACCAAGCGGATGCTTTTCTTACGCGTAACCGTAACGGGCAGCACCACCCCAGGAAAGAGCACGGTGTTACGGACCGGAAGCAACGGCAACTCGGCTGGCGCTTCCTGCTCGCTCATCGGCTGATCAGGGTCGGTAGCGACGATGGACACCATCTCCGATGGATCATCGGCCATCATCAGCGAAGAAAAAGGTTTAGGCTTACGCGAATTGCGATTTTGACTCATTGGATGGGACGACGAAAAGGGCGACGTTGTCAGATTGACAGCTCAACAAAGTGCCTGCGTACGCTTTCGGTAGGGTGTTTCCGAAAAGTAAAGGTTTGTCAAGTGCTATGCCACCTCTGATTCCGTTCAATTTTGGCTTTTTACTCCGACAAGGCGACACATACGCTAGGTTGTGACAGCCAGGGCGGCAGATAACAGACAACAGCGAATGGCATCAAAAAACTGCTATTTTTGATGCCCAACCTGTTTTCTGGGTCAATTTTAGTGTTATGATCTTTTATGCTTCGTTTTGTACGCTCGCTCCTGCTCAGTCTACTTCTGCTATCTACTGTTGAGCTTTTAGCGCAACAACCTAGGTCTGCGCCTTTGCAGCAGCGCAAGCTTACGGGGAAGGTTAGCCCTCGCCTGCGACTACGCCCCGACGCTACCCCGGATTTTCCGAACGTAAACCGTCTCGCGTATTATCAGAACAAGAAAGAGCTGAAAGCCATTCAAAAAGCGGAGAAACGCCATAACTGGGTTCAGGCCCGCAATTTACTAACGGCGTACGTAGGGCAATTCGGAATTCAAAACTTTTACAAAGATACGCAGTTGCTCTGGCGCCTCGGTCAACTTTGGGAGCGGACTGGCAACGAAGAAAAAGCCAAGGCTTATTTCCGCCTAGCGCTGAAGCACCGTCGGCAGGACATAACAAAGGTGCAGCTTTACTACGACTCGCTGGAGCAAAAGAAGGCTGACTTCTACGTGCCTTTGAAGGTTTACTATGATTTGGTGGAGTACCGCAAGAGTATCGCGGCGTTTCGGCCGCCCAAGGGGGTGTATACGAGCATGGGTGACGCTATCAATTCCAAAGCGGAAGACTATGGCCCCACGCTCAACTCCGATGCGGGTATGTTCATTTTCTCCTCGAAGCGGAAGATGCGCGGCATCAATAGCGTAGTTGATGAGGATTTGTATACCTCACGCAAAGAAGGCGTTTCGTGGACAGACGCAGAGCCACTGCCCAAGCCCATCAATAGCTCCTACAACGAAGGCTCGGCTTGCATCACCAAAGACGGCCGCACCCTCTATTTTGCTCGTTGCGAGTGCCCAAACTGCCACGGCAACTGCGACTTGTTTGTGTCGACGTTCAAGGATGGGCAGTGGTCGGTGCCCAAAAGCCTAGGTATGCAGGTTAATTCCTCCGCTTGGGATTCTCAGCCGACTTTGTCGCCGAGTGAGGATACACTCTACTTTGCCTCCGACCGGCTCGGCGGCTTTGGCTTGTCGGATATTTGGTACACACATAAGCTCAAGAACGGGCAATGGGCCAAGGCTGAGAACATGGGGCCCATTGTGAATACGCGTGAGAGTGAGGTAAGCCCTTATTTTCATCCGCTCTATAACGTGCTGTACTTCAGCTCGCGCGGTCAGTTGCTCAACTACGGCGACTTTGATATTTATAAAACGTACCGCGTGCAGGGCCGTTGGCAAGAGCCGCGCAACATCGGGCCGCTCGTAAACGGCAAGGGCTCGGAATACTACTTTACCATCGATGGCGAATCAAAGAACTTGTACTACGCCCGTTCGGAGACGCAGGACATGAAAAACCTCGATCTGTACTCCTTCCCACTGCCCATGGAAGCCCAGCCCCTGGCCACTACGCACGTGGAAGGCAGCTTAATGGATTCCGTTACGCACAAGCCGCTCAATGGCACTATCAGCATCATCGACACCGACAACGGTATTGAAGTCGCCAGTAAGTACGTGCGCCCAGACGGCTCCTTCGACTTCGACCTTATCGAGGGTTCGCACTATGTGATGCTTATTCAAAGCCCGGAGTCGTTCAGCGTGCAGAAGCAGTTCGTTCTGCAAGGCGATACCGTGATGAAGCTGCTGAGCAATTCTATTGACTACAAATTGCCTCTTATTTTTAAGAACATCGAATTTGATGCAGGTAAGGCCAATATTTTGCCTTCCATGCACAGCACCCTCGACCGCATTGCGCTATTCCTGGGCGAGAATCCTAGCTTCCGCCTTAGTATCTCCGGTCACACCGACAGCAACGGTGACCCTGATGTGAACGAGAAGCTGTCGCAAGACCGAGCCGAGTCGATTCGGCGCTACATTGAGCAGAAGGGCAAGCTCAAACCCAACCGTATTGAGAGTATGGGGTATGGTAGTACGCAGCCGCTCAAGCCCGAAGTGACGGAGGAAGACGCTCGCATCAACCGCCGAGTAGAATTCCGCCTCATCAAACCCGACGGCGATAAGCCTGCTGAAGGGGGCACGGGCTGGTAAACCGAAGCGTCAGATAGACTTTGTTATGCCGAGCGCCGCGAGAAATCTAATTTCTCATTCCGATTGGCATGACAAGCTAGGTCACCATGTGAGCTTCTGGCTTTCGTCGCCTTCCTTAAATAACGCGCTCTGCTTTTTGCCATTGGCTTCCACGTTCACGATGTTCATTTGGTCAGGGAAGGTATCTTCCAGCAAGGCGTGGCGCAAGTAAATACCGTTCACAGGCTTAGCTAGCTTCACTGTGAAGTACAGCCAGTGAGCGTCTGTTTCTTTCTGGAAACCGAGGAATTGAATAGGCAACGCTTCACCGGGCTTGGTACCGAGAGTAATGGAGCGCCGCAGCAGGTTAGTAATCAATGTATTTACTTGCGGCTTGGGCGACTGACTGAGGCTAATGGAGCTAGGTTGACCGGCAGATAGCGCCTTCTCGAAGTCATCGGTGAAAACCTTGAGCGACACTTCAAGCTGCTGCTTACCGGGGTTGTAATGCAGCTCCATGATACTGGCGTGATACGCATGAGCCCAGGCCGTGAGCACACTTAGTAGGAACGCAACCAAGAAGACAGGAAAGCGACGCATAGCACCTGTGTGTAGTAGCACAAAGCGCCCCTCTTATCGGCAAGAGGGGCGCTTTGCATAAGTAAATACCTAGGCCTGCTTAGAACAAGGATTTAAACAGGTCATTGAAGATCACAAAAACCATGAGGCTCAGGATCAATACCATCCCGACCTTTTGAGCATTCTCCAAAAACTTATCGGAGGGCTTGCGACCGGCAATCATTTCGTAGAGCAGGAATAACACGTGGCCACCGTCGAGGGCGGGAATAGGCAACAGGTTCATGAAAGCTAGCACCATCGAGAGCATGCCTGTTAGTGTCCAGAAACGCAGCCAGTCCCATTTACCGCCGTATTGCTGCGCAATAGCCATCGGGCCGCCCAGTGACTTACGTGCCGAAGCTTCGCCCCGGAAGATCTTACCGAAGGCTTTCACTTGGGTTCCAATAACTCCGAAAGCTTGCTTAGCTCCTGCGGGTACCGACTCAGCGAGGCTGTAGTTGCGCGTCGCATAGTTGAGCAGCGACTTAGGACGGAAACCAACCTTGCCATCCTCATCCACATTTACCGTGAGCGTTACGGGTGCGCCGCTACGTTCTACTACTAAGGGAGTAGGTTTGCTAGCATTTGCTTTTAGCGCTTGCTGAAGCTCCGGGAAGAACTGAATCTTCTGCTTGCCTACTTGCGTGATACGGTCGCCGGATTGCAAACCTGCTTTCGAAGCGGGGCCACCCGCTACCACTTCATCAACCACGAATGGGTCCAGCGGCACTACAAACGCAGCCTGATCCTGATCAGATAAGTGGTCCATGAAATCGGCAGGCACCGCAATGTCAACTAGCTGCCCGTTGCGGTCTACAGTGTAGTAGCTATGGTTACCAAGTACTACATCGGCACTGTATACGTCGTTGAACTCGGTGAATGGCCGACCATTGATCTTCACGATTTTGTCGCCGGTACGAAAGCCAATCTGCTCTCCTAGCTTATTAGGCACTACCCCAAAACGCGCTTCGGAAGCTGGTAGGTAGCTTTCACCATACTTGAACGTGAGAACCGAAAAGATGACAATACCGGTAATCACGTTCATGATGATGCCACCTAGCATCACGATGAGGCGCTGCCAGGCGGGCTTGGCACGGAACTCGTTCGGGGCTGGCTCTGCCGCCAGCGAATCGGCATCCTGCGTTTCGTCAATCATTCCGTGAATGGCCACGTAGCCACCCAAAGGGAACCAACCTAGGCCATATTCCGTCTCGCCAAATTTCTTTTTAAACAAAGCGAAATTGGCAACGCCCGGTAGGGGAAATAGAAAATCGAAGAAGATATAAAACTTATCGACGCGAATCTTGAAGTATTTGGCCGTGGCAAAGTGCCCGAATTCGTGCAAGCCCACCAAGATGGAAAGGCCAAGCAACATCTGGCCGGCCATGATGAGAATTTCCAAGAGGAGAAGGAAAAGGGTGATTAAAAGTAAAAACGTTATGGTATGCTTCGGTGCGAAGCACAACAGCCTATGCTAACTGCTTGTAACAACACTCACAGGCGCTTGACTAGTTCTTGCGCAACCCGACGGGTTTCTTGGTCGGTGGCTACATAATCGTCGAGCGACGGATTGGCAAGGTACGAAACCTTTGTGAGGCAGCTTTCTACTAGCTCAGGCATTTGCAAAAAGCCAATTTCATCGCGCAAGAACCCGGCCACGGCAATTTCATTGGCGGCGTTGAGCACGCAAGGTGCATTGCCGCCCCGACGCATAGCTTCGAAAGCTAGGGGTAGGTTGCGGAAGGTAGCGCGGTCGGGCTGCTCGAAGGTGAGTTGCGGGTAGTCGAGGAAAGAGAAGCGTGGAAAAGTAGACGGTAGCCGTTCTGGGAAACCTAGGGCGTACTGAATGGGCAGCTTCATATCAGGCAGACCTAGCTGCGCTTTCAGCGAGCCATCCTCGAATTGCACGAGCGAGTGAATGATGCTTTGCGGGTGCACCACCACGTCAATTTGCTCGTCGGTTAGCCCGAATAGCCACTTCGCCTCAATCACCTCCAGTCCTTTGTTCATGAGCGAGGCCGAATCGATGGTGATTTTGGCGCCCATGTCCCAGTTCGGATGCTTTAGAGCCTGCGCTTTCGTGACAGTGGCGAGCTGCTCCGCCGTCCGGCCACGAAATGGACCACCGGAAGCCGTCAGGATAATCTTCTCGATGGGGTTACGCTCCTCCCCTACCAAGCACTGAAAGATAGCCGAGTGCTCGGAGTCAACGGGATACAAGCCTACGCCGTGCTCTTTTACCAATTGCGTAATTAGCTGCCCGGCTACCACTAAGGTCTCTTTATTAGCCAAGGCAATCGTTTTGCCGGCCCGAATGGCGCGTACCGTGGGTAGCAGACCGGCGTAACCCACCATGGCGGTGAGCACCACATCGGCATCGTTGCGGCCGGCTACATCGGCCAAGGCACTAGGTCCCACTAATACTTCAGTGGGCTGGTTAGCCAAGGCCGATTTTACGACTTCGTATTTCGTTTCGTCGCCAATGACAACGGCAGCCGGTTGAAATTCGCGGGCTTGCTGGATCAGCAGCTCAGCATTGGATTGCGCCGAAAGCGCCGTCACGGTAAAGCGGCTGGCGTGCGCACGGATAACGTCGAGCGCCTGGGTACCAATGGAACCCGTAGAACCGAGGAGCGTGACGCGTTTGGGGTGGGGAGAGGACATAGAATCGAACTTGCGCTAGCAAAGGTAGTACATGCCTGTGCCGAAGCTAGCTTATTGGGATTTCCGGCGTACAGAGCCCGCGCAAACATCGCCTTCTTCAATACCTACTACCCACACCTTCAGTTGTTTATTTCGATCATTGGTCAAGCTAGTCAACGCATTACAACTGCAAAGCGAGTAAGCAGAACCATAGGTTACTTGTTTGACCTGGTTGGGTTGTTTGGGAAAAAGCGCTTCCGCCTGAGCGTCGCGAAACTTCAACCAAGCGAGCTGCGATGCTTTGAATGCCTTCAGGAATACCGCATCCTTGGCGTATAGCTTCAGCACCTGTTGGTAGAGTTGGTTGAGTTGCTGATCGGCCTTGCGGTAGTCGCCGCAGCCCTTGGCGTTTATACTCGCCTGCGTTTGAGCGGAAGCCGCCAAACTAGTCACGAGCAAGGCGATGAGCAGAAATCCTTTTCTCATAAGCATATCCAAATAAGCAAGCATACGGTTGAGCTGCTTACGGAGGCTAGCTTTATTCTACCTCGACTATCTGAATTTTTTTACCGTTGAATAAAACTGCTTCCCCAGCTCGCTTGCCATTTAGGGCCACTGCGATGGGTGCAGCCGGTGAAATAGCAAAATATTCTTGCCCTGCTACTACGAGTTTGCCCGCGCTGATACTCAAGTAGAACCGACCTAGGCTGGTGCGCGCCAGGGCGCCAGGGCGTACGGTGTCCGAGGATATTTCGGGGTCGATGCGGGCTAGCTCGGCTTGCAGCTTCAAGGCTTCCTGCAACTGCACGGCATTGCGGTTGCGCTCCTCTTGGGCCATGGCGCGGCCGGTTTCGTACTTATCGCCGGCGCTGCTTTTAGTTTCATTGTTGGCCGATTCTTGCGCGGCCTGCATGGCCTGCTGGGCGGCATCAATGCGCTGCTGCACATAAGCTTGGCAGGCGGCGTGAAGTTCGTTCTTTATCATTCACTTAGTGACTTGCCCAAGGGAAGCAAGTGTAGTAATTACGTTTTGCACCCAAGCTGCATCATTGGGCTGGATGACTAATACGTTGAAACCGTATCGCTCGGCTTCTATCCTAACGCCTTCGGCATCATCAATGAGCAAATCGATACCGAAGCTAGGTGGATGCTTGGTACAGCGCGCCTTGGCTTCACGCTGGTGTCTTGCCTGGTTGATAACCCCATGCAAGCGAATGCCATGCAGCCAGAACAGCTTACGAATGTACCAAGGCTTGCGAAACGAGGTGGTGTAGACCCACACCTCCCAGCCATGCTCAGCACAATAGTTGGCCAACTCAATTATTTCTTGTCGCAACGATTCGCTACCTAATAACCTAGCCCAAATAAGCCGCCGAGGCTGCTCCAATGGAAATTCGTAGCCACAACGAATCAACGTGTTATCAAGGTCGAAGGCTATACGCATGCTTTTACAAGAAACAGAATACAAGTGTCCCTATAAAGGAGCCGATAAAAGGCCCAGCTGCTAGTATCAATGCTGTTCGAATAAGTTCGACGTTTTTTACCAGTTGGGTCTTCACTAGGATGAAGTTCACTGTCCACCAAATTGCTGTTCCAATTAGGCCAAGCACAGCAAATCCGTAAAAGCGCCAACCAAAGCCAGTCCATAAAGCTTGTTGTAATAGTTGAGCTTTTTGTTCAGGTGTTCCCAAAAAGAAGAAGGCGGCTAACACTGTAGTAGCTAACGCTAGCACAACGGCTATTATGATGTTGATAGCGTTCATTCTACGCTTGCTTTTATCTAGCAGTTAGCAACCTGCGTTGTGCATAGCGCAACAACCGACGCCCAGCCCACCACGCAATTTGCGCAACGACAAACCCAGCTACTGCACCACTCAGTGCACCTAGGAGCATTGCCATCTTAGTTGACATGGCCACCCCCCCTACCCGGTCGAGTATTCCCAAAGCTACTGCCCCGACCACCAAGCTAGCACTCGTGCTACCTAGCACCCAGAATGTTTTGGCGCCGGCTGTCACGGACTTCGTCTTAAGGCTGACTAAGAGCGAAGCCGAAAGGATACCCGTTGCAACAAGTCCAAACAAGACGCCCAGGAATATTCCCATCAACACAATACCCGTACCGATACAGTACAGCATAAAGCTCCCGACAAGGAGCGCTCCTACGGCTAAAGCAGGAGAAAAGTCATCCGTAGCGTCAGCGCTTGAATTTTGTATAGGAGTGATAGGCGCGCTAACCGTTTGGGTGGTGTCTACCCGCAATGTTTGCTCAAGTGAATCTGCAACTTGACTGTAGCCACCAGTGGCCGCTCCTAGTAAGATCAGGCAGAGGATACAAAGTATTTTCATAGGTAGTGTATAACACTACCCCCCTAGCAACCCCTCTGCCACGTTTCGGTCGTTGCTCAACCTAGGTACTTTGTTCTGCCCACCTAGCTTGCCAAGACCTTTCATATAGCGCTGGAACGCCCCGGTCGGCAACGCAGTGAGCCGCAATGGAGCTAGGATGTTACCGCTAAGCAGATCGTCGTAATACACGTTGCGGCGACGCAAACCAGTATCCAACGCCGCCGCAAAAGCAGCGGCGTCGTGCGGGGGCGTAGCAAACTCGACGAGCCACTCGTGCTGCGACGGCTCGGTAGGATTGTCGCTCACGCGGGGCGCTACGGTGAACTCTACTACGTCGACCTCCGGAAATTGCGCCATAGCGTCGCGCAGAGTTTGCTCTACTTCTTCTCCTATCACGTGCTCCCCAAAGGCCGAAAGAAAGTGCTTGATGCGGCCGCTCACGACCACTCGGTATGGATTCTTGCTCACGAAGCGCACCGTGTCGCCGAGGCTGTAGCCCCACAGGCCGGCGTTGGTGTTCAATACCAACGCGTATTGCTTGTCCAGCTCTACATCAGCAATGGTGAGCCTAGGTGGGTTGAGCTCGAAGAAACGCTCGGCCGGAATGAACTCGTAGAAAATACCGGCGTTGAGTAGCAGTAGCAAGCCGGGGTTGCCGGGCTCGTCTTGGAAGGCGATAAAGCCCTCGGAGGCGGGAAAGGTCTCAATACTATCTACGGGGCGGCCGATGGTATCGAATAGTTTCTTGCGGTAGGGCTCGTAGTTGACGCCTCCGTACACGAAAAGGTTGAAGTCAGGAAATACATCCTTTACCGCTTTACCGGTGCGCTGCGTGATGCGGTCGAAGTACATCTGTACCCACGGCGGAATGCCCGAAATCAGCGTCATGCGCTGACCTAGGGTTTCGTCGACGATGCAGTCGAGTTTGGTTTCCCAGTCCTCAATCGTGTTGGTTTGATAGCTGGGTAACTGATTGCGGCGCAAATAGGCCGGCACATGGTGGTTCACAATGCCCGACAAACGTCCGGTGTGGATGCCATTTACTTGCTCCAACTCTGGACTACCCGACAGGAAAATCAACTTACCATCCAAAAACTGACTGCGTCCAGTGCGGTGCACGTAATGAAGCAGCGCATCCCGCGCCCCGTTGATATGATTTGGAATGCTCGCTTTCGTGAGCGGAATATACTTGGCTCCGGAAGTGGTACCTGAGGTTTTGGCTAGGTATTCCGGCCGACCTGGCCAGAGCACATTGGCTTCGCCTTGCTTGACGCGGTTGATGTAAGGATACAATGCTTCGTAGTCGCGCACGGGCACCTGGCGAGCTAGCTCAGCAGCATTGGTAATGGCACCAAGATCGTGGTCGTGGCCGAAAGCAGTGCGCGTACCCTGCGCCAGTAGTTCGGCCAGCACATGCTGCTGGGTAAGGACGGGGTGCCGCATCCACTGCTGATACTGACGGTGCACAAACGCAGCCAGCGGACGACTAAGTGCTGATTTTATCCCCATAATTTCAGTAACGAAATAGCTGACAAACCGGACAGCTGCTTAATTAAGTAACGAAGTATAACCGCAAACCTAGGTTCCAATTTGCAATAATACGCTGCGACCTACGAAGCTAGTTGGGGCGCGCGGGTCGCAGTCGTGCTGCCAAATCATGGGGGAAGTACTATCTTTTGCCAGGCTTCGTTCGTATGCCCTACTCAACTGTTCACCTATTTAGTTACTCTCACCCTCATGATCAACCAACGTGGCAATGCCGTTTGGAACGGCGACATTAAAGGCAGTGGCAACATCACCACCCAAAGCGGTACCGTTAGCGCCCCTTATTCTGTCGGCGCCCGCTTTGAAGGCCAGAAAGGCACCAACCCCGAAGAACTGATTGGGGCCGCCCACGCCGGCTGCTACACCATGTTCCTGACGAGCATCCTGACCAAAGATGGCAAGCAGGTAAAGCAGATCCGCACGGAGTCGAAAGTAACGCTTGATACGTCGGGCGAGGTGCCCAAAGTGGTGAAGATTACCCTTACCACCGAAGGCGAAGTAGAAGGCGTATCGCAGGACGAATTCCAGCAGTATGCCGAGAAAGCAAAAGAAAACTGCCCCATTTCGGCCTTGCTGAAAGCAGTGCCTGAGATGGAGCTATCCTCGGCTACGCTGAAGTAATACCAGGGCTAGCTATGAGTTGCCGGCTGTCGGTTGTAGTTTTGACCGCGCAGCAGCGGGTCTTTCAGCATCCCGATAGCTGGCAACTTATTCTATCCCACCTTTTTCTGCCTCTATGGCCTCAGCTTTTACGCGCATTCGTCTTCAGCCTGCCAACACGGCCCGCATTCCTTTTTGGGGGCAACTCTTTATTGGCAGCCTTTGGATTCTCTACACGATCTTCCTGATTTGGTCCGACTCTGGGCTGAACGACTTCCACTTTCTGCACTACGTTTTCCTGGTGTTCAGCTTTGTGTACGTGGGCTACGTGTTGGTACACAATGCGCCTATCTTCGGTACACAGAGCTATCTAGAGTTTACGCCTAGCTACATCGTGCACAAGAACGGTTTGTTCCGGCCCAAACAGGTGTTTGCGGTAGAGGATATTGCCCTGTTAGAGTTTGTTCCGCAAAGACTGCGCGTCAACTTGAAAGATGGCGAAATATATATCCTAAACCTGCGCGAGGTAAAAGGCACCCGGCGTAAGCGCGCCTTGCGCGAGCAGGTCCGCGTTTTTGCCAGCAAAAACAACATTCCGCTGCACGACTCGCAGCCGTCCGCCTAAACGGAGAAAGCCCGCTGCTAGCGGGCTTTTTTATGGGCAAGGGCAAGCTAGCTTTCGCGGCTACTTCCCGGCAAACTTCTTTCGGAGCTCCTGAATGGTGCTGCGGAAGCTTTTGTCGCTGTCGATTAAATCCGATACGGTCTGCACGGAGTGAATAACAGTGCTATGGTCGCGCCCGCCGAAGTTGTGGCCGATGCTCTTCAGTGAGTGACTAGTATGCTCCTTGGCAAAATACATGGCCACCTGCCGCGCCGTCACGACTTCTTTCTTGCGCGTTTTAGCCTTCATTAGGTCCAGCGGCACTCCGAAGTACTCAGCTACGGTTTTCTGGATGAAGTCGAGGTTTACTTCGGCTTCTACTTCCTCGATGATATGCCGGAGCGCCTGTTTGGCCATTTCCAAGTCAATCTCGCGACGGTTAAGGCTCGACTGAGCAACCAGCGAAATAAGCACACCTTCCAGCTCGCGCACGTTAGTATGCACCGAGTGGGCTAGGTACTCCACTACTTGCGGCGGAATATCGATGCCATCTTGCTCCATTTTGTTCTGGATGATGGCCATGCGCGTCTCAAAGTCCGGGCTTTGCAAATCCGTGGTGAGGCCCCACTTGAAGCGCGAAAGCAGTCGATCTTCCAACCCATTCAGGTCGCGGGGCGGCCGATCGGAAGTCATCACGATTTGCTTGCCGGCTTGGTGCAAGTGGTTGAAGATGTGAAAAAACATCTCCTGGGTCTTGTCCTTCCCTGCCAAGAACTGCACGTCGTCCAGAATCAGAATATCCACCAACAAGTAAAAGTTGGCGAAATCCTGTACGCCATTATTGCGCAGGCTCTCGATAAATTGGTTCGTAAACTTCTCCGCCGACACGTACAACACGAATTTGTCGGCGTTGGTAGCCTTGATGTGGTTGCCAATAGCCTGTACCAAGTGCGTCTTACCTAGTCCCACACCGCCATAAATCATGAGGGGGTTGAAGCTAGTAGTACCTGGTTTGTTGGCTACGGCGAGGCCCGCGGAGCGCGCCAAGCGGTTGCAACTGCCTTCCACGTAATTATCAAACGAATACGTGTTGTTGAGCTGCGACTGTAGATAATTGCGGTCGATGCCTTTAGTGGCCTCGAACGGGTTACGGAGCGTATCGGGCGGGGCGGGCGCGCTGGCAGCCGCAGCCACGTTGCGCGCCGAGGCCGTCATGGCACCGGCAGCTACCATAGCCGCATCGGTGGCGGGTGGCGAAGGCGCAGCCGCTTTGCGAGCCGTCGGAATATTGACGGTACGCGGCTTGTTCTGGCTGTTGCCCTGGTCAACTACGATGCTATACTCTAAGCGCCCTTCCGACCCTAGCTCCTGATAAATGCTTTTCTTCAGCACATCCACGTAGTGCTCTTCTAGCCATTCGTAGAAAAATTGGCTGGGCACTTGGATGATCAGAACATTATTGTGGAGCTGAACCGGGACAATAGGTTCGAACCACGTCCGGAAACTCTGCTCCCCTACGTTTGCCTTGATGACACGAAGGCAGTTCACCCATACGGTTCGGCAATCCTTCAGCATCAATTAGTTACAGCAAAAGCAGCAGGTGCAAGTTGGAAAAGAGAGGGCACAGATCGGGGAGTTAATGGTCCCGATTTTGGTAGGGGGAGACAAAAATGTGGAAAAGTCAGGAGACAAAAAAACCGCCAAACTCTTGCGTTTTTCACACTAATTGCACGGGCAGCACCGAAGCCATGGCTACAGCAGGCTGGCGTGTACCGCGCGCAAACGTGTAATCCAATCGACCTAGGTTAATACCCGACCATCCTACTTGGTTGATGAGCGTGGCTCGACCGTCGGGGCTAGTGATGGGCTCGGGCGCATCCATAAACGTGTGCGTGTGCCCCCCTAGTATCAGGTCGATGCCGCTGACCTGGGCGGCAAGCTTCCGGTCGTCGATTTTAGTACTCTCGTACTTGTAGCCAAGGTGCGAAAGGCAAATCACCATATCGCAATGCTCGGAGCCGCGCAGTTGCGCTACCATTTCCTTGGCTTTCGCTATGGGGTCGAGGTATACTGTGGCGCCAAAGTTCTTATCAGCCACTAAACCGCTCAGCTCGATTCCGAGGCCAAATACGCCGATGCGGTGCCCGGCTTTTTCGAATATCTTATAAGGCTGAAAACGGCCAGCCAGCGGGGTCTTGGAGAAATCGTAGTTGGCAATCAGAAAAGGGAAGCCGGCGTGTGGCAGCTGCTTCTGCAATCCTTCTAAACCGTTGTCAAAATCGTGGTTGCCAAACGTGGTGGCATCGTAGCCCATCTGAGTCATGAGCTTGTACTCTAGCTCTCCGCCGAAGAAGTTGAAGTATGGTGTGCCCTGCCAAATGTCGCCCGAGTCGAGCAGCAGCACGTGCGGCTCTTGCTTGCGCACCTGCTCGATCATAGTTGCGCGCCGCGCCATGCCACCTAGCCCACCCCATTGCTTATCGCTCGCAGGGAAAGGTTCGATGCGCGAGTGCATGTCATTGGTATGCAGAATGACCAGCTTGGCATCGGAGGCAGCCGCAGCCGGCATGCTCACGCCTAGCAAGCTCAAGCTAGCTGCCCCAAGCATAGAGTTCTTCAAAAAATCGCGGCGGTTCATTTTTTTAATTAACAGTTAGCACTTGTCCGTTACCTGTTGCCACTTAATCAGATAGTAGTTATTAACAATCAAGCGTTGAAATCCGCGCTTGGCAGAAGATACTTGTTACCTACATAAGTATTAGATGACCTTCACTCTTCCTTCTACTTTGGTAGTTACGGGTTTACCTTCTCTGTTCATCTGTCGGATCTTGTCGGTGATGGCCGTGCGCAGCAGCACACCTGTGTCCCGCGGCTTGAGGGCTTTCAGAAAGATCATGTTGTCGCCACCACCGGCTAGGTAATCGGAAATGGCGATGGTGTACGTCTTGGCCGGGTCGAAGGCTTGGCCACCGATGCGGATGTTCAGCGGTTTGCCCGTAGCGTCAACCGAATAGGTAACATTCGACAACGCCATCTTGATGCGCGCCGCATAATCGAAAAGTTGCTGCATCACCGGCCCCGGCGCATCAAGCACAACGAGTTCGTTTTCGAAGGGCATCAACTCGAACACCGAACCGAGGGTGATGGGACCGGCGGGCAACGGGGCACGCAATCCTCCATTAGTTACAACGCCCACGTCGATGGTCTGATGCAGGGCAGCAGAGGCTCGTTCGCGTTGCAGATCGGCCACGAAGTTGCCCAGCGGCGACTCGCCAGCATTCTTCGTGAGGGGTACGGGCGCCGTCCCGAGCACTTCACCCATTTGCTGCGTTACGCGTTGCCGATAGGGCTCAATAGTCGCCACGGCGCGTGCATCTTCCGGCTGTGCTTTACCGACAGGCTGCGCTGTTACGGGCGCTAGCTGGGGCTTTGCTTGGTAAACAGCACGTTGGCAACCCGGCGCCAACGCCACAGCCACCAACAAACCGAAGGCAGCTACACGAGACGAAAGAAAAGACATGGGACGGCAAAGAAAAACGAATGCGAAACCACAAAGATACAACGCCCTCTTATCTATTTGAGCAAACCAACTCGGAATAGCCGAAAAAGAGACGTGGTAGCGGGCGCCACATGCTGCACCCGCCACCACTGCAATACAACTTATTTAAGTAGGCTGTACCCCACGACAAGGGAATAGCGGTGTACCCTAGTTAAGGTGCCAATGTTGTCGCTGAAGCCGTTCGTGCGCTCATACCGCAGCTCAGCCGATAGGTTTCGGCCGCTAGCTTGAGCTAGGTTCAGCCCGATACCTCCTACCAAGCCTTGTTCAAACTTGCGCGGTTTTTCCACCAATGGACGCCATGCAGTGTAGTCGGGGAAGGACGGCCGGTCGATGAAGCGAGTTCGTTGCCGACTCTCGGTTTTCAGCAGGATATTCCCACTCACCCCAGCCTGCACAAAAGGTTGAATGTGCTTGGCAGGAAAGCTATAGCGCAGCAGGATAGGCACCCGAATACTGCTGAGCTTCACTTGCATTTGCCGCTCTACTCTGTAGATGTCGGTGGCTGATTTATACTCGCTGGTGCCCTCGTAAGAAGCAGTGGGGCTGTACAAAGCTCCTAAGTGAAAAGCTAGGTGCGGGTTCAGCCGGGTAAGCTTGATCTGTGCCGCCAACCCTACTGCTGGCAGCACCCCCGCGCTAATCTTTTTGGCGCCTCCGGCGCTAGCCTCTTGCTTTATCTCCAGCTTGTTTGCTTCGCCAGCCAGGATTAGAGCTAATTGAAAGATATTTTCATCGCCGGGGCGGTTCAGGGTAGTTGGCGTTGCGCCTCCCATATATTCATTATACCGACGCACAACGGCCGCAATGCTGCCCACGCTGTAGCGGAGCTTCGGCAAGCTAGGTTGCACCGCTGGGCAATCCTGCATGCTAGCCGCCAAGGTGCGACGGAACTCGTTGCTGCTTTGTAGATAGCGTGTACCGGTGCTGGAGTAAACCTCTTCCACTCGCTGCGCTAGCTCTTGCGGGGCTTGCGTGCCTTTGCGCAGGTACAAGTGCTCGGCGTCATCTTTATCGCGCAGGCTAAGTAAGCTCGCAGGACCTAGCACAACCACTTCCATAAAATACGCCTCAGGTGCGCTAGCGGGAAGCGTGATGGTTTCAGTTTGGTAGCTCTTGCCATCAGCGAAACCATAGGCACGCAGTTGGGCTGGCGTATATTCGGTGGCGGAGCTTTCGGTGGCAGAGCGAAAACGCGCTATGCGGACACTCCGCTGGGCCCCGCGGTAATCCACTTGGCCGCGCAACGTGTCGCCGCTTGGCTGCACGACGTAGCCAGGCCGAAAATCGGTTTGGGCTTGCGCTAGGGTAGTAAGTGCTAGTAATGAACTAGCGAGAAGAAGTTTGCGCATAGGTTAACCTTGGCAGTTCAAGCTTTATATAAAATAATATTAATTCATTAATACAAACGCACAAAGCTAGCTTACGCGGGCACAGGAATCAAACGAACTTTACACCGCCTTTCTACCCCGATACGGTATCTTTAAGCCCTAGCCTTTGCGTATGAACGGCTGACCACCCTGCTACATTATGACTGATACGCCCGCCCCCACCCCGGTTTCCTTTGTTGAATTTGAGCCCTTGAGCACGGCCGCCTGGCAAGAACGTATCCGTCGTGATTTGAAAGGCGCCGATCCGGCAGCGCTTGAATGGCGTACGCCCGATGGCTTCGCGGTACAGCCTTTTTACCACCGAGAAGCACTGGACAAGCTAGGGCCGCCGCCAGTGCCGCAACTCCCTGCCGAGCCGCAGTGGCGCAACGTGCCTACTTACCGCGTCCTGCCTGCCGACCTAGGTCATGGGGCCATCGACCGGGCCGCGCATGCCCTTGCCCGCGGCGCCGATGGCGCGCACTTTCAGCTTGCCGATGCGCGGGTATTTGATGTGGAGTATCTGCACAAAAAGCTGCCATTGGCCACCACTTACGTGGGATATTCCGTTCAGAACTCGGGCCTAGGTTTGGTCCAACGCCTGCTCGCTACGGGTACCGATGCGCTGCGGGGCTTCCTGCAGTATGACCCCATTACCAGCCATTCCCACAACCTAGCTAGCCAGTTCGGGGAGCTGCGCCACATACTACAGCTCACGCGCACCATGCCCGAGTTTCGGGGCTTGGCGCTGCACATCGATTACTATAGCAACAGCGGCGCCACAGCTACGCAGCAGCTAGCGTTTGCCCTTAATACGGCTGCGGCTTACTTGTGCGAGTTGCCAAATGCAGAGCTTACCACCGCCGATGTGGCCGCGGCCCTGCAAGTACAAGTGGCCATCAACCCCAACTACTTCATGGAGCTAGCTAAGCTCCGGGCGCTCCGCCGCCTGTGGGCCACGCTGCTCCACGCTTATCAGCTGCCCACCGCAACCCAGCCGCCCGTGTTTGCTAGCACGTCCACTTGGTCGCAGACGACGCTGGACCCGCATACCAACTTGCTGCGCGCGGCCACCAAGGCCATGGCGGCCGTGCTAGGCGGAGCCGACGTGGTCAGCGTCGGGGCATTCGATAGTTTGTATGAGGCGCCCAACGAATTTTCGGCGCGTATCGCCCGCAACATCCCGGTTTTGCTGCGCGAAGAGGCCGGCCTGCACCGCGTAGCCGACCCCGCTGCCGGCTCTTACTACCTCGAAACTCTGACCGATGAGCTAGCCCGCCAGGGCTGGGCGTTGTTCCAACGGGTGGAAGCGGCCGGTGGGCTACCGGCGGCTACACATGTAGTTGTACAGGAGCTACACGAGTCTGCGCAGGCGCAGTTTCGCCGCATTGCCACCGGCGAGCAGGTGGTAGTGGGCACCAATCGGTTTCAAAACGCGCAAGAGCAGTTTAGCTTCAACCCCAAGCGCCTGTTGCGCAGTCGCGACTTCGACACCACGCGCGCTACTTACCCATCTGAAGTGCTGCGCCTAGCCACGGCTATGCACTTCGAACGCCGCGAGCGGAAGCTCAAGCGGGCCGCCGTAGTATTATTGGGGCCGCACACCAACCAGCTTATTCTGGAGTCGTTTGTGCGGTTGCTGCCGCAGGAAGAGCAACCAGAATTAGCCGCTGCGCACCCAGAAGGTACCCTATCGGTCTTGTTTTCGTCGCCAGAAGAAGCCACGCTGATGTACGCTACACCTGAGCAGTTCAACGCCTTCGCTCGCCTGATCAACCACGTTGAGGAGCAGGATAGCACTTTTACGCCTCCGGCCTTGCTCAGCGCCGACCTAGTTACCCTGCAAGAAGCGGTGCGCTATTTCGGCTTTCAAGAATTTAACGTCAACGGCTACAGCACCGAGGAAGTGCTAGCCCGCTTGCAAGGAAAATAGTGAAATGGTGAAGTTGTGAAATGGTGAATTTACTAGACAGGCAACGTGAATCGCTGCCATCTGTAAACGCCCGTTTTCACTCCTATAATTCACCATTTCACAACTTCACAACTTCACCTTTCCCATGAAGCCCGACTTCTCTCAGATACCTTATAACGCGGCTTCGCTTCCGTCGCCCGCTACTCCTTCCACCGAGACCAACACGCCCGAGGGCATTGCGGTGAAAAGCTATTACACCGCCGACGACGTGGCTGGCCTCGACCACCTAGGTTTTGGGGCGGGGCAGGCGCCGTACCTGCGTGGGCCCTATAGCACCATGTACGTGCAGAACCCGTGGACCATTCGGCAGTACGCGGGCTTCAGCACGGCCGAGGAATCCAACGCTTTCTACCGCCGCAACCTAGCCGGTGGGCAGAAAGGACTATCCGTGGCCTTCGACCTAGCTACGCACCGCGGCTACGACTCCGACCACCCTAGGGTAGTAGGCGACGTGGGCAAGGCGGGCGTGGCCATCGACTCGGTGGAGGACATGAAGCTGCTCTTCGACCAGATTCCCTTGGATCAGATGTCGGTGTCGATGACCATGAACGGGGCGGTGTTGCCGGTGATGGCCTTCTACATTGTGGCGGCTGAGGAACAGGGTGTGACGCCGGAGAAGCTCTCGGGCACCATTCAGAACGACATTCTGAAGGAGTTCATGGTGCGCAACACCTACATCTACCCGCCCGAGCAGTCGATGCGCATCATTGCCGACATCTTCGCCTACACGGCCCAGAAGATGCCGCGCTTCAACTCCATCAGCATCTCGGGCTACCACATGCAGGAGGCCGGCGCCACCGCCGACCTAGAGCTAGCCTACACCCTCGCCGACGGCGTGGAATACGTGCGCGCCGGCCTGAAAGCGGGCATGACCATCGATCAGTTTGCGCCGCGTCTGTCGTTTTTCTGGGCCATTGGCATGAACCACTTCATGGAAATTGCCAAGATGCGCGCCGGGCGCTTGCTGTGGGCCAAGCTCATCAAGCAGTTTGGGGCCGAGAACCCTAAGTCGCTGGCGCTGCGCACGCACTGCCAGACCTCGGGCTACTCGCTCACCGAACAAGACCCGTTCAACAACGTGACGCGCACCTGCGTAGAGGCGCTGGCCGCCGTGCTCGGTGGCACCCAGAGCCTGCACACCAACGCCCTCGACGAAGCCATTGCCCTGCCCACCGACTTCTCGGCCCGCATTGCCCGCAACACCCAACTCTACCTCCAGCACGAAACCGACATCACCCGCGTGGTAGACCCCTGGGGCGGCTCCTACTACGTGGAGCGCTTGACCCACGAGCTAGCCGATAAGGCCTGGGCGCTCATTCAGGAGGTGGAAGAGCTAGGGGGCATGGCTAAGGCCATCGAAACGGGCTTACCGAAGCTGCGCATCGAGGAAGCCGCCGCCCGCAAGCAAGCACGCATCGACTCGGGCAAAGAGGTAATTGTGGGCGTAAACAAGTACCAGGTCAACGAAAAGACCGACATCGAGATTCTGGACATCGACAACGCCGCCGTGCGCGAGTCGCAGATAGCTCGGCTGAACAAGATTCGCTCGGAGCGTGACAGTGCTGCCGTGCAGCGTGCCCTCGACGCCCTCACCGACGCGGCCCGCTCGGGTCAGGAAAACCTGCTGGAGCTAGCCGTAAACGCGGCCCGCCTGCGCGCTACCCTCGGTGAAATCTCGGATGCGCTCGAAAAAGTGTACGGTCGTCACCAAGCCACTATCCGCGCCGTGTCGGGCGTGTACTCTTCCGAAATGGACTACGACGAGCAGTTCAACCGCGCCCGCCAGATGGCCGACGAGTTTGCCCAGAAGGAAGGCCGCCGCCCGCGCATGATGGTGGCCAAAATGGGCCAGGATGGCCACGACCGCGGCTCTAAAATCATTGCTACCTCCTTCGCCGACGTGGGCTTCGACGTGGACATCGCGCCCCTCTTCCAAACCCCCGACGAAGTAGCTCGCCAAGCCGCCGAAAACGACGTGCACGTAGTGGGCGTGAGCAGCCTAGCCGCCGGTCACAAAACGCTCATTCCCCAGCTCATTGCGGAGCTAGCCAAGCTAGGTCGCGAAGATATTCTCGTCATTGCTGGCGGCGTCATCCCCGCGCAGGACTACCAGTTTTTGTATGATGCCGGCGTGGTCGGCGTGTACGGCCCAGGGACGGTTATTGCCGTGGCGGCGCAGGAAATTTTGGGGAAATTGATGGCGGAGGATCAATAGTCAATCAACAACAAGAATTTTCTATGTCTCTTTTCACCGAACTAGATCAACTAAAGACCGAGCTAGACAAATTGCGTCCACTTTCGCCTGAGCAAGAAGCACGAGTTTTGCAAAAATTTCGTCTAGAGTGGAATTATAATTCGAACGCTATTGAAGGCAATTCTCTCACATTAGGAGAAACGCGTAGTCTGCTATTGCATGGTTTAACAGCAGCAGGGAAACCTATGCGTGACCATCTTGACATAAAAGGGCACAATGAAGCTGTGTTTTGGCTCGAAGATATGGTACGCGATGAACGTCCCCTCACTGAGCAATTTATTCGTGGTATGCATGAAGTATTATTAGGTGAAGCTTATGATGTTCCTGCACAAACAGCTGATGGAAAACCTACACGCAAGCATATTGTGCCAGGACAATACAAGCAACTTCCTAATAATGTACTAACTGCTACAGGAGAGATGTTCTATTTTGCCTCTCCTGAAGAAACTCAGGCAATGATGACAGATCTTGTGGATTGGTATCGACAGGAAGTAGATCATCCAACATTGCATCCAGTAGCATTAGCGGCCGAATTTCATTATCGTTTCGTACGGATCCATCCATTTGATGATGGTAATGGCCGCATGTCGCGTTTACTGATGAATTTAATTCTGATGCGCGGCGGCTATCCCATGACAGTTATTAAAGCTTCAGATCGCAATCAATATTTAGCTTCTTTGGCTACAGCGGATGCTGGAGAATCAGAACCTTTTTATCGCTTCGTCAGCGAAAATGTAACAGCCTCTTTACAGCTTATGATTCGAGCTGCGAAAGGCGAGTCAATCGAAGAGCCAGATGATTTAGACAAGAAAGTTTCCTTGTTAAAAAAAGAAATTCTAAATGCCGAGAGAACAATTAATATAACTTGGTCTACACAAACTCAATCTAAATTTTACGAAGTCGCTTTATCTTTTTGGCTTGAGGATATTGCGAATGAAATGGACAGATACAAAGACCTTTTCTTCCGCAACGAGATATCTATTTCATATCACAGGGTAAATGAAAAATATTTTGGCGGCAGTCAAGCAAAGTCATTAGAAGCAATAAAAGAAGACGTTGAGCAGTACCTTAGTAAGCCTGACATCAGAATAGATCATATAATTTATGCTTTTGAATGGACTACATTTAGATATCATAAAAATACCTTCAACGTACGATTACTAGTAGACTTCAAATTTTCAAACTTCGAGTTTACAGTAGGATTCAGGCTTTTTGACCCTTCTAAGCCTACTGATTCAGAGATAGATGAAAATATTCTATCAACGTTTATTTACAGAGACAAATACAGCAGAACAATCATGCATGATATATCTCATCAAATCGCTAACAGTGTTTATGAGTTTATAATAGCAAAACATAAAGAAGCATAATCTTCGACTGTATTTGTAATGCGGCCGAGTAAAGTTGGGCAAAGTGCTACTTTGTCCGTGTAAGTAGCGCTACTCGGCTCATTATTTCTTCCCGGTTTGGGTAACCAAGAAGTCCAAGCTAGCTTGGTCGGGTAAGGGGTGCGCGGCTGGGTTCAGGTCCAGCACCATGATTTGTTTATCGGTGGTTTGGTAAGCGGGCCACTTGGGCAGGCCGGCGCCATTGGGGTTACCAGTGCGGGCGAAGTTCACCCAATAGGCCGTCATGGTATCGGCTAGCTTCTCATCGCCGGGCTCCCAGGGGCGGTCCACGAAGCGCAGGTTGTGGTAGGCATAGGGCACTTCTCCGGTATGAAACGCCCCGTACTTCACGTATTGGCCGATAGCCGGCACTTTGCGCGCAAAACGGTACACGTACACGGGGCGGTGCAGGGTCTGACTTTGCACGTTGGCCCAGGTATAATTCGGGACGCCAAAGAGTTTGTCACGCCCTAGGTTCTGCTGGGAGGTTTCGGCTTCGGCATCGTTGGTGGCCGGGTAGAAGCGCAGGAAGGTGCTGGCTTGGGCGCCGTATTGCTGCTCGGCCTGCTGCCGGAAATCGGCAGCGTTCTTCAGGGGGCCCGCCAGCAAGCCTTCGTTTTCGTTCCAGCCCGTGAGCAGAGTTACGGGATTGGCCTTGCCCGCCGCAAACAGCTCGGGGATGGAAGCGGGCAGCACGTAGCCATCGGTGATGGGTCCGCGCAGGTTAGGCATTTTCTGCACGAAGGCGGCGGCCGGCAGTTGGCGCAGTTCCGCTAGCGTCGGCGCTTTCAGCTCTTGGCCGTAGCGCACGCCCTCCTGCTCGGCTTGGGCCAACGTGGGGTACGGGCGCGAAAATCCCGCCCCGCTCTCGGCAATGGCTTTGGTAAACACCCCGTTGGCCAAGGGCGAAGCTACCAAGCAATTGACGCTCATGGAGCCCGCCGATTGCCCAGCAATGGTCACGTTGGTGGGGTCACCACCGAACGCGGCAATGTTTTGCTGCACCCAGCGCAAAGCCGCTAACTGGTCGAGCAAGCCGTAGTTGCCGGACGCGTGGTTCTCGGATTCTTTCGTTAGCTCCGGATGCGCCAGAAAGCCCAAAGGCCCAACCCGGTAATTGAGGCTGACGAACACTACTCCTTTTTGGGCCAGGGCTTCGCCGTCGTAAATGGGTACGGCGCTGCCCCCACTCGTGAACCCGCCCCCGTAGATCCAGACCAGCACCGGCCTGCGCTCGGTTGCGGCGCTAGCTCCGGTCCACACGTTCAGGTACAGGCAGTCTTCGCTGATGGGCGCGGCCGGAATCAGAAACTCCGCGCTCCACATGCTGAACGGGGCGGGCGCCGCTTGCACGGGGCTAGGTCCGTACGTCAGGCACTCGCGCACCGTAGACCAGGGCTTCACCGGCTGCGGAGCTTTCCAGCGTAAGTCGCCCACGGGCGGGGCGGCAAAGGGAATGCCTTTGTAATAGGCCACATCGCCCGCTTTGTTCGTGCCGCCCGATACGGGTCCGCTGCGGGTTTTGACCACTCCCAACACCGCCAGCCTAGGTTTGAAAGCACCAAAACCGAAGCATAAAACAACCAGCAGGAGTAAGGAGGAAAGAAGCCTGATCATAGCAGAGGGGAGAAGGTGGCGGCGCGCAAGATCATGATAAATCTGGTCCTTTATCTGGGGCTGTGCCTAGGTTAGCGCGGCTTCCTTATCAGTCCCTTTGCTCCTGCTTTGCGTATGATAGGTGTGC
>Ga0325401_1000859_pt1 | contig 24031 bp, 11 predicted proteins | sample PopdelMetagenome_FD_205666 | JGI IMG/M metagenome (GOLD analysis project Ga0325401, IMG submission 205666) | Populus deltoides microbial communities from Bellville, Georgia, United States - Xylem-PdKOR-R2 | ecosystem: Host-associated > Plants > Phyllosphere > Stem > Wood/Secondary xylem | place... | reverse complement strand
TCCACATGAAAGCCAACAGAAGTAGAGGAGCAAATACTGAACCTGCAGTAATCCCTGCAATTTGTGAAGGAGATAGTCCCGTGCCAACTTTGAAGTCTGGATACAAATAGTGGAAGACAGAAAGAAATAATTATTTATCCAGATAAAGGGTAGCAGAAATCTTTGCTCAACAAAATTAAGAGCACGCAATTCCTTACTTGCAGTTACGGAAATGCCTGACACAAGGGGTCCATTCAGAGACAGGGGAGCAGTACTTAAATAGGAAAAACCTGGCACCTGGAAAGATCCTTTTCCAGCCCAGAAAAAGTGGATATTCAATAGATGATCATCTCCTACAAATGCTGTGAAATTTTGAGTCCATGTCTTGTTGGTGCCGCTGGCCATTTCTTTTATGTTGAAGTCTTTTAGTTCTCTCTTCCCCTATACCAAAAATGGATGTTGAATGGTGGAAATTTTTTAAAGAAGCTGCAGAAAAATATAGCGGTTACCTGTATATATACATCAAAAACACGTTTCCCTAAATTCGAGTAATGTTCATCACTTTGGTAAACAGTTTCAGCGAAGTAAAGCTTGACAGTGTAATTTCCTTTAAATAAACAGAAGCCGTAATATGTCAGAGAAAGAGGGCAGAGGCGACTTGAATTGTATAACTGTGTCTCAGCAGAATCACAATCTCCACATTCCATGTTTTTTATGTAATCACTGGAATCGTAAGTTTTCAATCCGAAGTCTCCAGAACAAGAATAAGCCCAATTTTCTCTTCGAGCTAAATGGTAATTTAATGTTGTACTGTCTGCTTCAAACACTTTCCCATCAACTTCTGTCTCTCCTCCTCCACAATTTATATATAAGGAATCGTCTGCAAAAAATGATAATCAGTACAGGAAATCTGTCCTGCGCAAAATTATAGAGCTTCTCAATAGAACTTACACTTTGGTTTTCGCCGACATTTTTTTATCAACTTTGGTATAGAAGTCCTAGAAATAGCAAACGTACAACATTTGTAAGAAATAGCTCAGGATTATTTGTTCTAAATTAATAACACCATATGGAGGATATTATCATACCTGTTTGGTTGACTGCTTGAGCAGGAACAACATGCAAGCAGTTGGTGCACATGATACAAAATGATTAGAAGTTTGGATTTCATAGACAATAATATTCTTGCAAGTGAAACAAAAGGAAGAAGAAAATGAAGTAGCCGTTATTACATGTTCAGCTTTTCTTCTCCTTTCTTCGTACCATCATCAAAATTATTATATGACAGGTCCCTGCAACATTATTGTTTACATATCAAGATTTTATTGAGGAAACCTACAAAAGGGAAAACAACCCATCTGAGCAAAGAGCACAAAGCCATAACGTACGCCTTGTCCTTAATTTTTTGAGGAAGCCAGTGAGGTACTGTGCCAGTAAGCATATTTCCTGTGAGAAACCTAAACAAAACAAACCAATATGAAAACCATCACTTGTTTTTTAATAGAGTGGCAAAACGAACTTATTATAAGATGGATCGATCGAGTTCTTTTGCATACATCTTAGTTAAATTCAGGTTTTTCATGGAATCTGGTATTCCACCCGATAAGTTGTTAAAGCTCAAGTCTCTGCAGGATCAAAAAAATGAAAGCAATTAATCGTTATCTTTAATAATTTCATAAAAAAAATAATGGAAAGTTTACTTTGATTTGATTTGTTTTTAGTTTTGAGGTTAAAATATTCAAGCTCGCTATTGACATTTTTATTTTTTTTATTTTTTGACAAGTTGATATTTTCACTTAAAGTGGAAAATTCTAAAATGAGAACGAAGTGTATGGGAAAGGTTCTTCTTTTACTGGATCATCCTTTTAAAACATGAGAGTAGTTTTATATATACAAGTTTTTTACAACAGGATTATTCAATTGACTCTAATTAAGTTGATAATCAAAAGGGCCATCGGATCATCCTTAATTTTAAAAGCTTTTTAATCTTCAATGATAATGAAGTGGTACTATTAATCGAAAAACAAGCTATCAAATCAAGTCTTAGACGAACTATTTTCAACAGCATACAATTTGTTTACTCTAAAAATTGGCTCTTTAAGGTTTCAAGATATTCCTTTTGTGTTCTAGCTAGGGGAAAATATTAAAAATTAGATTTTTAAAGATTAATAATATAGACCCTAATTTTCTAATCATTAAAAAGATAGATTCTGTAAACACATAATCAAAATCATCAACACTTCTAATGAATAATGCATGGCCTAAAGGCCCTAAACAAATTAAATAGCCATGACAGAACTACAAATCCTTTACAAAAGAGGAAATGAAACTTACAGGTATTTTAACGATGACCAATCACCGATGTACTGGGGGATTTCACCACTTATTGAGCAATTCCTTATCACCCTACACAAACCATTGAAGAAGTTGGTGTTTGGATTTATCATTAAGAGTCACATACATAAATATTGAGAATAGTTATGTAAAAGATCGGTCATAATCCAAATTCTACAACAATAACGCTCCCAGACAAATATAATTCTAAGTGTATATGGTTTTTATTATTCAATTTGAATTCATGCTGTTACTATCTAATTTTTTATTTAATATTAAAAAAAACAAAAAAAAACAAGAAAACAATAAAAACTTTAAAAAATATGATCTCAATTTAGTTATGCACGTGAGCTTTAAAGAAAAGCGAAGGAAGGAAAAACTCACAGGTATGTTATTATCTTCATGCTTGCATTTGTTGGGAAAGGGAAACCGGAGCTTCTTACATCACTAACAAACCTGGAAGAAAGACCATCCAGAATAAAAACATGCATTTATTTCAACCCGGTTAAAATTATAGAACACTTACAAGTATTCGAGGTTTGACATGTTAAAAAGAAGTTCAAGAGGAAGCTCTCCTTCAAAATCATTCCCGAAGAGGGACCTGTCATCAGTACACAAAATCACCAATTATTGAATGATATTCTTCGATCATCGACAGTTTCTCAATCAAATAATATTACAGAAAGTACAAGTAATTTCTTACAGGTAATAGAGTTGAGTCCAATTCGCAATGAACCTTGGTATTTGACCGGTCAAACGGTTCCCAGCTACGCTGCTGCAGCCATAGTTAGTTGCTTTTCCTTGGAAAAATAATTAAACAGATTGTTGGTTGAAAGAATATGATGAGTTGCACTTACAACCGCCACAATTGATCCGAAGTGAAGTTGGCGTAATTACCCGGCAGTTCTCCACTCAAATTGTTGGAGCTCAACTCTCTACAACAACAAATCAAAAGGATTGTAATCCACCCTTTTTCTATTTTATTTCTCCTCTTTCTATCTTCCGTGGTTTTACAAGGTGGTATGATTATTATTATTCTTCTGTTTGAAACTTACAAAGCATATAGAGATCTCAATCTTCCAAGTTCTGGTGGAAGCTGACCAGTGAGTTCATTGAAGCCCAAGGCCCTAATTAAATAAGAGATAATAACCAAACCAAACTCAATAAGTTAAAAGGAAATTCAAGGAGAATGAAAGAGCCAGCGAGCGAGTTTCTATACATCATTTCGAGATTAGAGAGGTTGCCCAATTCTTCAGGGATTTGACCTGATAACATATTACACGATAAACTCCTGAAAACACCCACAAGAATAAGAGAAGAAGACTTGCATCAGCAATGGAAAAAGAATTTAATTGACATTATATGATACTGAAGAGACCGTGATTGGATAACACGTACAGATATTCGAGGGACGACAAATTCCCCAAAGATGAAGGTATTGAACCATTGAGGAAGTTTCTCGAGAGACGGCTACGTATATATTACCATATAAGTTCATTATTACTCAAATAAGAACCAATAATTTAAATTTTATGAAGACACACTAAGAGCTGAAATTAGTTATTATATATGATCCAAAAGCTAAGAAACTCTTTGCTCATAACCATGCAGATAGCCAAACAAGCATAAACAGCTTGCCTAATTACATAAGAGAAAAAAAAACCAAAAAGAACTCAGAAGTTAATATTTGTGACCATTAACACCTTGACATGAAATTTATAAGTATAAGTCCCTAAACAGCTTGCCTTTATTTTCATTTCTAACAAAGCTAATTTTACTTGAAAATGTTTCACCAAAAATACTATTAAAAAATCGTAATTATTACAACTACAAGTTTAATCTATCAATTGTCTATTCAGTATCTTCTTCTTATAATGAAGTAAATTTGAGCTCTTAACTCAAAATTTCACCATTATAATATAATTATGTATTCCTAACAATTAAGAAACTTTCTCAAAAATCAATGAAGGGGGAATCATAAACATTAAGATTGAAGTATTTGATAATAGGAACGCACCAAGAGCTTGTTCATAGTTTTTTAGAAACTTTCTCTCCAGTTAATCTTATATCAAGATCCAAAAATCAAAGTGTAAAAAAAGTGAAGTCTGGTACCAGAAAAAAAATCAATAAATAAAAGAGACCAATATAAAAATACTTAAACTTGAGGGCTCAAAGTGTAGATTTACAGGGCGTATCAAACAGTAAACATGGGAAAAAGATTGTGAATTATTATAAATATCAAATTTTATTTCCTATTTTTTAATTTCATCATTTGCAACAATCTTAAACTTTCCCATATGAAATCAACATGCAATTAAATACCCAAACAATTGTTGACACATGCACGCGTTAAATGAAATCCAAAGAGAACTGGAGTATCAATGATTTAAAAAAAAAAAAAAAAACTAAAAGAAAATGCGGCTGAAAGGCCAAAAAGGCAATGGTATAATGCTTACAATAGGAAAATGTGAGGATGATAAACATAATATTTTTTTAAATTTATTTTTAATATTAATATATTAAAATAATTTTAAAATATAAAAAATATATTAATTTTTTTAAAAAAAATTCCAATTTTTTTCAAAAATATTTTTTAAAAATTGATGATGGATAGTTTGCTTAATTTTAACTATATTAGAAATAATAAATTTAGTTTTGAAGCACGAAATCTAAATACTTGATTAGGAAAAAAATTAGAATATTTAAAAATTGAAAATGGAATGTTTCTGAATAAAAGTCAATATTAATAAAATATATATATAAACACCCACAAGAATAAGAGCACAAAACTTGCATCAGCTATGGGAAAAGAATTTAATTGACATTGAAGATGATACTTATAACTATATGATACTAAAAAGACTGTGATTGCATGATACTTACATAAATTGGAGGGACGACAAATTCCCCAAAGATGAAGGTATGGAGCCATTGAAGAAGTTTGTAGAGAGATCGCTATGCATATGTATTACCAAATAAGTTCATTATTACTCACTAAGAACCAATAATATAAATTTTATGAAGACATACTAAGAACTGAAATTAGTTATTGTATATAATCCAAAAGCTAAGCAGCTCTTAATTTGCACATAACTATGCAGACAGTCATTGAGGAAGTTTTCGAAAAGATCGCTATGCATATGGGAAATGGGAAGACATTCACAATACATTAATGAAAATTGACCTAAGGATTGTAAGACTTTAATTTTGTGCTTTCCCACGAGAATGTTGCATTAAAGATAGACAAGTTGATCCTATTTTCTATATACAAAATATTATTTTCATATTTTGTTATAATTTGGATCTGTGAGTTTGGGAATTTCCGTGATAATACCTTCCAAGATACTATTTCAGTTATCTAGTCAACCATAGTCTAAGCAGTAGAATTACCTATAGTGATAACATTATTTTTAATTATAAATGTAAATATTTTAAAACATTAATATTATTTTTTTAATTATAATTATTATTTATTAATATTTATTCATCATTTGAATTTTCTATGTCTATTTTGAATGTGTGTGAATGATTGTTTACTTGTTTTAAGATACATTTTCTTGATATGATAAATAAATTTGGGATAGAGCTTGAACGTGCATGTTTTTCAATCAATATTATCATGAACGTGCTCGCCCTTCAATTGCTCACAATCCTACAAGTCCAATGCACATCTTTATGACAGTGGGATTAGGCCATTTTCAAGCCGTTAAATTATGCAGCCGAACTTTTATCTTGATTCTTTTAGAAAATAAACCGCAGTAGTAGTAAATAACCATGGTACTCGATCACTTACAGATAGTTGAGTGAAGGCAAGTTCCCCATGGTGACGTCAGGGATGCTACCATGAAGTCGATTGTTGGACAAATCACTGTTATTAATGTAATAGGATTGTTATCAATTAGTTGAGGTCAGCATACTGATTCGAATGCATGATTATCATCACACGTCATATGATACTCACATTTCTTCTAGGTAATGGAGACTAGTAAAGGCTGTAGCGTTGATTTGTCCGCTTAATTCGCGGTTTGAGAAATATCTACCTCCCAAAAAATGGCGTCAACATAGAAACCTTACAAAAATAAAAGAAAATTGGATGAAGTTGATGAGGAACTTACAGGCCGGTGACGTGACAAACTGTGCTGCCGCAATTGCATTTGATGCCTTGAAAATTATTGTCACAAGACGAGCTTGAGAATTGTTGAAAACCCCACCCTAACGTGGTCATCAATCCATTCAAAGCATTTACTGCCAAACGTTTTTCAACAAAGAAACACATATTTTGTTTAGCAAGATTCAAACAGGTAGCATGCCTGATACCTTCATGATCAAAACCATATATTTTTAGCTTCCACAACCTCAAGCTACCTCTAGCTAGCTTCAAATCCGAACTAAAAGGAAAAAAAAGAAAAAAAAAAAACTAGTGCTAATTTATTGTCAATTGACTATATAAATCCATCTAGATTTCCTTACTAAAATCCTCGTAAAAATCAATTCATCCTTAACCAATCACTTCATTTGATAGTTATAGGAAAAGATGGAGAAGCAGAAAATATCTAAGATATGCAGTACGTAGGCTAGCAAGATAAAACTAAAGCACTACGGAACGCTCTGCCAGGCTGTGGAAGCACTAGAGAGCAAATGGAAGAGAGAAATAGCAGTATCTTGAGAGTGTCTAGTGGTATGCATTAACTAATTAATTAGGCGCGTGTAGGAATAGAGAAAACATAGTGTCGTAGTTTATTACTACTCAAAATCTGAAAGAGAAGAGGATCTGCTTGGATAGGGATCAGAAGATATAGAAGGAAAAGCTCATATTTAACAGATAAACAAATTTTCTTCCTTTTTTTTGTATATAGTAGGAAAAGGATATATATGTAGATGGAAAAGTATATCGTGCGTGTGTACCTTCATCTGCAGGCAACCGGCTGTCAGAGAAACCTGTTGATAACTTATTATTAATTGGGTAATCTGAAAGAGAAGAGGATCTGCCTGGATAGGGATCAGAAGATATAGAAGGAAAAGCTCATATTTAACAGATAACCAAATTTTCTTCCTTTTTTTTTGTATATAGTAGGAAAAGGATATATATGTAGATGGAAAAGTATATCGTGCGTGTGTACCTTCATCTGCAGGCAACCGGCTGTCAGAGAAACCTGTTGATAACTTATTATTAATTGGGTAATCTGAAAGAGAAGAGGATCTGCCTGGATAGGGATCAGAAGATATAGAAGGAAAAGCTCATATTTAACAGATAAACAAATTTTCTTCCTTTTTTTTTGTATATAGTAGGAAAAGGATATATATGTAGATGGAAAAGTATATCGTGCGTGTGTACCTTCATCATCAGGCAACGTGGCGTTTCTGCTTGGAATATATACACCTGTTGGTTGACAGGCTACATAGCCAAATTGACAAAGAAGAAGAAGAACGGCAAGAGAGGAAACAAGCTTAGGAAAGAGCTTATTAAGATAAAGCTTAGCCATTACTACTTTAGCTTGCAATGCGCTTCCCTTTAGACGACATACATTCTTTATAAAGAAATTGTTTTACCGTTCAAACTGTTATTGACTCTGAATCAATTGCCTCACATTACCATATTGTCCCTGTCCAAATATCAAAAAACCCGAGAAAAGTAACTTGCAATATTATGCATGGAGGCCTAACAATTTTGGTTCAAGTAAATTGCAAAATGATTCCAAAGCATCATTTTTTAAATTGATTATCTCGTAGTTTTTAAAACGTTGTAAAATTTGCATATTTGAATTCAATTCATGAATAATTAATGGGTACGTAGTAATTATTCGAATATATAATATATAATTATGAGTTATTATGCATTATTAATCCAACACTATTTTTGTTTCTATTATCCTCTCCCATCTTATTGAATATATTACACTCAAAGAAACATCTCCCAAGCAACGAGGCTGTACAGCAGCCCACAAAATTATGGTAAAAAAAGGCGACTCCTTCGAAAGAAGAACACCCTCGAGCCTAAGTATGTAAGAACACTTCCACTTTCCACTTTCACTCCTAGCAAGTACAAGAAGTTTATTGTTTCTTTACAAGCAACATTGATTTACAAGCGACATTGATGGACATCTTGTTGTCAAAAAATAAATAGTGATCTGGATAAGTGAACCTAATGTAAATTTACATTAGATGTTTGTCTAAAAGGTAAAGCAAATAATACCATAAGCATAGGATCAAAGTAAAGCCTTAAAAAACAACAATTATGCTAAAATGAAACTGCATGAATTTAAAATTATATTATTTAATAACACTTGTTGAATTACCTAGAGTCTGATTTAGAAGTAGATTATTTGTTGTTAAGGATTAATTCTTTATTTTAAGATTTTATTGCTCGTCACTTGTTGTAGATAATTGAATACTATCAATTTTTTAAAATTTAATTTTAAGACTTTATTGCTCATCTCTTGGAGCAAATAATTGAATACTATTAATCTTTTTAAATTCCAATAACACCACCTTACATTATATATCAATATCCACAAATCAGAAAAATAAACTCAAAAGCTTTTTTCTCGAAAACTAAACCTAAGATATATTACAATGTAGCTAAAACATAAAGGAAAAACTTTGTAACTTTCTTCACATGTTACTGTGAATTACTACACTGCTTTCATTTTTTTTTCTTGGTTTTTTTGTTTTTTTTCCCAAAATTATCTTTATTAAATTTATTTTTTAATATTGAGCTGGTTAAGAATTTAGTTTTGTAATTTTTTTTAAAACACTGTAAATTGCTATAGTGTTTCCCCACATAGTTTTTTTATAATGATTTTTCTCAAAATTGTTTGTTGATTTTATTTTTTTAATATTGAGTTGGTTGAGAATTACAGCTATGGTTTTTTCACAAAATACTATGGATTGCTACAGTGTTTCCCCACATGTTTTTTTTGTTTGTTTTTTATGATTTTTTTCAAAATTATATTTGTCGATTTTTTTTAATATTGAGCTGGTTGAGAATTTAGCTTTTTAATTTTTTTTCATTAAAACATTATGGATTTCTACAGTATGTGCCCACATGGTTTTTTTTATGAATTTTTTCAAAATTATCTTTATCGATTTTATTTTTTAATATTGAGCTGGTTAAGAATTATAATTATAATATGTGGGGAAAGCATTGTAGCTTTTCTCACAATTACTATGGATTGCTACAGTATTTTCCCTACATGGTTTTTTTTAATGTTTTTTCTAAAATTATCTTTGTCGATTTTATTTTTTTAATATTGTACTGGTTAAGAATTACAATTACAAGTAAGGCTAAATCATGTGGGGAATACATTGTAGCTTTACTCACAAAATACTATGGATTGCTACAATATTTCCTCACATGTTTTTTTTTTCCTTTTTTTGTGTTTTCTTTTTTGTTATGATTTTTTTTTAAATTATCTTTGTTAATTTTATTTTTTTAATATTGAGTTGGTTAGAATTTAGCTTTGTAATATTTTTTTTAAACTTTGTGGGTTGCTACTGTATTTCTCTACATGGTTTTTTTTTGTTATGATTTTTTTCAAAATTTTCTTTGTCGATTTTATTTTTTTAAGATTAAGTTGGTTGAGAATTAAAATTACAATAAAGCTAAAATCATGTGCGAAAAACACTATAGCTTCCCTAACAAAACACTTGGATTGCTATAGTATTTCCCCACAAGGTTTTTTTTTCTTATTATTTTTTCAAAATTGTCTTTGTTGATTTTTTTTTTTAATATTGAGTTGGTTGAGAATTACAATTACAAGTAAGACTAAATCATGTGGGGAAGCATTATACCTTTCCTCACAAAACACCGTGTATTGCTACAGTGTTTCCAACATGGTTTTTTTTTCTTTTTTTGTGTTTTTTTTGTTATGATTTTTTTTAAATTATCTCTGTTGATTTTTTTTTTAATATTGAGCTGGTTGAGAATTTAGTTTTGTAATTTTTTTATTTAAAATATTGTGGATTGTTGCAGTGTTTCTGCACTTGTTTTTTTTTTTTGTTTTTTTATTATGATTTTTTTCAAAATTATCTTTGTTGATTTTTTTTAATATTGAGTTGGTTGAGAATTACAATTACAATAAAGCTAAATCATGTGGGAAAAGCACTATAACTTTTCTCACAGAACACTGTGGATTGCTATAATGTTTTTCTACATGGTTCTTTTGTTATGATTTTTTTTCAAAATTATTTTTGTTGATTTTACTGGGAAAAACACTGTAGCTTTTCTCACAAAACACTGTGGATTGCTACAGTGTTTCCCCTCATGGATTTTTTTTTCAAAATTATCTTTGTCGATTTTTTTTTAATATTAAGATCGTATAGAATTTGGATTTGTAATTTTTTTTATTAACAGAAAAGCTAAATCATGTAGCAAAAGTTAAATCATGTGGGGAAAGCACTGTATCTTTCCTCACAAAACGCTATGGATTACTACAAATCATTCTATTAAGTCTTTAAGTTTTTGATCATCAACACAACTTTTTTTCCTTCATGGGATATTAGCTCCAATATACATTTAGTTTCTATTACTTATATAGCGCTGGTTCATAATTATAACATCATCAAGCATATTTATTTCATAAGCTCAAGGCAATGTACAGGCATGCCATCTAGTAATGACTAAAGAAAAACATAACAAAAAAGGATAGAAAGAAGGCGTGTAGAACATCTTCCCTTCAACCCCCTTTTACATTGATTTTTGGAACCGAAATTGATGTATAATTAATTCTAGTGGTTACCAGAAATTAGTTCCTGTTGCTTTGTCTTAATTACCTACTATAAAAATAAAAAAACCTGACTTTTTTTGCTTAAAAAACAAATGTTTTTTAATTAAAAATAATCTATTTAGGACCCGAAAGGTTATTGTTCATATTGTTCATTCATAAACAGGATAAAAAATTAAACCATAAGAATCATTCATAAGAATTATCACTTAAAAATAAGCTGGAGTACAAGAATTTAAGAGGATCTCTATTCATAAGAAGAAAAATGATTTTTAACTGTTGAGTCAACTTTTAAGTAGTAAAATGAAAGAATTGTCACTTAAATTTGTATGAGAATTCTATATTAAAAAATTATTTTTATAACATTAATCCGAAGAATAATCTAACATTGTTAATTTTAAGATGAAAACTGTTATTTTTAGAATTTTGCGAAACAAGTATGATTATGATAAAGTGCTATCAAGACGTTGTGGGTACGTAATTTGTTTTTTTTTTTTTCTAGTAGCTCAAAACAGAATGACACCAACGAAGAAGGAAAGCCAAAGCCAAATTAAGGCAATTGAAAAGTGAATGGAAAAGCGTCAGGACAGAAGATAGTGAAAAACAAAGAAGAAACACCGCTTATGAATAGGTATAGTCATAAGGTCTTAATTCCCTGGAAGATTTGTTGTGCTGACTACATGGTTAGATGATTACCCTCTCCATTTTGTATTTGTTCTTCACTACCGCTTATGAATAGACAGCAGGAAATTGTAACAAAGAATCAAACTGTAAATTTTTATTTTAATGTGATAATATTAAAAATAATTTTAAAAAACAACTACTATTATACTTCTAAATACTCCTATAAAAAAAAAACAATTGGGCGCATCTTAGAAATGAATGATTCTTTCTAGCCGTAGAGGTCGGTCCTAAATAGGAGAGAGCCATTGCTCATGGGTCAACGACGGAACGAAGAAGCCAAGAAGGTTCCTCGAAGCTATTCTTCTCCCTCCCGCCAGGGCCTATCCTAGTAGGGTCCCCTTTCGTGGAATAGCATATATCACTACTAATCAATCAGAAGAAAATTCAGTAGATTCCAGTAGCTTTCTGAAAGAACAGAGTTCCTGCCCATGAGTTGTAAAGATCACAACCATGCAATGAAATCACCACTCCCAGCTATACTTGGTTTGCTTCACACAAAATATGAGAGAAAATCACAGGACACAGCTTGCTTTTCTAAGATTTACTTTAATTATAGCAATTAAAAGTACCGTAGATATTTGTTTAAGGAATATTGTGCTCCAATCTTAGTTTATGAAAACTACAAACAATAATGAATGGGTATCAGCATACAAAACCTTTTATCTTATTTAATTTATCTAACTGGCCCTGTATATACAGACCCGATTTGTCCAAACTCAAGCATATAAACCAAAAAAAATAAAAAAACATATCCAAAACAAGTTCACATCTTAAAAGGACTAAATTAAGTAAATTATGGTTCATAAATCCTATTTTGACACAAACCAATCTTAATTCCAATAAAGCCCATTTAAATAGTAGAGTTTTCACATAATTTTACTAAGATTTCTACCATCAATCCCTACCATTTCTAAATCAAAGATGGAATACAAAGAGTCATATGCTGCGAAAAGGAAAAAAAAATCAAGAAAAGAGAGCTTGTCTTGATAATTATAATACATAGTTAGGTTTAAAGTTAAATGAGATATCTATTGTTAACTAATATCTCCTTTATACATGGTTATTATCAAAGAATCACTATAAACTTAAAAGTTTAAAGTTCTAATAATAATTTTATATTATTGCTAAAATATCTTTTCAAGTGAGCATTTATCATTATTTTGTTTTATATTAATATGTTTTAAAGAATTATAATGTAAATGATTGGAACAAGGAATCTGAAGTAATAATGTATCTTTAAAATTTAGGGTCAAGTCTTTGTTCGGGTTCAGCATCAATGATTGGACCCCCGGCATGAGAACCTGACATGGTTTTCTGTCTTTTCTATGCCCCGCTAACGGCTCTGCTAAATGAGTTGATTTTTTGTAAGTTCTCACTGGATTGTTTTTATTGTTTTGCAACTCTATAATCAAACATATCAGACAGAGGAGATGGACCATTTACATTAATTACCCAATTGCTGGCTCTATTTCATACGCCATGGGAAGACTTGGTTGATTTGGCCGATGACATGGACACCTATGGTTATGGGGAAGAAGACGTTGCAGATGATGAGGGTAGAGCATGTGTGTTTCAATCAGTCACAAGGACTTTGGAGGACAGTAGCAACGGGTTGGAAAAATCAAATCTGGCAAAGTATGGAGACAATTATCATATATTGATATTCAAATGCTCGAAAAACAAATTAGATGGTGTGCTGCCTCAATCAGAAGATTTGAATAACTTTCATAGTTTTTTAATAATTAATAACGTGTAAGTTTAAGATTAATTTCACTATATATTGTATTTTAATTTTTTTATTATCATGAATTAATTATTTGAAGTTGATTAGTTACTAAGTGGTGCATAAATAATGTTTTAAAAATGCTAAAATCATATTTAGATTAGTCCAACGATTTAGAAAGGTTTATTCACCTTAATTTATATTAAAATTTATTTTCATTATTATTATTATTTTAAAGTATTATAAGTTTTTATCAATTTTAATTCACATTCATTGAGAAAATATAATTTTTAATTAAAACAAGATTCTAATAATATTTTATTAATTAAACATGATTTGTTTTTATATATTGACTTCTTTTGATCAATAAAATCTATACATTATCATACAATCTAATTATAATCTTATTCAATTCAAGTACACTACGACTCCGGACATTTTAGGCCTAAGAGTAGAAAACAGATTAACACATTTTATTACTAACAGCAAAACAATGAGAGCTTGCTTTCTGTTGTAACTGGATGCTAATTTTTTATCCATAAAGTCAAGGATTCTTTCCTTATCATGCAAAACACCAGCCTGCAATTGAAAAGCAAGATTAGCTTAGCTCCGAGTATTAAGAAAATAATCAAGTAATTATTACTTATTATTTTCTAATCAATGAAAAAAATCAAGGAATTAAATAACTCTCAATAATCAAGAAATTATTTCAATCATCTAATTAAAACAAACGATCAACCATATTTTCTATAATTTATTTTATTCTATTTACTTATGTGTCTTATTATATAACTATATAAACTCCACAGGAGTTGAATGGAACATATATATTAAATTATCGAATAATAATATCCTCTTCTACTCTAAATTTCTTCTTGGTATTAGAGCAGATTGATCATATACTACTCTAAATATTAGCTTTTGCTTTTTTGATGGATAATTTTATGCCATTTATCTGATCATTTTAAAACACTTTGTTCAAACTCTTAATTATCTACCAAATATTTAATTTATTATTCATTTTCAATGATAAATCAACTCATGATAAAGAGAAATTATTTCAAGATCATGTGGATGATCAAATAACATCCAAAGAATTAAAAAAAAATGGAGATGCAACAAAGTCCAACAAGAGAATTGAGATTCTACATCAAGAGAAAGACCTGCGAAAGAAAAAAAGAAAAGGAAGAGAGACTTAGTGCAAGCTAATATGTTTTTGCACAAGACATAATATAAAAGAGACCACCTATAAAAAAAAAAAGAAGAAGAAGAAGAGATGGTTCTTCCTAACAGAAGATCATAGAAAATGGCTAAGTAGCCATGATAAGAAGAATATATTAGTTTGATGAAGAGTGAGTCAAAATAAAATGAGCACTTGAAAAACCAAATTTTGAGAAGAAAGTTTTGGCTAAAAAAAGCTATTTTTAGAAAAATATAATTGTTAAAGATAAGCATACAATGACACTAGAAGTTGTGTGTGTCAAACTCAAGAAAAATAAAATTATCATGAGTTTAAGGGGGTTTGTTAAGAAAATAATTAAAGTAAATATTATTCACAATTTCCTAATCAAATAAAGAAAGAGTCAAGGAATTGAACAACTCTAGGTAATCAAGAAATAATTTTAATCATCTAATCAAATATATTTTTCTATAGTTTATTTTATTCTATTTTTTTTATTTCTTGTTATATGATTATATAAATCTTGCTTGAGTTGAGTATAACATATATTTCAAATTATTAAATAGTAATATCCTTTTCTATTATAAATTTCTTCAATTGGCATTTAATATTGGCAGAACATGTTTGGTTTGATAATAACTACGAAAAAAAAACCCAAGAGGGTTTATCCATCCACTTATTTTATCCAGAAAAAAACTCAGCTTCTTGGTTTTTTTATGTAATTTACACTAACTTTCCCGCTAACTATTTCGAGTAGGACAACTCCAAAACTATAAACATCAGCTTTAACAGTTATTGCTTTTCCCATTGAATACTCAGGTGCCATGTAAACTCTGCAATAGAAGATTAATTATTGGTTAATTAGCTCTTAATTAAAAGAATGAAAGTAGTTGTCAATCAATGATCATAATACTTACCGCGACTCTTTTGCTTCGATGGTCATAAATGGATCTTCCTCATCACAAAGCGTTGCCAATCCAAAGGCAGACAACTTGGCCGTAAGAGAGTTATCATCAAGCATAATATTACTAGGATTTATGTTTCCATGAACAATCCTTTTCTCTTCATGCAAATACGTCAAACCTTTCGCTATTCCCAGACAGAGTTCAAATCTAGCTTTCCAATCAAGTTTTGTCGTGGAATCTGGTTCTACAAATCAAGATGGGTTAGAGGCTTTATGGCTAGAATGCTAGAGCTTGTGTTATCTTTGTCAATTCTTATGTCTATGATTTCCAATCAAGAGATTACTATGACTTTTGTTAAACCTTAAACAAATTTATGGTGAAGTCTTTGTTCGTGTTCAGCATCAATTTTTTGCCTCGTCAAGCAGAGAAAGATTAATAAAGCCAAGGCATCAGTACGAAGACCACAAGTGGACAGCTATCTCTACATTTCTTGGGTCCAATATGTGAACCATGAGAAGTAATAAAGACTTGACATGGTTTTCTATAATAGGTTAAGGCTCCCAGTTATTTTCAATTTTTTCTATGCCCATCCAACGGCTCTGCTAAATTGCTTGATACATCATAAAATGACTTGATTTTGTAATGTATATGACTGAACCCATGGAATCTTTAAAATTTATGGTCAAGTCTTTATTCGTGTTCAACATCAATGATTGGACCCACGGAATGGGAACCTCGAGAAGACGGACCATTTACATTAATTACCCAATTGCTTGCTCTATTTCATACGCCATGGAAGACTTGGTTGATTTGGCCGATGATGTGGACACCTATGGTGATAGGGAAGAAGATGTTGCAGATGATGAGGATAGAGCTGGTGTGTTTCAGTTAGTCATAACGACTTTTGGGAACAGCAGCAACGGGTTAGAAAAATCAGGTCTGGTAAAGAATAGAGACAATTATCATGTATCAATATTCAAATACTCAAAAAACAAATTAGGTGGTGTGCTGCCTCAATCAGAAGATTTGAATAACTTTTATAATTTTTTAATAATTCATAACGTGTAAGTTTAAGATTAATTTCATTATATATTGTATTTTAATTTTTTTTATTATCATGAATTAATTATTTGAACTTGATTAGTTACTAAGTGGTGCATAAATAATGTTTTTAAAATGCTAAAATCATATTTAGATTATTCCAACGATTTATAAAGGTTTATTCACCTTAATTTATATTAAAATTTATCTTTATCTTTATTATTATTTTAAAGTATTATAAGTTTTATCAATTTTAATTCGCATTGATTGAGAAAATATAATTTTTAATTAAAACAAGATTCTAATAATATTTTATTAATTAAACATGATTTTTTATATATATATTTTCGATACTTAACCTTTAGGCTATGCATGTTTGTATAACATCATAATTTAAATAATTTTTAAAAATTAAATAAGTGACTAAGCTTTCATACATGCGCGCGCCTATACTTCCTCGCCACCACTATTAATTTATAAACAGGGAATTATCTGCAAGAAAACTTATTCTCAGTGCAAACATGATTATTTACCATAAGAAACTCAGCCAGTATATTTAGAAGTGAGAAATTCTCTATCAAATAAAAAGAATGAACTTACGCCTTCGACCACATTTTTTCTTCCGCATCTCATCTATGAAAAACCTAAGAGTTAACACACAGAAATTTGCTAGACATGCTTCAAGAACATCACTCTTATTGCAGAAAATTATGGTACCACATACCTAGTCGGGTGACTGAAAAGCACCAAGATCATGAAATTAAACCAAGGAAATAAATATCAATGAGAAATATTCAGTTGTGATTTATGAAAGTCAATAAATTAGTAAAAAAAAAAAAAAACAAAATGGATTGGAGTTTGGTCCGTTCCATACATGTTTACATTCTGCAGTGTTTTTTTTTATGAGTCTTTCACCTTCTCTTACATGCTTTTCCAAAACTCTTTTTTTTTTCCAAAATATCTTTTTATAATATTTCATTTAAAAAAAAAAAAACTATTATCATGACTAGATTCCATAAATTACTAAATAAACAAAGATTGAATATAATTTAATATAATTATTAAATATAATTTGATAAATTGATCTAAAAAAACTTATAATCTAAAACCTTACCCGAGCTGAAATTCATGTTAAACTAAATAGAAATATTGATTAGGTGAAGTCCAATTGATTCACCTATATTTTTAGTAATTTTATTAACTTGAGGTTAATTTAAATAATTTTCTTTAATAAAATAAAACAATGTTGTCTTATTTAAAAATAACTTAAATTAACTGGGACATCTCCCAAATTAATTTGATAATTTAAACCATTTTTCGAGTTAGTTTCCGATTTCGAATCGATAACTACAATCATTCTACACCTATACACTCTAGGAAAAAGATAATGATATTCATTTTTCTCGAAGGAAACTGTTGGTCCACCCATGTTCACCCAGCTATGAACAGTCTCCAGAGCCTGCCAGGACAGGCCTTTGAATCTCCGCACTGGATTAAAAGTTGCAGCATCATCTGTAATGAGCTCATCAGGAACTGAAACGACTTCCAAGGCATTTAAGAAGGCAAATGAATTGCCTGAAGGAGTGATGGTGATAACAAGGTGCTTTGAGGTTACATTAACTGAAAATTCTTTAACAACAGAAGCCTTCACACTGAAATTGCTGAGGAATTCACTATTACCGTCTCACAAAAATATTATAGTTCTAAAAATAGCACTGTTTATTATAGTTCTAAAAATATTATTTTAATAAAAAAAATCCAAATTTTTTTTTCATCAACGGTGTGATAGTTAATTAAACAGGTCAGCCAAAGTTTTCAAGATCAGTTGATTTTTTTTTTCAACTCAAATTGTTCAGTCCTGAATTAACTGGGTATAAGTTGATTTAACGGTAGTCCAGGTTTTAAAATAATATTGTTCATAGCTCATATCATGCAGTTAATGAATTAATTTAGATTGATATAATATGTTATTATTTTAATTTTTTTTAAAATAAGTTATTATTTTGAAAAAAAAATTCAAAATCAAACTATATTTTTATCGAACATTCAGATTATTATCAGACATATGAAGTTCATTATACCATATTAAATTAACTCTACCATGGTTTTCATTTTAAATTTAAATTAGATAAAAACTTAAAATAAAGATTCAAAACTGAACCGCTTAGCTGAATTTAATAATATTATTAAAATATTACTTATAGCCTAAATATTTTTTATACATTAAATTTTTTTGGTTAGGCTAGTGGCATAACCTAATTATCCAGTAATCGATCTAATCCATTTAGAAAAATTTAATATTAACAGCTACATGTGCAGGGAATATCATGGGGTAAGTTCAGATATTGTAATAAAAAGGACTTATTCCGTTCAAAGTTCTTAGGTTTGGAAACAATCATTGGCAAATTTATTTTTAATTAGTCTTATTCATAAAAGTATATCCTAAGACAATCATTTAGCTTCGACATTGATGCAATATTTATACCAAAAAGGTCTCTTTAGACGTTTAATGTTCATGTATGGCAAATTTATTTGTATTTATTTTTGTTATACCAAAAAGTAAAGTATACCTTTTATATCTACCTTTGTATCTAACTGGTCCAAGTTTAAGAGTTTTTCATAAATAGACAGTACAATACTACTGCTCATCACTTAAATAGATAGTAATTAAACTTATGGGTATGATCTGAAATATGATTAATCTAGAATTAAAGCTAAATAAATAAATAATTTAGTTGGTTTGATAAAAAAAATTTAAGTTTATCAATTAATCAGGTAACACTGGACTTTTAATTTATAGAATTTTTTTTTATAAAAACAAAGATATTATTTTTATTATATTCTTAAAAAAACATTTAAAAATTAACTCGAGATGATTTTTTTATTCATATCCCGAATCTTATTGTTATCGATTCTTTATGAAGTTTTGCAATTATGTTAGATATATTAAAATCCTTTGAATTTTATAGCAGAACTATTTTGGATTCATATCCAATATAAAAATGTGATTCAATATTTAATTTTAAAATTATAGTTGCATTTTTTATATATATACATAAGAGGTGATGTGTGATTATATAAAGTTTCATTGTTATTTGATTGCAGCAATTTGGATCTATTTGTTAATCCTAGTGCCTTTTTATTCGGCTTTTTCTTGGAAGTGGTTAGTTTAATTAATACTCAATTATTCATGTATGATTGTTATTGTTCTTTGATGGAAGTGAATCACTTTATTTCCGAACCCAAAAAAGGCACCTTTTTTTTGTTATAAAAAATGGTCCAAGATGCATTGGTAACCTCGAAACGTTCCATTAAAGAAAAAATTATCACAAATTTTTGCTTTTGAATTCATAATGGATTAATCAAATTATAGTCTTAAATCGAGTTATAATCTTCTTCTATAAAATTGGAATTGTACTTGTTTGTATGAAAACAATAAATCCGACTGTGACTTCACATGCCAAACCCTGTTAGGAATTTTGCATAAAAAAAAAAAGCAGTTTATGATTTCATCCTTATCATGGCAAATGCCAACGAAGAATGGAGCTATGTCAAAGCTTCTTCTAGTTTGAGAGTGTAGTGAAAATTTATGAAAGGTTTTTTATATATATTTTTATTTTAAAGTATTTATATTAAAAATAAATTTTTAAAAATAAAAAATATTATTTTAATATATTTCTAATAAAAAATTACTTTAAAAAATACCTACATCCACACTTATAAAACACCGCTTGCTCCTCTTCATCCCGTGATTTCACATGCCATCTCTCCTTTACCAATGCCTTCTTCCCAATCCCACTTTCTCACATGCATTTTTGGTCTTCGATAGATTTCTTTTCACATAAAAAATTGCATTCCCATTCCCATGTTAGTGGAAGGTCCAAACTTCATCTTTTTGTATAAAGTTTATGGGGTCCATCGGCCGGGGACCACCGCATCGATTACCACGACGGTTTTGGCCATGGAGTGGAGCGAGAGGGTTAGTGCGTGTCGTTTCATGGTAACGGTTTTGCCGTTTCACGGGTTTGAGGGATTGTGGAGAGTGGATGAGGGAGAGTGATTTACTTGTGGCCATAAAGTTTGCGGAAGCTGTAGGATCTCATAAAAAGCGAAACACACATGGTTTTCCTACTTAAATGCAACAACTTATAGCCTAAACTCTGTAATTAGGATTGAGAGAAAAACAGAAAGAGAGAAGAAAGAATCCCTCGAGTATTTATTTTGAGTTGGGCTTAAATTGTTAGGGTTGGAAAATTTATCAAAAAAGACAAATCTCAATTATTTAAAAATTAAAAATACAATTAAAAACTATTCAAACCTAAAAAAAGAAGCAGAAATGGAAATAAAAATCTCTACAAAATAAAGTCTCAAAAAATTATCAAAGAATAGCAAAAAAACATAAATCTAGAAAAACAAATGCCTACGGTCTAAGAGAGCATAAATGATCACCAGATATAATATAATTATGACATAGATAAAAACAATGCAATAATAATAAATATAATAATAACAATAAGCAGAAGCAACATAAAATTCTATTAAAAATATGTTTATTATTATAACAGTAATTATTTTTTAAAATATTTTTTTATTTAAAAATACATTGAACGGTATCTATTATTTTCTTTTTTATTAATATCCTGAATAAAAGCTAACAAACTTTTCTTATACTAGTTTTAGGCCTAAACTAAGTAAAAAAAATAAAAATAGATTAAACTGAATAATTCCTAAAAAAATAGAAAAAATATATTAAAATATCATAAAAAATAATTTTTTAAATTAAATAAAAATAAAAATAACTGAAAAAAACAAAAAATAATTTTTTTGCAATTTATGGATTGTGGGTCCTGTCACATCAATATTTTCCCAATGAATTTTTTGAAATCCAGGTATATGTTCCTTGAAACCATTCCTTTTGCAGTTTTTAATTGCAGACTGAAGAAAATTTCCATAATGCTATTGGAGATGAAAAAATTGTGGTTCGGGTCTCTGTTCATAGGGATCAGTTAGCTTATTAAATATCTTAGCATTAAACTAAAGAATCTTACAAAAATCAAATCTACTCACACTAGGTTTGGAGTTTTCAATTTTTTTGGGGTGGGAGGCTGGCTACTCATGTGGTCTAGCGATAGGAATGAAAGAAAAGGAGTGAGTTGATTCTTAATTTCCTATCATTTTTTCTTAGCCAATTCCTTATATATAAATTGGCTTCTTTTGATCAATAAAATCTATACATTACCATAAAATCTAATGATAATTTTATTCAATTCACGAAATTACCAACAGACATAATAACAGCACAAATAAATCATAGCAGACAAAGCAAACACACATATTATCTCATGGAATCTCTCACGCACACATCTATGGTCTCTTGTCACCACCACATTATTAGACCCAAGTGATTACAAAATAAAAAAGAGGCAGAAGGTTTTCATCACCAAACTTAACATTGCCAATTGGCTAAGAAATTGACTCTATTTCCAACACCCTAGAACACGCACCGCACAGTCCTCCAATATTTGCTGATGGAGTATTACCGTCTTCGGAAATCTCATCGATTCTTTTCTCACCTTCAAATACACTGACGACTTCGGACATTTTAGGCCTGAGAGTAGGAGACAGATTAACACACTTCATTGCTAACAACAAAACAATGAGAGCCTGCTTTCTGTCGTAACTGGATGCTAATCTCTTGTCCACCAAGTCAAGGATTCTTCCCTTATCGTGCAAAACACCAGCCTGCAATTGAAAAGCAAGATGAGCTTAGCTCTGAGTATTAAGGAAACAATCAAGTAAATAATAATGATTATTTTCTAATCGATAAAAAAAATCAAGAAATTAAATAACTCTTAGCAATCAAGAAATTATTTCAATTATCCAATTTTATAATTTATTTTATTTTATTTACTTATTTGTCTTGTTATATAACTATATAAACTCCACATGAGTTGAATGTAACATTTATATATATATATATATATATATATATATATATATATATTTCAAATTGTCGAATAATATTATCCTATTCTATTCTAAATTTCTTCTTGTATCAAAGCAGTCAAATATTATATATTGCTCTAAATATTAGCTTTTGTATTTTTGATGGACAATTTTTTGCCATTTATCCGATCATTTTAAAACACTTTATTTTCAAATTCTTCATTATGTACGAAATATTTAATTTACTATTCCTTTTCAATTATAAATCAACTCATGATAAAGAGAAATTATTTCAAGATCATGTAGATGACCAAATAACATCCAAAGAATTTTAAAAAAAAATTGGAGGTGCAACAAAGTCCAACAAGAGAATTGAGATTCTACATTAAGAGAAAGACATGCAAAAAAAGAAAAAAAAAAGAAAAGAAGAGAGACTTAGTGCAAGCTGATATGTTTTTGCACAAGAAATAGTATAAAAGAGACCACCTATAAAAAAAGAAAAGAGATAGTTCTTCCTAGCAAAACAGATGGAAAATAGCTAAGGAGCTATGATAAGAAGAATATATTAGTTTGACGATGAGTGAGCCAAAATAAAATAAGCACTTGAAAAATCAAATTTTAAAAAGAAATGTTTGGCAAGAGAAATAAAAAAAAAAGGCTAAGAATAGCTATGTTTAGAAAACTACAATGGTTAAAGATAAGCATATAATAATAATATGTCAAACTCAAAAAAAATAAAATTATCATGAGTTTGAGAGGGCGTGTTAAGAAAATAATCAAGGTAAATATTATTGACTATTTTTCTAATAAAAAAAGGAAGAGATCAAGGAATTGAACAACTCCGAAATAATTTTAATCATCTAATCAAATATATTTTCTATAATTTATTTTATTCTATTTTTTTTATGTTTCTTGTTATACGATTATATAAATCTTGCTTGAGTTGAATGTAACATATATTTCAAATTATTAAATAATAATATCCTTTTCTATTATAAATTTCTTCTTTGAGCTTGTTGTAGAATTCATAAGTCATTTGATGTTGACAGAACATGTTTGGTTTGATAATAACTACAAAAATAAAAAAAATTAAAGAGGATTTATCCTGTCAGATCCACTTACTTTATCCAGAAGAAACTCAGCTTCTTGGTTTGGTGTGTAATCTGCACTAACTTTCCCGCTAACTATTTCGAGTAGGACAACTCCGAAACTGTAAACATCAGCTTTAACAGTTATTGCTTTTCCCATTGAATACTCAGGTGCCATGTAAACTCTACAATAAGAGATTATTTATTGGTTAGCTCTTAATTTAAAGAATGGAAGTAGTTGTCAATCAATGATCATAATACTTACCGCGACCCTTTTGCTTTGATGGTCATAAATGGATCGTCCTCATCACAAAGCGTTGCCAATCCAAAGTCAGACAACTTGGCCGTAAGAGAGTTATCAAGCATAATATTACTAGGTTTTATGTTTCCATGAACAATCTTGAACCTTTTCTCTTCATGTAAATACC
>Ga0325401_1000857_pt1 | contig 24068 bp, 21 predicted proteins | sample PopdelMetagenome_FD_205666 | JGI IMG/M metagenome (GOLD analysis project Ga0325401, IMG submission 205666) | Populus deltoides microbial communities from Bellville, Georgia, United States - Xylem-PdKOR-R2 | ecosystem: Host-associated > Plants > Phyllosphere > Stem > Wood/Secondary xylem | place... | reverse complement strand
CACACCGCCCGACCGGACGTGCCCACCAGCAGGGTCACCCCGACGCAGGTCAGCACCGAGGGGGCGTCCCCAGCACGCCGGGCGGACGCAGGGCGTGCGCCGCAGTCTGGCAGCTGACCCGCACCGGACGTCCGACTCACGCCGGCCGTCATCGGGGCGAGCCGTGACGGACGCCGAGGACGAAGCGCTCGGCACCGCAGGCTCGCTTCACTCGGGCGGTGATCAGAGCAGCTGTCGTGGGCCTCGGCTGGTGGGGCCAGAAGATCGTCGCCGACCTCGAGGGGAGTCCGGAGCTCGAGGTCGTCCTCGGCGTCGACGTGGACCCGCTCGCCCGGGAACGGGTGGCGACGCGGGGGCTGCGCACCGCTGCGACGCTGGACGACGCCCTCGCCGACGGCGCCGTCGAGGCGATCGTGCTGTGCTCGCCCCACCGCTTCCACGCCGAGCAGATCGAGGCCGCTGCGGCGGCCGGTCGTCACGTGTTCTGCGAGAAGCCCCTGGCCACCTCCGGCGACGAGGCCCGGCGGGCGATCGCCGCCGTCGAGGCGGCCGGGATCCAGCTGGGCATCGGTCACGAGCGCCGCTTCGAGCCCGCGGTGGGGCGGCTGCGCGAGATGTGCGACCAGGGCGAGCTGGGCACCCCCCTCGTGGTCGAGGGCAACTTCAGCCAGGACAAGTTCCTCACCCTGCCGCCGGACAACTGGCGCCTCTCCGCCGAGCTCGCACCCGTCGGACCGCTCTCGGCGACCGGCATCCACCTGGTCGACCTGGCCATCGCGGTGCTGGGCCGTCCGGTCGAGGTCTGGGCCAGGCTCGCGACCCTCGCGACGTCGTTCGAGAACGGCGACACGCTGACCGTCACGATCGGCTTCGAGGGCGGGCGGACCGCCGTCATCACCGCGATCCTGACGACCCCGTTCGTGGGTCGCTTCACCGTCCTCGGCTCGCAGGGCTGGTCGGAGATCCGCGACCGCAGCCACCCCGAGTCCCCCACGGGCTGGGACGTCACCACCGTGCTGCGCGACCAGCCGCCGTCGACGACGTTCGCACCGCCGCACCCCAGCGTGCGGGCCAACCTCGAGGCCTTCGCGCGGGCCGCCTCCGGCGGTGCGCCCTACCCCGTGTCCTACGACGAGATGCTCGCCAACGTCGACACCTTCGAGGCCATCAGCCGCTCGGCACGCACGGGGCGTGTCGAGGCGGTGGGCGGCGCTCAGGGCCGTTGACCCGCCCGCCCGAGTCTGTATACACTTACTCAGTGCCGTATACAGGACATCAGACGTGACCACCGCCGACGAGCTCCGGGGCGTCCAGCTCCCGACCGGCCCGCTCCCCACGACCCTGCGGATCGGGGGTCGACCGGTGCCGGGCCACGGCGAGCCGCTCCCGGTCGTCGACCCGAGCACCGGCGACGTGCTCGCGGTCGCCGACACCGCGGACGTCGACGACCTGGAGCTGACGGTGCGCACTGCCCAGGAGGTCTTCGACGCCGGCACCTGGAGCGCCCTCCCGGTGCACGAGCGCTCCCGGGTGCTGCACCGCTTCGCGGACGGCATCGCGGACCGGATGGACGACCTCTACCGGCTCGAGACCGCCAACAACGGTCGGCCGATCACCGAGACCCGGGCGCAGATCACCCGGCTGCCCGAGTGGTACCGCTACAACGCCTCACTGCTGCTCGCCGACCGCGACGCCGTGGTGCCGATGCCCGGCCCCTACCACTCCTACACCTCGCGCCTCCCCCTCGGCGTGGTCGCGATCCTGGCGTCCTTCAACCACCCGATGATGATCGCGTCGAAGTCGCTCGCCCCCGCCCTGGCGACCGGCAACTCCGTGGTGCTCAAGCCGTCGGAGCAGACCCCGCTCACGGCGTTCCTGCTCGCGGACATCGCCCACGAGGCCGGCATCCCCGACGGGGTCCTCAACGTCGTCAACGGTCTCGGACCCGTCGTCGGCGCCGCGCTCACCCAGCACCCGCTCGTCAAGAAGGTCGTGTTCACCGGCGGCACCGAGCCGGGCCGGTCGATCGCGGTCGCCGCAGCGACGCGCTTCGCCAAGACGACGCTCGAGCTGGGCGGCAAGTCACCCGTGCTCGTCTTCGACGACACCCCGGTCGACACGGCCGCGCGGGGTGCGGCGTTCGGCGGGTTCGTCGGTGCCGGTCAGACCTGCATCGCGGGCAGCCGCCTCATCGTCCAGCGCGGCATCCACGACGAGTTCGTCGAGACCCTGGCGGAGGTGGCCCGCGGCATCAGGGTCGGCGACCCGAGCGACCCCGCCACCCAGCTCGGACCGGTCATCTCCGCGGCCGCCCGCGAGCGCATCCTCGGGCGCGTCGCCGACGGGGTCGCCGCGGGCGCCCGCGTCGTGACCGGGGGCGCCGCCACCGAGGTGCCGGGGCTGCCTGGCGGGTTCTTCGTCGAGCCGACGGTGCTCGCCGACGTCACCAACGACATGGCCGTCGCGCGTGAGGAGATCTTCGGGCCCGTCGTGGTCGTGATCCCCTTCGACGACGAGGACGAGGCGGTCGCCATCGCCAACGACTCGGCCTACGCCCTGGGCTCGGCGGTGTGGACCCGTGACGTCGCCCGCGCCCACCGCGTGGCCTCGCGCCTGCAGGCCGGGATGGTGTGGGTCAACGACCACCACCGCCTCGACCCGTCCTCACCGTGGGGCGGGATGAAGGAGAGCGGCACCGGGCGCGAGGGCGGCTGGGAGTCGTTCCACGACTTCACCCAGGTGCGGGCGGTGACCGTGCGCACCGCACCCGACGACGTCGACTGGTACGGCGGCGTCGCGACGGAGAGGCTGAACTGATGGGTGACGCGAGCGACGGCCTGCGCATCGCGACCGCGGACGACGGCGTCGTCCTGGCGACGCTCGACCGGGGGGCCGACAACCTCTTCAGCATCGAGATGTGCCACCGCCTGGCCGCGCTGCTGGAGGACCCGCCCGACGGCGCTCACGTGCTGCGCCTGCGGGCGGACGGCGAGGCGTTCTGCCTCGGCCGCGACCGCGGGGGGACGGCGCTCTCCCCGGGCGAGGTCCGGGCCGAGGCCCAGGCGCTGGTGCGGGTGACCCGGGCGGTCGCCCGCTCGCGGCTGGTGACGGTGGCCGAGGTGCAGGGGGACGCCGCGGGCTTCGGCGTGGGCCTGGTGGCGGCGTTCGACGTCTCCGTCGCGGTGCGGTCGGCGTCGTTCCGCTTCCCCGAGGTCGGCATCGGACTGGCCCCCGCGCTCGTGCTGGCCTGGCTCCCGCGGGTCGTCGGGCGCCGGGAGGCCTTCTGGCTCACCGCGACCGGTTCGCCGTTGACCGCGTCGCGCGCCCAGGAGCTCGGGATGCTCAACGACGTCGTCGACGACGCCGCGGCCCTGACCGCGCGGGTCGACGAGGCCGTCGCCGCACTCCGGGCCGGGAGCCCGCGGGTGCACGCCGACGTCAAGGACATGCTCCGGGTCTTCGGTGACCTCGGCGACGAGGCCGCGCTCGAGGTGAGCCTCGACCGCCTCGTCGTCGGCTCGCTGCGCCGAGGCGAGGCCTGACCGTCCGTCCGGCACCCGTGCGGGAGACTGCACGGGTGCCGTCGGAGTCCGCTGCCGCCCGGGTCGCCCGCGACCTGCGCGAGCGCCTGTCAGCCGGCCTCGTCGAGCCGGGCACCGCGCTCTCCCAGACCGGTGTCGCCGAGGAGTACGGCGTCAGCCGCATCCCGGTGCGCGATGCCCTGCAGCAGCTCGCAGCCGAGGGCCTCGTCGAGCTGCGCGGCGCCACCGCCGTGGTCACCCGGCTCTCGATCGAGGACCTGCAGGAGCTCTACGAGCTCCGCGAGGCCGTCGAGCCCCTGGCCACCCGACTCGCGGTGCCCCGCGTCGGCCGGGCCGCGCTGACCCGGATGCGCCGCCTCCTGGAGACGATGGAGGACCGCTCGACCTCGCCGCGGACGTGGCTGGAGGCCAACACGGCGTTCCACGCCGAGGTCTACGCGCTCGCCGGACGGCCCCGGATGGTCGCCCTCGTCGAGCAGCTGCGCCGTCTGACCGATCGCTACCTCTACGTCCACCTCGACGTGATCGGCGACGTCGAGCACCTGCAGGAGGAGCACCGCGCCATCCTCGCGGCGGTCGAGGCGGGCGACGCCCGGTCCGCGGCCGAGCTCACCCGCGTGCACCTCGCCTCGTCCCACGCGGTCGTGCTCGACCACCTGCTCGCCCGGGAGCAGCAGCACCCGGGCGATCAGACGGGCGGCTGATCAGCGGGCGACCATGCCCGCGGACAGGTCGATGTCCGCCGCGCACAGCCCCGGCATGTGCAGCATCGCCACCACCGCCGCCGCGACCTCCTCCTCGGTGAGCATCCGCTGCAGCGCTGCGCGGGAGACGAAGGCCGCCTCGGCCTCGTCGTACGACGTGCCGGTGCGCTCCGCCTCGAGGCGGAAGTTGCGGTGCATCCGCGGCCCGTCCACGGGTCCCGGTGACAGCGAGTTGACCGAGACCCCCGCGGGACCGACCTCGTAGGCGAGGGTCGTGGTCAGCCCGATCACGGCCATCTTCGACGCGGTGTACGGCGTGCGCCGCGTCAGCGGTCGCTTGCCGCTGACGGAGGCGAGGTTGATGACGTCGCCCGCACCCCGCTCGACCATGCCCGGCAGGAAGGCGCGGCACATCAGGTAGGTCCCCCGGACGTTGACCGCGAAGACCTCGTCCCAGTCGTCCGGCTCGACGTCGACCAGGGGCGCCACCGGCCCGGGGATGCCCGCGTTGTTGACGAGCACCTCGACGGTCTCGTCGGCGAGCTCCGCCGCGAGAGCCGCGACGGTAGCCGGGTCGCTCACGTCCGCGATGGCGGTGCGCACGGAGCCGGACAGCCCGCGCGCCTCCTCCTCGAGCTCGGCGAGGCTCTGCGGGCTGCGGCCGACGCCGACCACCCGGGCCCCGCGGGCGACGAGCGCCAGGGCGATCGCGCGACCGAGGCCGCTGCCGGCACCGGTCACGAGCGCTGTGCGACCCGCAACCCGGTCACCGGGGAACGCCGGTGCGGACGCAGGCGCAGGCACCGCGTCGCTCACGCGTCACCGTCCAGGAGCGCGACCGCGCGCGTGGGCCCGCCGTGCGCACCGATCACTTTGAGCGGGAAGCCGACGAAGGTGAACCGCCGCCCGATCAGCCGGTCGAGGTTGGTGAGGTTCTCGTAGTGGGTGATGTGGTGGCGCCGGCACATCATGTGGCACGGGTAGGACCTGCTGGTCGGGTTGTCGGGGGTGGGACTGTCGACCCCGAACGTCTTCACCCCGTGCTCGACGATCCACTCGCTCCCGCTCTCCCCGAGGCCCGGGAACTCCGAGAGGTACTGCGGCGTGCCGGCGTGGCGACCGTGCGTGCCGGTGTGGAGCAGCAGGATGTCGCCCGCCCCGACGCTCACGCCCGCCGACTCCTGGGCCGCGTCGAGGTGCTCGCGGGTGATGTCCTGGTGGGCACCCACCCCCGAGACGTCGAGGCAGGTGGCCGGACCGTAGAAGAGGTCGAGGGCCATCTCGTCGATCGTCTGGGCCGACGGGTCCGGGTCGAGGTGGGAGAACGAGTCGACGTGGGTCGGCCCGTTGTCGTTGATCATGAACCCCTTGGTCTGGAAGGAGAACCCGCCCTCGAAGCGGAGGCCCGTCTCCTCGTGCGAGGCGTGGTCGAAGACGACGGTCTTGAGGTGGCCGGGGTAGACCTGCATCCCCTGGTAGATGTCCTGCGACAGGTCGACGAGCTGCACGGGTGCTCCTCTCGGTGCGACGGGCCTCGGACGGCTCGCCTCGATGACCCCATCGTGGCCTGGGTCACACGCTGTGAGGTGCTCCGATCGGAGTAGATTCGCGGCTGTGACTGCTCCGATCGACGAGTCTGCGCCGCCGTTCGAGGTGGCCGACCGGATCGCGGCCGCCGTGGGCGGGCCGGTCATCGTGGAGGACGCGTCGTTCCGGGTCATCGGCTACTCGGCGTTCGTCGGCCCGATGGACCGAGGCCGCACCGAGGCGATCCTCGGCCGGCGGATGCCCGAGGCGTGGCAGGAGCACCTGACGGGGACGGGCAGCCTCCAGCGGCTCCTCACCACGACGGACGTCGTCGACCTGCACAGCGGCCCGTGGGAGGCCCACCGACGCCTCATCACCTCCTTCCGGGCCGGCGAGCGGGTGCTCGGGGTCGCCTGGGTGGCCGAGGCGGGCGAGCCGCTGGGTGACGGCGCGGCCGCCGCCCTGCGACGCGCTGTCGACGAGACCACCCCCGCGCTGCTGCGCCACCTCGAGCGGGTCGACGCGCAGGAGCAGCACCTCTCCCGGCTCGCCGCGACGCTGCTCGACGGCCTCGCGGGCGCGCCGGCCGCCGCCGACCGGCTCGGGCTCGCGCGCGACGGACGGTTCGTCGTGCTCGCGGCCAGCCTCGACGACGCCAGGTCGCCGGCCGGGGCACCCGCCCCGGCCGACCGCGTCGTCGAGCACCTGCGCCGCTGCCTGGAGTCGTTCCGTCGTCTGGGCGCGTCGACCCCCCGCGGTGACGGAGCCCTCGCCCTCGTCGCCCTCGCCCCCGACGAGGACGACGCGGCCGCCACGCGGCTCGGTCAGGAGGTGCTGCGGCTGGCCGGCACGGGCCCGCTGCGCACGCTCAGGGTGGCCGTGAGCACGGTGGGTCCCGGTCTGGCCGCGCTCCCCCTGCTGCGCGACGAGGCGTCGTCGGCCTGCGCCCTCACGTCCCGCGACCGGACGGTCGTGGCGTACGCCGACGTGGAGGCCGACGTGCTGGTGGCCGACCTCGCGGCCAGGCTCCCCGCCGGCACCGGGCTCCGCGGGATCGACCGGCTGCGTGAGGCCGACCGCGACCGCGCCGACGGCGACCTGGAACGCACCCTGCGCGCCTTCCTGGCCTCGTGCGGCAGCGCGTCGGCCACCGCGGAGGCGCTGGGGGTGCACGTGACGACGGTCCGCCACCGGTTGCGACGGGTCGCCGAGGTGTCCGGGCTGCGACTGGACCGCCCCGAGGTCCGGACCGCCTGCGAGCTCGTGCTGCGGCTCCCCGCGCGCTGAGCGCGCCACCTGGCTCACCCCCGACCCACCTGACTCCCGCCCGGCGCCACCTCCAGCGGACGGGACTGACGTCGAAGGCCACGCGGGGCGCCCGCAGGCCGACCTACCGTGCCCAGATGGACCCCCACAGCTCGCAGCTCACGACCACGACCCGGTCCCTCGCCACGGTAGGGGTGGTCGGCCTCGGGATCATGGGGTCGGCGATGTCGACCCACCTCCTCGCAGCCGGCTTCGACGTGGTCGGCACCGACCTCGAGGCCACCGCCGTCTCCGACCTCGAGCTCCGAGGCGGTCGCGCCGCCGACGGCCTCGGCCACCTCGCGGCAGAGGCCGACGTCGTCGTCACCTCGCTGCCCTCGACGGAGGCCGCTCTCGAGGTGTGCGGGCATCTGGCCCGGTCGGCGCGACCCGGGCTGGTCGTCGTGGAGACCTCCACCCTGTCGCTCGAGGTGAAGCAGCGGTGCCGCGACCTGCTGGCGAGCGCCGGTGCGGTGCTGCTCGACTGCCCGCTCAGCGGCACCGGCGCCCAGGCGCGCGAGCGCGACGTGGTAGTCCTCGGCAGCGGCGACGAGGCGGCCTTCGAGACCGTGCGCCCGGTCCTCGACGCATTCGCGCGCTCGGTGCGCCACGTGGGTCCCTTCGGCCACGGCACGACCATGAAGCTCGTCGCCAACCTCCTGGTCTCGATCCACAACGCCTCGACCGCCGAGGCGTTCGCCCTCGGGCTGGCCGCCGGCCTCGACCCGGACGTGCTCTACGAGACGATCCGCGAGGGCGCGGGTGGCTCCGTCATCTTCGACAAGCGCGGTCCGCTGATGAGCCGGCGCTCCTACCGTCCCGCCACCGCCCGGGTCTCGATGTTCCAGAAGGACGTCTCCCTGGTGCAGGAGCTCGCCACCGCCGTCGACGTCGCCACCCCGGTGCTCGACGCGACGCTGCCGCTCTACGACCGGGCAGCCGCGGCCGGCTGGGCCGACGCCGACGCCGCGGCCCTGCTCGAGGTGCTCGAGGAGGGCGGACGCCGATGAGCCTCTTGCTCCGCGTCGCCGACACCGTCGCCGACGCGGTCCTGACCCACGCCCGCACCGTGGACGCCGCCCCGCTCGCCGTCGTCGTGCTCGACCCCGGTGGCCACCTCGTGGTCGGCAAGCGCGAGGACGGCGCCGGCATCCTGCGCACCGAAATCGCCACCGCGAAGGCCTACGGCGCCCTCGGCATGGGCATGTCGTCACGGGCGGTCGCCGAGCGGGCCGCGGGACAGCCGGCGTTCTTCACGACTCTCGCCGCCGTCGCCGACGGCCGCTTCGCCCCGGCCGCGGGCGGGGTGCTCGTGCACGACGCCGAGGGGACCCTGATCGGCGCGGTCGGGGTGAGCGGCGACACCTCCGACGTCGACGAGCAGTGCGTGCTCGCCGGGCTGGCTGCGGCCGGTCTCACCGACAGGAGCTGACGCACCACGGCCCCGGCTCCCCCCGAAGGGGCCGGGGCCGTGGTGCGCCTGGGCTCAGCGGTCGAGCTTGAGCAGCCTCGCCGCCGTGCGACTGCGGACGTCGTCGCGCACGCCCTCGTCGAGGCCGGTGGCCTCGATCTGGCCCAGGGGGTCGTAGTGGCCCATGTCGAACGGGTAGTCCGTGCCGACGACCACCTGGCCCGCACCCATCTGCTGCACCAGGAACTCCAGGTGGGGCGCGTCGAACACCAGGCAGTCGACGTAGACCTGCTTGAGGTAGGTGCTGGGAGCCCGGCTGATGTGGTGGCGGCCCTCGGGGCGCTCGTCGTAGGCGTGGTCCATCCGCGAGGAGTAGAACGGCAGGTAGCCGCCGCCGTGGACGGCGACCACCTTCAGCTCCGGGTGCTCCTCGAGGACCCCGCCGTGGATGATGCGCGTGAGGGCGACCGTCGTGTCGAGCGGGTTGCCGATGACGTTGGTCAGGTAGTACTTGCGCAGCCGCTCCCCGCCGGTGAAGCCGTTGGGGTGGAGCATCACCGGCACGTCCAGCTCCTCCGCCTTGGCGAAGAACGGGCGGAAGCGGCGGTCGTCGAGGTCCATGCCGACGACGTTGGTGTTGATCTCGACCCCGCGGAAGTCGTGGTCGCGCACGCAGCGCTCGAGCTCCTCCACCGCGGCCCGGACGTCCTGCATCGGCACGGTGGCCAGCCCCACGAACCGGTCGGGGTGGTCGGCGACGATCTTCGCGATGTTGTCGTTCTGCATGCGCGCGAGCTCCAGGCCGAGCTCGGGGTCGGTCCAGTAGAAGTAGCCCGCCGGCGCCACCGACAGGGCCTGCACGTCGACACCCATGGCGTCCATGTCTGCGAGCCGGACCATCGGGTCGGTGGCCTTGGGCATGATCGCCTTCACGTGCTCGACCTGGTAGGCGTTGGTCTCGTCGCCGCCGAAGTAGCTGAACGGCTCCATCTCCGGCGCCATCAGCCCGTCGACCAGCGGCAGGCAGTCGGGCAGGATCACGTGGGCGTGCATGTCGATGGTGCGGGGTCGTCCCGTGGTCATGGGGTCCTCTCGGTAGGTGGGGGTGTCAGGTGCTCGTCAGTGCGCCGGTCGGCGACCCGCTGGCGCCCAGGGCAGCTCGGCGCCGGCGTACTTCGCGGCCCGGACGTCGCCGGAGCGGGCGTGGCCCTCGAACAGCTCGACGCGCGCGGTGCGACCGCACAGCTCGCCCAGGCGGGCGCTGGCGGCGGTGTCGGTGACCTCCTGGAAGGTGACGGTGCGCAGGTACTTCCCGACCCACAGCCCGCCGGTGTAGCGCGCCGCGCCGCGGGTGGGCAGCACGTGGTTGGTGCCGATCACCTTGTCGCCGTACGACACGCAGGTGCCCTCGCCGAGGAAGAGCGCGCCGTAGTGGCGCATCCTCTCCAGCGCCTCGCGCGGCTCCTGGGTCAGGATCTGCACGTGCTCGCTGGCGAACGTGTCGGCCAGCCGGTACGCCGCGTCGAGGTCCTCGACCACGTGCACCTCGCCGTGGTCGCGCCAGGCGGGGCCGGCCATGTCGTTGGTCGACATGCCGGGCAGCAGCTCCTCGACGTGTGCCACGGTCTCGCGAGCGACCCGCTCCGAGGTGGTGATCAGCACGGCGGGCGAGTCCGGGCCGTGCTCGGCCTGGCTGAGCAGGTCGACGGCGACCACGAACGGGTCGGCGTGCTCGTCTGCGACCACCAGGATCTCGGTGGGTCCCGCGAACAGGTCGATGCCGACCTCGCCGAACAGCTGGCGCTTGGCCTCGGCGACGTAGGCGTTGCCGGGTCCGGCGATGAGGTCGACGCGGCCGATGGACTCCGTGCCGAGCGCCATGGCCGCGACGGCCTGCACGCCGCCGAGCACGAAGACCTCGTCGGCTCCCGCGAGGTGCATCGCGGCGATGGTCGCGGGCGGGATCTCACCGCGCAGCGGCGGCGTGCAGGCGGTGACCCGCTCCACGCCGGCCACCTTGGCGGTGACCACCGTCATGTGGGCCGACGCGGTCAGCGGGTAGCGCCCGCCGGGGACGTAGGCCCCGGAGGCGCTGATCGGCACGTGACGGTGCCCGAGGAAGACGCCGGGCTCGGTCTCGACCTCCAGGTCGAGCATCGTCTCCCGCTGGCGACGGGCGAACTCGCGCACGTTGGCCTGGACGGTCCTGATGTCGTCGACGACGGTGGTCGGCAGGGCCGCGACGATGTCGCGGATCTCGTCCTCCCCCATCAGGAACGACGTCGGCGACCAGTCGTCGAACTTCTCGGAGTAGCGGCGTACCGCGTCGTCGCCGTCACGTCTGATGTCCTCGATGACGTCGCGCACGACGTCGGCGACCGCGTCGCGTCCGGGTGCGGTGCGCGTGGTGTCGGTGGGGGTCTTGAGCTGGGTGCTCACGGGGGCTCCTGGGTCCTGGTGCTGGGTGAGGCGGGTGGGGGTGGTCAGGCGACGGGCTCGGCGACGGGCTCGGTCGCGGCGGCCATCGCCTTGAGGGTCTCGAGGCGCGCCAGCACGTCGGCCTGCAGCGTGGCGACCGCCTTGTCCGACTGGCGGCGGGGCCGAGGCAGGTCGATGGTGATGTCCTCGTAGATCAGGCCGCCGGGCTGGAGGACGATGATGCGGTCGGACAGCTCGACGGCCTCCACCACGTCGTGGGTCACGAAGACGACGGTCTTCTTCGACTGCGCCCAGATGTCCTGGAGCTGCTCGCGCAGACCGCGGGCCGTGATCGCGTCGAGGTGGCTGAACGGCTCGTCCATCAGCAGCAGGTCCGGCTCGACCGCGAACGCGCGGGCGATCCCGACCCGCTGCTGCATCCCACCCGAGAGCTGACCGGGGTAGAAGTCGGCGTTCTTCTTCAGACCGACCATGTCGAGGTAGCGCTCGGCGCGGGCGACGGTGTCGCGCGACTGGTCGTCCTGGACGTACATCATGTTCTTCATGACGCTGCGCCACGGCAGCAGCCGCGGGTCCTGGAAGACGTAGCCCATCCGGGCCGGCCCGCCGGCGTCGCTGGTGAGGGTGATGTCGCCGGAGGTGTGCTCCTCGACCCCGGAGATGATGTTGAGCAGCGTGCTCTTGCCGCAGCCCGACGGCCCGACGATCGAGACGAAGGTCTGGCCCGAGACCTCGAACGAGATGTCGTCGAGGATCCGGCTCTCCCGGGCGGTGCCGAGGTTGAAGGTCTTGGACAGGTTGGTCACGGTCAGGACGGCCACGGGAGCTCCTGGTGGTTGCGCGCGGGTGCGCTGGCGGAGGGGACGGGACGGGGCTGGACGGAGTGCGGCGGCACGGGGCTCACCGGCTGTCACGCCAGCGGAAGGAGCGCTGGATCATCCGGTCCAGCACGAGACGGTCGAGCAGGACGATGAAGCCGACGAAGAGCACGACCCAGGCGGCGAACCCGGCGTAGCGGTTCGCGTCGTACCAGAACCGCGCGCGGTAGCCGACGCCGCCGCCGCCGCCGAACCACTCGGCCAGCAGCACACCGTTCCAGCCGATGATGATGGCGAAGCGGACGCCGGCGGCGATGTAGCCGGTGACGGCCGGCAGCACCAGGTCACGGACCCGGCGGCCCATCGGGACGTCGTACGTCGCCGACATGTCGCGCAGGTCGCGGGACACGCCCCGCACGCCCTGCGCGACGTTGACGACCACGAACGGCACCGAGGTCAGGAACGTCGTGACGATAGGGCTGGTGTCGCCGAAGCCGAACCACATCACGGTCAGGAACGACCAGATGATGGCCGGGATGGAGAGCGCCACGAGCACCGGGCTCTCGAGGAACGCGCGGGAGAGCTGCGAGAGCCCCATCAGCACGCCCACGGCCACGCCGACGACGGTGGCCAGCGCGACGCCGACGCCGAACCGGTAGAGCGTGGAGGCGAAGTTGCCGAAGACCTCGCCGCGCGAGAACTCGTCGACCAGGCTCGTCCACACCGCGACCGGCCCGGGGACGCGGTCGTAGAGCGCGGAGACGAGGACCCAGAAGAGGACGAAGGCCAGCAGGCTGGTGACCCGGGCCGCCGGGTCGGAGGTCAGGACCTTGCGCCACTGCGGCGTGTCCTGCTCGATCTCGGTGGTGGAGCGCCGTCGTGCGACGGCGCTGGTCGGCTGGTCGGACACGGTGGTCACAGCGCGGCTCCTCTCTCCTCGGGACGCCACGCGAGGAGGCGGGACTCGGCCTTGGCCAGCACCAGCCGCTCGATGACGAGCATGAACGCGATGAACAGGACCATCCACGCCAGCACGGCGCTGATGTCGTAGAGCTGGTACTCGGTGCGGATCTGGAAGCCGACGCCACTGCGGCCGCCGAAGACCTCGGTCAGCGCCTCGACCTTCCAGGCGACCGCGAAGCACATCCGGATCGCCGCGAAGACGAAGGGCACGATCGTCGGCACCAGCACCTCGCGGCGGATCTGCCGCGGCGTGCGTCCGAAGGCCTCGCTCATGGTGATCAGCTGCTGGTCGACGCCGCGGATACCCTCGGCGACGTTGAGAGCGACGTACGGCGCGGAGACGAGCGCCACCGCGAGGATCGGGCCGAGGTTCGACAGCCCGAACACGATCAGCGACATCACCGCGTAGACGATCGCGGGGATGGTGCCGGCGATCGTCACGCCGTCGTGGAAGAAGGCCCGCCAGTAGCGCGAGCGGCCCATGAGGTAGCCGATGGGGGCACCCACCAGCGCCGCGACGCCGAAGCCGGCGAAGGTCTTCAGCACGCTGGCCGAGAAGTCACCGACGAAGTTGCCGGTCTCGATGATCTCGATGGCTGACTGCAGCACCTCGTGGGGACGCGGCAGCAGACGGCTGCCGAACCACCACGACGCCGCCTCCCACACGGCGTAGATGGCGACCCAGCCGAGGGCGAGCACCGCGGTGCGGCGCCAGCGCCGACCTCGCGCCGTACGCCGGGCGGCCGCCTCGCGGTCGGGTGGGGCGGGGGTGGAGGGGCCGGTGTCGGTCCCCATCACGAGCTGGTCGGTCATGGTCTCTCCTCGTCCCGGCGCGCCGCGCTCAGGACTGCTCGAGGATGGTGAAGTCCGGCGCCTCGACGTCCTCGTCGACGTAGCCGGCCTTCTTCATCAGGTCGAACAGCTCGGTCTCGCTGTCGACCCACGCCTGGTCGAGGTACGTCGTGTCGACGAACCAGTCGTACTTGTTGCTGACCCAGTCCTTGATGAACGCCTTCTGCTCGGGCGTCTCGGCGGCGAAGTCCTCGGGGTAGGCGTCGATGATCTCGTCGCGGTGCTCGGCCCACTCCTGGACGCCGCGGTTCCAGACCTCGATGAGGAACGCCGCCTCCTCGGGGTTCTTCTCGACCCAGGCCTTGCGGGCCACGAAGACGTTGTTCTGCGGGTGCGTCACCTGGTCGGGGTCGCTCGAGAAGTTCTCGGCGTAGATCTGGGAGACCGACTTGGAGTCGTAGAGCGGCTTGACCGCTCCGCTCGAGAGCTGGGCGATGGAGAAGTCGGGGAGCAGCAGCCCGGCGTCGGCGTCGCCGCGCTCGATCAGGGCCGCGGCGTTCTGCGGGTCGGTGACGACGAGCTCGAAGTCGCCGCCGCCGGCGCGCAGGTCGAGGTCGCAGAACTCGCGGGCGTAGACGCCCCACATGATCGTGATCGAGACCGCGCTGTGGGTGACGATGCGCTTGCCCTTGAGGTCGCAGATGTCCTTCGCGTCGCTGTCGGCCGGGACGGCGAGGATGCTGCGGTCGGAGTTGAACTTGCCGAAGATGGTGGCCTCCTCCCCCGTCTGCTCCTCGAGGTCGGGGACCTCGTAGGACGCCGCGGACACCACGTCGGCGTGGCCGCCGGCGTAGACCCCGAACTCGTCCCAGGACGAGGAGGTCTCGATGCGGATCCCCGCCTCGTCCTCCATCTCCTCCTTGATGCCCTGGTCCGTCAGCCACTTCCAGACCGGGTCCGGGGCCATCACCATCGACACGGTCCCGTCGGCGTCGGTGGCCTCGCCCGATCCGGACGCGGCGCCGGGGCGGCTGCCGCACCCGGAGGCCAGCAGGGCGATCACCCCCGCGGCGGCCAGCGCTCGACGGACGGTGGGAGTGGTGCGCAGTGCGGTCATGAGACGCCTTCCGGTGTGCGGGGCAGGAGCGGACGGAGCTGGAGGTCGGGGCGACCTCGGGCCGGGGAACGGGTCCGGCGGGGACGTCGCGTGTGACGGACGACACGACACCGATGACCGGAGTCAAGCATTTTGTGCATGGACTGCACCAGGGGCTCAGTCGAGAAACCGTCAGAGGCTCCACAGCCCGCCTGGCGCTTGACGCCATGAGGCGGGCGACCTACGGTCGGTGTGCATAAGTTATGTATCACCGGTGCACCGCTGGTGCGTCGACGGGGGCCGGAGGAGATGTGGAGCGCGACGTGGAGAGCACAGGAGCACGCAGAGCGGCGACCAGCACGACCGTGGCGGAGGCGGCAGGGGTCTCCCAGTCGACGGTGTCGCGGGCCCTGCGCGGCGATCCGCGGGTGCGCCTCGAGACCCGTCGGCTGGTGGCCGAGACCGCGGAGCGTCTCGGCTACCGCCCGGCCTGGCTGACGCCGCCCGAGCCCCCCGCGGCGCGCACCGTCGGCGTGGTGGTCTCCGACCTCACCAACCCGTTCTTTCCGGCGCTGATGAACCCGGTCCACGACGAGCTGCGCATCCTGGGCTACGGCGTCAGCCTGTTCGCCGAGCGGACCGACATCCCCACGGGTCAGCAGGCACTGCACCAGCTCCTCGACCGCTCGATCGCGGGGGTCCTCGCGACGACCGCGACTCTCGACTCGCGCCTGCACGAGACCCTGCGCGAGCGCGGGATGCCCCTGGTCCTGCTGAACCGCTACGTCGACGGACTCGACGTCGACCGCGTCGTCGCGGACAACGAGCGCGGCGGCGCGGCCGCTGCGCGCCACCTGACCGACCTCGGCCACCGCCGCATCGGGGTCGTGCGCGGACCGGCGAACACCTCGACCAGCCGCGACCGCTTCTCGGGAACACTGAGCGCCCTCGCCGCCGCGGGGGCGGAGCCCGACGCACGCCAGGTGCGCGAGGGGCCTTACACCCACCAGTCCGGTTACCAGCACGCGCTGAGCCTGCTGCGCTCGCCCGAGCCACCGACCGCCCTGCTGTGCGGCAACGACGTCATCGCCTTCGGGGCCATCGACGCTGCCCGGTCGCTGGGGCTGACGGTGCCGGACGACGTCTCGATCGTGGGCTACGACGACGTCCCGATGGCGTCCTGGGAGGTGTTCCAGCTGACCACGGTGCGGCAGCCGCTGGACGAGATGGCCCGCACCGCCGCTCGACTCCTGGTCGAGCGGCTGGAGTACGCCGGCGACCTCGGAGCCGGTCGAGAACGCCTCTTCGCGACGAGCCTGGTCACCAGAGCGACCACCAGGGCGGTCACCCCGGCAAGCAGGAGCTAGGGCAGGAGCTGAGCGGGTCTGACGTTGCGACCCCATCGCCACCTCCTCGTGCGGGCTCGACCGACGGACCGGCCAGTGCTGTGCGTCACAGCCTCACGGGGCACTCGTCCCCCTCACCATGTGTCACCCACCAGTGCGGGCGGGCCGCACTGGGCGCAGCCACATCGGCGGTGCCTCAGGGTCAGGGGAGCGTGGGCAGCGTGACCACGTCAGCGCTCGACCGCCCCACCGCTCCCCCGCCCCGTGCGTCCCGCCCGCCCGCCGAGGACGAGCCGGCGGCGCTGCCGCACTGGGCGTGCCAGGCGGCTGACGGGATCGACCTGGAGTCCCTGCGTGACCGTGTGATCGAGGCCGACCTGGCCGCGGCGTTCGACGAGCTGCGCGACCACGAGGCGTTCATCCCGGCCCTCCGCGCGAGCGTGGAGGAGAACCTCTGGCACCTGCGGGACGTCCTGTCCGGCCGGACGAGGGCCACCTCCGTCCTGCTCGGCGAGCCCGTGGCGCTGGCCGAGCTCCAGGCCCGCCTCCGGCTCCCCCAGACCGCCGTCCAGCGCAGCTACCGCGTCGGCTTCGCGACCATGTGGGAGGCCTGGAGCGAACGGCTGGTCGCGCAGGCGGAGGCCCACGACGTGCCGCGAGGTGAGAGTCTCGCCGCGTTGCGGACCATGACCGCACTCCTCCTGCGCTACCAGGACCACGTCGCCTCCCGGGTCGCGGACACCTTCGCCCGGGCGGACGGTGCGCTGAGCCGCTCGCGCGAGCAGGTCCGTGCCGGCCTGGTGCGCCACCTGCTGCGGTCCGACGCCCCTCCGCTCTCCCCGGCCGACCTGGCCCTGCTCGACTACCCCGTCGACGCGCAGCACCTCGCAGTGCTGCTCCCGGGCGTGCCCGAGGGCGCCGTGCGACCGCACCTCGCCGCCCTGCGCGACGCCACCCACACCCGCGACGCACTGGTGCACCCGGTCGACCTGTCGAGCACGGTCGTGTGGCTCGCACAGCCGGGATGCCCCGGGTGGCGCGCCCGCGCCGCCGACCAGGTGGTGGACTGTCTGCGTGTCCAGGAGGTCGAGGCGTGCGTCAGCCAGGCTGCGGGCGGCCTCGACGGCCTGCGTCGCACGTGGGCGCAGGTGCACGACGTGCAGCGGATCCGCACTGCCTGGGCGCCCCTCCCGCCCGACCGGCTGGCCTACGACGACGTCAGCCTCGAGGTCATGCTGATGGCCGACCCGGTCCGTGCCCGCGCGTTCGTGGCGGCCGAGCTCGGCGAGCTCGGCGCTGCGGACGCCCTCGCTGAGCGGCTCCGCGAGACCGTCGAGGCCTCGCACCGGTTCGGGTCGCACATCGTGACGGCGGAGCACCTGCACCTGCACGAGCACACCGTGCGCAACCGCCTGCAGCGCGCAGCCGAGCTGCTCGGACGCCCGCTCACCGAGCGCCGCACCGAGCTCCAGGTCGCGCTCCGCCTCTCTCGCGTGCTCGCCCAGGGCGGGGTGTGACCGGGCGCGGCAACCGGGACGCCGGTCCGGCCCGCCTGCTGCTCGTCGCCTGCCTCGTGGCCGGCTCGGCCGGCTGGGCACTGACCGCCCCGGGGGCCGCAGCCGGGCAGACGGCCGAGGCCTACGGCACCGGGCTCGTGTGGGTCGGGCTGCTGTCGTCGGCCCTCGCCGCGCCGTACGCCGCCCTGCAGCTGCCGAGCGGTCTGCTCGTCGACCGGCTCGGCGTGCGCGCGGCCACCTCCGCCGGCCTGAGCCTGGTCGTCCTCGCCCACGTCGCGGCACTGGTGGCACCCGTGCCGTGGCTCGCCCTTCTGGCCCGGGCGCTCTCCGGTGCCGGGTACGCCGTCTGCTTCGTCGCCGGCGCCGAGCTCGCGCGCCGCAGCGGGCGCGGAGCGCGCGGCACCGGGCTGTTCGGCGGCGTGGCCCTGGCGACCTCGGGCTTCGCCGTCCTGACGGTGCCGCTGGTCGCCCACGTGGTGGGTTGGCGCTCGTCGTGGCTGACGACGCTGGTGGTGACGGCTGCGGCGCTCGCGCTGGTGCTGACGCTTCCCCGGGAGAGGCCGGGTGAGCACCGGCCGGACCCGCCGGCCGACGGTGGTGCGCGGCCTCCGTCGCTGCTGCGCGACCCCCAGCTCTTCCGCCTCGCCGCGGTGCACGCGATCACCCTCGGCCTCGGGCTGATCCTGTCGTCGTGGGCGACGACCCTGCTCGAGGACGTCTGGTCGTTCGGGCCCACGACCGCCGCCGTCGCCGGGGCCTGCGTCCTGGGACTGTCCGTGGTCAGCCGTCCCCTCGGCGGTCAGCTCGTCGCGGCGCGTCCCGAGCGCACCCGCACCCTGTGGGTGCTGACCCTGGTGGTGTGCGGAGCCGCGACGCTCGCCCTGGCGTGGCGCTCGACCCCCGTGGTCGCCTTCGCCGCCGTGGTGGTGCTCGGAGTCGTGGGCGGGGTCCCGTTCGCGAGCGTCGTGCAGGCCGCCCAACGACGCCAGCCGACCCGTCCCGCGGCTGCGGTGGGGGCCATGAACACGGTCGCGTTCGGGCTGGTCGTCACGGCGTCTCCCGTCGTCGGGTGGGCGGTCGACCACGGCTACGCGACCGCGGCCCTGGTGACCGTCGCGGTCGCGTGGCTGCTCCCACTGCTGGCGCTGCCCGCCGACCCGGCGCGGGACCCAGGACGCCCCCGTCAGCGCGAGGCCGCAGCCGGCTGAGGTGTGGCCAGAGCGTCGGCCACCTCGTCCGCGCCCAGCGCCACGCTCAGCTCGGCGAGAGCGCGCACCTCACTCGTCGAGACGCCCAGGAGCTGCTCGATGCGGCGCACCCGCAGGCCGACGGTGTTGGGGTGGACGAACAGTGCAGCCGCGGTCGCGGCCGTGCTGAGGTCGTGGTCGAGGTAGGTGCGCAGGGTCAGCTCGAGGGACGTGCCTCGCGCGAGGTCGTGGGCACGCACCGGGGCGAGCACCTCACCCGCGAAGCGCCGCAGCTCGGCCGCGTCCTCGAGCTGCAGCAGCAGGCCGTGCAGGCCGAGGCTCCCGTAGCTCGCGACCGTGCCGGTCTCGCCCCGAGCGCGGGCGAGCGTCGCGGCCCCGCGCGCCCGGCGGTAGGCCACCGGGTAGTCCGTCAGCGCGGCGCACGACGGCGAGACCGCCAGGACCACCTCGTCCGCGAGGTCGAGTCGAGCGACCTGGCGGTGCAGCTCGAGCGCGCTGTCCAGCACGGCGCCCGCCTCGGGGGCGGGCCAGAGCAGGACGACGTCGTCCCCGACGGAGCCCACCAGCGCCGGCGGCGTGGTGCGGGTGGCGTGGGAGCGGGCGACCGAGAACACCCGAGCGGCGGGCGCTCGGCGACCACCGCCCTGCACGACCACCAGGGCGTGCGGCGCGGTGAGGTCCATGCCGAGCCGCGCGGCCCGCTCGGCGACGCTCAGCATCCCCAGGGCGTTGCCGGTCACGAGGTCGGCCACGATCTCGCCCGAGACCCGCCACTCGACCTCCAGCGCCGTGCGACCGCGCAGCACCTCGAGCGCCGAGACGGTCGCCGCGTGCTCGAGGGCACGGACGTCGAGCGGTGGGAGCGGCAGGGCGCCACGGGGCACCCAGATCCGCGCCACCGTGTCGGAGCCCAGGAGGACCGGAGTGGAGTGGGCCTGCTGCTCCTCCGCGACGAGGTGGACGCTCCCGCGCTCGGCTCGGGCCAGCTCGACGCCGGACGGCTCCTCGGTGACGACGACCGAGGTGCCCAGCAGGTCGGCGAGGGAGCCGGCGACGCCGGTGACGCCGCCACCGCGCAGCGCGACCTGGGTGAGCTGCTCGTGCACCGCCTCGCCCCTGGCGAGCAGCTGGTGCTGCTGCTCCATCGCGGCGTTCGCGCTGGTGAGGTCCTCGATGGTGCTCGCCTCGCGGTGACGCAGGCGGGCGGTCTCGATGGCGACCCCGGCCTGGTCGGCCAGGAGCCGGAGCAGCTCCTCCTCCTCGGCGCCGAACCGGTGGGGCTCCCGGGTGTAGCAGTTGAGGGTCGCGACGCAGGTGTCGGAGGCCTTGACCGGGACCGAGACCATCGACCGGTAGCCCTGCTCGCGTGCGACACCGCCCCACGGCGAGAAGGAGCCGTCGGCCAGGGTGTCCGGCACCTGCACCGAGGCCCCGGTCAGGAAGGCGCGGCTGGACGGAGCGAGCACGGCCTCGTCGACGGCCAGAGCCACCGGGCGCTCGGCGTTGACCTGGTGGACGTAGTCGGGCGAGAGTCCGTGAGCCCCGGTGATCAGCAGCACGCGACCGTCCTCGCTGGGGAGCAGCACGGCGCAGAAGTCGTAGCCGAGCAGGCTGGCGGCGGTCTCCGCGACCAGGTCGAGCACCTCGGGCAGGGATGCGGGGCGGTTCAGCACGCGGGCGATCTCGGCCACGGCCTCCAGCCACGGACGCAGGCGCTCGGCTCCGGTGTCCCCGCCGGAATCGGTGGCCTCCATGCGGCGACTGTGCCACGACACCGGGTCCGGCGCCAGGGCTGTGCGAGAGCACATGGGAGCGCAGGATCGTTGCGGTCAGGCTGGGCACATGAGCCAGCACAGCGAACCCGAGGGACCTCCCCCCGCCCGCCCCCGACAGGCCTCCGACGTGCACGTCGTGACCGCGTCCGACCTGTCCACCGACGCGCCCCAGACGACCGGGCTGCAGCGGTTCGAGGCGCTCTCGGCGCGCCGGCTCGGAACGCGCGACCTGTGGATGGGGCTCTCCGTGCTGCCGCCCGGCAGCCGGACCGGCGTACACCACCACGGGGAGTCCGAGACCGGGCTGTACGTCCTCAGCGGCGTCGGGCGGTGGTGGGTCGGGGACGAGCTCGGTGAGGCCCGGGAGGCGCACCCCGGCGACTTCGTCTTCATCGCCCCCCACGTCGTGCACTGGGAGGAGAACGCGAGCGACACCGAGCCCGTCCGGATGGTCGTCGCCCGCACCACCCAGGACGCGATCGTGATCAACCTGCCCGACCACCCCGCGGCACCGGACACCGACGGTGAGCGGTACGACCATGACTGAGGGCCGTGCCGTCGTCGTCGGGGGCTCCTTCGCCGGCCTGACCACGGCGCTCCTGCTCCGCGAACAGGGCTTCCGGGTCGACGTCTTCGAACGCACCCCGGCCTACCTGGACGGTCGCGGCGGAGGCATCGTCCTGCAACCGGACACGGTCCGCTGGATCGTCGAGCGGCCCCACCCCTTCTCGCTCGAGGAGGTCAGCATCGGCTCGACCTGCACGCGCTACCTCGGCCCCGGCAACACCGTCGTCTTCGAGGAGCCCGCGGCCTGGCGGTTCAGCTCCTGGACGACGCTCTACCGGATCCTGCTCGACGACTTCGGCACCCGGGACTACCACCTCGGCGAGGCTGCGGTGGGAGTCGACCAGGACGCCGACTCCGTCGAGGTGCGCTTCCTGAGCGGACGTCGCGAACGCGCCGACCTGGTGGTGTTCGCCGACGGGATCTCGTCCGTGGGCAGGCGGCGCCTCCAGCCCGACGTCCGGCCTCGCTACGCCGGGTACGTCGGCTGGCGGGGCACCGTGCCCGAGCGCGAGGTCTCGGTCGAAACGGCGGACCTCATCCACGACGCGACGGTCTACACCGTCGTGCCCGACTCGCACATGTGCGCCTACCCCATCCCCGCCGTCGACGGCGGGCTGGCCCGAGGCGACCGGCAGCTCAACTACGTCTGGTACCGCAACGTCGCCGAAGGACCCGTCCTGGACGAGATGGTGACCGACCTGCGGGGGGTCCCCGCGCCGGTGTCGGTCCACCCGGGACAGGTCCAGCAGCGCTACGTCGACGAGATGCGCGCCGAGGCTGCAGAGCTGCTGCCGCCCGCCTCCGCCGAGCTCGTCAAGCGCACCGAGCAGCCCTACATCCAGGTGGTGCTCGACATCGCCGCACAGCGGATGAGCCACGGCCGCGTCGCGCTGGTCGGCGACGCCGCCTTCGCCGCCCGTCCGCACGCAGCGGCCGGCACCGCCAAGGCGGCCTCGGACGCGTGGTCCCTGGCGGCGGCCCTCGCCGAGGGCCCCGACGTCCCGGCGGCACTCGCCCGCTGGGAGCCCGGACGCCTGGCACTGGGGCAGGACCTGCTGTCACGGGTCGCGGCCATGGGCTCGCGCTCGCAGGTCACCAACACCTGGGACCCCGCCGACCCGGCGCTGCACTTCGGCCTCTACGGCCCCGACCGCTAGCCGGTCGCCGGCCGGTCGACCGTGCGGGCCAGCGGGTCAGCGGGTCAGCGGGTCAGCGGGTCGCCTCCATCATCTGCCGCAGCTCCTTCTTGAGCTCGCCGATCTCGTCGCGCAGGCGCGCCGCGACCTCGAACTGGAGCTCGGCCGCCGCCGCCTTCATCTGGTCGGTGAGGTCCTGGATGAGGTTGGCCAGGTCGGAGCTCGGCATCCCGGCGAGGTCGGCGGCGTGGTGGCCGGCGGCCTTCTCGCCGAGCACCGGGGTGGGCTGACGGGCCTTGGACTTGACGCCGCCGGCGCGGCCCTTCGCCTCGGTGCCGGCCCAGGTGGCCAGCAGCTCCTGGGTGGACTCGTCCTCGCGCGCGAGCATGTCGGTGATGTCGGCGATCTTCTTGCGCAGCGGGGTCGGGTCGATCCCGTGCTCCTTGTTGTAGGCGATCTGGATGTCACGACGCCGGTTGGTCTCGTCGATCGCCGCCTCCATGGAGGGGGTGATCTTGTCGGCGTACATGTGCACCTCGCCGGAGACGTTGCGCGCCGCGCGGCCGATCGTCTGGATCAGCGACTTGTCCGAGCGCAGGAACCCCTCCTTGTCGGCGTCGAGGATCGCGACCAGCGACACCTCGGGCAGGTCGAGGCCCTCGCGGAGCAGGTTGATGCCGACCAGGACGTCGTACTCCCCCAGCCGCAGGTCGCGCAGCAGCTCGATGCGCTTGAGGGTGTCGACCTCGGAGTGGAGGTAGCGGGTACGGATGCCGGCGTCGAGGAGGTAGTCGGTGAGGTCCTCGGACATCTTCTTGGTCAGGGTCGTGACCAGGACGCGCTCGTTCTTGTCCACACGCTCGCGGATCGAGCCGATCAGGTCGTCGATCTGGCCCTTGGTGGGCTTGACGACGACCTCGGGGTCGATGAGCCCGGTCGGGCGGATGATCTGCTCGACGACGTGGGGCGGGGTGTTGCCACCGACCTTGTCGAGCTCGTAGTTGCCCGGGGTCGCGGAGAGGTAGATCGTCTGCCCGATCCGCTCGAGGAACTCCTCCCAGCGCAGGGGGCGGTTGTCCATCGCGCTCGGCAGGCGGAAGCCGTGGTCCACCAGGTTGCGCTTGCGCGACATGTCGCCCTCGTACATGCCGCCGATCTGCGGCACCGCGACGTGCGACTCGTCGACGACCAGGACGAAGTCCTCGGCGAAGTAGTCGAGCAGGGTGTTGGGGGCCGACCCGCGGGCGCGGCCGTCCATGTGCATCGAGTAGTTCTCGATCCCGGCGCAGGAGCCGACCTGGCGCATCATCTCGATGTCGTAGGTCGTGCGCATCCGCAGCCGCTGCGCCTCGAGGAGCTTGCCCTCCTTCTCGAACTGGGCCAGCCGCTCCTCCAGCTCGAGCTCGATGCCGCGGATGGCCCGCTCCATCCGCTCCGGGCCGGCGACGTAGTGCGTGGCCGGGAAGACGTAGAGCTCGGGGTCCTCGGTGATCACCTCGCCGGTCACGGCGTGCAGCGTCATCAGCCGCTCGATCTCGTCACCGAAGAACTCGATGCGGACCTGGTGCTCCTCGTAGACCGGGAAGATCTCCAGGGTGTCGCCGCGGACGCGGAAGTTGCCGCGGGCGAAGCTCATGTCGTTGCGGGTGTACTGCATCTCGACCAGGCGCCGCAGGATCCCGTCGCGGTCGTGCTCCTCGCCGACCTTGAGCCGCAGCATGCGGTCGACGTACTCCTGCGGGGTGCCGAGGCCGTAGATGCAGGAGACCGTGGCGACCACGATGACGTCGCGCCGAGTCAGCAGCGAGTTGGTCGCCGAGTGGCGCAGCCGCTCGACCTCCTCGTTGATCGAGGAGTCCTTCTCGATGTAGGTGTCGGTCTGGGGGACGTAGGCCTCGGGCTGGTAGTAGTCGTAGTAGGAG
>Ga0325401_1000856_pt1 | contig 24073 bp, 18 predicted proteins | sample PopdelMetagenome_FD_205666 | JGI IMG/M metagenome (GOLD analysis project Ga0325401, IMG submission 205666) | Populus deltoides microbial communities from Bellville, Georgia, United States - Xylem-PdKOR-R2 | ecosystem: Host-associated > Plants > Phyllosphere > Stem > Wood/Secondary xylem | place... | reverse complement strand
CGCCCGGTGGCGTAGGCGTCGGCGATGGCGGCGGGCGCGTCGGCGACCAGTCCGCCGGTCGGGAAATCGGGACCGCGCACGTGTTCCAGCACCGCCGCGTCGTCGGCGTCCGGCCGGTCGATCAGCACGATCGCGGCGTCGAGCAGCTCGGCGGCGTTGTGGGGGGGCACGGACGTGGCCATGCCCACCGCGATGCCGCTGGCCCCGTTGGCGAGCAGGTTGGGGAACAGGCCCGGGAACAGTTCGGGCTCCTGCTCCTCGCCGTTATAGGTCGGGCGGAAGGCGGCCGCGTCCTCGTCCAGCCCGTCCATCAGTTCGACGGCGACCGGGGTCAGCCGCGCCTCGGTATAGCGGTAGGCGGCGGCGTTATCGCCGTCGATGTTGCCGAAATTACCCTGTCCGTCGACCAATGGGTAGCGGAGCGCGAAGTCCTGCGCCAACCGCACCATCGCGTCGTACACCGACTGGTCGCCGTGCGGGTGGTATTTGCCGATCACGTCGCCTACGACGCGCGCGCATTTCTTATAGCCTGAGGCGGGGTCGAGCCGCAGCAGCCGCATCGCCCAGAGCAGCCGGCGGTGCACCGGCTTCAGCCCGTCGCGCACGTCGGGCAGCGAGCGCGCGGTGATGGTGGACAGCGCGTAGACCAGGTAGCGTTCCGACAGCGCGGTGTCGAAGGGGGCGTCCAGGGTTCCTGGGGGCGGATCGATGCTCGCTAGGTCTGCCATTCACCGGACGAGATAGGGCGCGTGCGAGGGCTTGTCACCAAAGCGGGCGCGCGGCGACGGCGAACGCGATCAGCGCCGGTCGTTGGCGCGCAGGCTTTCCATGCGCGGGCGCTCCTCGTCGGGGACCAGCCCCTCCAGCACCGCCCAGAATCCGCCAACGGCCTCCTGCCCGGCGCGGGCGTAGGCGGCGCCCATCTTGACGCGGACGGCCTCGAACAGGTCGGCCTCAAGCTGCGCCCCGTCGGCGGTCAGGCGGAGCAGCCGCTGGCGGCGGTCGCGCTCGCCGGGCTTCGACTCCACCAGGCCGCGCTCGGTCAGCTCGCTCAGCACGCGGCCCAGCGACTGCTTGGTGATGCCCAGGATCGCCAGCAGCTCGCTGACGGTCATGTCGGGACGCCGGGCGACGAAGTAGAGTGCGCGGTGATGCGCCCGGCCCAGGCCCTGGCGCGACAGGCCGCGGTCGATGGAACGGGTGATGTGGCTGTTGCCGAAATAGAGCAGCTCCATACCCCGTCGCAGCTCCGCCTCGCGCAGGAACAGCGGGGATGCCGCTTGGGCGGACGGCGCGGCAGCGGAGGCGCCGGGGCTGTGCTGGGATGGGGCGGCCATGTTGACCCGCTTAGCCCCCAGCCTTACGCGGCCGCAAGTCCGCACCAGAATAGAGGCGCCCGATCCCGATGCCGTTGTTCCGTTTCGAGCCCAGTTCTCAGCCCGTGGCCGCGGCCGAGCGCGCGGCCCGGCTGGTCGACCCGGGGTTCGGGCGCGTGTTCACCGACCATATGGCCGTGGTGCGCTGGTCGGAGGCGAAAGGCTGGCACGACGCGGCGATCACGCAGCGCAAGCCGTTCCTGATCGATCCCGCGGGCGCCGTGCTGCATTACGCGCAGGAGATCTTCGAGGGGCTCAAGGCCTATCGGCTGGGGGACGGGGGCGCCGCCCTGTTCCGGCCCGAGCAGAATGCGCGGCGGATGCAGAGCTCCGCCCGGCGGCTGGCGATGCCCGAGCTGCCGGAAGAACTGTTCCTGGCCTCGGTCGAGGAACTGGTGGCGGCCGAGCGCGACTGGATACCGGACGATGCGGAGGGGGCGCTGTACCTGCGCCCGTTCCAGTTCGCGTCCGAAAGCTTCCTCGGCGTCAAGCCCGCGTCCGAATACATCTACGCCGTGATCGCCTCGTCGGTGGGCGCCTATTTCAAGGGCGGGCTGCCGGCAGTGTCGCTATGGGTGTCGCAGGACCATAGCCGCGCCGGCCCCGGGGGCACGGGTGCGGCCAAGTGCGGCGGCAACTACGCCGCCAGCCTGCTCGCGCAGAAGGAAGCGACGGCGCGCGGGTACGATCAGGTGGTGTTCCTGGACGCGGGCGAGCGGCGCTGGGTCGAGGAACTGGGCGGCATGAACCTGTTCTTCGTGTTCCGCGACGGTCGGGTGCGCACCCCGCCGCTGACGGGCACCATCCTGCCCGGCATCACGCGGGCGTCGCTGCTGGTCATGGCGCACGACCTGGGGCTGGACGTGGCCGAGGAACCTTATGCCGTCGATCAGTGGCGCGCCGACGCCGAGAGCGGAGAGCTGGCCGAAGCGTTCGCGTGCGGCACGGCGGCGGTGGTGACGCCGATCGCGCGCGTCGCCGACCCGTCGGGCGCGTGGACCATCGGCGACGGGCGGCCCGGCCCCGTGACGCTTCGCCTGCGCGGCGCGCTGGCGGACGTGCAGCGCGGGCGCGCGCCCGACCCGAACGGCTGGATGCGCCGACTGAGCGCCTGACAGGTCTTTCGCAATGCGCGCGGTACGCTATAAGCCGCCCGCCTGCTGGGGCGTCGCCAAGCGGTAAGGCACCGGTTTTTGGTACCGGCATTCGTAGGTTCGAATCCTGCCGCCCCAGCCAACCGCCCATCCGACCGTTGATTTTCCGCAGAGATCCTCGCTTTTAGCCGGCGAAATCGTTGGCTGGGTCGGCGTTGTCACACGTCGCTGTAACAAGTGGGTGTTACGGCTGTGGCTGCATCAAATCTGCTAAAGCGCAATTACGCCTATTATTGGAGGCGTTCGCTGATCGTCGCAGGCGATCCTATGCCCATCACTCTGAGCCTTCACACGAAGGCTCCAGCCGTCGCTCGGCGCCGCGGGGCGCTGATGACGGCCAGGAGCGAGGACATACGCGTGAGCCTATACAAACGCATCAACGCCGAAGGACTGGCGCCGCCGGAACGGTGGTCGATCTTCCGGTCCGAAATGATCGCTTACCGCGATGCGCTGGTTCACGAGCGCGTCCGCTGGGAGGCATCGCCCGAGCTGACCGAGATTGGCGATACCACATCGAGCCTCAGAATCTTCCGCGAGCTATGGGGGCACGTCGCTGCCGACGGAATTCCTGCACAGGCCATCGATGCCGACTACATCCGTCAGCATCTGCCCGAGTTGGAGCCTCTCGAACGCCATGGGTTGACGGCGGCGATCGCCGGCCTTGCATCGTTCAGGTCGGCGTTCGTGTCCGAAGTGGCAGATCGGCTGGCGCAAACCGGCGTTGGGATCACCGAACAGCGGTTGACCATGGCAGCTCGCGTCGTAGCTGCCGCTCGGGCGCAGGCAGCACACGATTGCATCAACGGCATTGCAGCCAACCCGCTCATCGATCTGCCGGTCAATGGCGTGACGCTCGCTGACTATCCGTCTGCGTCGCCAATAGCGCCATTCATGCCGGCCGTGCCGCCTGCTGCACCAGCCGCGTCACCGTCGTCAGGGTCAGCAATCCTTCCGCCCGGACCTTGGGCCAGGATGACCGCGCACGACATCGCGACCCTCATCATCGAGACGCGCCCCGAGCTCTTCGCCCATCGGGCATCGGGCAAGCGTGCCTCGCAGCAGACGGGCGAACAGACCAAGCGGCAGATCCTTTGGGCGGCGACGCTGTTCGACAAGTCGAGGGATGGCAGACCATTCTGGAAACGCACAAGGCGTGATGTGGTCGAGCTCGATAAATGGTTCGAGCGCCTGCCGGTCAACATCGGCAAGTCCCCCCGGCACCATCAAGCTGACGTGAGCCTCGAGATGATCCGAGAGGAGGCGCTCAAGCGGATCGAAGAGGGAGGTATGGACGCCGCGGATATCGGCTTCATGGCTGGCACTACGAACAAGCACTTTCGCTTCCTGGCGCAAATCGACAAGGAGGCGGTTAAGAACATCCCGGGGCTGGCCCCCGTTGGCTTCACGGAGTTCTGCACGCCTGACATCAAGGACGAGCGCGAGGCGCGGCTTCGGATCTCGAATGAGCAGGCCGAAGCCATCTTCCGTCTGCCACCATGGACCGGGTGTGGGGGCATCCACCACCGCCTCGAAGCCGGAGCGAACATCCTTCACGACGGGCTGTTCTGGCTGCTGCTGCTCGTTTGGTATACAGGCGCGCGCCGTGAAGAGATCTGCAAGCTCATGATCGTCGATGTCGCCTGTCGTGGCGGCACTTGGTATCTGACGATCCAGACCACGGTTACGGGTCGTGTGAAGAACACGAGCGCGTTCCGGGTCATCGCGATCTGCGATGAACTCATCAGGCTAGGTTTTGCCGAATACGTGCAGGCGATGAAGGAGGCAGGCGAGGCGTTGCTCTTCCCGGAGCTGATGCCGAACGGTTCTACGAAGCGCAAACTGGGCGATGTGTTCTACAAGCTGTGGTGGATATACATTGCACCGCTCGTGGTTCCTCTACTCGCTCGGGGACAGGCAATGCATGCCTGTCGTCACGCTGCAGATGACGAGCTGAAGCAGGCTGAGATTTTCGTCGAGACGAGGAATGACCTCTTCGGCTGGAAGGGCAAGGGTGGCGAAGGCGAGACGCGCTATGCCAGCCCGACCCGGCTTGCGAAGCTCAAGGCAGCAGTCGAGCTGATCCCGATTGTGACGCGTCACCTCGCTGGCGTGGCGGAGACCGGCATCAACCTTCTGCCCGCCGAACGACGGGTGCCGCGGCCCGCCCGTGCGAAGGCGGACGCGCAATGACTGCGAGTTCCCTCACCTTCTCTGAACGCGAGCGCGACATTGCTGCTGAGGCTATGCGTCTTGATCCGTCCATCGGCATCAGTGCGTTGGCGAACCGGATCGGGCGCAGCAAGGACGCAGCCAAGGCGTTGCGCCAGATCCTGGAGGAGCAGCTGCCGCAAGCCGATCTGATGCGGTCGCACCCGGGAGAGCTGGAATTTGGGCTCGAACGCCTGTTCCCGCATCCGTTCAACACCCGTATCGTTGAGGAAGACGATAGGGATATCGCTGCGTTGGCGGACGCCATAGCTCGGAATGGGCAGGTGGAGCCGCTTGTCGCCGCTCGCGCTAGCGACTGCCGGACGGAGGCCCTGGTCATTGATGGTGTTCGGCGCCTCGCTGCGCTCCGCCGTCTGAAGCGCGCGACTGCGCGCGTCGTCCTCGTCGAGCTGCCGCCCGACAAGATCGCGGCAATGATCTCATCCCGCGATCGCATGCAGAAGCGTTGGTCGGCCTACGAGTTTGCCGTTCACCTCGACAAGGTGGTCGCAGCTTACGGCACGGAGAAGGCCTGCGCGGAGGCGATGCGCATGTCGGCCGACGCCTTCTCCAAGGCGAGAGCGCCAGCGCAGCTGCCGGATTGCGTAACCGATAAAATTGCTGATCTTCGCAGGCTCTCCGGCAAGGATGCGGCGCGCCTCCGGGCGGAATGGAACCGCGATCCGTCGGCGTTTCAAGCTCGAACAGTTGACATCAAGGAAAAGGTCTCAGCAAAAGCGGTTGTCAACGTCCTTGTTGGGGTCGCGCATGTGACTCTGCGGGGTGGCAACATAACCTTATCGCGAGTTCAGCTAGAACAAGCCATCCGAGATGTTTTGGCCAAGGGAGAAAAAATTCCCTTTCTCATTGAGCAGCTGCTGCTGTCGGCTCTCATGCCTGAGGGAGGGCTCCCCTCCGGACAAGACGAAAGACTAGTTCCATGACGATGAGCATCGTAGCAAGAGACTTTCTTAGACGGCATTGTGACGACTGGGGTCGCGCCTCACGTTACGCAATAGCCATAACTTACGAGACAAGCCGAGCGTCTGTCGTATCCGATCCGCTTGTCTCATACTCCTCGATAGATAGGGTGATCGGTGCTCATATGCATCAGAACCTTGATGACGATCCGTGGCGTCTTGAGGTAGAGGGATATAACTATTTTTACTATGAAGAGGATGAGAAGACGGCATTCTTGACGCTATATGATGCAGATCTCGCCCCGAGTCAGATCGTTTATGCAGTCAACGAAGCTCTGCCACTGGCGGCAGTGGTCGGTGGATCTGAAGGAAAGGTTCCATTTTTCTCGAGCGACCAACTGGTCATCTTAAACATAGAGAGCATTCGGATGAAGCATCCCTATAAGAACAGGATGTGCGCAGCATTGAAAATAGATCTAGGTCTTTAATCTCGCTCGAAATCGAAGACATCGATCTTCAACGTTCGGGCATTGTCGGTGACGATCTCGACCACATCACGCGGGTAACCGCTAGCATCTTCAGCCTCGATGTCCAATCTCACACGCACGCGACCGCCCGAACTGCGGGCGAGTTCAGCGAGAATGGCTTGGGCGATCTGACTCACCATTGGTCCGGGGCGAGAAGCATCAAGCTCGACCGTGGCGTGAAAGCGGGTGGGTGGCGGCGTTCCGGCAACTGGTCCTCGTGGCGGTGGGCTCGCCGGGTCTTCGGAGCTGGTTCCCCCGGATGGACCTGGCGATCCGCCAGACTGTCGCGGATCGTCTACTTTGCGGTCGAGTTGCGCCGTTGCCGCTGCTCGAACAACGAGGACGGCATCACCGTCTAGGGAGACGGTCACCGGTTTTTCGAGCGAGAGCCCGGGATATCCTTCGGCTCCCAGGGGACCGTTCGCATAGGCGTAGCTAGCACCGATCTGGCCGACCAGCACCTGCAAGGCGTCTGCCAATACGACCGAGTCGCGTAGCCTCGTCATATAGGGGAACTGGGCATACCAGTCGCGGAGGCGCCGAATGGACAGCTGGTTCTCGCCCGCCGGCCAAACTTTTTCCAGATCGGCTACAAGGATGGCGGCACCAAGCCGCTCGGCGACTACGCCATCCGGCCGCGCCTTGTCCCAGGCCGCTTGCGGCAGTGGCGCATTGGCACGGTTGGCGAGCGTCACGCCGGTAATGGTGAAGCCGCGCGCGGCATCTGCGGAGTCATTGTTGTCGGGCGTCACCGGCCAGAGCAGGTGTTTCCAACAGTTGCGCAGCGCGCGCTCGGCAGCAGTGCGCGCTTCGGCCAGCTTGTTCGCCGCGTCGCTCGCTTGTGCGGGGGTGAGCTGTAGCGATCCAGCGGCATCGTTCACGATCGACTGCCAGGCGAGCTTGCGTCGAACATTCGTCCGCAGGTCGGTGATGGCCGTCAGGTCCGGCGCGAGGAACACGAGTCGGTTGCGGAACTGTCGCTGCCCTGCGCCGCGCCGTTCGAGGATGTCGGCGGCCTCGCCCATCGCTGCAGTCTCGCCTTCGCTGCGCGCCATGTGAAGCGCCGCCGGGCGAAGGAGCACCAGCGCGGTTTCGTGGGCGTCCTCGATGGTGTTGTCGGCGTCCGCGTAAATGCGGTGCCAGCCGCCCATCACGCGCACCTCTGCCTCCCCCCGGAGCATGGCGGTGATCTCGGTTTCGATCGCGTCCTCCGACAGCGCCTGCCCGCGATTGTCGGCCTCCTGGTTGAGCGTGACCTGCGTCGAGAACCAGTAACGGTCGCCCTCGGCGTAGAGAAACGCCGAGCTCTCCTGCATTCGCCGCACTGCGTCACCAAAGAGCGACGGCTGATCGCCTGGGACAGCGCAGCCGAGCCGGAGACGCGCCATTTCGACGCCAGGATTGCGAGCCCCGTGGGGAGCGGTGGCCATAAACAGGGCGGTTGCGGCGCGGGTCGCCGCCCGCTTGCTAGCGAGGTTCGGCGATCGCGCCTCGATTGCCGCTGGGCGCGAAAGGTCACCGGAGACCTCGCGGTCGATCACCGCTGCATATTGCGGTTCGAGCGGCTCAAGGACGTTCACGCGAACCTTGTCATCGGACAAGGGCACATAGCCTGGCATGATCATTGGCGTGTCACTGCCGTCACGCCACAGACGGAAAACGACCTGCGCCATCATTTTGAGCACACCGCGCGTCCGCTGGAACTTGGGCAGCGCGCCCCAGTCAGTCTGGAGAATGCGGAATAGCTCCGGGTGCACCGGCCAAGAGGCGCGCATCGCATCCTCGAACGCGCGCTCGCGCGCCTCAGCAGGGAACTCGCCGGGATTTGCGCGATAGTAGGAAAGGTAGGCCTTCACCGCCTGGTCGCGGGCCTTTTCGGCATCTTCATCCAGTGGCTCAAACAGGCGGCGACGGATGATCTCATAGGTTTCGTTGCCCTGCGCGGCGGCCCACGCCGACTGGACGCGGCCGAAGATCTTGGTCAGCCGGTCGAGCGCCGCTGCGCCCTGGTCGCCGCCCGCCTCGATCGCGCTTTCGGGAAGCGAGCCGACGACCAAAGCGCCCGGCACCGCCTTCGCGGCCTCCGTCAGCGACTGGAAGAATGTCAGGAAGGCATCGAACTGCACCCCGCTGAGCTGTCGGGCATAGGCCACCACCTCGTCGAGCAGGATAAGGCACGGCGCGCCCAGTCGGAGCAGGTCGACCAGCACCTCGGAGCCGGGGTTCGTCTTCGCTTCATCGGCTGCGCGGACACGCTCGTAGCCGTCCCAGCCGGCGAGCCGCCAGGCGATATAGCCCCACAGCGTGTTGATCGATCGGCCACCCTCACTGTGAAGCGGCAGATCCGGCCCCTTAGCGGTGCCAACGAACACGATCGGCGGCGTCTTCAGTTGCAGCGTGTCGACACCCTCGTTGTCGAGCAGGCCCGCTACCCCCTGCAGCGCGCGCGCGTCCGGCGCACTGGCGAGATGGTAGAGCGCCAGCATGGTGTGCGTCTTGCCGCCGCCGAACGCCGTCTGCAGGCCGACCACGGGGTCGCCGCCCTGCGCCGACAGACGGCGGATCGCACCCTGTAGCACGGAGCACAGGCCGCCGGTTAGGTAGGTGATGCGGAAGAACTCGCGCGGATCCTGATACGTCTCGTGCGCCTGCCCCCGTGACACGGTCGACAGATCGGCGGCGAACTCCGCCTCAACGAAGCGAGCGCTGGTGACGTCAGCGTGGGGCGGTGCGACCTCGCGCCACGGCTTCCACTTGTAGCGGTCGCTGCCCGTGTCCCCCAAGTCGAGCGTGGCGGCCGGCAGCGCGACGGGCGCCTCTAGCTTCGCCGGCGGGACAGCGCCAGGCGTCGCGGACCCCAAGCTGTCGAGCTGATCCTTAAGCAGGGCTTCTAGACCCGGCAGCGCCGCTTTCGCGCCCACCGCTTTGGCGATATACTGGAAGGCGTTGAGATAGCTGACCGCATCGGCGGCAGGCACGTCCCCGGTAGCATGTGCCGCCTCGTTGCGGGCGGTGAGCGCCAGGCTGACATTTGTGCGGTCCGCAGGCTTCAACCCCATGCGGAACACCGTCTGCCAGTTGTCGAGCATCGTCTTCAGGAGGGCATAGGCGTCGAGATCAGCGTCGGGATCCGAACCGCGCGCGATGCTGGCATACTGCCGCCAACCTGCACCGTGCACTGCCTCCATCGCCTGCGCCACGACCGGGCGCAGCCCGGTAGCAAGGACGAGAAGCCCCTGGTTGATCCGCTGCAGGCTGCTGAACTGGCTCATGTCGGTTTATTGACTTTCCGATGTGCTGACGTCGTGAATGCCGGCAATGAGCGCGGCAAATGCGGAGGTGTCGAAGTCGGGTGGAGCATCACCTTTGACCGCACGGAACCACCAATGTTTGCCGTCGATCGCGCGATGATAGCGTCCGGGTGTGCGGACCTGGGCCGGGTGCGTCGTGCGATCTTCCCATCTAACGAAATCGCCCGCTGGCCGAGTCGTCTCCTGAACGACGATGCTGTCGTGCAACGGCACGGCGCCCCGCCACAGCTCCGACGAAGGCTTAAGCCATTCCAACGCCTCGGCCTCCATGATACCGGGCATCGCGAACCGCGCAGCGCGCAGCCGGGAGAACGGCGTGCTGCTGTTGATCTCGCACACGAGATACGCTCGCCGATCGAACTGAAGATGCCAGCCGGGCGTCACCGCCAATCGATAGGAAGACCCTTGCTTGAGCCGTTCGGCTACGAACGCCTTGGCTGCGTCGTAGCTGTGGGCGAGGGTGTTCCGCTGGTAACGGGCAATCCATGTCGAGTGCCACGCGTTGCGGCCGTAGGAGATGTGATAAAGCAGGATCGGTGTCGCGCGGTCGAGTGAGTTCTCGTCCGGTGGCGGCGGTCGCAGCCGCGCTTGCGCAGCTACGAACCGTTCGTGTGCCGCGATCGCGTCGCCCAGCCTTTGCAGATTAAGCGGCGCTCGCTGGCCGAGCGTTGGGCGGTCACCGGCGTTGGATGATGCCGCTGTGTCGGTCGGCTCCCGCTCTTGAAGGTCCGACAGGTAGAAGACGTTGCTCATCCAGCCTGCCTCAGATCGCCATCTCGCCTTGAGCCGGTGGCGCAGCGCGCAAAGCAAAGGCGCGCTTCTCGATCTCAGCCCACTCCTGGATCAGCAGATTGTAGGGGCGCCCTTCGGCGTGCCAGCCCTTCGTCTCGCAAATGTCGTAGAGGCGGAAGGCGAGCTGGTGGGCGGGATCGGTCAGGTCGCCAAGGTTAGCAAAGAGCTGCGCGGCGGCGTCGATGCCGCCGTCCTCGGCTTCCAGCCGGCGTATCAAGTGCTGGCACGCTTCCCAAGCGGTCGGACGCTTGTCCTTCCGGGGATCCCAGTCGGCCGGCATGTCGGTGCGGCGGAGCAGGCGCGCGTCGCCTCCCTTTGCCTCCAGCACGCCGGCGGCGATTAGCTCGGACAGGCCGAGGTTGGCGGCATTGGCCATGCTGATCGCGTCGCCGGACTTACCGGGCGCGAACCCGTGAGCGACGAACCAGTCGATGGCGAAGCGAGTGTCGGGGTCGTAATCACCTTCGCCCTCGGACGCGATTTCTTCGCGCACTTGGTTCACCAGCTTGAGCGCGTCGCGCACGGTCATGGGCTCGCCGTCGGTGTTCAGAACGGCGGCGTAGCGCGTGAAGATGCCGATACCGGGGCCAATCGCAGCCTGCTGAATATCGGTGGGGCCAACGCCAGCTCCACGAATGGTGGCGAGGGCGGCCGGCATCTCTGCGCGTAGACGGCGAAGGAAGTCGGGACGGGTGATCGTCTCAGCGTCCGTGACGCGTCGGCGGCAAACAAGGACGATTGATGAGGCTAGGGCATTGGTATCGCGGCTGATCATACGCCCGGGGCTTTCCGTTCGAACCGGCCACGTTCCATCAATCATCAGACCGTTGTCTACTATCGCCTGCAGAAATGTGGCCCAGCCAGCCGACGTGACGCCGTCGGTTCCCGCTTCGGCTTGGCGGAAGGCATAGTATATCGCGGCCGGTATTTCTGCGGTCGCATCGGCAATGCTCGACAAAGCGCGCGACATACCGGCCAAGAAGAAGCTCTCGGCACCCGCCTTGCCACCGTGCCGGTAAGGCGTCGCGACCAATTCCTCGGTTTTAGGCGTAAGCACACGCCGAAACAGGTCCGGATATACGGATGACAAAGTCCGTCGCAGGTGCACATAAAAGTAGTCGGATAGGTCCGCGTAACCTATGTTGTCGTAATATGGAGGATCCGTGGAAAACACTGCATGACGAGGAAATCCGTTCTTTGCCGCATCCCGGTTCTCTATGTAGCCGCGCGATTGTGTCGGTGCAGCTGCAACGGCCATAGCGATTTTCTCCAGAGCCGTGCTTAGCGAACCTCCTGCGTCTGCAAACAGATTGGCTTCCGCGAAGTCCCAAACCATTGGTATCGCCTGCCGAGCAAATGTCTCGCGGAATGCTCCCCTGTCGTTCATCCACCCAGTAATGGACGAGCCAACGTTTGCTAATTTACCGATCGAAAACGCCAAGTAAGTTGTCAACGCATCGGCGTATGCGTGTGGCCCCTCTCCACCGTCAGTGAGTGGCCGATCGTCGCCTATAGAGCTCTTCTTGCTCCAACTCTGCACCGCTTGGGCGAGCACCATCTCCCGCACCTCCGATAGGAGGGTGCTGATAGTATCCAGAGCTGTAAGCTGCCGAGCTGTGAACAAGTCTCTATAGTTTGGCATGCCGTAGTCAGGCGGAGAAAACCACCGGGGGTTCTTCGGCATCGGCTGATCCGACTCAAGGGACTCTGGTTTCGTCACGTCCAATGCAGTGCGTTCCTGCCGTTCATCGGCTTGAATATAGACTCTGCCTCCAGCAGCCTCAGCCACAATCCCCATCAGCTTCTGACCGAAGCGACCTGCCCTCATTTCTCCTTTGACATATCGATCGTCCATTGCAGCGCCAGTTAATACGCACGTAAAGTGTGCTCCACGCGCGGCCTTGGTCCCGTTCTTCGCTCTCGCGATTTCCTCTGGATTGGGAGCGTGCTTCATCTCAAATGCCCAAGTCATCGCGTCACGGTCTACCACCGGCAGCACGAGCACCTCGCGGCCCTTTCTGGCTGACAGCACGAACGACGAGGCGAGCGGCACGTAAGCCCCCTTTGCGCGGGGATCGGGGCTAGGCACGGTCCTCGCCCAAAGCCATGCGATTATAACCGCTTCGCCGCCCCCAGGCAGTTTCGCCTTGGGGTAGAGACGGCCGATGCGCTTCATTGCGTGCTCGCGCATCAAGCGGCCGTAGTAACGCACGTCATCAGCAAGACCTTTGGCGCCTGTCCACGCGACGTGGTGGTCAGTGTCCGGATTTATCGGCGCCATCTCGGCGAACTTAGGTGGGAACTCGACAAGCGCCTTACCGATCAGCACCGCGACCGGGTTAAGGTCTGAACCCCGCGCACGGAGGCCCAACCGCTGCGCTTCCAGGGGGATCGATCCGCCGCCGGAGAAAGGATCGTGCACCGGCGGCGCGTGCGCCTGGAGGTAGTCGATCACGTCGCGCGCATGGGCAGGTTTGCGCCAGTCCGATGACAGCACGGGTCCGCCGTTCCGCGCAACCGAGCGGGCGATCTCGTAGCGGGCGGCGTGCAGGATCGTCTCGTTCGTCGACGCTTCCCACGGAACCATCGCCTCGATGATGCCATGCAACCGCTGACGCTCTTGCTCCTGCGCCTCAATGGTCGGAAACTCGTCGGAGCAGGAAGAGGGGTCATCGACAAGCTGCGCGAACAGCACCGCCCGGCACGCCGCCAGCGGTCGCCGCGCCCACCAGAGATGCAAGGTAGAGGGGTGGCCGTGCCGGATGCTCTTCTCGCGGGCCGACGCGGCGTTGATCGCGTCCAACGGCAGGGAAACCTCGATCAACTTCTTCCGATACGCCAAACGCTTGTCCCCGTGATTCTCTGCAACGCTAATATGATCACATGGCTAGCGGGGATTGCCCTTCCGGTCATGCCCTTCGTTGAATTCCGGCAGGAGGTCGGTGTGGCCGGTCAGGGTCGCGATCAACATGAAGACGAACATCGGGGGCACGGCGTAGAAGGCGTGAAAGAAGGTCATGCTCCACGTGGCGAGGCCTACCACCACCATGATCAGGAGCGTCGCCATGCACAGCATCGCGCCGAGAGCTGAGAACGTGCCAACGAGCTCGCGCCATTGGGTTGGCGGTCCAACACTCGTGAGCGTGCCGTCATCCCATACTGCGTCGATGTGCAGTTTGTTACCGCGGTGGGTGACCGACACGGACGCGCCTTCCGGAACGTCAACCTTGTTCGGCCCGGTCCGCAGGTCATCCAACACCAGCTTTGCCACCGCCAGACGGTCCGCTTCGGTGGCGCCGCGGCGCATGACTGAACCCGCGGCCGAACGTGCCGATCTGGCGGCGGCGCCGGGACGGTGCGGTTGCACCGGTTCAACACCGCGTCCTGCGGCTGCGGGCAAACATATCATTACCGGCCGAGTTTTCGCGACCGCCAGCGCGGCTTGCACATCCGGCGCCAAATCCACCCAGGTCACGGCGCCGGAAGGGTGCCGATACGATACCGGCTGTTCCAGCACGCGCACGTCGCTGAGCACCCAAGGCGTGAACCACTTGTAGCTGGCCGTCTCGATCATTGCCTGTGGGATGCGATGCTTGTCGAACGACGCCGCCATCTGCGTCGGCGAAAGCGGCGGCAGGCAATCGGCGACCGTGGCGATGGCGACAATCTGCCCGCTGCCCTTTCGGACCAGCGCCACGGGCCCGCGCTTCGTTGTGCGACGGGAGCGCATCTCCCATGTCTTTCGGCCGGCCATGATGTGGCCGATCCACGGTTCGTCGATGATCAGGGCTTGGGCGGGCACGGCTCGGTTCATCACCCGCCCGGAGCTACGTTCCTATCATCGTGAAAGCCAATGGCTTTTCGATGAATCACGGTCGTTCCCGTGATGTCGGCCTGCTTGCCTTCACTCCGTGGGAGCGGCACGATCCAGGCATTGTTGCAAGGGGAAGCACGTGGCCGAGCGATTCGATCTTTTCAGATTGTCCCTCCTGCTGCGCCAGCAACGAGACGCGTTTGAAGACCCGGACCCTACGCGCGAGGAATACTTGCGGCGTGTGTTCGGCGAGAAGCGCAGCTTCTCCTTTTACGGCACCGAGTTCCACTACGTGCCGGAGGATCCTCAAATCCGATCCGACGTCGTTATGGGCCGGATTGGCCGCGCGCTGAACACCGAGGAGAACACATCACCGGAAGAAGGCTTCAAGGACACCATTCACACCGGCTGGCGAGCGATTACCGTCGTTATGGACCCACGTCATCATGACGATGGGCAGAAGGTGGCAGTCGAGGTCAACAATCGAGTTGGTAAGGCACGGGCGCTCATCACCGGTCTCGTTGAATCGATCAACGATGCCTATCCGCACACCGCTTACGCCGTGGAGGTCGCGCCAATCATTAACGCTGAGTCGTTCTGGCAGTTTGCTGCTCAGAACAAGGGCGCGATCACACGGCTGACGTTCGAGTTCGTGGCGCCAAACATGTTCGGCGGGACAGACGACCTGTCCGAGGAACTCAGGGCATTCCGCCAAAAGGAGAATGCTGAAAAGGTGACGATCGGGCTTCAGAGCAACGAAGGGCTTGAAACTGATACGGATCGAACCCGCGAAGCCGTCGATTATGCTGTTCAAGGATGTGGAACGATCAAGGCCCGCACAAAATCGGGGCGGCGATTTGATTCATCGCGGACAAACGCGAGCAGTAGGCTCGATGAGGCTGCCGAGGAAGACACCAGGCCGAAGGCGACACGCTTGTCTGGCTTGATAAGCCGGATCCTCGGGCGTGAGTAAGACCGTTGCTTTGTGCGCCTTCATCGTTTCTGTTGGGGTGTGGATAGTTCTGTCCGTGGCAGCGCCGTGGGTCCTCGGCGACAACAACCGCTTCATGAAGGATTTCCTGAGCGACAAGCTGCTTAGCTTCTTGGGCGTCATCGTCACCATCACGCTGGCGTCGATCGCCAACCTTCATCTGGAGCTTAACAAGATTGAACAGATGGCCGGGCGGCGGGGATTTCCGAGAGCCCGGCTGCGCCTTCGGCAATCCGCTGCCTGGATGATAGCCATGCTTTTAGGGGCGGTGGCGCTGGATGTAGTGAAACCACTGGTGAGCGCTGGCGAGATTGTCGCGTCGTTTCTGAATGGAGCCGGTTTGCTGATCGTCATCTTCAACGCGCTGATTCTGATCGACATCACCCAGATGGTATTTCAGATCGAGCCAAATCTACCACCGGAACACAACACGCTGTGAGCCGATATCGATCGCAGGTTCGTGAGGTCATCAACCGCAATATCGTCGTTAGCCTCGCGCTGGCGCAGGGCTTCAACGCCTTTCTGCCGGTCTATGATAGCGGGGTCGACTTCATCCTTTACCAGGAAAGCGATGGCGTCGTGCACAAGGTTCAGCTCAAGGGGCGCTGGACGATCGATCGCAAGTATGTGGGGCGCGACATCTGGATCGCGTTTCCCATCGGTGCGAACTGGTATCTGATGCCGCACGACGAAATGGTGGCGATCGCCGAAGTAGATGGCGCCGCCAACAGCCGGTCTTGGCTGGTTGGCGGCGCCTATTCACGCCCGCGGCCATCGAAGGCGCTGATCGCGGCGTGCGCGCCTCACCGCTTCGCCGACGCAAGTGACGTTGCGGCGGATGCAGCATCAGAGAAAGGGGAAGGTTCGAGCTAACGGACTGAGATTTCGGCGGCGTTCCCGCTCACGCCGCGCTTGCGCACGACCGCCATCCGGTCTGATCTCGCAATCCAGGTCATTGAGCGACGCCTTGCCCATGTTGAACCCGGCGTTGAGCGCCTCCGCACCATAATCGTCGGTGAAGGGCTTCACCATGAAGCCGGCATGGATCGCGGCGGCGATGAACACGCCGTTCGGCACATAGACCGGACCTAGTCTCTCTCCATTTGGGAAGGTGCATTCGTAGTTTTCTGCGATGTGCTTCAGCCAGTAGCTGTTCGTCGCCGGGCGGATCGTCTTCGTTCGCTCCACGCGCGCCACGAGAGCAAGGCTGGCAAGGAATGCGTCGGCTTCCGGGCGGCTGACCAGGCGCGCACGTCCGTCTTCAAGACGACGCTGGCGATCACCGCCCGTCTCCCATTCTCCGTTGGGCAGACGATCGCGATCACCAGGGCCGAACCCCCAGATGGTGAGCCGCGGCCATTGCGCCGAAACCTGTTCGAGCGCCGCAACAGCTGCTGCGCGGAAGAGGGCGGAGCCAGGAACGCTGAAGTCATGCTCCGCGAGATATTGGGTGAACGCGGCCTCATTCACCAAGACGACGTTTGAGGTATCGCAGCGTAGGGATGCCAACAGCGCCGCGTAGGTGCGAAAACCGAGGCCGCGGCCAAGCGCTTCGCATCGATGCGAGGACTTCACGTCCGGAAGCGAGTCGGTCAGCGCCAGCTTAACGGCGTTCAGAGACGACGAGGAAAGGGGGATGGACAGAGCAAACACGAAACACCTCCAGGAACGGGCATTGCGGTTCGCCGATTACGCAGCAGCCCGTTGGAAGGGTCGCGTTCAAATTGGACAGTCAAAGAACGTTTGACCCGGCGACAGGTCACGGGTGCTCAACCCAGCGCCGGTTTTAGCGGTAGGGCTGGCAATGACAAGGTCAACCAGCGGCAACCGGTCTGCTACCGAGAAGATCATCGATTGAGTAGACGACCGCAGTTGATCCGAAATCCGGTTCTCGACGGAATGGCTGCGCGACGTAGGTCGGCTCCCCAGCATAGCCGTTGGTCACGCGGACCAACGCGAGCCAGAACCGGTCCCCGGCGTTCAATGCGGTCAGGATTTCGTTGCGCGTGACGATGACGACCTCGGCGTCGTTGTGTCGCCCCTTTACTTCGATGAAGCGGGGTTCGCCGGTGGCGGGGTCACGACTCTCGATGTCGTAGCCCACCTTTGCCGCGGACACATCGACAGGAATCCGCCCTGCGGCTCGCTCGGCAGCCATGACCGCGTCCATCGCAGCCAGTTCGCACTGGCGCCGATCATTAGGGTCCTCGGCGACGAACTTCGTTAGTTCGCCGTCGGGCGGCCGGAGCAGGTTGGCCGGTACGATCAGTGCAGCGCCCTTCACCACCGGCGGCAGCGGCGCAATGGTGCGTTCGGCATCCAGCTCTGCCATGCGGATGCGGAGCCGATCCGCAAGTCGTTCGGCGGTCGCCGTGGCATTCGCCGAGTTCAGCCGCTGGTGCTTCCCCGCGGATTCCTGAAGCCGAAGTTCATCAGCACGGCCGTCCCACCACGCGATCGCCGCGGTCAGGCGGGCGCGGACCTCCGTCGCCACGCGCTCGATCTCGGCAAGGCGGCGAGCGCGCACCTCGGCCAAATGCCCGGGCACCATTGCCGCAATGGCATGGCCGATTGCGCGCTTCTCGATATCATCGGCAAGCCACTCCGCATGGAGCAACACCCTGGCGGCATCCTGCTCGTCGTCGCGCAAAGGGCGCGCATCGAGATAAGGTGCCGGCCCGGCATCGACGACACGGCCATCGCGGTGGATAGCGACGAACTGCATACGATGCGAGATGACGCGGCCCTGGCCATCGCGAGACGTTCGGCCGTCGCGGATCGCATGCTCCAGCGACACCAGGATGTGCGGCTCCGCGGCGTCACGACCGGTCTCGTCAACAAGAATCGCTCCCTGCCGCAGCACGTCGCCTGCGCGATCGAGCGTGATCGCGACCGTGGCGTCCATTAGGGGGTGCCCGGGTGCCATGATCGCGGCGCGGGGTTGCCCCTCGACGTGCGCTTTCTCAAAGCAAACCCGCTCGTAGCGCGACAGCACGGGATCGCCGCGTCCGGCGATGCGATCGCGTTCGCGCAGGATAGCGGGCACGCGGACGATTTCGTAGCGGCCCGGCTCGCGGCGGCGCATCTGGCCGCCGAGCTTGTCGAAAGCCGCCTCGAAGAACGAGCGGATATAGCGCGGCTGGAGCCGGCGCACTTCCGCCCGCTCCATCGTTTCGCGAATCGCTGCAACTTTGGCAGGGTCCATTCCCTCGGTCGTCAGCTTGCGCTGTGCGACTAGCGCTTCGATCGCTTGGACGTCCACCGCGCCATCGACCGCGGTGAACAGCCGCCGCTTGACCTCGGGCTGCTCGCCATAGCGGACCGCGTCCATGAGCAGCTCGCGCAATGGCCGGCCGTCGAACAGCTCGCCAAGGACGTCATAGACGCGGCCCCCCAAGGCGGACCGCGCCTCCTCGATCTTCTCCAGCAAACGGACATAGACCTCGCCTTCCCGTGTCTCACCCGCAACCAGATTCCAAAGGTGGCAGACTTCGGTCTGACCGATTCGGTGAATGCGGCCGAACCGCTGCTCCAACCGGTTTGGGTTCCACGGCAGGTCGTAGTTGACCATTAGGTGCGCACCGCGCTGCAGGTTCACACCTTCCCCCGCGGCATCGTTTGCGATCAGGACACGAAGGTCAGGATCATCGTTGAAAGCGGCAATGATCGCGCGGCGCCGATCACGCGGCACACCGCCGTGGATTACGGCCACCGCTTCGGGGCGGCCGATCCGCTGAGCAATCCGATCTGCAAGATAGTTGAGCGTGTCTTTGGGCTCGGTGAAGATCAGCAGCTTGCGTCGTGTTCCGGTCGCCTCGTCGACCATCGGCGGCTGGTCGAGAATGGTGCGCAGTTGCGACCATTTCGCGTCCTCGCCGGACTTCAGCAGGCGATCGGCGAGGTGCTGAAGATCGCGTAGGCCAAGGATTTCGGTCTCCAGCTCGGCGATCGTCTGCGCCGCAGTGGCCTGGTCGACCACCGTCTGTTCGGCGTCCTCCAGCTCCAAGCCGCCCATCTCGTCCAGATCGTCGTCGTCGAACGATGTCGAGGCGCCGCGCGCGACGAGAGTGCCATCGCCACGGGCGACCAGCCGTTCTTCGGCAAGGCGAGCTTCCAGCCGTTCCCGCCGCCGGCGCACGCTCTGGTAAATGGCTGCGGGGGAAGAAGCGAGACGACGCTGAAGGATCTGGAGGGCAAAGCCGACCGAGTTTCTACGCCGGCCATCGCCAGACAGCCGATCGGCGCGGTTCATCTCCTCGCGCACGTAACGGGTCACGCCGGCATAAAGCTCGGCCTCAAGCGGCGAGAGGGCATATTGGACGGTGTAGGCGCGGCGCTCGGGGAACAGGGGTGACCCGTCGAACTTGTGCAGCTCCTCTTTCGTCAGCCGGCGCATCATGTCCGACGTGTCGGCCTTACGTCCGCCCTCGCGGTTGCGGCCCTCGAAGCGATCCGCGTCGAGCAGCGCCATGAACAGCTGAAAATCCGCGTCCTTGCCGTTGTGCGGAGTTGCGGACATCAGCAGCAAATGGCGCGTGCGGCTGCCGACGAGTTGGCCGAGCTGATAGCGCTTGGTGAACTTGACCTCGTTGCCGAACAGGCTGGCGGACATACGGTGAGCTTCGTCGCAAATGACGAGATCCCATTCGGGCGCCGCGTCCAGCTTGGCCTTCAGGTCATCGGATCGAGCCGCCATGTCGAGCCGCATGATCATGCGGTCGTGTTCGGCGAAGGGGTTGCCGGTCCGCGATCCCTCGATCTGGTCGCGAGTCAAGATGTCGAAGCCGAGGTCGAACTTCTCACTCAGCTCGTCCTGCCACTGTTCCACCAAGCTGCCCGGAGCGATGATGAGGCATCGCTCTAGGTCACCTCGGATCAGCAGTTCCTTGATGAGCAGGCCGGCCATCACCGTCTTGCCCGCGCCCGGGTCATCGGCGAGCAGAAAGCGAAGCGGCTGCCGCGGCAGCATCTCACCGTAAACGGCCGTGATCTGGTGCGGCAGCGCCTGGATGCGGGATGTTTCCAGTGCGAGATAGGGATCGAACAGGTGCGCGAGACGGATTCGCTGTGCTTCGGAAGCTAAGCGAAACATCTCGCCATCTCCCGTAAAGGCAAATGCTCGTCCGACTGATGCGGAATCGAGCGTAGGCTCGTCGTCGCGGTAGAGGATGCGTGAACCCGGTCCGGTCGGCCCGCGGTAGGTCAGGTTGACAGCTTGGTCGCCGAACCATTCAGCGGCGATCACTTCAACGGGATCGTTTCCGGCGACGCCGGTGACGCGAGCCCCGGGGGTGAGTTGTTCGAGCCGAAGCATCGCCCAGCGATATGGCTTCGGCAGGCTGTTGGAAAGCCCGGCACGCCGGCCGCCATAGCAGGGGAGCTGCTGATGATCAGAATGGTGATGGGGAAAAGGAGCGTGTTCACGCCGATGCCTCCCGGCGCTCTGATCGTTCCCGCGGGCGGCAGCCCGCTTCCACACAAACGAGGTGAACCATGCGCGCATCATCGCGCTTGCCGGATCGCGTCCGCACACCGTCGACGATCCTGGCCTACGACATCGAGACCATCGCGCCCCGGCTCAAAGACGGCTCTTTCCCACCGTGGCCGACCCACCGGCCGGTCGCCATCGGTTTCGCCGAAGCGCGAAACCGAGGCGGTGACTGGACCTTCGACATAGAGGCAATGGTCGTTGCCGGCGACACCAGCGAGGCGGACCTCGTTCGGGCCGCTGACCAGCGGATGGCGAAGGTCGACACCGTGACATCGTTCAATGGCGCACAATTCGATGCGCTCGTGCTTCGGCTGGCCGCGCAGCGGGAGAGATTATGGGAACTGAAGGCGCTGGCGGGCCATGCTGCAACGCCTCGATACAGCGGCGAGCACGCGGACTTGGCGGACCTTTACGCCAGCTTTGGGCGCAAGGTCGGGCTGGCAGCCATCTGCGACCAGATCGGCATCCCGGTGAAAACCGATGTGGCGGGGAGCGATGTGGCTGCGCTGTGGCAAGCCGGCGAGGCCGAGCGTATCCGGCTCTACGTCATGGAGGACGCCGTCGCGACGATGTGCCTCTATCTGGCGTGGTCCGCATCACGCGCCGGGGATGAGGCGCTGGTCACCCGGCCGATGGCCGCGCTTGCTCGCCACATCCAGGCGATGAGGGACCTGCAGCACCTGCACGCGTTCATCGACTGCGCACTGATGCGCTGGTGCCGTCCTCGCGCGCTCAGGGCTGATGTCGCCGCGGCACTGGAGCAGATCACCGCCAAGCTGCGGCGAGAGGAGGATGAACGCGCCTTCGCCACAGCCTGATCTTCATCACCATCATCAACGCCCGTCGGCCCGGTCATCCTCGTGATGCCCGGGCCGCTTTCATTTGAGGACCCCGCCATGACCATCGATACCGTCGCTCTTTCCACCGCGTGGATCCACCAGCCCGCGAGGGGCAAACGCCCTGCGCGCACGCTGCTCGTCGGTGCTGCGACGCTCACCTGCCGCTACCGTTTCGGCTCCCTCGGCTTCGACCTGGCGGCGCACAGCACCACGGTCACTGACGATCCAGCCGAAACCATGGCGTGGCTCGCGGACTGGCTGCACATCCCGCCTGAGCGATTGCTTCTCTGGCGCGCGGAGGACATCGTGGTGCCGTCGCTGATCTCGGCCTGCCAGACGGCACGTGACACGATCACCGCGGCAAAGCTCCTGCGCGAGCTTGACCTTTCCATGGACAGCGAGGTGATCGATGTGGCTGAGAGCCATGGCGGCTCCGCCGCCAGCTCGTTCGACGCCGTGGCGCACGGGGCTGGCCTGCCATTCAGGCCGATGACGCTCACCTCGCTTGGTGAGGCGCATCGGACCGGGTGCCACGGCGCGATCCGCAAGCATCTCGCCTCGCGTGCCGTCAACACGTGGCGGCTGTGGCTGAACAGCCGAGGGGGTGCCGAGTCGCTGATCGCTGCAACGGATGCCTGGGTTGCCACCCCGGACGCCGAGGTGCGGCCGTGATCGTCGTCGATGGCAAGCCGCATGTCCGCCCGTGCGTGTCGATCCCGCCAGACGGCAATGAGAGCAACGACTGGATCGCGTCGATTGGCGATCTCTATGCGCCGCTCACCACGCCACTGCCGCTGGCAGGCGCTCCCATGCTGACGCGCGCTCACGGCAGCGGCGAACCGCGCATAGCCGCAGTCCTGCGGTCCGAAGCGCCGTGGATGGGAGCGGCGATCGACCGGATCGCCGATCAGGCGTCGATGCAGCTCTGGGCGGGACGCCCGTGGATGGCGCTCCGGCCGATGCTGCTGGTGGGCACGCCCGGGTGCGGCAAGACGCACCTAGCGCGACGCTTGGGCGCGCTCTCCGGCTGCGGCGAGGCGCTCCTGTCGTTGGCCGGGGTCAGCAGCAACGCCGAGCTGGCGGGCAGCCCGCGCGGGTTCCGCCATCCGCTTCCGGCATTTCCGGCAATGGCGATGCTGCGCACCGGCACCGCCAACCCCGTCATTGTCATCGACGAGGTCGAAAAGGCCTGCACTGGCGACCTTGGCGATCCGATCGGGACGATGCTCGGCCTGCTCGAGCGGTCGACCGCTGGACGCTATTTCGACGGGTGCCTCAGCACCGAGGTGGACCTTGCCCATGTCAACTGGATCCTGACGGCGAACCGCATCGATCGCCTTCCGCCGCCGCTGCTCTCGCGCGTCGACGTGGTGGAGGTCGCCGGTCCCGGGTCGGAACATGCCGAGATGGTGGTCGCCACGCTGTGGCGCGCGGTCGCCGCCGATCTGGGGTTGCCGCTCGTCGAGCTGCCGCAGCTCGGCAGGGGAGCGGAGGCGATGCTGCTTCGCCTGTTCCGCAACACCCGCTCGGTCCGGCGCCTACGCCGCACGATTGAGACGCTGGTGGCGGTGTCCGCGCGACACGCACCCCGCACGGTCAACTGATCCTGATTGGAAGGGGCGGTGATGAGCACTGTGGATGACCGGAAAAATGCTCCGGCCGGACAGGCCGTCACGATGAAAGGAAAGTAACCATGGACACGTTGCTGCGCCACCAGAACACGATGCTGGCCCTCAGGCAGGAGATGGGCTGGCCGCTGACCCGCCCCGCCAACGATTGCCTCGCGTTTACCAGCGGCCGCCCCACCGACATCGAGGTCGGCATGGAGATCGGCCGCCTCTCCGGCATGCTGGGCAAGGACGTGATCTACTCCGGCTGGAGCAGCATCACGGCCAGGGAACCGGCAGGCTTCACCATCACCTACCGGGAAATGTTGACGGTCGAAATCGTGGATCGCGTCATCCCGTTCGCCGCCAACGACGATGCGCCGATCGTGCTCGTCAGCACACAGGGAGACGAGTTCTTCGCGATCGACACCCGCGGGTCGCTCGTGCGCGTGGCTGGCAAGCCCAGGCGCCTCGGCGAGGGGCGCAAACGCGCCATGCGCCGCATCAAGGCCACCGCCGCAACGATGCGGGGCGAACTGCTACCCGGCAACCGCCGCATGCTTTGGGGTGCCGGGACGATCGAGCCGGACACGGCATCCGTCGAGACGATCGTCCGTTTCGGCTGACATTCCTGGCGGGTGTCGCCGGCGCTCGCCGCCTTTTACGAAATGGAGACCATCATGAAGATCGATACCATCACCACGCCGCGTGGACCGCGTTCCTGGATCGTGCTCGACATCGAATCCGCCGTCCTCAATGATGCCGCCCACAAGCGCTACCAGGCAATGGAGCGCTGGGTGCCTGGCGAGGACAAGGCGGTCCGCCGCGGCTACCAGCGCAGCGAGGATCCGCTGACCTGTCCGCGCTGGGTGTTCCAGACCATCACCACCGCCGCGATGATGGTGCTAGTCGAGGATGCACAGGGCGGCGTCGACGTCAGTGAGCTGCCCCCTTCTGAGTGGTCCATCGACTATGACAGTCTGGACCAAGGAAGGGACGACGCATGCCAGCGAAGAAGCACAAGGCCGAGGAGATCATCGGCA
>Ga0325401_1000853_pt1 | contig 24112 bp, 10 predicted proteins | sample PopdelMetagenome_FD_205666 | JGI IMG/M metagenome (GOLD analysis project Ga0325401, IMG submission 205666) | Populus deltoides microbial communities from Bellville, Georgia, United States - Xylem-PdKOR-R2 | ecosystem: Host-associated > Plants > Phyllosphere > Stem > Wood/Secondary xylem | place... | reverse complement strand
AAAATAAAAAACTAAGCTTGTCATAAAATCAAAAAAGGAAAAAGATAAAAAACAATAATTATGAAAAAAAATTGAATCCCCTTCTTCTCTTATTCTATGTTCTGAACGTGATTCTTATTTTTTTTTTTTAAAGGTTAGGATTGATTATATATGAAGTTGAGGAGGTGAATAAGTTTTCTAGTTAATAACTAATTTCTAATAAGATTAATTCACTTGGAATTGAATTCAATTCCAAGGTTTAAAATTTCTTTTAGGGTATTGATTTGAATTCCAAATAGAATTCAATTCATAAAAAAATATCAAAAGCAAATCAGAGAGAGGAGACCTTTTGATTTGCTACAACAATTGAATTCTAGTTACCATTGAAAATTATTTTCCAAGAATACCTCTTTTTTTTTCTTTCCTTCAAAAAATCCTACAAAATTATTATGATGTCGCGGTTGCACAAATTAATTACCCTAGTTTAAAACACACAAGATAGTATAGAGCAAGCAAGGGGTTGATCCCACGAGGAAAGTTCAAGTCAGATTTTTATGCTAGATGATATGCAATTTTAGGGGGGGTTGAATGTTATTTAGGCTAAAGCAAAAGATGTTATTTAGGCTAAAGTAAAAGAAAACAGAAAACTATCAAGCGAAATTAAATAAAATTAGAAAATTATCAAGAGAACAAACCTTGGTCACAAGTAAATGTCCACATACAGAAATCATAACTGATCATGAAAATGAGATATCAATTTATATTCTGAATATTTATCTCTTCTTAACATTAGTTAGTTAACAGATCCGTCGTATAATTAACCCTAATCATTAAACAACCACAGTGTCCGCACTAGTAATTTAATTCAATGGTAGCCTTAATAACTAGATAAGTTGATTAATCAAGAAAAATAATTGTTCGCAGTCTATGTTTGATTTGATTGAATGTTTTCCCTAAGATTAATAACGTAGATCCGCCACAATTATTAAACTCAGTTGCTTCACAAGTTCATATACCACAACTCCGGTTTTGATATCAAACTTAGCAATAGATTGTTTACAATTATAACTTAGAGTCCGCTCTAGCAATTAAAATAAACAATTATAGAAAAAATAAGTATAGGAGAACAAACATATTCATCATATAAACTGAAAAGAAAAGGTAAAATAAATCTCACAGTTCTTGAAATCCGAAGGTTTTCGTGTCTTTGCAACCAAGAAAAAGAGTTTAGCCTTGCATGTTTGTTGAACAAGTAATAAAAAAGGAGGAGGAATGCATGATTTCAGGTTTCTTAGAGGAAGGGGGCATTTTTCTCTTCTTGGCTGGCTGCCCCCTTCTCTTCTCTCATTCTTTTTATATCCTAGGAAACCCTAGTCTCTATTTTACAAAATAGTCATTTCGTAAGTAGACAATTTACATTTAAGTACTTCAATAACTATTTTCCTAAAAAAGAAGAAATAACCTTGCATGAAATCTTTAAGCTTTGACTTTGAGAGCTAAATTGTTGAAATAAAAACTTAGATGTTGATTTAGATGCTTCGGAATGTAATTTGAATTCGTTTCTTCATGAAACCTGTTTGTTGGCAGAATTCAGTTGTCATTTTTAAAAACTCATATCTCCCTCATATGACATTGTTTTTGGCTGAAATTTGGAGCATTTATAGGTCTTTGAGTAAGGAATCCAACAAAATTGAGTTTGCATTAATTGGACTTCTATAGCTCCAAATATTCAAGTTGGAATAGCCGAAGGTCAATACTAGCAAATTGCGAGATTTAACTTTGAAGGCTGTGATTTTCACGCTCTTTCTTATTTTATTTTCTTGCCTTAGATTTCCAGAAAGGTATGGATATTAGCTTTTTAATGTCACTGGAATCATTTCATTTTGACCTCTAGAGCTCACGCTCTGTACAAAACATCGACTAAAGGTCAAATTTGCCAATTACCTCCATTTACTCCTTTTTGCATATTTTATCCAAAAGTGCCTTCAAAACATAAAACATAGACAAAACACTAGTTAAATATAGGTAAAATTATCGAATAATATGATTGTATCAAAAATAACTTTTTATTCTCCACAAAACCCCCCTACTCTCTTACTCTTTATTGTATCTTCTTCAAACACAATTTCAACAAAAAGCTTTTAGCCAAGAATACCTGGAAATTGTTTTTCTTCAAAAACCTTGACCTTATCCTTTGTGGTTCTCTGTAAAACCCAAAAAACCCTGTGGTTTCTTTTTTTTTCTTCATTAGCTAGCAAGGCAACCAACATAAAACATAGTCCTTGCAAAAGGAAAAAAAGGCCAAATTGAGGAGGAACGCTTGAAACTTTATTGACAAAAAAGCAAATGAAATGAGGGAATTGGAGGGAGATGATGAGCTTTTTATTACTCTCTACTTCTTCATTTGCTATAGCTTTCCATTTTCATCCTTTGGCTGAGGTTCTTTCCTTTTCTCTTCTTCTAGTTTCAATATAATTTTTCCATTTTGACTCTCATAGATATGATTCTTGATACCCCATTACATAAAAATTGATTATTTGAGTATTTTGCCAACAATTTTTTTTAGCTTTCTAATCTTTACATAGCATAGTTGAGTGATAAATATGCTTTCTTTACATTAATTCATGTTCTTAATTTTTCTTACAATGATGTTTACCACTACAATGCCGAACAATAAGAAATGATTTTTAAATGAAGGGCAAAATAGTTAAGATTGCCAATTCAATTCATTTTCTTTTAATTGAATTCAATTATGTAGTTTAATATTTTATTCCAAACATAAGAATTGTAATATGTTATCAATTGAATTCAAATTTACCTTTTAATTGAATTCAATTTCATATATGATTTGGTTCTGAAATACTTGTTAAGGTTTCTTTATACTAATTTGATTCTAATGACTTATGCATTGACTTTGATATTCTATAGAGGTTTCCTAATCATGTGGGACCCTTGTTATATCAATAATGAGTTACCATGTCATCATCCTATCATAGAAAGATAAGCTAGACTCGTGCTGGTTTGTTGGAAGATTTTAGACTCGATTTCAAAGCTATTGTTCTCTCTCATTTGGACAAGTTATTGGGCCTACCATCTGTTGATAGAAATCTTGAGATGTCTAGTTTTCATCCTAACTTGAATCACAACAAAATTCCACTTGTAGCTTCACATATGGTCTAAAGAGTACATAGTGGTCCAATCTAGTTGGTTTGCTTTAATCAATCCTAATTCCATCAAAATTCTTTGTTCAAGTTGGATTCCTAATGCAATTAGAATTTGCACTTCTTAGCTCTAATAACTCAATCCCATGTTCTCTTTCTATTCTTTGCTTGAAATTATGCTAACCTTGCTTTATTTAGCTTATTTTTATAATTTGTATTTTCATAGCACCATTAAGTAAAAAATAAGTTAAGTTATTTTAAGATATAAAACATGAATTGGAGATGAGAGCTATATTTTGTATCTCCAATATTTAGATCTTGGATGCTTGGGTGATTTTTGTGACCTATCATGCTATATGGTCATATTCGGGCCTAATTTTAAGTATTGAGAAATCGGTCATATCTAAAGGAGAAGATTACAATCTACACATTCCATCACTTCATTTCATTTTCTTTCCATTCTTTCAATTTGGCTAACCTTTAATTTGGGTTTGTTCATCCATATTCATATATTTTTCCTAATAAAGATTATGAAATTGTGTCCTCTTCATTTCCTATTCTTCTTTAATCTTCTCATTTAGTTTTTTCTAAATTTACAAGTGTAAGAACCCTAAGGCTTTCACTTTGAGGTTTCTCCCTCTCCCTTATCCTGAAATCTTAAAGCAACAAACAAAGAAGTGATTTTACTCTTACCACACGATTTTAAACAAGCTTTAGGAAAGGTTTTAGTGATTTTTTTCTTCTCTTCCTCTTGGTTTTTCTCTTCTTCTGCTGTCCCAGCTGACCCTCTAAGTTCTTCCTTTTTTCATGTTTTTGGTTCTCCTTACTTATTCTAACTCTCCTTTCACTCAAGCATTCAAAAAAGGTGGCATGCAAGTTGTTTTGGATGAGTTTCTTTGCAAGAGAGAAGGTTGCTGCAGCTATGATTGTTGCTGGTTTTGGGGGAGAGGAAAAATCATCTCCTTTTCTCCCCTTGCATTTATACTCCCTCTTAAATGTTATGAGAGTTTTTGGGTGTGGGTTGTTCTTATTCTTGTTCCCCTTTTTGGTTAACTTAGGGATGACACTACCAGAAAATCGATAAATACAAACGGAAATACCGAGGGAATATTTTCGTCGGTAAATTTTCAAGGGATTTTATCGACAAAAATATTCCCTTGATATATACAGAGGGAATTACCGTGGGAAACAAAATTAAAACAAACCAAAAAAAAAATGACGACGTGTATTTTTACCGACGGAATTACCGACGGAATTTATTCCATCGGTAAAATCCGTTGGTAAATTCATTGGTAAACTATGAACACTGTTCATCATGTCAATTACAAAGGGAATCACTGACGGAATTTTCCTTCGGTATTTTCCAGAGAGCTCCAGAACTGTTCACTTTTCAATTGCACTATTAATTGTTGTTCTTTACAGACAAAATAATCGACGGATTGAAAAGTCGTCGGTGTTATTTGGCGGTTTTCTGAAAAAATTCTATTAATTTAAAATTTTCATTTAAATATTACAAACGGAATCACCAACGAATTGAAAAACCGTCGGTAATTATTGGCGGTTTCTGAAAACTTTATACGAAATTGAAAATTTAAATTAACTATTACCGATGGAATTACCGATGGAATAATTAAAAAATATTAATATTCAATTATCCGTCGGTAAATCCGTTGCTATGTGCCATAATAAAAAGCCTGAATCTTTTTATTTCACAAGAGATAGACTCAGTTCTTCTTCTTCACTATATGTAAAAAATATCAATATCTATTTCTTTCTCTTCTTTTCTCTCCTGATCTCCTTCTCTTTTTCTCCATGCTCGGGTATGTCTTCTTCTTCTTTCTTCTTTTATCCTCTTAGTTTTTTTTTAATTAATATGTTTTACGAAAATTGTTTTCTCTCCATAGCTTCATTTGCAACTACATTAAGGTAATATTTTTCTTTTTTCTTCTTTTTTCATGATTGTTTTCACTATATTTGTTTTTTATTTTATTTTTAATTTTTTTTGTTCTTAATAATTGTATAAATGTTGTTGTGAGATTTTTTTTTCATATGAGATCAATTTTTAGTTGATTTATTTATAGGATTTTTAAATTTTTAGCAATGGCAACTTCATTTTTTTCATATGAATTGTTTTAGTTGAATTTATTTTTTCATTTTATTTATTTGTTGCAAATTTGTTTGAGTTGATTTTCTTGTTCTTTTTTCCAAGCATTTTGAGTATATATTATATAGAGTGTTGATTTATGTTAATTTAATTATTTTATAATTTTATAAAATAAATTTTTTTAAAAATGTTTTTAAATAATTACCGACGGAATTATCGATGGAATTCTTTCGGTAAATCCGTTGGTAATAAAAAATATTATTACCGATGTGTCTATTCCGTTAGTAAATCTGTCGGTAATAATATTTTTTTATTACCAACAAATTTACCGACAGACAAAAAATTACCGATGAAAGATTCATCGACAGAGCATTTCCGTCGGTGATTTTGTTGGTAAATTAATTACCGACGGAATATGTGTCTTACGCCGACAGAAAAATTTCGTCGGTAAAACTGTAAAATCTTGTAGTGTGGTTTGTTTCTCATAATTCTTACCTAGATTAGGTTGGCCTATACTATTTATTTATTTTGGGTCTTACAATTATGGACAAGCAGATTTAATCCATAGGGTAGTTTGCTGCACTATTCTTTTTAGCCGGTGATACTCACAATTTACAACTTGCCACCAAAGATGTGTATGAGGTCAAAATTCATGTTCTTATCTACGGTCATACCCGATCCTAATATTTCAACTAAAAATATAGATGTTTATCTTTGACCATTGATTGATAAGTTGAAGCAATTGTGATCATCTAGTTGATGATGATATCTCGAAGAAATGGAATTTTCAGATGAAGGTAACTTTGATGTGAACTATTAATGATTTTCTTGCATATGAGATGGTTTTTGGTTGGAGCACGCATGAAAAATTAACATGTCTATACTATATGGAAAATAACAAGGCCTTCACTTTAACAAATGGTGGTAAATAGTCTTTTTTTTTATTGCTACCGAATGTTCTTGCCAACCAATCACAAGTACAAAAAGAACAAAAAAAGACTTATTTATAGGTAGAGTTAAAAGGGATGTTGCAATGCTGGTATTGTCGGGTAAAGAATTGTATGACGTGGCCTCATAGTACAGGGGCATTAGTTTTAGTTTTCAATCCGGTAAGCAAAAGTTTCGTGTTTTTACAACCCACAATTTGGTAAAGCAAAGTGTTTTTTTGGAGCTTCCTTATTGGAAGACTAATCTCCTCCGCTATAATCTAGATTCATGCATATAAAAAAGAACATGTTTGAAAACATTTTTAACACGGTGATTGATATGAAAGGGAAGACAAAGAACATCATAAAGGATAAAATGAATATACCTTTGTTTTGTCATCATAATAACACGAAGTTGGTTTATAATGAGTCACAAGTTGCAAAACTCAAAGCCAGCTTTGCCTTGCATAATTATTTGTCTACCAATGGCTTAAGGATCTATGTTTTCCTGATGGATTTGCTTTAAACATACCTAAATTGGTGAATTTGGAGGATGACAAATTGTATGGAATGAAAAGTCATAACTTTCATGTGTTTCTGCAAACACTCATTCCACTTGCTTATCGGGATTTATTGCTAAAAAGAGATGCACCCACGGAGATCAATTATTATTTTAGAGATATATGCTCTAACAAATTGCATACCCGACATATGAAGAAGCTTGAAACGAATATTATGTAGACAATCTGCAAACTTGAGATGATATTCCCATCATCTTTTTTTGACTCAATGGAGCTTCTACCCATACATTTACTTTTTAAGGAAAAAGTTGGAGGCCCTGTCCAGTATAAATAGATGTATCAATTCAAGATGTTAGAGATTACACATGCTTCCTACTTAAATTTCTATTGTTTTTTTTTGAAGTTTAAAATATTCATTTAATTCCATACAGATAAGTGTTCAACCTAAAGAAAAAAGTTAAAAACAAGGTGTATGTTAAGGCTTTGATACCTAAGGCTTATATTTTTGAAGAAATCTTAACATTTCTCTCGTGCTAGTTTAATCTTCAATTGAGAACAAGAATCAACCTTGTTCCAAGACCTTTACTAAATAATGTAGTGAGGGGAAGATACATGATAGAAATTGAATTCAGACATGCACATAATTATGTGTAATTTACTGCGATGAATTAAGACATTTTATTCATCAAGTACAATATTATCATGTTATTTTAAAACAATTTTCTCTTATAATCTCATAAACTAATAGATTGAAAAATTCTTGATTGGTGACATTGTCAATTTTTACTATTTTAAATTTCACATCTGACCGAATCTCAAATTTTCCTACTATAAGATGAATAATTTGTCATGTGGTTCAGAATACATGTAAGCAATACTTAATAATTCTTATATCTTATAATACTTAACTTCATTAAACCTTTCTCTTTAACTGTTAATAGTTGTAATTATGTACCGGGTATATCAATTGAGAGAGAATGCTAATGGTAGTTATGCTAGTAGTAGTTTGAATTTACTGTGTTTAGATCTCGAAAGAAAGGTCAAGTGATATAAAGGGTATTTCTTCAATGGATATGTATTTCATATTAAAGAGTATGGTCAGGGTAGAAAGACCTATAATAGTCGAGTTTGTATTAAGGGATCAACTTCTAATGAGTTTGATGTTAATTATTATAGAAAGTTAGAAGAGGTGATTGAAATGCAATAACATAACAAGCTTAATAAATTATTTTTATTCAAATGCTATTGGTATGATACCACCAATAGAGGAGTGACAGTAGATCCTCACCATAGTTTGATCAAAATTAATAGAAAAGCTAGACTTCGCAATGTCGACGATGTCTTTGTTTTTGCTAAGCAATACTAACAAGTTTACTACACATACACTCTTTTCTTTAGAAATGATCGTTCTATGGTTGATTCGTTATCCATAGTGAAAACCAAACCCATGCCCAAGTTTTTCAGGATGGTAACGATGAAGTAAATGCAAGAGACAATGTCTTTCAAATTGATGAGTTAGTTGATGCATATCGAGTTGTTTTGTTTACCGACTTTGAAGAAAATTTAATTTTTCATGTTCCTGAGAATATTGTTATTGATGTTGACATTGAGAAGAAAAATAATTTACTGAAAATAAATAAACATATAGAAGTCAATGATGTAACATCCCCATCCTCCAGAGGATGTTAAGACATGGAATTCTACAACAATTTACAGATTTCAATTAAATATGAGTCTTTATCATGGATTTGTTTTGTCTATTTATACATGTAATCATGCTCCTTTATTTATTAGTAATTTTATTGAAAATTTAGGAGAGTTTTCTTTATAAGTGAACATACCAAGTTATCAACTATCTCATCCATTTCACAATCATTATCATAACATTGTCCGTTTGTCTTAGACTTTAATCCAAATCATTTCAACCATAAGTCAACCCCATCCATTCTTTTAACATTATATATACATATTGCAATGTTTCAATAATTACATCATATTCATTCAACAAGAACTTAACTATAAATAAATGCCAAGAGAGAAATATATCTAATCTCATATACTTATTAATTTGAATTAAATAAAAGGAGAAGGTACAACCTAAACACATGTCTTAAGCTTTTCTTTCATTTATGCACACGCTATGTTTACTTTACTAGATCTCTAATTAATCCCTTTACTACCTATACATGTGTTTTATTTTATTTGAATTTAATTTAATGTTCAGTATAAAACATGATTATTTTATTTATACACATCATGGCAAATTATGTGAAGATATACATCAACTTGCATAATAATATTCTACTTCAGAATTCCATACATAAATCCAAACATAGGTAGAACAATGTATTTAAAGAAATAGAGATAATAAAAGAAAGATTTTAGTCAAGTTTACAACATTATTTACATATACAACAAAAGTTTCGAATTCCAAAGTTTGATTATAACCTAATTACTTGGCCCGCCGATACGCAAAGGTCCTGCAATAAAGATTTATTAAGCATAAATTCATATTTCAAAAATAATTTGTCTTATAAGTATGTATAATGATGAGAGTACTCATCTTTTTTATCCAATCCTATAAAATATTTCACGAACAATAGTCATAATTCCACAATAATACCACATTGAGATATTCGTACTTGACATGTGTACGATCTACTCTCAGTTTTAAATCAGTCAGCGTGCTTTGACTCATATAGTTATCAAATATTTCATAATGATTTATCATTGACCTTAAAATTATCATAACAATTTGATTTACCATAATTTTCAAGGTAACTTAGGCAATGACACAACATTAAATTACATATTCGTAAAACAACCAAAACATATTTAGTCTTCAAGCAATTTGCGGAGATTTACATTGGCTTTGTCTTGGTAAAAGTAACTCAATCCCATTGATTTCCACACAATTTGGAAAAAACACTCTCAACATTGACTTTCATATATTGCGAAGACAACCCCAACACATTGGTTTCCGAAAAACTTTGGAAGCATTCACGACATTGACTATTGTACATTACAAATGCAACTCAATCACATTAGTTCCCAAAAGACTGTGAAAACAATCATTATATTGACTTTCACATATTTGTGAAAGCAACCTAAACACATTGGTTTCCAAAAACTTCAGAAATAATCTCAACATTGGCTTTTGTGCATTGTGAAAGCAACTCAATCACATTGGTTTCCAAAAACTTCAGAAATGATCTCAACATTAGCTTTCATATATTGTAAAAGCAACTCAATCACATTGGATTTCAAAAACTTAAAAAACAATCTTAACATTGGCTTTCACACATTGTGAAAGCAACTCAATCACATTGGTTTCTGAAAACTTCAAAAACAATCTCAACATTGGCTTTCGCATATTGCGAAAGCAATCCAATCACATTAGTTTCAGGCCACCGTTTATGAGTCATCTACATTCTTTTCATACATAGTATATATAATTACAACCAAAAGCTTAAATCAACATCATAAGTTGCAAGTAAGATTTTACTTACCTCCATCTCTAGTTGAGTGAGCTCTAACGATAGAAGATCTTGTTCTTGGTGTTCTCCCTGAATCATAAAAATACTTTCCGTTAGTACATTATTTGTACAAGAAACACTTCTTTAAACTTCATACTTAGACTCATTATGTTTAACAATATATTACAATACACTAGAACATTGTTTAATGTTTCACTCCCCACTAGAATTATAGAATTCGGTTTCAAACAAGGTTTATTTCTTTAGTAAGCTAAGACATGACTACACAACTTTGGTGAAGAGGTTTAAACCTAGTTATGTTGTTTACACATTTAAAGTCATCGAAATATAGTGGCATATGAATATGTCCTGCAACATACAACCTGACCTTTCTCTAGTATTTTATCTAGTATTTATATAACTCTAAATAGGGTAAGGTATGCTCCCTTCAAACACTAACATCACTAACCACATTCCTCATGAAGACATATACCCATAATTCTCTCATTTGCTAATCTCAAATTTCAATTTAAGGTTTGACATAAATTTTGTCCAGTAGTTCCGAGCCCGACTTGTCTTCAAGTTGTTATCTATATCTAGGGTTTTATAACTCTGATTTGGGCAATTCTACTCCCATTGGAAAGTTAACACTCTGATATACAACTTTCATGAAGGATAACATCCCAAATTCTGTCTTTAACTAGTACAATTACTGGCCATAATTTAGCTAGTAACATTGTCCAGTTTTCCACTTTATAGGTCTAACACACAACCAATCATTCTCATGCATTTCTTTCACTCTTTTTATCACCATTGTATATAAAACATGTAATTTCCATAGAAATAATCATTCATGAGATTTTAAACACTCATAATTAAATTTTACAAGAGCATGCGCCATATGAATTATTTAGATGTTTAGATTTCAGCATGCAATAATTTCTTGCATGATCATAAACACTTGTTCTTTTAACATGCACACACAAATCAGTATTGCTAAGTTTTTTCCCCTTCATTTGTCATGTTTGGCCGAAGGTAGTACATATCTCTCTTTTTTTCAATTTTTTTAAAACACCATCATGTCCCCTTCACTCCTATTACACACTTTATCCTTAATTTTCATTTACCCCAGAAAAATTCCCTCAAGAACCCTAATTTAAGAACTAGTATTTTCATATAAAACTTACCTAAAAGTGTTAGAAATTGATCTAGGAAGGTGTTAGGTTTGTTCCTAGCTATGTTTTTGCTTCTCAAAGCTCCTTCTCCCTTAAACCTTTTGGTCTCTGTTCATCTTCGTTCTGTTGTTGCCAACTTTCTCTTTTATTCTCCCTACAATTTGTTTAGTTTTTTATGTTAAATATTCATGCAAACCTCTTAAATACTCTCAAGAATTGGTTTGCATGTGTTTTCTCTACATGTTCTTTTAGAGAAGACATTAAAGAGAAGAATGGCTCCCCTTCCCCCTTCTCTTCTTTGTTTTCTGCTATCAAACCCCTTTTCTTCACAGGATTGACGAGTTTTCTCTCTTTTTTTTGTCCTTCACTTATTTATGTCTTTTCAATTTAGTACCCTAATTCTTTATCTTTCTCACATTAGGCCCTAAATTTCATCCTTATACACTTTGTCTTTTTTATTTTTACTTATATTTATCTTTATACTTTAAGTTAAAATTTTGTGTCTCACTAATGGGTTCTTCTTTAATTATTTAAATTCATGCATTCATTTTCTAGGGGCTTACAACTGAAGGTGATGATATAAACAAGGAACAATTTAATGAAGAAGATTATAATGGAACATGATGATGATGAAATTAAAGAAGAAGATGAAGAAGGTAATTCTGATTAAATTGTAAAACATCAATGTGTAATGAAATTGACTTTAATGTAATCTTTTTGGTTATTCATTTACAATGAACTATTATTAACACTGATAGAATATTTATTGTTATGATTTTATTATTATGAATAAAAATGGTGTTATTGTGTTGTGATCTTATTATATTTGTAGATTGGATAGAAAAAAAAATATAAAAACATTTGAAAAAAAACTATTTTATACTGATGAAATTACCGACGGATTATAAACTACCAACAAAGTCACTAACAAACTAAGTCCCACAAAAAAGTTCCAAAGAGTTGGAAAACAATTACATAGCCATTCCACTAACCATTACTGATGGAATCACCGACGTACCAAGTCCTTCAAAAAGTTCTAGAGAGTTGAAAAAACAATTATAGAACCTTGCCACTAAACATTATTGACGAACTAAGTTCCTCGAAAAGTTTTAGAGTTGAAAAAAAATTATATGACCATGCCACTGACCATTACAAATAGAATCAATGACAAAGTGAAATTGCATTGGAGAATTTTGGGAGGGTCTTGGATAATTTCAATTTTAATTGAAAATTTTAACTTTTGATTACCAACAAAATTACCGACAAATATTAAAAAAATATTTAATTGTCTGTTAGTAAAAAGCCTCAATTAAAAGACTAGTAGATTTCCTAATTTTAGAAGAACAACAATGTCATTTTCTTCTCTCTTCCTCTCTGGCACTAATTTCTTCTTTCTCTAACAATCCCTTCTCTCTCTTCTTCTCTCCCCCTTAATTTCTTCATCTTTTATGTCTCCATGCCTCCATGACTTTGCCAGGTAAATGACCTTGATACTTTTGGGTTTTTCTTTGATAATTTTTCTTGGAAACGTTTTGAGTTTTCATCCTTCCATAATGATAAATGTTTTAACAGCTCATATATAGTTAAACAAACACTTGTAGAACCTCTATTAATGGTTATAGCCATAGAATAAAATGTTCAAGGCTAATTTGTAGAGACTTTTTTATTTTTATAATTATTATGTGAAGCTTTTGTTCTCATGATGTCAATAATGAAGTAGTAAGAAAAGAAAGAGTTGCTTATTTTTATCTCCTTCGATCACAATAATTTGTGTGCTTTTGCTTTAGAACTATGACAAGTTACTAATTTTTTTTAGATAGTTTCCCAATTTGTTTCAACAAGATATGTAAGTGTATATGTGAATTTCTTATCTTGTTCAATATTGGTCCGCTTTAGCATTCAAAATCTAAACTTCATAGCTATTTTGGGTTTTCAAAGCTTCTTTAACATTTTATTATTTAATTCTATTTTTTTCATGTACTTGTTGTAGTTATGAATTGAGTCTCTCTAACAACAACCTTGGGGGTCTTATCTAAGGTAACAATACCTCTTAAATGTAGTAATAGGTTGTGGGTTTGATTCATCAACTAGTAAAGTTCAAAGAACTTTTATCCATTCTTATTACAAAAATGACATCAGCTCATATCATTCTTTTCTTGGTAGCATCCCAAGATTATAAACTTTGGTAATTAGATGTGAAAAATGTTTTCCTTTATAGAGAGATTGACCATGAATTTATATAGAAAAACCACCTATATTTAAGTCTAAATAATTTCTAACTCATGTTTGCAACTTAAAAAGGCTATTTATGGTTTGATATGAAAAGATTGCTCAATACTTAAGCTTTTCTAGTTTTTTTTTTCTTTTAAAGCTTACTCTAGTTTATTTGTTAAGAATACTTCAAAAATGCATGTTCTAGTACTGTTGTATGCAAATAACATGATAGTCACATGGAATGATGAGCATGAAGGTTTTAAGCTTAGAGAGACACTTGCAAGTTTGGTTTAAAATGAAGAATCTTGGATAATTTCGGGACTTTTTGGCTTGAAGGCTTCCAGGTGTGGGAAAGGTATTATCCTTTCTCAAAACAATTATGTAAAAAAAAAAACCTTTGATGAATTTAATATAACTAATTACAAACCAATGTCGTCTCCAATCAAATAAAATTTAAAGTTGTTGAAAGCTGACGAAGGAGAAGAACTCAATAATGCTTAACTTCACAGTAAGCTTGTTGGAAGCTTGTTTTACCTAACCATAAAAAGACATGATATTTGTTATCTAGTAGGTGTTATAAGTCAATTCAAAAAAAAATCTCAAATGATTGCACTTTAAAGTTGCAAAAAGGATACTTTGATATCTGAAAGCAAGCTTGACATATGGGTTTGCCTTATAAAAAAACAAGAAGGGAGCATAATTTTACTTTGTTAGGTTTCACAAATGCATATTGGGATGGAGATCCATTGTCAAGTTGCTCAACTGTTGGCTATTTCACAAGTTTAGCTGCGATTTTATTATGCAATAAGAAGAAACTAATTGTTGCCTTATAAATATAGAAACCAAGTATAATGCTATAACACCTGCAACACAAGAATGCTTATGATTGAGAAGTCTTATTAATGATATTTATCAGCTAGTTAACAAACCAACAGAGCTTTGTTGTGATAATTTGAGTTCCATTATCTTGGCTTCATGTCCTATATTTCATGCTAGAGCAAAACACATAGGAGTTCATTACAGAAGGTTCTGCAAGAAGAGATTGATCTTATTAAGGTGGAAAGAGCAAATTATAGATATTTTTACTAAAGCTTTATCCAAGCCAATGTTTTATCAATTTAGAGTAGTTTGTGTTTAGTTCCTAAAGTCTGCACAAGGGAGAAATGTTGAAGTTATTGTGTCGGCTTGGCAGCTTTATTCAAGGTTTAAAATTCCCTCCTCTCTCCTTTACACGAGACAAAAAAAAAATAAAACCCTTTTATACTTTGTCACTTGTACTCTTTCCTGGATGAAATAACAATCATTTTGCAACACTAAACATCCTACTATATGAAGCCAAAAACCCACACCCAAACCAGGTTTTTAGGCCAGCTATTCTTGTACTATAACAACATCAAAGGAGGAGATGCAATGGGGGTAGATCAATGGTTGAAAAAGGATGTGATAATCTTCTAAGACCACATAAAAAGGAGAAAAAAGAGATGAAAAGACAAGGATTTTTTTTCCAAAGAAAACCGAAGCAAAAATACACCCCCACCAGTTCTCTATGACCTTCTGCAAACACCACCTAAAAAAACACCCTTATACTAGACTTTTCATCTTTTTAACCCAAAAAACAAACCCCTCTCCTTCCCACAATCCACACCGTAAGCATCAGTAACCCTTCCGTCTTCAACCAACATCTTCTTCTCATAACAGACCGACAACTAATATCAACAACATTGCCTCTGCAAGAACCAATAACAAGTTCCAGTAGCTCCTTGCAACGTAACCAGATTTAGTAGCTTTGGTTCAACCATGAACAAGTAGTAGGTGGCTCTCCTTGGCTAGCAACGAAAACAACTACACTACCCATTAGAGTCTCCATCCTGGCCCACCATCTTCACGGTAGACTAGCAAGAACCCCGAGGCCAGGTAATCCTTGTAAATCCTGAGAAAAAATATATAAAAAAAGGTTGGATTAAATTAAAGGAAATAAACTAAACTAAAAAGAAGTGGGGGCAAAACGAATACACTTAAAGAAAATGGGCCTAAATGCAAATAAGAATAATTATAGAACATAAGTACTCCTCTTCTCACCAAAAACAGATCTGCAGATAACGTAAAGAAAGAAAAGAGGGAGTTTTTATATTTATTTTTACAAATCAAGAGAGAAACACCAAAATTTCAGAAACCCATCCAAGATTAAGGGTTATAGGTAGAATAAACACTGGTTGGAAAGGGATTAACAAGAGAAATTAAACAAGAAGAGAAGAGGGGAGGGTCGACTGTCATTAGAAAGAAAAGGAAGGATCGAAACCTTGATTCGTACCGGGTAAGGTATTCTAAACCTGCTCTTATGAGTCATTTCAAGTTGATTATAAATTGATGTGTGGATGTTATTTTATAGATTTGAGTTCTTAGACTTGAATTGAGGAAAAAGTATGAGTTGCTAAATTAAAGAACTTCATGTGTTGTATGTAAATGGAAAGATTGATGAATCTGGACAATTTTGTCTCTTGACTTTCAGAGAGATTTCGGGTAGGAGGATGAAGGAATTAGGATCAGGTTCCTCATAGAAATTGTAGGTTTGGATGTTGGCTAACTAATGAAATTGGTCTTGCTTAATTTGGAGTTATAGAACTCCAGTTATGGGTCACCAACCAAGACTGGGTCATGACAAACCCTATAGGGTAGTAGGTCTGGTTCATTGATGAGAAATTTTGATTGTCTTAGAGGTAGAACTGGGTTCTCTTTCCTTCAGAGAACTTGTAGCCTCATGTCTTAGCTTTCCAACAAGACTAATCTCGCTTAAATCAGAGTTCTACAACTCTAGATATAGTTAAAAATCTGAGGAGAGGTCGGAGAGTAATAGTTCAAAAAATAAGATAGTAACAATTCAATATCTAGACAGTAACAGTTAAAAAACGAGACAGTAACAGTTCAAAAAAATAAGATAGTAACAGATCAAAAAATGAGACAGTAACAGTTCAATATCTAGACAGTAACAGTTCAAAAAAAAATAAGACAATAACAGTTCAATGTCTAGACAGTGACAATTCAAGATTTAAACAGAAACGGTTAATATATATATATAAGGAATGATAACTGAGGTTGGACAAAGAATGACAATATTAATAGGTGAAATGAGAAAAACATAAAATATTAAGAAATGATTGAAAGAAAGACTTATTAGTTGTTGATATGGTTATAATAAAACATATCCTTGGGTGAGGAAAATTTATGAGATAAACATGTGAATTTTAGGATGGACCACAAGCATGGTGCAGCACCAGCAGGGGAGCACGAGTAGAGCTTCTATTGCAAGTAGGTGAATCGCACATATACTTCCTAGTTAATTCCATGATTTATTTATATTACCAATGTGAAATGTGAATTACTGAATGTATGTGTATTCAAGGTGAAAACTTGTTGTGTGAATTGCCAAATGATGAAATTATCACTGATAAAAGAAATATGAGAAGTGCGATTTGAGGCGTAAACTAGCATACATTTAGTGTATGTTAGGATCCCGGGTAAGGGGATGCCACGATTGGACTAGCATACATTTAGTGTATGTTAGGATCCTGGGTAAGGGGATCACCGTGTATTGGACTAGCATACATTTAGTGTATGTTAGGATCCCGGGTAAGGGGATCACCATGTATGGACTAGCATACATTTAGTATATGTTAGGATCCCGGGTAAGGAGATTACCTTGCATCGACTTCTATGGGGTGATGATGATGATACCAGTGAAAGTGGTATCGGTAATGTGATAAGTAAGAATAATCATGGTTGATCTCATAAAGTCTGGAATGAAGGTTGAAAGTGGTAAAAGGAATAGTTATTGATAGTTAATTAAGGAAGAGATTCTAATAAAAACGAGAAGGAAGAAGCGAATGAATTATGAATGCATTTTACCCTGTTGAAATTGTTAGATATTCATGTTGTTACATTTATTGTAATATTCACCTTTTAATAATATGCATTTTGTTTCAGGATCATTGTATGCACGACAGGAGTAGACTCTAGCTTATGTTCTGTTCTTGTAATCTAGGTGCTAGGGAGTATATCCTTGTATTTTGTAAACATAAAAATGTTTGTATAACTTAATTTGTATTATTAATGTTTAAACTTGATTGAATGAATTTAACCTTATAGTTCATATAGCTATATTTCATGTCTATGTATTTATATTTATTTATTTTTATCCATCCACACTGATATTTGTTATATAATGCATATCATAAATATTGTGGTTGATAGGTGTGAGTATAAGTGTGGAATTGAAACCTAGGATGATTGGGTTGGGAATTAAGTTATGAGATGCGAGCTATTAGAAGTGTAAACAGATTCCATGTCAATAACTTAGGACCTTATGGCATAGGGGGGACTCCATCGAAATTTTAGTAGATTTTAATACAAAGACCATGAATATATGTATACAAAAAAAAAATTAATTACTTTTTTTTTTATTGGCACGAGATTGACGTTTTATCCCGGAATGGAGGATGTTACAATCCTCCTCCCTTTTCTTCTATTATTGTATTATTTAGCTTGTAGAATGTGAAATAATTCATATTCTACAGAGGCTAATGACTTCTAGGTTGGGTCAATGACCAAGTTTTTATGGGTTGGACTTAAGTCGGGCCCATATGACTAGGTTGAGTCCAACCTACTTATAAAAAAGGAAATAGGCTTGTTGGGCCGTCTGTTAGCCTTATAAAACAAGTTGAGCTGGGACTGAGCCCAGGTCGTATATGTGGGTTGGGGCCTCAAACCCAATGTGCCTAGCCGACGTGGTTGTACCAAGCCCAAAACTCATCCTTAAGGGCGTGTTTGGCACACCACTTTTTTCTTTAATATATAAGGTTGTGTTTGGTTATTTAGGGCGTGTTTTTCAAACACATCCTTAAAATATTTTTAATGCCTCTGATCTTAAGCTAAGTGCGTGTTTGCCGAACATGCCCTAAACCTTTGTCCCTTAGTTTCTAATATGCCTTTATTTTTTTATGTGTAGCCAAATGGGCCTTTAAAAAATTCCAAAATATTATGAGAAAGTTTAAGGACTATTCTGGAATTATTTTTGGGTCTCTCACATATTTTCCCAAATATTTTGCATAATATCAGTTGTAGATATACACTGTAAGATATAGACTCGATGTTAAAAATACATGATTTTCTCTTAGAAAAAAAATTCAAAAAATTCAAAAAAACTTCTTTGTTTCAGAAAAGCCAAAAATATATTTTTTCTTCAAAAATTTTCGTTTGATATCGGGCTATAGACTTACATTGTATGATACAGACTCAATATTAAAAATATTTGTTTTTAAAAAAACAAGTCTTAAAAAATTCCAGAAAAATAAAAAAAATCCCATGTTTTAGACAACACAAAAATATATTTTTCTCCAAAATGTTTCTTTAATATTGGTCGATAAACTTACACTATAAGTTACGGACTCGACATTAAAATACTTGTTGTTTTCTCTAAAATTTTGAAAAAATCCAACAAAATTCAAAACATTCCCTCATTTCAAAAACACAAAAAAATATGTTTTGTTTTTGTGCATACAGCCAAGTCTCTTAAAAAATAAAAAATTATATTTTGCTTGAAGAAAAAAACTATAAAGATACATGGGGTATGACTTAGCAGTTCTTTTATATACATAAATATTCAAAAAATATATATGCATGCATTTATTGAATACATAAGAACTTGACCAATATTTCAATAACCTTTAAAAATTTTAATTCATGAGAATTAATGGTCAATATTCTGGTATAAATGTTGGACCTACAAGTAGATTGGTATTTAAATACCAAAAGTTGACTAGAAAATCTTATATATATTTAAGGTATTCAACAATTTTATTTGGAAGTATTTTTTTACCATAATATAAAAGTTACGGAAAACACTTTTGCCTTCTATGATAGGTAAACCTTGTTAGGGCACCTACATAGATTCTTCTCATAAGAATTTATTTAGGCATACGAGCCCATAATAAATTTGAAATGTTATATTTATTCATGAGAACAAAATTCTTATTCTGAGCCATAAACAACCCATTGGTTAGGAACTCAACAATAACTTTAAACAACATCTAGACCACACAATATGGCTTACCTCAAGTAGGATGCGTTAGATGTGTTATTACCTTTTCTAGCCACAATCAGTCCCTTACCCTAGAATTTCATATAAAACCAGTCCACCCAGGTCTCATAGTGATCTTAAATCAAACAACGAGGTGGTGATGCCTTGATCCTCAATCCTTCCAATACCGCGCACACTCGTGCAACATAATGACAACTCTACTAGGGATTTTATGTTTTTGACAGTTTTGGACTAGGCTTTGTGTGTTTTATATTGTTTATTTTAGTTGATGTGTTTAAATTTTTGCATTTGGTTTATTTTTTTTTCTTATTTATGCTTTAGCATGTTTTATGTCACTCATGCATGTATATTAGATATGGATGAATGTCTTCATGCATCATTAGTTTATTTGTGATATATCGCTTCAAAATGCACACACATTGTAAACCCCTAAAACATAAATGTCTGAGATTAAGTAAATAGAGAAGAAACCCATTTGGTAAAAAATAAAAAAAACTCTAATATACTCTAATATAAAGCATTGAAACACACATAAATGGGAAAGAGAAATTAAGGCCTAGTATGGGAAGGACAAAAGGATGAGGAGACTAAAGTGAAAATGTATGAACAAATGAAGAATACTTGTATGGTTTTAGGGGAACACTGAGCACAAGATCTTCCATTAGAAGAGCTCACTTGACCGGAGAAGGAGTTAAGTGTAATCTCATTTATAATAAATGAAGTCAAATCTGAATTTTTGAAGTTATGATGAATACTGAAATATGAAAGTAATGTGGATAAATTATGAATATAAAGTAAGATTGATGTAATTAAAATGCTTTCATAATGAGCGAAAGACCAATGTGGAAATTGTTTATGAAGTTATCGGAAATTGACGAATTTGAATTTGCTTACAATCCATGAAGTTAGATCTCAAAATTTTTGGGTTAGTGATGAGTAATGAACATAATAGTGATATGGATGATTTATGAATATGATGTAAGGTTAGATGAATTTGAATTGCTTTCACAATGAGCAAAAACCAATGTTGGGATCGTTTCTGAAGTCTCATAAACCAATGAATTTGAATTGCCTTCACAATGAGTGAAAGACAATGTTGAGATTGTTCTTGAAGTCTTGAAAACCAATGAATTTGAGTGGCTTTCGCAATGAGTGGAGGCCAATGTTGAGATGTTTCCGAGGGCTACAAAGAAACAATGTACTATAAGGATTAGTATGGTGAAGTCGTTGTAAAGATTTTGAGTGATCTTGCATGTTAGATGATTTACGAGCATATGCCAATATTTTTACATAATTGTTGTGAAAGACATTATCGTTATTCATGAGAACTCCTATGATAATTGATAGGAATAATGGGTAATCTCATTTTCATTACAATTAACAATTACACTATGATCATAATATGAAATTTTGTTTAATTAACCTTTGTCGTAGGACCTTCGCATATTGGTGGACTAAGTAATTAGGCGACAGATGGACTCCAGAACTTCAAGAACTTTTGTTATGCATGTAATAGATTTTATAACTTAATAAAAAAAACTCTTTCTTTTGTAATGATGTTATTTTACATATGAATGTCTTATGTAATGAAGTCCTTAGACAAATATCTTATGTAGAATGATAATTAAGTGTTTTTTGTAATTAATTTCTATGCGCATTTAGACTAATCTACTATATATATATATATATATATATATGTCTTTGGATAAACATGCACGAGTGATTTAATAGATTCCTTTTTGTTTAGCCCACATTTTGAGTTGTATTCTTGTGAATGTATATAATATTAATACTGGAAGATGAAATGTGTATATGATGATGAGAATGATTCTGAGGCCAAGATGACATGAAATGGGTATTATTAGTGAATGACCTATGTGGTTACAAGTACCTCGAAAAGTAGGCAATTGTCGATAACTTGGTATGCCTAATTATAGGAGAAATTCTACCAAAATTTTGGTTGAAATTTTGGTGAACCTTGCATGAATCTGAATATTAAAAAAATTTACCATGTTTTTCCTATATTATGTTTGATGTGTTGTCCTGGTAAATAAGGATGTTACAATTTGGTATTAGAACCCTAGTTGTGGTTATAGGAATGATGTGGTGATAAAATAAAGTATAAATGAAATGATGATTATTTGAGATTATTGATGGGAAGCTAAATGCTTGTTTTACGATGATATATATATATATATATGTAGAGGAACAACAGTTGGACCATCTTTAGGACAAGAACAGACAGACTCTAATGATAAAGGTAAGGGATCACGAAGTTGATCTATTGGATGATATTGTATCCCATTCACCGAAAAGTCAACCAACGATGGCACCACGAGAACCACATGTTCAGAGGGGTGCTTTATTATCTCGTGCTTTAAAAATGCCACGATGAGAAGTGCTGCCGGTGGCAGCCTACCTAGAAGAGGCTCCACTTGCAGCAACACCAGGGACATCTCTTATGTTGCTAGACCCTACTTATTTTGAACAACTGGTTAAGGCTATTCTATTAGGTATAATAGGGGCTATAGGTTTGAGCAATCGAGAGACCACTCATACCTTGGTCCATTGTGTTAAGAACATGAATGACATGGGATGTTTGCCCTTGTTGGAGGACGAGGATGAAGAAGTTGCAGGATAGCAGCTTTAAAAGATAGAGGAGTCGCTTACTCAGATTTTGGTGCCTCAAGAGATGAGAGTGAACTATATGGCACAACTATTAGTTGAAAGTTCTCAGACCTGGTGGACCGCAATGAGGAACCGTAGGGCAAGAGAAAGACTTGAATGGGCTGGTTTTTGTAGAGAGTTTGAAGTCAGATACTACTTTTAACAACATTAGAGAAGGAAGGAACATGAGTTCTTAGGGTTGAAGTATGGAAAATGACTATAGGACAATATGAGAGACATTTCCAAGACCTCTCCACTTTTTCCATTGCACTATTACCTATGGAACAACACCGAATTGAAAGGTTTCAGGATGGTCTCCAACAAGAATTGAGAAAGGGATTGGTAATTTTCCAATCTCGCACCATGAGGGAGTTGGTAAAGGTGACCCAGACTTTGGAGTCATTAAATAAGGAACAATTTCACACTAGGAGACAGGAGAGAGCAGAGGGTATGAAAAGAAAGGAGCCAATTCCTTACTTAAGTAGACCTCCTTTTCCTAGAAGGAGTGAAGGGCAAACCCAAGCATAGGGTAATAGAAAGGGGGATAGCTTCTCCATCAGGGGATCTTCAGGTAAGTATGCTCATTCAAATTGAACTGGATACGGGATTGGTGCTAGTACATCAGGGCTAACTCGGGGTGGCAGGTCATCAAGCACTACAAATAGGAAGGCTTTTTCCTTTCTACGATGCAAGGTCTGTAGCCATTTCCATCCAAGAGATTGTAGGGTTACGTCCAGGAGGTGTTTCATTTGCCGGCAAGAAGGCCATAAATGGAAGGATTGTCAATATTTAGAGGATACTTATATGGGGAGTACAAACACTTCAGGAGAAATTGCCCTAACTGAGCACAAAATCAAAGCCAACAACATTCAATCACTATGGATAAGCCAATTAGGGAATAGACATATCACACTCAATCAGGTTCGAATATGAGTAGAGGTCAGGGCTAGAGTAAAGGAGACAAAACCCCAGACAAAGTGTACCATTTGAACCAACAGACGACTAGAGCATCAACAGAAGTAGTGTCAGGTATGACTCTAATTAATGGTTTTGAGAGTTATGTACTAATAGACACAGGGGATACACATTCATTTATAACACCGAGATTTATGAATAGATTGCAAATACCTGTAAATAGATTAAATGAGGGCTTTGATAATTTGTACTCCATTAAAGGAAGGGATAATAGTAGATGATGTCTATAAGGGGTGTCGAGTGAACGTAAGAGGGTGTGAATTAGGGGTATATCTAATTTCTTTAGAGATACAAGACTTTGATGTGATCCTAGGGATGAACTGGCTTAGCATATACCTTGCTAATGTAAATTATCATACTAAAATGGTGTGCCTTCGGACGCTTGATGGTAAAGAGGTGGAATTTAAAGATGAAAAAATTAGAGTGTGTGGGGGATTAGCGTCAACACTCACTACTAGAAAATTGGTGAGGAAAGGATGTGAGCTCTACCTCACCTACGTAAAGGATGAGGAGAGAGAACAAATGAGATTGATGGAAATCCTAGTAACACAGGAATTTCTAGAAGTATTTCCAGAAAACTTACCAGGATTACCTCTAGGACGAGAGGTTGAAGTGTCAATAGAAGTTTTGCCAGGTACGACCCTAGTGTCATAAGCCCCTTATAGGATGGCCCTATCAAGTTCGTAGAACTGAAGACTTAACTATAATAGTTGTTGGAGAAAGGATTTATCCGACCTAACAACTCATCATGGGGAGCCCCGATATTATTCGTAAAGAATAAGGATGGAACATTCCGATTATGAATAGATTACTAACAGCT
>Ga0325401_1000846_pt1 | contig 24134 bp, 19 predicted proteins | sample PopdelMetagenome_FD_205666 | JGI IMG/M metagenome (GOLD analysis project Ga0325401, IMG submission 205666) | Populus deltoides microbial communities from Bellville, Georgia, United States - Xylem-PdKOR-R2 | ecosystem: Host-associated > Plants > Phyllosphere > Stem > Wood/Secondary xylem | place... | reverse complement strand
CATGACATAATAATACCTATTTATTTTTGTATTTAAAAAATAATATTTTTTTAAATGAATTACTTTTGAAAAATCAAGCAGTGAAACACAAAAGAGTGAAGAATAATCAAAGTGGTGCAACTCCACGTCAATTTTGATCCATGTTTTTCGTATTAATTTCTTCATCCATTTATAGCCAAAGAAAAGAACATCTACCTTTCTTGTCTCTTCTTGCTTGGAATATAAGGTATGTGAATCTTCGAGCGTCACCCATTTTACTACATAGATTAGATATTTGTCCACCACTTCATCACCATGAGTTATATTTTTTTTAAAAAAAAAAATTATATATAAATTTTTTCAACATGTTTTTCATTTAAAAAAAATTAAGTGAAAATAAAAAAAAACTTTATTCACAAATGTAATCAAATAAATAAAGAATTATGTATGTTAATAAGTGAAAAAATCATAAACGATGGCTCAAAATAAAAACTGGAAAAATTGAGAGATTTATGTAGATCAAGATATTTAATTTCGTAAGGCGTAACATTTACTAAGTTGTGTTTACTAAATTTTCTAATTAAAATAATTTTTTATTCCATCAAATGATAATAAAAATAAACATACACATTATAAATTGATTGAATAAAATAAAAGGGAAAAATAATATGCAAGGCTGCATATATTAGAAATATTATTTCAAAATAAATTTTCTTTTTATTTTCAAAAATAAATTTTATCTATACAAAAGATTAAAAAAATATAGATTAATCAGAAAAACCTCATCATAAATTAAATACATAATTAAAAATAATCATCATTTCAAATAGGCTTTCTAAATAACATAAAAGAGAGAAGAGATATTAATATTAATAAAAATAAGATTAAGATTAATTTTTAAAAAATAAAAACAAAAAATATATATTTTATATAGAAAGCCTTCAAGATGTGTGCCTCTCTAGAAGACTTATAAATTCTTAAATAAACTTGAAAATTTATCTAAACCACAGGACAGTAGTAACCTCAATATTTAAAATATATCTAATCGAGTGTGAAATTTTTTAAAGGATAAAATAGTAAATTTACTATTTCAATATGCGGTAATTGACCAAGGCAAACTTTTTAAACATGGGCTAATATTTCAAATTCATAATCCATGAAATCGTTAACTTGAGTTCAATTAAGAAGCTTAATTCTCAACCAATTTAATATTGATAAATGAAATCGATAAAAATATTCTCAATTTTAAAAATTTACTAAAGAAAAAATAACAATAAAAAAAATGAGTATCAAATCTAAAAAAAATGAAGAGGGGTGAAATTAAAAAAAATCAAGTTAAAAAACTATCTCAAATAAAAATAAATAATCAAAATAATATAAATCAAATTTGATAGACTAAAAAATTGAAGGAGGATCAAATTGAAAAAAGCTCAATTTTAGAAATAAATTTAAATAAACCAAATAGGAAAAAAAAAAAAGAGGAACCAAAAATCCAAAGAAAAAAAATGTGAAGGGCTGAATTGCAAATCTAAGGGTTAGACGTAGATTTTTTGGAGGAGAGAAAAATAAATAAAAAAATTATCAGCGCCGAATTAAAAATATGTTGATCACACGTGTTACCTAGAAACAAAAAGACTGTCAAGATGACACCTAGGAAGGAAGAGAATGTGAAAATGAATAGAATGAGGCGAAAGGACAAGATCACAAGAAGACTTGAGGAGCACCATCTTCCGGTCAGTCACCATCACGTGTAATTGATAAATAGAGACATGCCATCTGCTACGAGACAGACCGAGCAATAAACAGATTAGTCTCTTGGTAATAAGAAGAGTACCATCACGGCATTTCCAGGTCACGTGGCCATAAATGATGAAAGAGGATTCTTCAACTGCAAAATAAAATAGAGAATGAGCTCTTAAACAAGGCAATACAAGCCCTTCTTTGCAGCCATTTTTCGTCCTCCTTTCGTGTGCTTAATTAAACATGTTGCAGAAACCTTAAACAATCTCTCTTGCTATTTGCAAATTGTAATGCATGTGGCTACCCACCTCCACTTCCAACCTAAACCATGGACTGACAACAAGATAACCCCGTGACAGATGAAGGAACAAATGCTAAATGTATTAAACATACAACAGCACAAAAGGAGGGCAATTATTCAAAGGAATTGTATTGAGGGAAATTGTTGAATTTTCTTTCTTTTTTATTGAACTCTTCTTATCACTATTTTGCCTCCATAATGGTAACATTACAAACCTTCCAACAGCCAAATGCTCTCTGGAAAATCAGTAGAAAGAGAACCCAGGTTTAAATTCAAATTGGGCATCAACTACATAGTATACAAAATCTACTCCTCCTACTTTACGCTGCCATCCCACAACTTTCACCACCTCACCAATCACCATTGTCTTCCCCGTTCAAAATAACCCAGACAAAAAAAAAACACCTTGACCACATTAACTTCCCTCAATTGTCCGTAAAGATTGAAAAACAAAAACCAGCTTGTTAGTTTTGTCGTCAGGCTACTCAGATACCCAATATACCACCCCACGTGTCAGTGAGCAAAGAATCTATAAAATCTTTAAGAGGGGTTTGTTCCGTCAGGGACCAGCAATCCAGCGATTCTGGCAGCTACAACTAACAGCTCCTATCTGTCAACTTAACTGTGGTCATCTTCCCAACAGGCTTAATCCTGGTATTTGTGGCTGCCCTCTTTCGACTTTAAAGCAGGAGACAAGTTGTGGTTGTTGGAATCTTCGGCTTTTGAAACCTCAATGTTTGAATCATTAGCAAGTTCCGCAGAAGTATTGCAATTAATAGCCGGTAAAACCTCCATACCAGGTCTTAAACTAACAACCTCTTCTCTGGCAGCCAGTTCTTTATTAACATCATCCAACTGGAGAGATTGCACAAAACTATCAGACATTTGATTTATGGTATCATCAGCAAGCAAACCTGGACCATCTACTTTCAAACTAGGTTGTTGTATGGCCTTCCTTTCCTTCAAAGCTCTCTCACATTGATCATAAAATCCAAAATCATCGATGATAGATGTAGGTGCATCATAATCCTTGAAAATTTTCAACATCTCAATACCCTGTTCTAGTTTCACCTGAGTATTTCAGCAAAAAGGGAGAGAGAAATGAAAAAACCCATTAGGCCAAAAGAACTAATCAATAAAAGGAGTTGAAGCCAAAAGAAAATTGGCAAAAAAGATGCTTGACCAGAAAACATTCATCTTGATTGAATGGTATATGCAAATAAGGCTAAACACAGATTCAAAAGGGATAATGAGATTAGCAAAAGCTTAGATGATGTCTGATTCACGAGAAATATGTCAGCAGCTGGAAGTAGATATAAATTAGGACCAGCAAGAATGTAATGAAGTTATAAACACCAAAAATTATCCTTTTAGATCATAAGCAACTAGGCACAACACTCTAGCATTTCCTATTCAAAGAAATAGTACACACAGCCCAGGATAATTCAACACCAAAAAAGAAAATTGATTGCTGTGCTTTTTGGATCACCAGACCACTCCACTCAGCATAAAAAATCATTTTGCAACCTAAGTAATTGTCTTACGTTTCATTACAGAAATAACGAATCAAGAGAATGATCCCTACATTCTAGACACTGAGTCCAAAATAAAATAATATCAATAATAATAAAAGAGGAGAAATGTTGATAAATTTTTTTTATAGCTTTACCTCTTGTGAATCTCGACTATGAGTAACAGGCTTGTGATCATTGTTTTCAAGTAGTATGTGCCGGAAACAACTGTTTGGAACATCTTTGATAATATGCCACTGGACTGGGAACTGGCCGTTCCATCTATCTTGCTGCCAATAATCAGCATCCTTCTCAAAATCTACAGGTCCAACCATTTCCGCTACTCCACAGAACTGTCCACTTGCATTGACCTGCACAAAGAGAGAAACAAATCCAAGACCATTAATAAACCAAAAATAAAAATTCTATTTCAGAGCAAGAGACAATTTAAAATAACACACAAGTACGCAGGTTTCAGAAACAACTTGCTCACTAAAATGATTCTGATGTACTTCAAAATGTAAAAAGATAACAAGATGCAGCAGGAATCTCCAAAAAGACTCTTTCAGAATCCAGTCTACAAGTTAGAAACCATCCAACATGAACCCATAGACCATGATCACCAAAATTTAGAATTTAACCCAATATAAGATACAGAAGAAGGACAACTTTACAAGGAATAAGGAATAGCTAGAAGCAAGTCTAAGCATGATGGAAGTGATTCAGTTGAATAGAAAAAAAGATGCAGGAAATAAACAGCTTCAAATAATACAAGCACAAGACGTCAGCATGAGACCTTCAGCATGTTGGCTAGTTCCATATAAATATTTACATATATAGGTCTGTATTCAAGAAACAACTAGCACTTCCTTTAAACTGACTAGCACATCACAGCATAAAAATCAGCAATCACCTGCTTATTCAACTGACTTCTACTGCCAAACAATAAAAGAAAAGACATTGTCAACAAAGGTCTGTGGCATTCTGCTTGCTTCTAAAACAAATACAAACTCAATCCAAAAGTAAAATCCCAAACATAAAAACAGCAGAATTAATGCCCAGATCAAAGAGGATGCCCTTTACTATCCATAGATAGCTCGGTCCAAGCTGACATATTCAACCATTTATTACAATTGAATAAACTCTAAAAGCATTAGCTTCAACCAGGTTCCCAGTAATCACATTGCCCCTAACATTGATGATAATGGAAAACAAAGCATTAAAATGATATCAAGTTACATTGACATACCGAAAACAAGAGAAAGACTGGACAGTTTCCTTCCTTTTCCTTTGCTTCACGATACGCAGCATCAATTTTTTTGTTCCCATGCGGCGTGCTTGCCCAAATACTATATTTAATACTTTTATGAACATTATCCTCACTGAAAGACTTGATTATGAAGAACTTGGCATTCTTGTAATCAGTGACAAAAACTGGCCGGTTATATAAATCAAGCTGAACCCCAGAGCTAGCAGAATTGCATTCGCTTTTACCATAGGAGGAAAGCTGTTCAGTGGTGTTCTTGCCCTTAAGCTTTGAAGCCCTTGGTCCTCGATTACGGTCAAAACCAAGCAGATCATTAGAAGAATAAATTGAACCCTGATCTCTCTCTCTTCTCCTACCCTTATCAAATCCAACTTGTGTCCGGTCATTAGCCCCTGCATAAGAAATTGAACCACCGCCAAAACCAGTGCTCTGATAAGAGCCACTGTGCAAGTAATGTCCAACAGAGGAAGTTGATGCATATCCATATCCATGCAATGGTCTTTGCTGATAACCCTGGAACCATTTTAAAAAAAATTACAAGCTCGTTATCAAACACCAAAGGGTCAGACAAGAAGCTGCTAGTTAAGAACAAGGACAAGCATGTAAGAAGACTCACTAGAACTAATCTTAACCCCTTGCTCTAAGCAGGTAACTTAACAACTTCTAGTAATCATGATGCGTCGAGATCTCGAACAAAATTTACTTCAAAACTCTAAATAAAAGTTAAGGGGTTTTTTTGGGTTTAGAAACTTGGGCATCAATTCTCTGAAGAAACTAAATGGCAGTAGTGACAAGCAAGGAAAACAAGCAGATGAGGTGAATACGAAAAAGAACTCAAAACTTTAGGAAATCCTAGATTTTGCAATAGCTGGGACAGGATAAAACAAACCTGTGCAGCATGGTGCTCATATGGCCCAAGAATGCCCATTGGTTGAGGATAAGCAGATGCAGATGTTAAAGAACCAGAGCCAGGAGCCCCAGGCATATTCCCCCCACCAAATGACCCATACTGTACCATGTAACCTGATCCTGGTCCAAAAAAGGAGTTCTCACCATTGCTTTCCGATGATGTTAGCTCTGATGAGCCTAGAGGACCTGACGATGGCATATTTGGATTGTAAAATGGTGAAAATGGAATCTGCTGTGGGGAGTATAGCTGGCCATCCAGTACTATAGGAGTTAGAGGTGTAGCAACTGGAGAATATTGGCCGTATCCCATATCAGGATTAAAGCCATATCCAGAATGAAACGTAAGAGATTGATTATCATTGTAGATAACCTGCTCACATCCATGACACAAGAGGAAGAAAAAAAAACAGAATTATTCATTCAAAACAACGGAAACAGAATTCTACAAAAATCCGAAATTGAAAGGAAACGTTCTCACCGATGATAAATGCAATCCATCGGCCGCATTAAGATGATGATGTGGAGAATACCCATCCCAAACACCAGTGCCATGGCCATAACCTAAATAAGCAAAAACCACTCGCAACACTCTAATCAATATTCTGACAAATACAGCTCATTCTTAACCATGAACAATACAACGGGGAAGGCAGCTAACTAACCGGCATAAGGTGGTGGCATTGCCTGGTCATCCGAGGAATAATCACAAACATTGAACTGCGGCGACGGCGGCGGAACAATGCTAAGATCCGGAGGGGGAGGTGCAGTCAAAGAAGATTGGGGGCGTTTTATAATGGCTGATTCCGCAGAAGGAGGATTGGCTGAAACAATCCTCTCATCATCCGCCGAGAGCGACTGATAAATAAATTACTCATATATAAGGTATAAGAAAATAAATCCCGGTAATTATTAATTAAATAAATAAAAAAAACTACCTGGTCCATGGTAGAATTATGGCGATTAGCAAGTGTTTCTCCTGCAACAAGAGATTATTAACAAACTCGGCTATTTTCAAAAAAAGAAAAAAAAAAGCATGAAATAAGTAAAGAGAGGGAGATAGGTACCAGGTGAGGGTGAAAGACGATGTTGATTCTCGTCCATGGATTTTGAATTTCAATTTGAGAGAGAGAGGAGATCTGGGGATGGATGAATTTTGTAGTAATGAAAAAGGACGAAATTAATATAGGAATAATTAATTAGGAGTTGATTTGGATTTGGAATTAAAATATTTTTGAGTTTGAGAGGGAAAGGGAAACCACCGTATAAGGAAGAGGAAGGAGAGTTTAGGGTTTTTTATTCATATATGACTAAGGAGCGCTCTATCTTCCCGTCCGCCGTGGCGGTGGCGGTGGCGGAATACGCTCACCTGCAAACAAGGCGCGGAAACACAATAGCTGGACCAAATACTGTATTGTATGGGTGGGGATACCACTCTTTTCAATTTCTTAATCGAAAATTAAATTTCTTAAAAATATAAAATATATGTTGTGTTTGTGTTGGTCCCGGCGGGGCTCGAACCCGCGACCTTCGGCTCATAAGACCAACGCTCTAACCAACTGAGCTACGGGACCGTTCAGTTACAGCAGAGTGAATTATAGAATATGTTCCAGGTCCTGCTTTCTAAAATGATAATGACAATACTAATCCTTAGAACAATTTTTTTGTTGCGGTCAGAAAATTAAGGTTACAAGTGATGTAAAATCACTGCTGTATCTTTGAAGAAAACTGCAGTGATCTTCTAAGACACGCTAGTTTGACTTGATGAATAAGCATACCATTGTATTGTTAGGACTTATTAAGATCTTATAACAATGGAGTTTGAATATCAATCCGACCAAATCAAGATCCATGCCACTCCAACTTCATAAACTGGATGTTGCCATTGCCACTCATTTGAATCCAGAGGGAGTGCTCAAGAGGTGGTTGTCTTCCATCCGTGCGTTTTCTGCTGAAGAAACTGGCCTGTCCAATTTTGGAGTTGAGCTAGCATTTATCATTTCCCGGGTCGACATCATTGTTTGGCTTACAAGCATAAGCTGAATGCTGATCAAGAGAGATGGATCCATGCATGATCATTCAAGCCACCTGGTTTACAGAAGAGAGAGCACTCGTCCTCCCAGCATCTGGACAAAGAACAACTTTATTTAGGCATGCTCGAAACTAGTGGAACATTATGATCTTTATATCTTATTTATGGTGATTAATGTTTCCGGTTCTTCAAATGCTGGAATTCCCAATGGCTGTGAAAAGCGTGAATACTCCTTCAGTGTGTGTGTATTGCTGGTGGTTATAATTATGCTACATACTGGTATGAGTTTAATCTCTGATGATACTGAAGCTGATGCTGATAATGCTTATGACGAGGCCAATTCTGAGTGTAGGGTCTGGATCCTCTTCAGTTAGAGCTTGCCCACCTAGATGACCAGCAGTATGCTAGCTTGTAGGCTGTGCAGACTGATCACTAGTCTTTTGTATCGTCATGTTTTAATTGGATTCTTGATTGAATATCGCCTACTGTTTTAGATCATCACTGGAAAAACAAGTTTGTTTTGACATCTCCAGCTCTTGAAGTTTAAAAAGGGTTATTTCTTGAACTATTGGAATATGTTTCAATTTTGCACCTATCATGTTACATTGATACTTGGGAGAACCTGTCTTGGCTAGAATATTTTTCGAAATCATTGCTGTACAACTCTTACTCGACTATGGCAATTTTGCAATCTGAACTTGTTGCATCGTGCTTGTAACCTGGGAACGCTGCTCCTTGTAGATGTGGAAATGATGAATAGCTTGTCAAAGACTGATTTTATTACCAGCAAAGCAGCCTTGTTAAAACATAACTAAGTTTAGTTGAGGAGAAATGGAAATATAACAGGGAATTAATGTTGTCATCATCAAGCAAAGACAAAAAAATCCCTCAAACCATTCATTTTGCAGTCTGACAAAGTTACAAATGTCATGCCAATGATACTGTCCAGATAGAGAGAGGTAATAGCAAGGTTTTAGCCACATTGCAGTCCAAATGGTGTTATGAGATGGTGTTTTTAGTCAAGAAAATGCGGTGCAGCAGCAACTTTATTCTGGACTTCCTTTTAAACTGCACTCTGGCAAACATTAGTTTGAACTGCAATTCTGGCAGACTTCAAATGGTTGAAAGTTGATGCTTTTGAAACCATCCAAATGTTCGATTTTGAAAAATTGCCAGATGAAAGCAAACCTGGAAATCAGAAGAAATTACTTGACTAATTGAGCATGCCAAAGTAAAGGTCTTCCAATCAAATGGAGTTTAATCAATCAACATGTATCAACAAAAGGAGTTTAATCAATCAACACGTATCAACAAAAGGAGTTTAATCAATCAAACATAAACTCTTTGGGACCAATGCAAGTTGAGTTGGAAAGCTATCCTCCAGTTGTTCTAGGTGTCTGTGCAAGAAAGAATGACAAGGAAACCATGATACTCAGATGTAGCCCTTTTTGGTAGAATAAGCCATTCAAGAATTGACACCTTACTCCAAGTAAAAACTGAAAACTTGTCCAGGAAAAAAGTCTAGAAAAACTAGATAGAAGGTCCTCGATATTAACTGTATAGAATTGAACAAATGCGTGGATATCCATTCCAGAAAGCAACAATAACAATGAAAGTCATACACCATACCATCACACTATGAAAGAAGGATGATTGAACATCAGACCCAAAAGAAGAAGAAAGGAGATGCACAAAAAAAGTGCAAAACAATTAACTGTAGAACATCAACCAAACATGCGGATATCCATTCCAGAAAGTCAGATAGCAATGAAAGTCAAACACCATACCATGACACTATGAAAGAAGGATGATTGAACATCAGGTCCAAAAAAAAGATACCCAAAAAATGTGCAATATGATGATGAACATACTGACCTTAACGAGCAGTTATTTCAAAAAGGAAGAGCTGAATCATTTCCAATAATTAGCTGAATTGATTGGAATAAAAGCAGCCGGTAGCATAGGGTGCTTTGAGCAGCTGAAACTCTTGCAATTGGACGTTTCCATTGTCATGTAAATCCAAAGAATGCACCCGAGACTCAAGGGATGCTTGTTCCATCCGTGCACTTTCTGATGAAGCAACTGGACAATTTTGGAGTTCAGCATTTATCATTGGCTGTGTCATGCTTGTTTGGTTTGCAAGCATCAGTTGATCCAGAGAGGTGGATCCATGCTCATTCGAGCCCCAAGAAGTGGTTGACAGAAGAGAGAGAGCACGCCGAAGATCTGGTGCTACCTCAATGTTAGAAGTTAATGCAGACCCCTCGAAACCTGTTAAAAAAAAAAACAAACAAATGTACACACAATATTGATGTTTGATTTTGTGTAAGAAAAGGCACCAAAAAAGGGGAGTCAACTTTGGAATGTGTGAATGTTAAGAAAGTGAGCAACAACGGAAAACAAACATAAAATTCATGTTATGCCCAACCAATCTTTTCCAACAATCTTACTATTTATGAGTGAAACAAACCTGGACTAAAGACCTGGGGTGTACTTCTCTCAAAAGAGAGAATTTTATCCGAGTCTGTTGGTATTGTTGAAGCTGCATCTGGCACTTCATTGCAGGGATAGCTAAGCTGCCTATGGATGCCCCCTGCTTTTGCAGGCCTAATAAAAAAATCTCCGGCATGAGTGACTTTAAAGCCGCACTCGCTTTGCCAAGTTGAATTTCCTGCCAGGAAAGGCACCCTATTCAATACAACATTCATCTGCTGTCTACCATCTGTAAGGGTACAAGAAATGGCAGCAAACCAGGCTATGATCAGGAAGAATAATAATGTAGAAGAAAATACTTTCTACTAGCAGTTATAGAGACGGAGATATAATAATCGCCTATCATACATTGTTCACTAGGGTTCCAGATAAATAGCTATTTGATTAAAGATTTTTTTAAAAAAATAGAGTCAGCCAGAAGGGAAGTAAGGAGCTAACCAACATTGAATCAGTCATAATAACAAGCAAAGCATCAGATGCAGATAGGGATTCTTTTAAGGATTTATAATGGAACACAAGACAGCTAAAACCTTTGAAATTGAAATGACAACCATAAAATGATGATGGTGATGATGATGGCCTTGCTGAATTGAACCGGATTGCCTCAGGTTGTGGCCTCCGTCGCCTTGCATTGTGATCAGAGAGACGTCTACGACAGCTTCGCTTCTTGTCATCAAACTCTGATAATTCATGGAACCTAAACAAAAATTTATTTTACAACTTAAATGCAGCATCAACACACTTATTTAGCAGTAGATAATAACATTAAAAAGTAAAACCAAATGCAACAAAGCTAAACCCTGGAAAATAAAAACAACTAATTACTAGAATTCCCCAGAAATCAACGTTGGAAGTACCGACCTGCTGCACTGTTGGCAAAATCGGCGTTCCATGCCAGCCACAATAACCTTTGGGCTTTTGGAATGTTTTTCACAGATTCTATGCCTGCGATGGTAATCTTTAGCTGACTTGAGATCAAGGTTGCATCCTTCCACCTGGCAACGTGGAGACTGTGTACTTGGATATGATGCCCTAGATCTCTTTGTTGTAGCAGTACAGGAAGTGGAAACAATGGATGAAGACGATGATTTGGCAGTGCTGGTTGTACAAATGTCTTCAAAGTACATCCGTTTACCAAGCTTCAAGCCAATTACTGGTTCACCAGAGCTAGCAGAAGCACCCAGAGATGGAATATTCTCATTACTTTCTACCCTAGTCAAGTCCTTTCTAATGATAACTCCAGGAAAACCATCTGCAGTGCTATAAGTCTTGATCCCCCCCTTCAATGAAGAGTCGACAGAGGGTGAAACTGAGCTCTTGGATGAAGAGCAATGCCACAAATCAGAGCTTGATAAACCACCACCAGACGAATAAGTTATCGCTTTATCAATTGCTCCATCTCCCTCTGTCTCATGGTATGCCAATGGTACTTGTTTTGGAATGTCACTAGCCTTGGCACTTAACCCTGTTATGTTCTCCCAGTTCCCCTCAGATGCAGTGGAGTTCCAGTCCATCACAGAAATTGACCTTACAAAACTGATTTAGGTTCTCTTCTTCCCATACAATACATATACAATCACCCTTGCACAATCACTTCTGCATGCATAAATTCAGTGTTTCAGAATCATAACTGGAGAAAGCTTCAGTGATAAACATGTAAAACATGCTGAATGAGCAGGAAACAGAGAAAGCTTAAGTGATGTGAAAGATGTAAAACGTGTGGAAAGCGCAGGAAACAGTCATACCTTGCTAGTTACAGCGAGGGTTTAGCCCAATGCACTACTTAGACCTAAAATGAGAAATTAAATTACACACAAGTTGAACAAAATGAAAATTACCCTGTAACTAAAGGAAATGTGAAGGTATGAGAGATGTGCAAGCAATTGATATATTTCTCAATTATTGAGATTCAGCATCTAGACTTAGGTTATGGGTTACCTTCAAGTCAAATTGCAGGGTGTTTCTTGGATCCTCTGTTTAAGCAAATATCGTGTTAGGAAGGCAGTAAAAATTCGCGGTTCCCCTTGAGAAAAAAGATCAGGACTTTCACGACCCAGTTTATAAGAGGCTTGCAGAAGCTAGACAGAAAAAAGGAGGAAGCAGCCAAAGAAGAACAGTTGACTTCACATAAGAAGGTCGCTTTCAGCCCATCATTCTAGTTAGATTCTTAAACTCCCTTCCCAAGAAACAAACAAGAGAAATCTAATCTGTCGAGTCATTCAAGTGGACCTTTCCCTTTCCCATCTTGGACAAGAAAATAATGCTCAGCACATTTAACCTGAGCAATGCTGCCACCAAGTTGCTAACAAAGTCACCATAGAAGCTCTAAGCTCCACCAGGTCACCCCCAAGTTACAAAACAGAATCCTAATAACCAGACATAGTGAAAATTTTAAACCAAATCAGTAGAAATTGTGCCATTTTCATAGCATCTGAACTATTATGCAAGTTTTCTTAGTAGCTCATATCAATAAGAGCAGACCATGCAAAAGTTTAACTGAATAAAGTGAAAAGAAGCATTTATCTGAACTTTGCAGCAATCACAACTATTAAAAGTATGAGCCATCTGCTTGATAGGTTCCCAAATAAGCAGTCACTTTACATAAAAAATAACCTTTTTGTTATTGTAAAATAGATTCACCGAAAGAGAAAGATGATCAGCTGCTATCTAACTCTATATGATTACTGGTAAATTGATAATTCAACCCTGCAGCAGTTTACTGCCCTAAATAATTACTACCCTTAGCAGCAGCTGAAAGCATTCAAGCCAAAATTGTCCATTCATTGCCACCAAGGCCTCATGAATGAAGTTGACAAATAATGTCAATTCAATTTTCAAACAATAGAATGCAGCAGTATTAACTGTCTTTCTCCAATTAGCTTGACAGATAGGTTTCCCAAAGATTCACATGTTCCTGACAATTTCTCAATGCACATAAGTCTGATTGAAAAGTAACTATTTCATTAAAAAAAATTGAGACCATAACACGTTGCTGCATAATGGACCACTTCTTAGAAAACAAGAGAACATGTAGCTCCTCATATCAAGTTTTCACTTCCAAAATAAGCTATCAATTTCTTCTTCTTTTTTAACAAATCAAAAGGCACTTGTGTAACCATTATTCTATTAGCAATGAAGAAGATAATCATGATGATGATTCTTCAGCAAAACCATGAAGCTCTTACAAAGAAAAAGAAAACATACACCAATCAATCAGAAGTCCATGCCCACATGATAGTTTTTTTTTTTATGGTGATGTATAATTCTCGTAACAGTCAAATTCAATATTCACAGGTTCAGAAATAATTCAAAAACTTAGGTTTTCTAAATGAATCAACATTTATTGCACCAACAATACATGTCATTGAAGGACAAAACAACAATAAACCACACAAGTAACTAACAAATCATAAATTTTGGCATCCTAAGAGTTGTATTTGTTATCTTTCTCAAGTCAGCAATTGTTTCCAAACTACCCTCATCTGCTTATACGCCTCAAGGGAGCAAACATAGAAAGATTTACAAAATCTTTCCCTTTTGTTTAATTGTAAATCCTAAATAATTTCCATAAGTCCCATTTTATCACTTAGCCTCATCCCACACAAGAAGCCAGCCACATCATCACATGCACTCACAGCTACATACACACACACACACACACACACACATACATACATAAATACACACACATACACATACATCCATACATGCATTGACTCATCCTTATCCTTATAATCAACCATTCATCAATACACCTAAAAAAGAAAAAGTCATTTCTTTAACATCCTTCCTTGGAAACTGAGCTCTTGGATTTACTTTAAGCAAAACCAAAACCACACACATTTCATTCACCTAAAAATCTACAACCCTAAACATAACAGAAAAATATTTCAAATTTATAAACAGAACCCATTTTCTCTCTCACAAAACCCATGTCAGAAACACACAAAAAAAAAACACTTTAGAGAGAGAGAGAGAGCTTTAGTTATTATAGAGAGAGAAATTTGATAAAGTTGCAGACTTTACAGGTAAAACTGAGAGAGTGAGAGCTGATGCAGCTTGACAGAAGGGGGAGGGCATGTGAGCTGAGTTGAACCGAGTCAGGAGGCCGTGTTGTCTCAGTGAGTGAGTTATGTACTAAAAGTGGAAAGAGAGAGGGAGAGGGAAGGGAGAAAAAGCAGTAAAGCCATAGATTTGTTACTATTTATAGTCTTTTTTTATTTTTTTATGTTTTATTTGTGTATATAATAATTAAAGTCACTCATAGAGGCATTTACTTTGCGTCCTTCATGACGTTAGCCTCGCCACGTATTCAAATTCTTAGTTTGGCCTCAGAGTTTAGGTTTATTACGGGTAATGCCACTGTCAGGGAACATTTGTTTTTTTGGGGGGTTGGACAGTGATACCTCTTTCCATTTGGGTTGGTGCGATGCGACACCAAGAAAAGTCCAAGCTACTTTTTAATACTAAAAATGCCCTTATTTATCTTTCTGAATTACAATATGGTCCCTCATTCTTGGACTTTTCCAACATCCACGAAAACCATTCAAAGAATTGGGAAGGAAAAAAAAAGAAGTCAACAAAGACTTGTTTTTTTTTTGTTTTTGAAACCGTAACCTCAAGAAAGAAAGAAAGAACACAATGACAAACACGTAAGAGAATAAAACTTGGGGGTCATCTTTCGCCAGGAAAGTGGATGCTGAATTCATCTGGTTTGATCATGTGCTTGTTGGTGTCATCCGAGACATTGTAATTTAAGACGCACATTTATAGTGGGGGACCTTGAGTTGTTGTTGAGTTGCCTTGCCATGGACCATCCATTTCTGGTCCCTGCTGCTACAGAGCTCAACTAGTTCCTATCTTAGCTCGAAGCGTGACAGCCTGCCATGCAACTTTGTAGCAGCAGGAAACATGAAAAGCTAGAAGAAGCATTGCTGCTATTTGTCAGCTGGGGTCCGAGCCCTTACCCTCCTCCATTAACCCTCGAGAGTATGAACCATCAAAGTATCCAGACGGACAGAGATGTGTGAATCCGTACGCAGGATGTGATCTGGGAGGAGCATAAATGATGTCCCGTGCTGGTGAAAAACCAGGAGGGGATATGCCAAATCAGTAAGCCTTGTTCAAACATCAGGAATAACTAGTGAACATGTATCATTTATGCATTTACACAAAGGAAATCAATCCATTGGAGCAGATCAAACGAATGAAGACATGCAGATTGTCATTGAATCACATGAAAATCATGTCAACAGAAGGTATTTGAACAAAGAACAAACTCCTTCCGCAGAGAATAAAGGTCTAGCCTGGGAGTTCATTGTCTCCATGTACTTACAAAACTGGACACGCGCAAGATATACGGTGTTAGGTTTTTTAAAATACATATACATAGCAAAAACAGTAAATTTAAAAAAAAATTAGAAATTTTAAAGATCCCGTTAGATAAATCTAGAGTTGTTTAGAGTTTATATTAAAGATCAGATATTTTTTTTGCTTTAAATAATTGCTTCAAGGCCTGGTTATTGCAAACCACAAACCGTTCAATTTTACGGCCTTTAACGGTAATTCACATGAACCACCACCAGTGAAAAATCTCTTAAATTCTTTTAAAAGAGAGTAATTGTTATATTTTTGAGTGTCAGTTCTTTTCTTTGTGTTTAGATGTTTACGTACTGAATTGTTGTACTATTTTCAAACGTTAAAAAAAAATAAAGGTATAACATTTTATTTACAGGAAAACCTAAAAACCTTATAAAAGACAAATATCAATTTGCCCCTTAAATAATATATGTTTGGGATAATTTTAGAAATTTATTAAATCAAATCCCTACATGATTTTTTCTAAGTCTAGAATTGTAATCCCTTTTATTAATTACATCATCAATTTTTAAAATTTATTTACAATTACATCACATTTAATTAATCATCTCATTTTAATTTTTGACTAATAGTTCTTACATGTGTGACCCATTAGGTTTCCTAATAAATTGATCCAAATATAAATCATAATTCTAAATAAAATAAGATTATATAAATTAAACAATTTAATTTATTATCAGTTCAACAATTGATTAATTTATATTTAAAGATCAAATATAATTTCTAACAATCTGTCATGATTCTTCAAATATTACAAAATCATAAGTGGTTTGATTTAACTTTTTAAAAACTAGTTTCTTAGTATACTTATTATTCATCCATCATGAATGTTTCGATTTAGACATTATAACATGAAGTATGTTTATTGTGTTAAATTATTTTTTATTCTTTAAATAAGATTTGAATCTCATTCCACATTAGTCAATGATTTCACAATCATTACTATTTAAGAGCATATAGAACATTTTGTCTAATTCATTTAGGAGTGATGAATTATCTCTTAATAATTCAAATACCTTCATATAATTTATATTATATCCAATATATGTCAGGTTACTACCCTTGATTGAGATAACATGTGGTCAGAATCAAAACATAACACACTATATAAAATAACTTAGTGATTTTAAGTTTAAATATCATTTATACAACTATCAAATGAGCTTTTCCATAAATATTAGTGATTTCTCTATACGAAATTCTCTTGCAGGTCAGTTCAGTATATATGTCATCTAACAAGCACTTGCATATTAGTTTCAGGTATCCCTCATACTTCAATTTATAAGAGCAACTGCTTCTTTTCATAAAAAAATAAACATAATATGTATCGGTCTTAACATCTCTAATTAATATTCAATCTTTAATAGAACATTGACCATGAACATTTAGAAACAACTTTGATTTAATATGAATCTCATAATTATAATGATTTTATAATTTTTTTATAAAGTATTTTTATTTTCCAGACTTTATCTTTACTTTAAATTCATTCATCAAATATTTGATTCATTAATTAAATATAAATACATATTAAAAATAAAATAAAAATTATTAATAATAAATATATTTTATACGAGTAAAATCAGTACGTGTACAGGGACTATATGCCACAAAAATTGGGGAGGTAGGAAAAAATGTAAGGATTCATGGATCAGACCAAAAAATTTCGGCTAGTGACGCTTCATTTCGCGGAATATGTTTGCCACCTTCGGGGATAATCTTGGTAGGTATTTGAACAACTGTAACACAAACACCATAAGCAATCAACAAAATCATCAGATTTCTCGAATAAAATCGTGAGCCTATGAACAAGCAATGGGCAGTGCAAGACTCCAACTTACTTTCCAACTCTTTCAATGAGAAGTAAACAGAGGTCAAGTTGTCAAATAGTTAATAGAGGTTATAAAATCTATCTAATCTTAATCTTAAAATGGCTGATAGCCTTCAGCAATCTCTCCAGTTTATCACCATGGACACAGTATCATCCCATGGAAATTTGCTTTTCCTTTCCATATGTAACACCTTTCCCGACCATTTGTCTTATAAATTCATAGCTAAGCACAGGGAAGGGCAGTAGCAGCTGGGAGATGAACTAGCACAGCCACCTCATTCATTTAAATTTCAAGTAAACTTTAATCACTTCATTTGCTGATATTCCTATGTGCAAATTAATGATGTTTGGAAGGTAATCAGTTCCAGTTTAACTACAGACAGACAGTGGATGCTTTTCAGAATTAAGGTTTTTATTGGAATTCATTCGATGAAACACTTATTTGAGTCAAAATAACATACCCAAAGCTTCACACATGCATCAATGACAACAGGTACCAAGCAGATAAAAATGGTGATAGCAGACTGGTCAACTTCAAGTCCATAGTGCTGGACGATTACCTCCAGCGAGGTCTGCCAACCAGATTCAGAGTGATACCTACAGTATTCAATTTCATAAGGGATAATGTTCATTATACAAACAAGAGTGTAAGTGAAAATTATTAGGAGAATAGTGAGCATTTTTTTTAATAACGCATCCTGCAAGAAATATTATCGTGTCAGCTTGCTCACTTGTGTGTGTGTGTGTGTGAGTGTGTGTGTGTGTGTGTGTGTGAGAGAGAGAGAGAGAGAGGAAAAGATTATATGGAATTCAATTATCTTCAATAAACTGCAACTAGTGCATCATGGACATATATTGTTTGAAAAGAAAGAAAAAATTCCAAATTTAAAAGCAAAATCAAGTCGGATAGGGAGGAGGAAGTGAAGTTACAGACTTCCACATTCACTATAGTGGCTGACACCAAGTTATTTTACATTTGTTCTCACTTGCATGAATTCGATCAGGGCCAACTTCTGAACTAGCATATAAAATAAAATGTCTTTGGCAAACACTTGCTAATGAGAATAATTTTGTGAAGAGCAGAAAATATTACCCCAAAAAAATATCTGTGATAAGTATGATTAGAAATGCCTTCCCAGTATCTGAAACATTGTTTAGTATTTTATAACCTGTAAATTTCAGCAAAGCTACCTGCAAAAGTATAAAAATAAGAAAAAAGACAAAAAAAATTTGTAACAAACATGACACAAGAGTATGATAGAACTAAGCATTTCCAAACGTAGTTTAAGCAGAACAACCATTGAGGGCATACAACTACAATAAGGCAAAAACCATTCAACAGGTCTCTATGCACTAACTCCAGAAATGCTCTATAACAATTTAGATGAGTAAATAACTCTGAAAGGTACATAAGTGGTTCGTTGTTTTCTTTAAAAAGATAAATGATTCTCACGGATATGAATACAGACAAGGTGAAAATTGATAGAAGCATGAAAAAAATTGCAACTTTAGAATAAGGTGACATGCCACTTATTGTTGTTTCCACATAATTGCAGTTTTTGATGGATAGATGATGGCAATTATGATGACAGTGATGGAGGCCTCACAGTGATGTGAAACATATCAATTCCACACATAAAAGGCATTATGCATAGAGAACGACTGATAACTACTCACTTTACTCTGATTGAAGTACAAAAGAACGAATATTGAGACCCCAAAGACCATATCTAACCATATGTTGGCAAATGATCTATGGTTTTCTAACCTGCACTCATCTCGTAACTCTAACCTGTTTAAGCAACCAACCAGAAGTTGAAAATAACAGAATTCACATCAAGATGTTTACATTTGTAATCAAAGAGCACAAGGAAAGCTTTCCAAGGTATTGTATTTATAGGGAATTAATCAATGTGATTTAATGTTTTGAAAATAATCCTAGAAATAATGTCTAAGAATACCATTTGAATGAATCTTCTACTCATAAAATGCATTGAGACGCAATTCACTAGAGGAATCAGATAGATAACAAACATGAGCTAGCAAAGCAAGCACAAAAACATGTTATTCTTACGCTTTATGCCGTAGCTCCCTCCATTCCTCCTCATCAGAGAGAGGTGGAGATTTACCAATCTCTACCTCAAGCTTCAATCTTGCTTTTTCCAATTTTATTTCCTTAATCATCTCAAGTTTTTGATTTTTTCTCACATCAAGCATCTGTGCTGCAAGTGGTACAGTCTTGACATATCTGTTCATGACATGGATTAATAAACTTAATTAGGAAGACAGAGTTTTAAGTGCACCATAAGCATTGTTTTAAACATATCAGGTGAAGAAGAGAGCAACTTAGAAAATCAAATATTTCTTGTTGTTAAGATTAGGAGAAGTCGCTTAAGAAACCATTTTGACCTAACTGTTACCTGTCTAAGAAGGGCATGAGAACATAGTCATGAACTGCAAAGTCATCAATACTGCCAAAAATTTGGCCTGCAACAAGATGAATATGGCTATGGTATTGAGTACAAGCATGCCAGATTGATAAGCAAATTTTCAAAATTAACCAGAGCATACAGAAAATCCATCTTCACAACATGCAAGGTAACTTGACATGAAGCAGTCAAGTTCAACAAAGATCAAAACATGAAATGTCCACTTTGAACAGTTTTGATAACCATACACTTCAATCATATCCAATTAAATATCCATCAAGTCAATGATACCCTATTTAGTTTTATTACATGAAACTTAATCCTAAAAGTATAGATACTTTTATCATCCTATATATTGATGTGCTATATGGGGATAGGATTGCCCATCCCTTTTCATACGGATGTCCTTTATTTTGCATCACTATAGCATAGGGTGCTGCAAAATTCTGTCCCATCCGATTCAGTCTACGCAATACACAAGTTAGTGTTGTCCCTATACAACAATGTTAAAGTTAGTGGTAGCATCAACTTCATGAGATTAGCGCCCCAATTTTGACATGGTCACATAGACAACATATTCTCGATTGGCACTATGAGTACTTAATTAATAGAAATGGAAACCCTTTAAACAATCTACCCCGACATAGGAAATGACGGCATAAGGCAGTGCTCTGAAACAAAGTGCAATGAAGTGAAACTCACTTACCGAGTTCAATGAGGCATACCGGAACACGCGGTCTTCATAAAGCAAATCCTCCTCTTCCCTACCAAAAACCAAATCTCTAACAGACTCGACAAATCCTTTCTCAGGTACAAGGTCAGTAGGATCCGACCGCACATCCTCCACTGAGCCCCCATTTCCAATTCCACCATTTTCATCAAACTCTTTACTCCACCATGAACCATTACTATCATCATCATGACCATTATCACCATAATCCACAATCCAGTCCTCCCATTTCCTACTCTCCTCGTTCAACATATCTTCTTGTGCTTCTCTCAAGTCCACAATTGCCTCAGCTCTCCTCTTCCAAGCCTCAAATTTCTCTTCCTCAGACAACTCCTCATCACTCGAATTCTCAGACAATTCAGCCTCGACATCAAGCATATCATCATCCTTTAATCCAAGCCAATTCCCTTCTTCGTCAATAAAAAACCTTTGCCACCACCCACTCTTTCTCTTAGAATGATTTTCGCCTTTCTTATTTGCATTTGCAACGACCCCACAAAATCCCCGGCTCTTATTACCGAATTGGAGTAGCAATCTGTATGATTAGGTTAATGAATTCCTGTTCCTAGGTGGGTTTTGGCTTTGGTTAGTGTTAAAGCTAAGGTTGTTGCACAAGACCATTGAAGTGGTCATCAAGAACCCAACATTTTTAATCTTCTCAAACCAAAGACAAAAAACTGCTACTCCAGATTGCTGTAATCATGAAACCATCAAACTTCTTCTTGTCAGACAAAAAACAAGACAATTCCTTGAAAATTCAATATCTTGACTACTAAGTTGACCATGAAAAAAAATAAGCTCAGAAATTCATACCCTGAGCTGAAGAACACAAAAAAAAAGGAGAAGAAACAAGAAAAGAAGTGGACTTTACAACAAAAGAAGGGGTTTTGTAATTGTGATGAAATAAAAGCTAACCTCAGCTTAAAGGCTAGAGAGGGAAAGTAAAAGCAAAGCCAAGAGGATGACGGGTTTTAAGCTTTCACTCTCAGTACTGGATAAGAATAATAATAATAATAAAAAGAATTAAGAATTCCATTTAAATTGCTAATTACTGTGTTAACCTTATGGATTCGTGAAAGATAATAGGAAGAAAAATGGTGAATCTTCAATGGAGCCCCTAACATGTTACCTCATTATCAATTGATTGCCAAAACTTTTGCTTTTATAAAAATAAAATAAAAAGTAATCAACATTGAATAATATTCTTTTAATAGTAGCTCATGGATCATCCAATTTGGAAAGGAGGGCTAGGAAAGTCCTCCTACTGATATTAGGGGTGATTATTTTCGGTTCGATTCAGTTTTTATTTAAAAAAATAACCAAACTGAATTTTTTTAAAAAAAACCAAAACTGGTTCAAACTGACCGGTTTCGGTTCGGTTCGGTTTTTTAGGACAAAACCGGTTCAAACCGGTTTGGCTCGGTTTTTTCTGGTTTGACTCGGTTTTTTTCCGGTTTGGGTTCGGTTCGATTTTTTTTGTTTTAGACTTATAAAACCAAACCAAACCGATCGGTTTTTTTCACGGTTCAGTTTTTTCTGTTAATTTTTTTCCGGTTTTCTTGATTTTCTTGGTTTTTATGTTTTTTTGTTCACCCCTAATTGACATATTCATTAACTACTTTCATTCAAAATATTAAACAATCCCTGTATTTTCTCTAAAAAATCATTTTAGCATTAAACCAATGCTACATTTGTTTTTTCACTTGCTTATACAAAAGAAAAGATTACTATATTTTGACATGAAAATGTTCTTTAAAATTGATCTTTGTTTACTCTAGCATTTTGATGGCAATGCCTACCAAATACATGTTTACTGGACAAAATCTTACTATTGTTACTAAGGGGTGATTTTATCTGATATAAATTATACTTGATGTAAAATTAGTACTTGTTAGGGACTTAATTGATAAAATCAAAAGTTTTTGGTTGGAAAACTTATCAAGTATTTCAAAATTGGACAAAATCTTACTATTGCTAATAAAAAAAAAATAGGTGGAGCTTGGAGGGGTGATGTTGATAAACTTGAGGTAAAATCGATACACATTAGGGACTCAATTGATAAAACCATAATATTTGAAACTTGATTGATAGTAGGATAATACACATTACTTTAGGGACTAAATAGAGATTTCTCTAAGAGAATAAGGGCGATAACGTCATTTTCGTTTTAGTACCTGAAGTGCAACAGTGCAGAGAGAGAAAATAAAATAGAATTAGTGAGGATTTAGGGTTTAAGGATTTTTTATTGGAGAGAGTGAGGGGGGGAGAGGAAGAGGATGAAGTCGGTGGTGGGAATGGTGGTGTCGAACAAGATGCAGAAGTCGGTGGTGGTGGCGGTGGACAGGCTGTTCCACCACAAGCTCTACAATCGATACGTCAAGCGAACCTCCAAGTTCATGGCTCACGACGAAAACGACCTCTGCAACATCGGCGATCGAGTCAGTACTCTCTAACTTTCTTTCTTACTTTCCTTTGCTTAATATTTTGAATCATTGATTGATTATTCAATTAATAATTTTATTAAACGAAAAAAAATGGTTCTTGATAAATAAAATGAAAAGAAAAAAAACGAAACTTTGATAATTAATCAGTGGTGATTTCGGAATTTGTGGAAATGCTTGGATTTTCAGGTTAGATTGGATCCGTCGAGGCCGTTAAGTAAACGGAAGCATTGGGTTGTTGCTGAAATTCTCAAGAAAGCAAGGATATATGTGCCTCCATCAGCAGGGGATAGCGGTGCTTCGAATACTGCTGGGATGAAAGCGTCGGCTTCTTCGACCTCCTAAGTAAAGGTTTGTGTGCACAATTCAATCTGCATTCCATGTTATGTTTCTGCAAAAAACCAAAAGTGAAGTTGACTGAGTGAAGGTTTCATGTTCTTGGATTAATTTGCATGTTTATCGTATTGTGAGAATGCCTGCATGTTTAAGACTTCGATCACAGGTTGCTTAGCTGGGGTTTAACATAATGTTATCCTGGTATTGTTGCGATTCTTTTTTTGTGGTGGAGATACATATCTGATCGATTCTTTCTTTATTTAAACCTTAATGGATTCAGGGATGGCTTTTGGGAACAAAATTGTGAAGGCATGATCAATGTGATAACAACTTTGTGTTGTAATTAACATCTTGTCTTTATTCTTATCTTGTTCTTTTGTTATTATTATTGTTTCTTTTCTTTTTTCTTTCTTTGTAGTGGTTTCAGAGTTTGCCAACATGGTAACGCTACAGAAGAGAATGATGTCGTGTCATTGGTAGTATTGTGTTTTGGTAGAGACTAGTTTAGTATGGAGAAAACATGTGACGTCTACACTAGTGTTTAATGCTCTCTTAAATAACTTCCAGGTAGTGATGCTTGGAAATTTAGAAATACAGTGTGCCATGTAAATGTACTGGAATATTGTTTTGAATACTTTTATGTTAGCATAGTGTGAGAATTCCAGCACACAAAGGAAATTGATATTAACCCAAATGGAGTTCTCCTGGTGTACAAGCCTGATGTTTCCATTATTCTCCATGGCAGGTGAAAGTTTGCTC
>Ga0325401_1000845_pt1 | contig 24136 bp, 18 predicted proteins | sample PopdelMetagenome_FD_205666 | JGI IMG/M metagenome (GOLD analysis project Ga0325401, IMG submission 205666) | Populus deltoides microbial communities from Bellville, Georgia, United States - Xylem-PdKOR-R2 | ecosystem: Host-associated > Plants > Phyllosphere > Stem > Wood/Secondary xylem | place... | reverse complement strand
GCGGCAACGACGTTCGTACCCGGAGGGGCAAGCGGGCCGGAACCATTTCTGAATAGTGGCGATGCCGATCTACCCCACCTTGGTTGCCGAAGAGGCAAACGACTGACGCCGTTTACGCCATCTCGGCCCATGAATGGGTGTCCGAAAGCGAAAAGCCGACATGCAGTCCGGAACGGTGGTTTGTGAGACCGCTCAGACCTCAGTGCGTTCAGCCAGTTCCAAAGCGTCCTCCACGTCGACGCCCAAGTAGCGCACTGTGCTGTCGATCTTGGCATGGCCGAGAAGTATTTGAACGGCTCGGAGGTTGCCAGTCGCCTTGTAGATGATCGATGCTTTCGTGCGCCGGAGCGAATGCGTCCCGTAATCCTGAGCCGGAAGGCCGATGCCGACCACCCACTCGTGTACGAGGCGAGCATATTGCCGCGTGCTCATATGGGCCATGTAGTCGTTTCGGCTCGGGAAGACGAAGTCGTTCAGGGTCCCGCGGCGTCGCTCCAACCATGCCCGCATCGTTTTTCGTGTCGTATCCATGAGCTCGAACTGAACCGGACGTTTGGTCTTCTGCTGAACCATAACGGCGCGGTCACGGACGCGCCCACCGGAAACTACATCGCCGATCCGGACCTTGACTACATCACAGCCGCGCAGCTTGCTGTCGATGGCGAAGTCGAACAGCGCTCGGTCGCGCAGTCGTCTATGCTGGTCGAGCCAGAAGCGAATGGCCCAGACCTGTTGCTGTTTCAGCGCCCGCTTCGCACCGATAAGCCGGCCTTCGTTCCAGGGTCGAAGCTCATGAAAGGCGGGGTCCATTGACGAGTGACCCATCGACCATCTCCATCGGGCGGGATCGGCAGATCAAACGTACGTAGGCGCGGTAAACCGTCGGTTCGGAAACATGGTAGATCGGCCGTCGGTGATGCTGAACGAGCGGCGGGTTTCTGGTCGCGTCTCGTAGTCGCTGAGTGGCCGGAAGTGGGTCTCCTCAGCCGCCGAACGGGAGACCGCCGCATGGTCCATCTCGGCCATTCCCGGTGCCCGTCGCTTCCCTGAAACGCTCGCTTTGAGAAGCTCGCGGCTTTCCCAGTTCTCCGTCTCCACCCAGCTGTTTTGGGAAAAGGCATTCGGGAACAGATTCTGGGAAAGCAGCTCCCCCGGACGCCTGTCGGTGCGATCCGCGCGGCGGGATTTCCGTCACGGGTTCGTTTGCGGGAAGGCCGTTTGACCGAGCGCTCGTTCAATTCGTCCGCTAAAAGGCACTCGCCTCATGCAGGTCGCTGATTACCCGAAGGAAGTCGAATGGCGCTGAAACGGATCATCGATGGCGGTGTTGTCAGAGCAACGAGGCAGAGCCGTTTGGAGCCGAGTTCCAGCCCCTCTGACCTCCACTTTGGAGGTCAGACAAGAGCGCGTCCGGGAACGAGCCGGACGAGTTCGCGAGCGCTGACAGCGTCCTCAGCATAGTCTGCCGCGTTCGTCTGACAATGCCGGCTGACGTGGATGAATGGCAGAAGTGGGAGAGTCGCGCGGTTGCCCTGAACGGCCGATTGTGGATCGTGGCTTTGGACCTGCCTGGCCACGGCCCTTCTTCCGGTTTGACCTCTTGTGCAAGTCGTACGCTGGCGTAGACCAGACCGGGATATGCAGCCGCTATTCATGCCGCCCTTCCCGCATCGCTCACGCGACTGGGCACCAGTGTGGACGTCGTTCGTGGGACAGCGCGCGAGCAACAGCGTGTACGGCTGGCCGGAAGAGGCGTTCGATGTCGCTTGGCGGACACAGCGCGTGCTGGGCTACACGGTGCATCTGGGTACTGTCAGACCAACGCGGCAGCCACTCGCCGCACGCGACGAGAGCTAGACGCGGCGGCTCGTCCGGCTATGCTGACGGGACTGTCAGTGCCGGGAATTTGCTCGGTGCTCTTCGGGGATGCTAGCGGTTTGCCTGCTTTGTGGCAGGCAAGCGGGTCAGGAACTCGCCTTCAGGTTGTTGTGCCTCGTTGCTTTGACAGCACCGCCTTGATCTCATCGCTGATGAAAGGAGGGGCATGTCCTCCGTAATGGTTTCCGGCCTCAGCAAGCGGTTCGGCTCTGTCGATGCCCTTCATGCGACCAGTCTCTCGATCGATCATGGCGAGTTCGTCGTGATCGTCGGTCCGTCCGGCTGTGGCAAGTCGACGCTGCTGCGCCTCGTGGCGGGACTGGACGAGCCGTCATCGGGCAGCATCGTCATCGGAGAGCGCGATGTCACCAGGTTTCCGCCAGCCGAGCGAGGCCTGGCCATGGTGTTCCAGAGCTACGCCCTCTACCCACATCTGTCGGTCTTCGAGAACATCGCCTTTCCGTTGCGCGTCGCCCGCCGGCCACGGGCGGAAATAGGCGCCCGCGTGCGAGCGACGGCCGACATGCTGGACCTGGGCGGGCTGCTAGAACGGCGGCCGCGGGCGCTGTCGGGCGGGCAGCGCCAGCGCGTCTCGATCGCGCGCGCCGTAGTGCGAGAGCCGGCTGTCCTGCTGCTGGACGAGCCGCTGTCTAACCTGGACGCTGAGCTGCGGTCGCGCATGCGGTACGAATTGGCACGGTTGCACGGGCGATTGGGCTGCACCATGATCTACGTGACCCACGACCAGACCGAGGCCATGACGCTTGCCAACCGGGTGGTGGTGATGGCGCAGGGCCGGGTGGAGCAGGCGGGTCCGCCACTGGACGTGTACAACCGCCCCGCCAGCCTTGCGGTCGCCCGCGCGATCGGTGCGCCGGCGATGAACTTCCTGGCCGGCACGGTGGAAACGGTCGACGCGGCGGGCGTCACGGTCCGGCTGACGGAGGGCGAGCAGGTGCGGGTCGCCGCCCGCGCCGAGCCGGGCGCGGCGGTGACGCTGGGCGTACGGCCGGAGCATTTGCGGCCGGCGGAACATGGTCCGTTCGGCGGCGCGGTGGAGCTGTTCGAGCGGCTCGGCCCGCTGTCCTTCGTGCACCTGGGCAGGAAGGGCGAGGACGGTGGCGCGGCGGTCGTGGCGCAACTGCCCGGCGACCGGATGGTGACGCTGGGCGAGCAAATGCGGTTCGCCGTAGACCCGGCCGACGCGCGGTTGTTCGCCACCGATGGTCGCGCCTGTCCACCTATCCCTTGATGCTGCCGCCCAGGAGACCGGTCAGGTAGTAGCGCTGAAGCAGCAGGAACAGGAGAAGGATCGGCAGGGTCGCCACCACTGATGCGGCCATCATCAGCTCGCTGTCTGCCGCGTGCTCGCGCGCAATGCCGGCGATCGCCACGGGCAGGGTGTATTTATGCTGGTCCGCCAGCACGATCAGCGGCCACAGAAAGTCGTTCCAGCTGCCCAGGAACATGAACAGCGCCAGCGTGACCACCACTGGCATGAGCAGCGGCAGCACAATTGACACGAAGATGCGCGCTTCCGACGCGCCGTCCAACCGGGCCGCGTCGATCATCTCGTCCGGCACCGACAGCGTCGCCTGGCGCACGAACAGCACGGCGAAGAAGCCCGCCAGCGACGGCAGCACCGTGCCCGCATAGCTGTTCACGAGTCCCAGCTCGCGAAAGATCAGGAACAGGGGCAGCATGGCCACTTGGCCGGGCACCACCAGCAGCGCGATCAGTAGCCGGAGCAGCCGCTCGCGCCCGCGGAAACGCAGCTTGGCGAACGCGTAGCCCGCGGGCACGGTCAGCAGCAGGCCCCATGTCGTGGACAGCGCCGCGACGTATAGGCTGTTTCCGAGCGCCGGCACGATGCGATAGTCGAACCACGCGCCGTCGATCAGCCGGCGGTCGAGCAGTTCGTGATAGTTCTCCAACGACCAGCGCGTTGGCCAGAGCGGCGGCGGCGTCGTGCTGCTCTCGCCCTGCGGCATGAACGACACCAGCACCATCCAGGCCAGCGGCGCCAGCGTCGCCAGCGTCAGCAGCGCCGCCGCCGCGTTGACCAAGACTGAGCGGGCGCCGGGCCGGGTCACAGCCACTCGTACCGCCGGCCGATCCGCGCCTGGACCAGGGTAACGGCCAGGATCAGGAAGAACAGCACCAGGGCCACCGCGCTCGCGAGACCCAGGTTCCACCATTTGAAGCCTTCCTCGAACATGAAATACAGTACGGTCGTCGTGCTCTGGGCAGGCCCGCCCAGCGTCATGACATAGGGCTCGGCGAAGAGCTGGAGAAAGCCCGCCACGCTCATCACCGCGGCCAGGATCAGCACAGGGCCGATCGCGGGCAGGGTGACGTGGCGAAAACGCCGCCACGGCCCGGCACCGTCCAGCCGCGCCGCCTCCATCAGATCGCCCGGCACCGCCGACAGCGCGGCGGTGAAGACGATCATGTTGTACCCGAAGATCTTCCAGGTCACGAACAGCAGGATGGCGGGGACGGAGGTCGCGGGATCGCCCAGCCAATCCACCGCTGGCAAGCCGATCGCGCCCAGGGCGCGGTTCAGCAGGCCGTAGCGTTCGTTGAACAGGAAGCGCCATACCACGGCGGTCGCCACCACGCTTGTCACATAGGGCGCAAACAAGGCGACCCGCCACACGGGCTTCCAGCGCATCGCGCGATCGTTGAGCAGCAGCGCCGCGCCCAGCGATGTGCCCACCGCCATGGGCACGCCCAGAACAGCGAACAAGACGGTGTTGCCCAGCGCCCGCCAGAACAGCGGATCGCCGAACAGGGCGGCGAAGTTGCCGAGCCCCACGAAGGACAGGTTCGACCAGTCCGCCAAGGCGTAGATGCTGTAGTCGGTGACGCTGAGCGACAGTGCCATGGCGGTCGGCAGCACGAACACCAAGGCGATCACCGCCAGCACGGGACCCGCGAAGATCCAGGCGGTGCGTTCCTGTCGCGTCACGCGATCTTTCCCGCGTCCACCAGCGCGCGCCGGCGCGCCAGTACGGCGTCGGCCCGCCGGTCCATGTCCGCCAGCCCCTCTTTCAGCGTCATGAGCCCGCGCACCACCCGCTCCGCCGACAGCGTGACCTCGGTCCGGATACGCTCCCATTCGGGAATGTTGGGCGACGGGGCCGGGTCCGCCAGCTGCTCGGCAAAGGGGCGCAGCAGGTCCGGCTCCAGCCGCATGGCAGGCCAAGCGTCGGCCCGGGCCGGCAGGTTGCCGATCAGCGGCTGAAAGCGCAGCTCGCTCGGGACGGACGTCAGATGGCGCACCAGCGCCCAGGCATCGTCGGCCCGGCGCGAGGCCGCGGATACCGCCAGCGCCCCGCTGACCCCCGTGGTGGCGCCCGGACCGTCCGGCCCCGGCAGCCGCGCCACGCTCCAGCGGTCCCGCGCTATGCGGCGGGCGGGACCGCGCAGGTTCAGGAGGTCGAGCAGGTCCACCAGCAGGCTGGGCCCGCGCGGATAGATGGCGAACATGCCGCGCGCGAACGCCGCCACCGGATCCTCGATCTGGGTGGACATGGCGCGCGGCGCCAGTCCCAGGTCGAACAGCGACTTGTAGAACTCCAGCGCGCGGGCGAATTCTGGACTGCGGAAATTGCCGTGCGTGTCGCGGTCGCGCAGCAGGCGGGCGCCCGCCTGGCCGGCAAAGCTGAACAGCCCGTCCCACCAGTTGAGGTAGAGCAGCACGTAGTAATCGTCCGGCCGTCGCCGCTTCAGCTTCAGCCCCGCCGCGCGCCACGCGTCCCAGTCGCCCGGCGGCTCGTCATGGTCCGCCATCGCCAGCAGGTCCCGGCGATAAAATTGCATTTGCGGCGCCACGGACCAGGGCACGGCATGGGGCCTGCCGGCATAGGCCACCGTGTCCGCGACGCCGGGGAACATGGACGCGAACAGCGCGGGGTCGGCGGGCGGTGCCAGGGCGCCAATCATGGCGAACTCGCCCACCCAGCCATTGGGCAGCATCATCACGTCGGGCAGCGCGCCGCCGGCATGGGCGGTCAGGAGCTTCTCGTGCGCGGCGGTCCAGGGCAGCGACTGCACCTCCACGCGCACGCCGGTCGCGCGCGTAAAGGCGGGCATCAGGATGGGTGAATAATCGCCCTCATAGCCCATGGCCCAGAACCGCAGCGATCCGTCGACGTCGCCGCCGTCGCGCGCGCGGGCACAGCCGGCCAGCGGGGCGCCGGCCGCCAGCGCGGCGACGCCGGCCACCACCGCGCGGCGCGTCGGCGGGCCCACCGCGCCGGTCCCGTTACCGGTACTGCCCCGCCCGGCCCAGCGGCACGTCGCCCTCCGCACCGGCGCCCCCGAACCGGGTACGCACGCCGACATAGAAAAAGCGGCCCAGCGGGCTGATGGGGATGTTGGTGCCGTAGGCGGCGGGATCGGGCTTTCGGTCGGTGAAGTTGGTGATGCCGCCGTAGAAGCCGAAACCGTCGGGCATCTGGTAGGCCAGCTGGATGTCGTGCTGCCACAGCGCGGCGACACGCAGGAACTCGGGCGCAGCCACGTCCGGGTTGGCCGCCGTGGTGTTGCGATCGAACGCGCGCGCCGCGTTCTGGAAGCGCAGATTGTAGTTCAGCGACACCGTGTTCAGCGTCCAGGTGGGCGAGAAATTGGCGTTCCAGCGCGGCAGGCTCTGGTCCTTGACGTTCACCACCGGCGCACCGGGGATGGGCACCAGCGTCTGACGGTTCACGTAACCGCCGACCAGCCGGATATCAAAGACGCCGAGGCGCGCGGTGGCGAGGCGGTAGTCGAGGTTGAGGTCGAGCCCCGCCGTTCGAAAATTGGCCACGTTCTGCGGTCCAACCGTGAAGCCGTTGATCCGCCCCGTCCCCTGCGCCCGGGTAAAGGCGCCGCAAAAAGCATTGTCCAGCGTCGGCTGGTCGACGCACAGGTTAATGAGCGCGTTGCCGTCAACCGTGCCGATCGCGTCCTTGAGGTTGATGTCGTACCAGTCGGCAGACGCACTGAAGCCCGGCAGGAAGCGGGGACGGACCACGACGCCGGCGGTCCAGGTGCGCGCTCGCTCGGGACGCAGGTTGAGGTTGCCCTGCGACACGCCGTTGATGACGAAGCCGGTATCGGCCTCGCCGAGCAGGGTGTTGCGGCCGACGGCGGCCAGCTGCGTGCGACAATTGGCCGGGCGGAACTGCGTGCCGTTGACCACGGAACGGCTGGTGCAGGGGTCGTCCAGGAACCCCTGCGCGCTGCTGCGCGGCTGGAACAGCTCGCCGATGTTGGGCGCGCGCACCGCCTGGCCGTAGGAGCCGCGGAACGAGATGTCGCGCACCGGCGCATAGACGCCGGTGAACTGCCACGTTTCCGTGCTGCCGACGGTGGAATAGTCGGAATAACGGCCCGCCGCGCCCACCGACAGCAATTCGAAGAAGGGACGATCGCGGACGATGGGCAGGTTCAGCTCGCCGAACGCTTCCCACACGTCGAAGCTGCCGCGGCTGGGCAGCACCGTGCCCGGCTCGTCGCCGCCGAAATAGGCGCCGTTGACCAGGTTGTCGTTGGGATCGAAGCGGCTGCTCTCCTTGCGATACTCGCCGCCGAACGAGAATTGCACGGGTCCGCCGGGTAGTTCAAAGAACTGGCCGAAGTCGCCGCTGACCGAACCGCTGGCGACGTGCTGCTGCACGCGCGCGAAGCTCCGGTCGTTGCTTTCGAAAAAGGCCAGCGCCTCCGGGCTGGTGGGACCGGCGCCGAAGGGATTGATGGGAAGGCAGCTCGCGGCGCGGGAGCGGCACACCACCGTGCCGTCAGGGCCGGCCACGGCGTCCAGCGCCTGAAGATAGCGATCGGCGATGCGGCTGCCCAGGCGGGTCACGCGGATGTCGGTGCGTCCATATTGGTAATAGGCGTCGTAGGTCGCGTGCTCGGTGATCCGCCCCGACGCGCCAACCACGCCGCGGTACGTCTCGCGCCGGCCCGCTTCGCCCAGCCGGCCGAAATCGATGTTGTGACGGTTCAGGAACAGGTCGGTCGTGCCCGCCGCCGCCGCGGCCGTGCGGATCGTCTGCGGCACGTACGGATTGTCGAGCGACAGGGGCAGGTAATAGGTTTCGGGATACTGGCCGAAGGTCCGCGTGGCCGAGCGCACATATTTGGCGTCCACCGACAGCTTCAGCGCGTCGGACGCCTCGAAGGACGTCAGCAGGTTGACGGCGTGCCGTTCGATGTTGGGCGTCAGGTCGCCCTGGTAGAAACCGGGCACGTCCGTGGAGACGCCGCCGGTGAAGTAATAGGCGACCGGCCGGCCGCGATCATAGGGACGACCCAGCCCGTCGAAGCTGGGAGCCGCCTCCCCGCCCACGAAGATCGCGCCCAAGGGCGAGATGTCGGTATATTTCAGATTGCCGGCCAGGATCTGGTCGGGAACGCTCGGGTTGTCGGGCTGGTCGGCGTCGTTGGGCACCAGATACTGGCGGCGCCCCTGCCGCAGATAGTCGCGCGCCTCGTAAGGGATGCGATCTTCGGCGCTGTACTCATAGGCCAGCGTCACGTTGGCGCGATCGTCGGCGAAGTTGCGGCCGCCGATCACGGAGGCGAAGCGCGTGGCGCCGTCGCCCCGCTCCGAAACGCCCAGTTGCGCGCGCGCCTGGAGCCCGTCGAAGTCGCGGCGCAGGATGAAGTTGACGACGCCCGTGACACCGTCGGCACCATAGACGGCGCCCACCGCGCCCGTCAGAACGTCCACGCGGCCGATCAGGTCGGTGGGAATGGCGTTGATGTCCACGGCGGCGTTGGCGGCCTCGGCGGCGACATGGCGGCGGCCGTCCACCAGCGTCAGCGTGCGGTTGACGCCCAGGTTGCGCAGGTTCAACTGATTTAGGCCCGTCTGGCCGAACTGGCCGGTGGACACCGCGTCGCCCCCGCCCGCCCGTGTGCTGTCGCGCGAACTGACCAGCGCCGGCACGCGCAGCAGGAAGTTCGTGACGTTGGTGTTGCCCGACCGCTGGATGTTGGCGCTGTTCAGGGAGACGATGGGGTTGGGCGTCGCGAAGTCCGGCCGGGCGATGCGCGAGCCGGTGACCACCACGTCGCCGCCCTGTGCGTCAGCCGCGTCCGGCGCACCGGCGGTGGCACCGTCCTGAACCGACGGGTCCACGGCAGCAGCCGGGATAGCGGCAGGCGGCGTTTGCTCCAAGGGTGCCTGCGCGAACGAGGCACCGGAGATGAGGCCCATTGCCGATCCGGCGAGCGACGCGATCAACAGCTTCCGCAACCTCAACCCCTAATCATTGCGCGACGGGACGCTGTTCGCCCCCGACCATGTTAACCATCGCCCTACGCCTGTCGCGCCCCGGTGCCACCATCCCAAATCAGCAGCGCCGCCATCAGAAATCAATCATGCTGCAATAAGCGGCGTTTGTGGTCGGCCCATGGCTTGCCTCACCGACCGCCCCCGCTAGGCGTCGGCAGGGCGCTGCTTGTGCTGCGCAGACTCACTCGACACGGGACCCGCCCTTGCGCTTTTCCAGCATCCTTGTCCTGACATATGGCCGGACCGGCTCGACCCTGCTCACCGGTGTGCTGAACGCGATCCCCGGCGTTCTCGTGCGGGGCGAGAACCAGAACATGTTCGCCGGGCTCTTCCAGGGCTACAGCCGCCTGCGGTCCACGCGCGCCATGTACGGCGAGAACGCGCACAGCCCCGCCAGCCCCTTCTTCGGCACGCATCGGCTGTGCGAGGACCGTTACTTGGCCCATGCGCGTGCGCTGGCGCGCGACCAGCTGGTGACGGGCTCCCCGCGCGAGGCCAGCGTCTACGGCTTCAAGGAAACGCGCTACACGCGAGCGCTGCTGGAAGAGGACGGTGTGGGGCCACTGGCGCCCTATCTGGACTTCTTGGCGAAGCTCTTTCCCGATCCCGCCTTTATTGTCCTGACCCGCAACCACCGGGACGTGGCCGCCAGTAGCTTCTGGCGCCGCATGAGCGAGGACGACGCCAAGCAGCAGATGGCCTGGTTCGATCAGGATATTGCGGACTGGTCGGCGGAACGAACGGACGTCTTCAAGGTCGATTACGATGCGGTCCTGGCAGAAGAGCGGCCGTTCGACCGGCTCTTCGACTTCCTGCACGTCCCCTATGATGAGGATCGGGTTCGTGCGGTGCTTGATCTGCAACACAGCAACGACAACACGCAGGCCAAGGTGGTGGCGCTCCCGATAGCGTAAGCAGGCCGTCCGGCCTTATCAGGCCAACGTGGCACGCAGGGCAGGGGGGCTGATAGCGGGCAGGTATGAGCCGCAGATCCCGCGCTTTGCCGCCGTCACCGTCCCGCCGGTTCAACTCGTCACCTGAGGTGATTCGGCTGGTGGTGCTCATGTACGTGCGCTTTCCGCTGTCACTCAGGAACGTGGAAGACCTGTTGTTCGAGCGAGGCATCGACCTTGCCACGAGACGGTCAGGTTCTGGTGGAACAGGTTCGGTCCGCTGTTCGCCGGTGACATCCGGCGCCAGCGGGTGAGCCGCATGCGAGGCTTCCGTCACTGGCGCTGGCACCTGGATGAAATGTACGTGAAGCTAAACGGCGACATGGTCTACCTGTGGCGAGCGGTGGACCATGAAGGTGAGGTGCTGGAGAGCTACGTCACTCAGACCCGCGACAAGGGCGTGGCGCTCACCTTCATGAAGAAGGCGCTCAAGCGCCACGGGTCACCCGAGGCGATCACCACCGATGGCCTGCGCAGCTACGGCGCCGCAATGAACGAGCTGGGCAACCGGGAGAAGCAGGAGGTTGGCCGCTGGGCGAACAACCGGGTGGAGAACAGCCACCTACCCTTCCGACGACGCGAGCGAGCCATGCAGCGCTTCCGGCAGATGAAGAGCCTGCAGAAGTTCGCTTCCGTCCACGCCAGCCTGTCCAACCACTTCTCTCTCGAACGCCACCTCGTTGATCGCCAGATCTACCGAGAACGTCGCTCCGCTGCATTGGCGGAGTGGCAGGCGCTTGCCAGCTAGGCCGCCGCCCTCAAAGACCCAGGTGCATCAGGTGGAGACGGGTTCGCGTTAGACTGACAGCACCGCCATTCATTCGTCCGCTCGTCATCGGACCTGGGCCGTGTCGCGAGGCAGGCAGGCTTAGGAGCGCGGCTTATCGGACATCCGGCTCGCCCAGGTGATGCGCCTTCCACTCCATGCCCATCCGGATGCGCGTGCGACCCGACGGGTGGTCGAAGAAGACGGCTTCCTCGATCGGCGACGGTTCCAGTTTCCGGTACTCGCCCAGCTTCAACGCGATACGTGCCCAGCCGTCCGGCGCACGCGAGGCGTTGATCCCGAAATAATCCGCCTGCGCCTCGTGGAAGCGGACCAGGCTGTTCGTGACGGGTGTCAGCAGAACGGCAAGGACGGTCGCCACGATCAATGCGGGCGCCAGCATGGCGGGATCGTCGCGTCCCTGGATGTTCCATCTCTGGCCGTACCGGGCCACCAGCCACGGCGTTGCGTAATCCAGTACCAGGAGAAAGAGCCCGGCCAAAAGCGTAAAGGCCACCAGCAGCGATGCAGTGTGGTTCAGCACATAGTGCCCAAGTTCGTGTCCCATCACCGCGCGAACCTCGTCCGGTGAGGTCCGATTTAGCAGATTGTCGTTCAGGGCGACCCTTACCGTCGGCCCAACACCTGCGACATTGGCGGAGATGCGCTTGGTCTGGCGGGACGCGTCCACTACCAAGACGTTTCGCGCCGGCACGCCGTTGGCCTGCGCCATTTGCAAGATCGCGCTGCGGAGCGGGGAGGGGGGCATCGCCGTGTAGCGGTTGAACAGCGGCTCCACGAACACAGGCGCCAGCAGAAGGCCCACAAACAGGAACGCACCGCTCGCCAGCGTTCCCCACGCCCACCAGCTCCGGGGCCGTTTCCGGTACAGCGTCAGCAACGCCAGCGCTGCCAGCGCGCTCAGGATGGTCCCGATCGCCGTTCCCATCAGCCAGTCGCCGGTCCAAGCCACGAAGGTCTGGTTTGACATCCCGTACTGGTGCTCTCGCACCCAGCCGACATAGGCAGCCCAAGGCAGTGTCACGATGCCGGTCAGCGCCAGGTAGAAGAGCGCGAACAGGAAGGCCCGGCCTGCCTTGCGCCCTCGAGCCAGCGTCTCCGCCCGGCGGGACAGGCGCGCCACCATGCCAAGGCGAAGCAGCGTCCAGGCCGCTCCCATGCCAATCGCCGCGTTCCAGAGGATGAGCCAGTAACCGCCTTCGAAATAGGCGTCCGACCGCGCCCGGGCCGCGCCGCCCACCGTTGCGAGATATGCATCCGTCGCGGCCACGGGGTCGAACGGCGGCACGGCGGCTGTCAACAGAACCAGCGGAAGGATCATTTCCCCTGCACTCCCTGGGTAGCAAACAAAGCCCCGGTCAACTTGAAGCCGATGCTGCGACCGGACGCAATGTGCCGGCACATGCCGCGGACCGGAACGTCGTCCCCGGGTCGGGCGCTATGCGGCAATGACGGATATCGACCCTCCCCGACCGGCCGGTTGGCCTCGCCTCGCTGCGGCGACAGCCGTGACGATCATCCTCGGCGTCTCGGCCGCGCTGGGTCGGCGTAACGCGCCCGACGCCCCTCATCCGAACGTGCGACGCTGGTACCGGCGGCTCGACAAGCCCGGCTTCACGCCGCCCGACGGCGTATTCGGGGCGGCATGGCCGGTACTGGAGACAGGGCTGGCGATCGTAGGCTATCGGCTTTTGCGCCATCCGCCGAATCGGACGCGCGATGCGGCGGTGGTGCTGTGGCTGGCCAACACGGCGATGGTTGGCGGCTGGACGGAGCTGTTCTTCCGGCGGCACGCGCTCGCCGCCAGCACCGCGGCGGCGGCAGCGATGACGATGGGTGCGGCGGGACTGGTGGCGGCGGCGGCGAGGGTGGATCGGCCGGCGGCCATGCTGGTGGCACCGTTTGCCGCCTGGCTGGGCTTTGCGACCGTGCTGTCCGAGCGTATCCGCGAGCGGAACGCTAAGTGACGATCGCGGACGGTTTGCGATCGGACGGCACCGGAACACGCGCTTGATCGTTCGGGGCGGTACGCGGTGGCTAATGGCCGGTCGCGCAGGAAGGACATGCCGATGACCACCGATCCGGAGAACGTCGCCGGCTTCCGGGATGTGCTGACCGGTGCGAGCCACCAGCCAAGCCAGGGCGCGGCGCAGGTAAGCTCCGCATCCGCGCCCGAGTTGAAGAGCCTATTGGGTATCGTAGTCGGCACGCTGGTGGTGGCCGCGCTCTATCTCGGTCAGGACGTGCTGATCCCCATCACGCTGGCGGTGATGCTGTCCTTTGTGCTGTCGCCCGTTGTGGCGTTTCTCCAGAAGGCTCGGCTGCCCCGCGCGCCCGCGGTGATCGCAACCGTTCTGGCGGCACTCGGCGTGCTGGGTGCCGTGGGCACGCTGATCGGCAGCCAGGCGGCGTCGCTGGCGAACGACGCGCCGCGCTATGCCCGGACGGTGGAGACGAAGATCCAGGGCGTGCAGGCGTTCACGGCCGCGCGGCTCGCCTCCTTCACGCAGGAGATCGGCGGTTCGCATCGACCGCCCACCGCCCAGACCTCGTCGGTTGCGGTCCAACCCGGTGCCGTTCGCGCCGTGCCCGTGCGGGTGGTGGAGGAGGCGACGTCGCCGCTGACAGTCGCACGCACGGTGCTGGCGCCAATAATGGGGCCGCTCGAGACCACGGTGATCGTGCTGATCGTCGCCATTTTCGTGCTTCTTCAGAAGGAAGACCTGCGCGACCGCATGATCCGGCTGTTCGGGTCCAACGACCTGCACCGTACCACGCGCGCGATGGACGACGCCGGGCAGCGGCTGAGTCGCTACTTTCTCAGCCAGCTGGCGGTGAACACCTGTTTCGGCCTGGTGGTCGGGGGGGGGCTGTGGCTGATCGGCGTGCCCTCGCCGGCCATGTGGGGCGTGCTGGCCGGGCTGCTGCGCTTCGTGCCCTATGTCGGCTCGCTGCTGGCCGCCGTGGCGCCAGCGGTGCTGGCCGCTGCCGTGGACCCGGGATGGGGCATGGCGATCCAGGTCGTGGTGCTGTTCGTGGTGCTGGAGCCGCTGGTCGGCTATGTGGTCGAACCCCTGCTGTACGGTCACTCGACGGGCCTTTCGCCGGTGTCGGTGATCGTGTCCGCGATCTTCTGGACGTGGCTATGGGGTCCGATCGGACTCATTATGTCCACGCCGCTGACGCTGTGCCTGGTTGTCATGGGGCGGCACGTGAAAAGCCTGGAGTTCTTCGACGTGCTGCTGGGCGACCGACCGGCGCTGACCCCTGTGGAGAGCTTCTACCAGCGCATCCTGGCCAACAATCCGGACGAGGCCCTGGCGCAGGCGGAGGCGCTGCTGACCGAGCGTCCGCTGCTGGCCTATTACGACGACGTGGTTCTTGCCGGGCTGAAGCTGGCGGTCGAAGACCAGGCGCGCGGCACGATCGACACCGATCGGGAACGGGTCATGACGCGCACCATGCAGTCGGTGATCGGCGACTTGGCACCTTATGCGGAGCCCGTGGACGTTGCCGGCGAACAGACGGCGACCTCGGTCGCGTGCGTTGCCGGGCAAGGACCATTCGACGAAGCCGTCACCGCCATGCTGGCACAGCTCTTGGGAGCACGCGGGATGCAGGTCCGAACGGTGTCGAGCGGCCAGACCTCACGCGAGGCGATAGGGTCGCTCGACCTCCGCGGCGTGTCGGTGGTTGCGATCTCGTACCTCGAACTAACCGGCTCGCCCGCACGCCTTCGCTACCTGATCCAGCGGCTGCGCACGCGGGCACCCGGCGTGCGCATCGTGGTTGGCCTGTGGCCGCAGGGCGAGGCGGCGCTGAGCGACGCCGGCATCCAGCGCGCGATCGGGTCGGACCGCTACGTTGGATCGCTGGCGCAAGCCGTGGACGCGGTGGTGGAGGAAGGGACGGCCGTTCGCGTAGCCGCTTGAGCCGGCCGGATCGTCAACCGGCGACCAGCGTCGCGGCGGCCGCGCGAAGGTTGCCGTCATGCTCCTCCAGCAGACCGGCGGCCGTCGCAGGCTCGGCGCCCAGCGCGATCAGCACGCCGCGGGCGATCTCGCGGTCGCCCGCTTCCAATGCGCTGGCAGCGGCCCCTGCATCGACGCCCGTCACGTCGCGGATGATCGACTGTCCGCGATGCAGCAGCTTCTCGTTGGAGATGCGCATGTTCACCATCAGCCCGCGATAGACCAGTCCGCGGCGCAGCATGATCGCGGTGGAGAGCATGTTGAGCACCGCCTTTTGCGCGGTTCCCGCCTTCATGCGCGTGGAACCCGCCACGATCTCGCTACCCGTGTCGGCCAGCAGGCCGTGTGCCGCCGCGCCGAGCAGGGCGCTATCCGGATTGTTGGCGATGCCGATCGTCAGCGCGCCTGCGGCACGCGCGGCATCCACGGCCGCCAGCGTGAAAGGCGTTCGACCGCTGGCGGCCACGCCGATCAGAACGTCCGACGGCCCGACCTGCTCGTCCCGTACCGCCCGCTCGGCGGCATCGCGGTCGTCCTCGGCACCCTCGGCGCTCTCAGTCAGCGCGGACGGGCCGCCCGCCATCAGGAACACAAGCCGCTCCTGTGGCCAGTTGTAGGTCGGGAACAATTCAACGCCGTCCTGCACCGCGATACGGCCTGACGTGCCTGCACCGGCATAGACCAGTCGTCCCGACGTACCCAGGTGGCGCGCCGCCCCGTCTGCCGCGGCGGCAATGGCGGCGACCTGGCTGGATAGCGATGCGATGGCTCCCAGCTGACCGTCCAGCATCGCCGCCACGGCGATCTGGGTCGGCCAACGGTCGATGTCGACGTAGCGGGGATCGACGGTCTCGGTGCTCATGATGATCTCTCGGTCGCGAAGGATGCCGGACCCCGCGGGGCAGCGCAGACGAGCGTCGAGACGAACGTCCCGATGCAGAGCTGGTAAGGAAAGGACAGGGTGGCCAGCAGGTGCGGCAGCCCGACCGTCCCGGCGATCGGCGGTTGCAGCAGCAGCACGGTGGCAAAGCCGGAAACCAGCGCTGCGATAACGGACGCGGTCGTGCCACGCGTGCTGAAGACGGCGGTGAAATAGACGCCCAGCAATCCGGCATAGGCGAACACCATGACCTGAAGCGCAAACTCCAGCAGCGGCGTGTCCGTGTGGCGCTGCCAGTAGAAGGACAGCACCGCCATCGCCAGCGTCGCACCACCCATCAGCGCCATGCCCCACCGGCCCGCGACCACATAGTGATGCTCGGACGCTGGTCGCCGACGCTCGCGCCAGGGACGGTAGAAGTCGCCGATCAGCACGGACGACATGGCGTTAAGCGCCGAGTTCGTGGTGGCGACGGCCGCGGCCACGACGCCCACCGTCACCAGGCCGCGAAGGCCCGGCGGCACCTCCGTCAGGATGTAGTGCATGAAGATGTTGACCTTCTGCCCCGCGAAATCCTGACCCGCTGTTCCCATGGCCGCGCCCATCAGTTCCGGCCGTTGATAGAAGACGTGGAGCAGGAGCCCGATGGTCACGAAGATCGCCACGACCGGCACCGTCGCCACCACGGACAGGTAGAGGCCCCGCGCACCCGTCCTGGCATCGCGGCATGCGAGCAGCCGCTGCGTCGTGTCCTGGTCCAGGCCGCTATTGGCGATGTAGAGCAGGGCCACGCCCGTGACGATCGCGGGCACGGTGAACGGCCGCGCGGGATCGAACGAGAAGTCCAGGAGCCGCAGCTTGTTCGTGCCATCGGGCGTCGTCGCCAGCCCCTGGACGATATCGGCGGTGGAGGCGGGGATCGACCACCGCAGGAACACCAGTACCGACACGGCCGCGCCCAGGTAGATCACGAACTGGATCAGGTCGTTCCACAGCACCGAGCGGAGCCCGCCCACGAAGGTGAACAGGAAGCTGACGGCCACGATCGCCGCGGCGGCGGCCATGATGCCCGTGGCGCTGACGCTGGCGGCCACCACCATGGCGACCGCGATCGCCGCCAGGTAGACGCGCGCGCCGCCCGCCAGAACGCGCCCCACCAGGAACATGCCGCCGGCCCAGCGCGTCGCGCGGACGCTGAACCGCCGCGTCAGCAGCTCGTACACCGTGGTCGCCTGCATCGCGTAGAAGCGCGGGATCAGCACGCGGGCCACGAACACCGCGCCCATCAGCGCGCCGATATTACCGCTGAGATAGGTATAGTCGCCGCGATAGCCGTAGTCCGGCCCGCCCAAGAAGGTCGCCGCCGACTGGGTGGCCGACAGCACGGAAACGGCCGCCAGCCAGGCCGGAACGCTGTTCCCCGCCAGGAAATAGTCGTGCGACGTTTCCGTATGCCGGGGCATGAACAGCCACCCGCCCGCGAACAGCACGGCGACATAGGCGGCCATCACGACCCAGTCGGCCGCAGCGAAGGGCAGGGTCATCTTCTCGAACCCTCGTCCATCAGCGGGCGGTCGCACACCTGTGCGTGTCGGAAGGACGAGGCGCGGAGAGGAAGAACTGCTCGATCCCGAGCGTCACCGCCCCCGCCGGCCGGACGCGCTGCGGCGGCAGGCGAGGCACGCGGAACTTCAGGAAGTTCAGCCACCGTCGGCACGGGAAGTGTAAGCACCGCTGACACCTGCGCTGGTCCGAGGCCGTCCGTTCGTCCGTCGGAGGACGGACGCACGTGCGGACACGGGTGGTCGCGCCCGACCCTGTAGACGAGGATCGCGTACGACGATCGGGCGGGATGCCGGGGCTGCCGGCGCCTTGCGGCGTTGCACATCGAGCAGGGTAGGGCACAGGTGCGGGGCTGTAGGACAGGGATATTTCGGCGTGAGTCCGGAAGGACGAAGGGCCACCTTCCGCGGCCCTGTCCCAACAAAGGATCAAAGCGCCGATCCCGAGTCACCTCAGAACCGCGCCGTCAGCGACACGCCGTATGTTCGTCCCAGCACGTCGTACGTGTCCGGAAAGGTGTTGAACACGCCGCCCGCCACGAAGGGCGGCTTGCGGTCGAACAGGTTGTACACGCCGCCGTTCAGCGTCAGCCAGTCGAACGTCCGCACCGAACCCGTCAGGTCGAAGATGTCCTGTGCCTTCAGTGTGTCCGTCTGGCCGGGCGCGCTGTTGCGGACCTCGCCGATGCGCTGCCAGTTGAACTGGATCTGGCCGCGGTCGAAAACCGCGCTGACCGAGGCGTCGTGGCGATAGTCGGGCTGGACCAGCGTGGTCGCGTCGCTGGAACAGGTGGCGCCGAACGTGCCCTTGCACTGGATGGGCGTAACGGTGGGGTTGGGCTGGAAGATATAGTCGGTGACGATGTTCCCCTGATAGGAGAAGCGGAGCCCCTGGCCGGGCAGCCAGCCTGCCTGGAGGAAGTAGTTGGCCGCCACGTCGAAGCCGCGCTGGGTCAGCCGGCCCAGATTCTGGTTGTTGACGAACGCGTCCTGGAACCGGCCATTGGCGGCCCGCGTCACCAGCGCGCAGAGCGGGTTATCGGCGGTCGGGTTGGTGATATAGCAGCTGGTGATCGAGTTGATCGGCTGGATCACGCCGATCGCGCCCTTCAGGTCCAGCTCGTAGAAGTCGACCGTCAGGGTGAAGCGCGGCAGGAAGCCGGGCGTCAGCACCGCGCCCAGCGTCTTGGTCCGCCCGGTCTCGGGCTGGATGTCCGCGTTGCCGCCGAAGAAATAGCCGCCCTGGAGGTAGGACGGGTCGAAGGAATTGGCCGATCCCACGGCCGGCGCGCCGAAGCGGCGGCACTGCTCCGCATTGCCCGTGCCCAGCACGCAAGGGTCGCCGCCGTAGCGCGGCGTCAGCCGAGGCACGGTGACCAGGCTGTTGAACGGCAGCGAGGAGGTCGCGGCCGCGAACTCGCCGAAATTGGGCGTGCGGATCACGCGCTGGAGGGTGCCGCGCAGGCGCAGGTCGTCGACCACCGCCCAGTTGGCCTCCAGCTTCCACGTGTCCTGAACGCCGAACCGGTCGTAGTTGGACGTGCGGTACGCGCCGCCCACGTCCAGCTTCTGGATAAAGGGCGTGTCGTGGATCAGCGGCAGCAGAAGCTCGCCGTAGAACTCCGTCACCTCGAAGCTGCTGTCGAACCCGGCCTGCGTGCCCTGGCGGAACGTGTTGCCCGTCAGCAGCGCCGTGTCCTGAAGGACCTTGCCCGTCTCGCGGCGATACTCGGTGCCCATGGCGAAGCCGATCGGGCCAGCGGGCAGGATGTTGCCGGCCGACGTGCCGCTCAGCGTGCCCGAGATCACCAGCTGGTCGCGCTTGCGGTTGAAGCCGTCGATGGTGGTCGCCAGCGCCTCGCGGATGCCCGGCTGGTTGGGGCCGAAGATGTTTACCCTGTTGACGATGGAGGCGAAGTTGTTCTGTCCGGCCGCGTTGGTGACCAGACCGTCGCCCGTGATCGGCGAGTTCTCGGTGGACCGGCCGTACTGGCCGTACACGTTCCACCTCAGCGTCGGGGCCAGCTGCCCGCGCAGGCCCAGCTGGAACTGGGACGTGTTGCGTTCGGTGTTGTAGGTGATGAGCCCCAGCTCGGCCAGCGAGCGGTTGACGTTCAGCTGGGCCGCGCCGTTGACGAAGGTCAGCTGGTTGCTGATCGCGGGCGTCAGGAACGGGTTGGTCTGGGCGATCGACACCGTCTGGCTGATGACGGGCGGGTTGGGGCCGGGGGTTCCCGACTCCTCCGACCGGACATTGGTGTAGAGCGCGCGGCCGTACACCTCGACCGCCGGCGAGAATTCATAGGAGAAGAGCGCGGCGACGTTGATGCGCTCCAGCGGCACGATCAGCGGGTAGGTGTCGCTGATGTTCGTTGTGGCGGCCGGCGTCGTGGTGAAGCCGCCGTTCGCGTCGAAGCCGAAGCGCCGGCCGCTGGCCACGTCGGTGAACACGCCGCCGGTGCTGGGAATGGTCAGGTTGGGCGTGATCGCCCAGTCGCGTTCGCCCGACAGCACCTGCTCGCGTCGGGTATAGTCGCCCGCGACCACGATATGGCCGCCGTCGCCCAGGCGGCTGCCGAACATGGCGGAGCCGCCATATTGCGCGCCACCGTCCTCGGAGAAGCGGCCCGTGCCGGACGCAGTGACGCCCTCGAAATCGTCGTTCAGGATGAAGTTGACCACGCCCGCCACCGCATCCGCGCCGTACACCGCGGCGGCGCCGCCGGTCAGCACGTCCAGCCGCTTGATTAGCGAGGCCGGAATGGCGTTGATGTCGACCGAGTTGCGGAAGCTGAAGGGCACGGCGCGCGTGCCGTCGATCAGCACCAGAGACCGGCTCTGGCCGAAGTTGCGGAGGTCCAGCACCTGCGCACCGAAGGCGTCGCTGCCCTGCGAGGCCTGGCGCACGCCGCCCGCCAGCTGGGGCAGCTTGACCGAGAAATCCTCCACCGTCAGCGCCGACTGGAGCTTGATGTCCTCCTGCGTCGTGGAGGCGACGGGGCTGGTGGAGGTCAGTCCGGTGCGGGGGATGCGCGATCCGGTGACCACGATGTCGCCGCCAACCGCCTCGACCGGGCCGGTGGAAGCTTCCAGCGGCGCGGCGGCGGGATCAGCCGGCGGGCCGCCGGCCTGCCCGGTCGTCTCCTGCGCAAAGGCCGAGCCGGGCACCGCCAGCAGCGCAAGGGCAAGGACGCGGCCGGCAGCGCCGTGACAAAGCCCTTGACGAAGGTCGCGCAGCATTCTTCCTATTCCCCCTACTCGTTCTTCATACCAATGTAACACCACGACTGAGGAATCGTAAAGCGGGTGCGATGCGCCGAGATCCTCTTCGCCGAAGGTCGAGAAATCCGCCGGATCGCTGCCGGCGAAAGATGCCGTTTCTAGCCTTGCGGCCTCACAGCCGCCCGCCGGTCAGCGGGCTGAAAACACCCGTGGTGCCCGGAAAGGTGATCGCCAGGCCGCGGACGGATCGTGCCGCCAGATAGGCCATCGCCTCAGCCTCGATAAAGTGGCCTCGCAGGCCGTAAAGGTCGTCCGACTCGCGATGGCCGAGCCGCTCGCTGGGCGCGCGCATCAGCGTCGGGTTGTGGCGTCCGCCGCCGCACACGACTCATCGCTCGGGCACTTATGGAAGTTCGGCTGCGCCGCGGGCGGCCGCTTCGTCGACGCGCCCGGCGGTGGCCAGACGGCCCCATCATCGTATCGGCCTACGCCTCGCGCCTGGACCATCAGGTCGATCAGGCCGTTGCCTTGACCCCGTGCCGAACGCGACCATCGCGCCATCCGGCCCTAGCCAGCTGAGATTGGCCACTCCACCCACGTTCAGAAACGGCAGGGGGCGTCTGACGCCGATCACGTCCGCCAGGACTGCATGGTAGACGGGTACGAGCGGTGCGCCCTGGCCGCCAGCGGCCAGGTCTGCCTGGCGGAGGTCGGCCACGACAGGAGCTCCCAGCGCACCCGGATCGCCGAGCTGGATCGTCGACCGCCGGTCGGGTCGATGAAGAACCGTTTGTCCGTGAAAGCCGACCAGATCGATCGCACCCCCGTTTTCCCGTCCGCGCACGATTTCGGCAGCCGGGACATGCACATCCAGGATCGCCGCCTCCGTCTCGGCAAAACTGTCGGGCCGACCGACGTAGCCGTCCACCCGCACGGTGTCCTGCGTGGCGGCGATCAGGACGCCGCGCTCCTTGGCCGTGAAGGGTAGCCGTTCGGCAGGACCGAAGCGCGTGACGCGCTCTCCGTCCGTCGTGATAATCGCGGCGTCCACGCCGTCGAGCGACGTTCCGACCACGAAGCCAAGAACGCTCAGTCACTTTCCTCGACATGTGATGCCCGACAGAGTGTACCAACATAATACCATTGGCAAAGCGGCGGACGATGCTATCGTGCTCGTCAACTTCGCCGCTATCACTGGGAGCTTCCGTGACGTTCACGAGCATCATGGCATGCGAGGCGGCAGAATCCGCGCAGGTCTGCGAGGATCAGGTGCGGCGCAACGCCGATCGGATGCGCGAGGCGGGTGCACGGCTGCGTCGACTGGATGCGCCATTCGCCGCGACGCTAGCGCGCGGTAGTTCCGATCAGGCGGCGACCTTTGCAAAGATGCTCTTCGAGACGCGTTGCGCCATGCCGACCCTCAGCCATGTGCCGTCGATCGGCTCCATATACGACGCCACGTCGCCGCGCTTCCGCGGGGTGCCGCTGTTTGTCATATCGCAGTCGGGCCGTAGCCCCGACCTGCTGAGCGCCGCGGAGAAGGCGCGCGCGCAGGGTTCGCTGATCCTGGCGGTCGTGAACGACGATGCCTCGCCGCTGGCGGAACTCGCCGACATCGTGCTCCCGGTACTCGCCGGTCGCGAGGAGAGCGTCGCGGCGACCAAGAGTTTCGTCGCGACCCTGGTGGCGCTCGCCCACTTGGCGGCCGAATGGTCGGGAGACGCGCATTTCCTGGACGCGATCGGCAATGTCGGCAACGTGCTTCGTGTGGCCCGAAAGGAAAACTGGTCGGAGGCGGTGCCCGTACTGTCCGAGGCTCAGAGCCTGCTGGTACTTGGCCGAGGCTTTACCCTCCCCATTGCGGGAGAGGCGGCGCTCAAGCTCAAGGAGACAGCCGGGCTTCATGCCGAGGCGTTCAGCGTCGCGGAGGTAGCGCATGGGCCGATGACGCTGGTCCGAGCCTCCGACCCCGTTCTCGTCTTCGGACCCCTGGACCGCGCTCGCGCCGGCTTGCGCGATCGACTGGCGGATTTTTCGGATCGTGGGGCGACGGTAATCGCCGCGGGGCTGGCGGAGGATGTCGAACGGGCGGCGATCCGCTGGACGCGGCGGACCGACGATCATCCTGTTCTCGGCGCCATCGCCTATATTCAGAGCTTTTATGGTCTGGCTGAGCAGGTCGCGCTCGCACGCGGTCAGGACCCGGACCGCCCGCCGCATCTGTCAAAGGTGACCCGTACCCTATGAGCCGTTCTGCGGACCATTCCGTTCTCGCGGGTGCTACGCTGGTCCTGCCGGATCGCCTGCTGGACGATCACGCGCTGCTGCTCGCCGACGGACGTATCGACGGCATCGTTCCGGCGGCGAACATTCCCGCCGGGTGGGATGTCGTAAATCTGGACGGCGGATGGTTGCTGCCTGGGTTCATCGACACGCAGGTGAATGGCGGTGGCGACGTGCTGCTGAACGACCGGCCGGATGTCGAGGGCGTGAGCGCCATCGCCGCGGCGCACCGGCGGTTCGGCACCACGGGGATGCTGCCCACGTTGATAAGTGACGATGCGGCGATCGTGGACGCCGCCATGCACGCGGTTGAGCAGGCGATCGAGCAGGGCGTTCCAGGCGTGCTGGGCATCCACGTCGAGGGTCCGCACCTGCATCCGGACAAGCGCGGCATCCACGATGCTTCCAAGTTCACGTCGATCGACGAGCGCGTCATCGAGCGATTGACCGCCGAGCGACGCGGCGTGCGTCTTGTCACGCTGGCGCCGGAACTGGCGCCGGCTGGAGCGATCCGGACGCTGGCGGATCGCGGTGTGATCGTGGCCGCGGGCCATAGCATGGCCGATTACGCGGAGACGCTCGCGGCGCTCGACCAGGGACTGTCGGGCTTCACCCACCTGTTCAACGCTATGACCCAGCTGGGAAGCCGAGAGCCCGGCATGGTGGGAGCGGCCTTGGACGATCGGCGCAGCTTCTTCGGCCTGATCGTCGACGGCCTCCATGTTCATCCTGCCGTGCTGCGTGTCGCGCTGGCGGCGCGGGGCGGGGATGGGGCCATGCTGGTCACCGATGCCATGCCTCCGGTCGGTGGAACTGCCGCGTCGTTCCGGCTCATGGGACGCGAGATACGCGTTGTGGACGGCACCTGCCGCGGATCGGACGGAACGCTGGGTGGCTCCGCGCTCAGCATGGAAGACGCTTTTCGCAACTGCATGGACATGATGGGCTGCTCCCTTGTGCAGGCGTCGATACTGGCGAGCGGTAATCCCGCGGCTTTCTTGAGAATCGCGGACCGGAAGGGCTCGATCGCCGTCGGCCTGGATGCCGACCTGGTGCATCTGGATGGGCAGCGCCGAGTCACCGCGACGTGGATCGCCGGGAAGCTTTAGCGGGACGAAGGGGTGCATCGCGGCCGTACTCTCCCACCGGCAAGGCTCCTTTGCCCTCGCGAGTTTTTAGCCCCCGTCCCCTTAGTTTTCCGGGCATTTCAGCGTGATCCTGCTGCTGTTCGACATTTTTCTGTCAGAAAGTGTTTGACGGGCTGGTTGGTGTCTCCTAGATGGGTGTCACCGCAGCGGTGGCCCGG
>Ga0325401_1000844_pt1 | contig 24136 bp, 17 predicted proteins | sample PopdelMetagenome_FD_205666 | JGI IMG/M metagenome (GOLD analysis project Ga0325401, IMG submission 205666) | Populus deltoides microbial communities from Bellville, Georgia, United States - Xylem-PdKOR-R2 | ecosystem: Host-associated > Plants > Phyllosphere > Stem > Wood/Secondary xylem | place... | reverse complement strand
AATAACCTTCTCACGATTGTTATTTTCCATCTCCACCCATCTATATGGACTATACCCTTGTGTTTGTTTTTTGGGAAGAATCCTCTGGGTAAAAGTCCAGTCCACAAAAAGTTAATTAAGGCAGCATGCATGCTTCTTCTTGGCAAACACTTCCAGCTTTTGTCCTCTTACATTTGGAACGCCAACATACTTCCAAGAGCAAGCTTCCTACTTCTTACTTGTACCTGCCCCCCCCCTCTTCAAGATTGATTCTCCTATAAGTGTCAAGCATCAAAGCTAACCTTCCTAACTTGAAAGGAAAAGCAAGAAAGTCTCTCCAAAATTAGCTCAAGCCGAGATGAGTTCCACGACACCATTGTTAAAACCAGATGTGACCTTATCTCTTACGTTGTCACCCAGCTCCCCTTCTCCTCGTGACCAAACTCTAAAGCCTGAAGAAAGAGGTATACGTCTTATCCAACTCCTTCTAAAATGTGCAAAACATGCATCCTCGGGCAATCTTCATCGAGCCGATGCGTGTCTTTTGGAGATATCGGTGCTTTCATCGATTTTGGGTGATTGCATGCAAAGGCTGGCTGCTCGTTTTGCCTCCGCCCTTGCCATTCGCCTTGTCAAGCGTTGGCCCGGCATACACAAGGCGCTGAACCAAGCCCAACAACCCAAAGTCGACCTTGATAGGGCCAAGCTCCTCTTTACCAGAACCTTCCCTTACCTTAGTTTCGCTTATGCCATCATAGCCAAAACCTTACTCCATGCCATGGCAAACGAGCGTGTGATTCACATCGTAGATTTGGGCTCCGGTGACTCGAACTTGTGGGTCGCACTTCTCCGTGGTTTCGCCAACTCACCACATGGGCCTCCACATTTGAAGATCACCTGTGTTAATGGCAGCAAAGCTATTCTTGAGAAGTTAGGTCAAAGGCTTGTCAAAGAAGCAGAAAGCGTGGGCGTACCCTTTCAATTTAGTTCTATAAATGCGAGCTTGAGAGAGTTAACAAAAGACATGTTTAAGGCTGGATCAGGAGAAGCGCTAGCTTTCGTATCAATATTAAATCTTCACGTTTTATTATCTGAAGATGACCAAGTGGCTGCACATTTTGGGGCTAACAAGAGCGACGGAATTAAAGATTGCAAGCAAATTGGTGATTTTCTAGCGATGATTCGGTCAATGTCACCTACGTTATTATTTGTAGTAGAGCAAGAAGCGGACCTCAATTTGAATCGATTGGTGGACCGATTTGTAGAGGGATTGAATTATTACAGCGCAGTGTTTGACTCGATAGATGCCACTTTGGCGAGTAATCTGGCTAGTGATGAAAGGCTTATTTTAGAGGAAATGTTTGGAAGAGAGATTGAAAATATTGTAGCCTGTGAGGGGTTGGAAAGGATTGAGAGACATGAGAGGTATGCAAGGTGGGTAGTTAGGCTTGCACAAGCAGGGTTTAAGCCAGTTCGGTTCTGGCATAATTCAGGCGAGGATGCTAAGCAAATTATGGATGCCTTCGGAAAGAATGGGTACAAGACTGTTATTGAGAGAACAGGTTTGATGATTTGCTGGCGTGAGCGACCACTATATGCTCTTACAGCTTGGACCTGTTAGCATTGTACATTTGGATATTCCTTTTCACTGTCGGAGTATATTTGTAATTGCATAAATACTATAAATATATGGGTGTGGTGATGTGGGCTAGTAGGAACAGACGCACAACACTTTTATCCTCCTATTTCTTTCTCTTCGTCCAGGCGGCCTTTCGATATCTCTTGCTGGAGGACAGGGGCAGGTTGTGGGTGGACGTGTCGCGGGGCCCTTGATGGCTTAAAGTCTTGCTGTTTTGATTGGCTGCGTCCTTTGCAATTAATGCAGTGTATGATCGGTTACCACTGGAGGAGGATCGGGAGTCAGTACCAGCCAGCAGTAGAGGTGCGCGCAGCAGCAGCCTCACAATCGTCGGGAGTAACTGGATCAGGTGGAGGACAAGTTGATGGTGGCGGAAACGACGGCAGTAGTGGTGGTGGAGGTGTACCCTTATATAATTTGGGAGAGATGGTATGGGAAGCTACCCTTTTGCCGGTCATGGCGAAGGAGATCATGTGTTTACTAGTTCAGCAGGTCTACATTTTAAATGAGTATATACCGCTAGCTAGCTACTAGTGTTAATAATGAATATCCCAATTTAAAGATCTGATTAATTGTTGTCTTCCCGTATTAATTTCAAGAATTAGATAAGGATATTGGGGCTAAATCAGTATTGCTTCAAGATCAAGAAGAAGAAGAAGAAGAAGAAGAAGAGTGCAGGAAATTCTGTGTCCTTTTCATTTTGTTAGCAAGAAATTTAAACAATCTTGTCGTTGTTGCGATCAACATTGCAAATGGTGATTTTGTAGAGGGGAATTGTATCAGATCAGGAGAGGATGAAGTCCTTTGAAAAGCTAAATGAACAGCGGATTAATCGAAGATCCTGTTAAGTGTGTCCAAAATCAGTGAGTCAACACATACAAATTAAATCATAATTCTGACTTTTTTTTAAATAAAATAATATGTTTTCATCTTAATTTTTTATTAACAAAAAAATCACCTTAAATATCTATTTTAAATTAAATTATATTTTTACTAAAATTACAAGTTTTTTTAAATATAACAAATTAATTAAATCATGTTGAATCAATTTCTATATAATTTATTTTTTTATTAAAAAATATTAATAATATTTAAATATTTTTTACATTAAAAAAATTATTTAACTAAAATCATATCAATTATGCATGGGTTTGCTTTACTATAGTCTCAAGTTCGAGTCTTATAGTTGTTAATATTATAACCACTAAAAAATTATATAATCATTAATTTTAAAATTTATAGAATTAATAAAGATACAAGCAAAGCTGATTGGAATATTCACGATAATAAAAATAATAATTTACATAAAATAAACTGCCAAGCGCTAAGTAATTAATTAAAATAGACTACTAGTACGGAATGTCATGCAAAAATCAGAATGTTGAAGCGAAATGGAGCCCCCTCCCTCCCTCCACAAACAGTCTCCTTAAAACCCGTACGTTAGCATGCAAGAAAAGAGGCAGGCCTGTAAATAATATTAGACTTGGTCTCTCCCCATAGATGATAGATCCCATCCCCTCCCCTTCTCCCAATCATTTTCTCATGCATCAATCCGAAGTGCCTCCCTAGCTCCTTCATCATCCATTAATCCTCCCGCCTTCTTCCTCGACCTTCCACCTTCCTTCAATCTTGATCCCAGCTCTGTTTTCCCTTCTTTTTTTCGGCCTTTATCCTATGCTACGCAGGTACGTCCATTGTCGTTAATTAGCACTGATTGCAGGTGTATGTATGTCTTCTTTTCGAATTCAACAAGGCAGCTCCATCGCTCTTTATTCACTCCAATCCCATCCAGCCCAAGGTTTTCTTCCCTTTTTCCTTCTTTTCTGGTGAGTTTTTCTTGGATCAGATTACTCATATACAGGCAAGAAATCGAACGCCATTAATCATAATTCGTACGATTGGTAACTATATATACACGTCATATATGCTCGTGATCATGATGAGGTGCAAATGTTATGGTGTGTTCGTTGTATCGTCAATCAAAAGGCCATTGGTCAAGAGACATTGTTAAACGATCGAGCAGCAGCCTAACTACAAAATTAATTAATTAATTGATAATGGCATCTCTGTCTTCCCAACCATCCAAGAAGGGCATACGTAGCCCAGCTGGGAACACGGCCAACAACAACAGCTCCCAGCAGGGAAATCGTGGTTCCACCGGCCAAACTGTCAAATTCGCTAGACGAACTTCAAGCGGCCGCTATGTTAGTCTATCAAGAGAAGACCTTGATATTTCTGGAGAACTATCGGGAGATTACACGAACTATACGGTGCAGATTCCCTCCACACCTGACAATCAGCCAATGGACACGTCCGTGGCGGTCAAGGCCGAAGAGCAATATGTTTCCAATTCTCTTTTTACAGGCGGGTTCAATAGCGTTACGCGTGCGCATCTCATGGACAAGGTGATAGATTCGGAGGTGTCTCATCCTCAGATGGCTGGTGCCAAGGGCTCTTCGTGTGCAATGCATGCTTGCGATGGCAAGGTCATGAAGGATGAGAGAGGACATGATGTCATACCTTGTGAATGCAGGTATAATATCAAGCTCTGACTTCTCTTAATTACGTACAGGAACATAATTTAATTTATTTTAATTTTCTGCTCGCGTGCAGGTTCAAGATTTGCAGGGATTGCTATATGGACGCCCAAAAAGATACTGGTTTATGTCCAGGGTGCAAGGAGCCATACAAGGTGGGTGATTACGAGGATGAAATACCAAATTTTTCCAGTGGAGCACTGCCATTGCCACCTCCAAGTAAAGGAGGTGATCACAATAACATGACAATGACGAAGAGAAACCAAAATGGAGATTTCGATCACAACAGGTGGTTGTTTGAGACACAAGGTACTTACGGCTATGGGAATGCCTTTTGGCCCCAAGATGACATGTATGGCGATGATGGCGATGAAGGGTTTCCGGGAGGCATATTAGAAAATATGGATAAGCCATGGAAGCCCCTCAGTCGTGAGCAGCCAATCTCCAATGCCATTATCAGCCCTTACAGGTGATACATACATACATACATACATACATATATATATATATATATATATATATATATATATCTTAATTTGTCTTAGTTTTCGATAATTTATTATTAGAATCTGCTTTTAATTATAATTAAGAGTGCAACATTTATTACAGACTAACATTGCCAGAATTAAAAATGTCTAGTTAATTTAGAGGAAATTGATATGAACTGGTATAAAAATAAAAGAGAGGGTAATTGAAAAGAGATTAGTGCTGTGCTGTGCAGTGAATGACTACAGGTTTCTAACGGAACTGCAACGATCCATAGTTATGATCTCATACTAAATTTCTGTAAGCGGGTACCATCCAGCTTTCTGAAGCCCAAATAAATCTCGCAGTCACGGTGGCACCAGCAGAACATGGAGTACTTGGTCGACTTAGAAACAAGAAAAAAAACTCACAAATTTTCGAATTTTCCGCAACCTTTCTCATGTATATATATTCGCACATATCGGTGCTGACTTACATATACATGACTCCAGACAAAAATTAATGATAAATTGGTAAGCCTGCATAACATTTCTTGTGCACGCATATTTGCAGGTTGCTGATTGTGGTTCGACTGGTTGTGCTGAGTTTCTTCTTGCATTGGAGAATAATGCATCCAAATGAGGACGCAAGATGGTTGTGGGGCATGTCAGTGGTTTGTGAAGTATGGTTTGCTTTCTCATGGATCCTGGATATAATTCCCAAACTTTCTCCTATCAACCGGTTCACTGATCTTGAGGTCCTCCGTGACAAGTTTGACATGCCGTCGCCTTCCAATCCCACAGGCAGATCTGATCTCCCTGGTATTGACCTCTTTGTGTCCACTGCTGATCCTGATAAAGAGCCACCACTTGTCACTGCCAACACTATCCTTTCCATACTCTCGGTGGATTATCCTGTAGAGAAGGTGGCATGCTATATCTCTGATGATGGAGGTGCGCTCCTCACTTTTGAGGCAATGGCTGAGGCAGCAAGCTTTGCTGATTTGTGGGTTCCATTCTGTCGAAAACATAATATTGAGCCAAGGAACCCTGAAACCTACTTCAGCCTAAAAGTTGATCCAACTAAGAACAAGAGCAGGATTGATTTTGTCAAGGATAGAAGGAAGATGAAAAGGGAGTATGATGAATTCAAGGTGAGGATCAATGGGCTTCCAGACTCCATTAGGAGGAGATCAGATGCTTTCAATGCAAGAGAGGAAATGAAGATGTTGAAGCACATGAGGGAGAGCGCCGGAGGTGATCCTTTGGAGCCAATAAAGGTCCCGAAAGCTACATGGATGGCTGATGGCACCCATTGGCCTGGAACTTGGGCCTTCCCAGCTGCCGAACATTCCAAAGGTGACCACGCTGGAATTCTTCAGGTACCGGAAAACTTCATTCGTTTTTTATTTTCTTGATCATAAGCTGTCTTGTAAATAATTTGATCAGGATTATATTAATTCATGATCATGTGGGTGCAGGTGATGTTGAAGCCTCCTAGCCCTGACCCACTGATGGGAGGTGCGGATGATAAGATGATAGACTTTACAGATGTGGACATACGTCTACCAATGTTTGTGTATGTCTCACGAGAAAAGAGGCCAGGCTATGACCATAATAAGAAAGCTGGTGCCATGAATGCTCTTGTAAGAGCATCTGCCATTCTATCCAATGGTCCATTCATTCTCAACTTGGATTGCGATCACTACTTCTACAACTGCAAAGCTATCAGGGAAGGAATGTGCTTCATGATGGACAGGGGTGGCGAAAATATCTGCTATATACAGTTCCCCCAGAGATTTGAAGGCATCGATCCTTCTGATAGATACGCTAATCGCAATACTGTGTTTTTTGATGGAAACATGCGTGCCCTTGATGGTGTTCAGGTACTTAAAATTAAAAAAATAAAAATAAATACTTGTAGATATAATTATTGCCAACGTCAATTACAAGAACACACATTAACAGCGATGGATTAATCTTACACACATGCGTTACAGGGCCCGGTTTATGTTGGAACGGGTTGCATGTTTAGAAGATTTGCATTATATGGATTTGATCCACCGAATACAAGTAAGACCGAGGAAAAGAAAGAAGCAGAGACACTTCCCTTAAGAGCTACCGACTTCGATCCTGATCTTGATTTCAATCTGCTACCCAAGCGGTTTGGGAATTCTACAATGCTGTCTGAATCTATTCCTATTGCCGAGTTCCAAGGCCGCCCTTTAGCTGATCATCCTGCTGTCAAGTATGGACGTCCTCCTGGTGCTTTGAGGGTCTCTCGTGAACCACTTGATGCCGCTACAGTTGCTGAAGCCGTTTCTGTCATTTCTTGCTGGTAACCCCAACCTTTCCATTTCATTATTGATCAACTATAGCCAGAAATCACATCATCTGTGACTTTTTTTTAAAAAAAAACAGAGAGAGAGAGCACAAGACATTCACCATCCATGTTATTACATGCTGCTTTATGTACAGGTACGAGGACAAGACTGAATGGGGGGACCGAGTGGGTTGGATTTATGGTTCAGTCACGGAAGATGTTGTGACTGGCTATCGGATGCACAACCGTGGCTGGCGCTCTGTCTATTGCATAACCAAGCGTGATGCTTTTCGTGGCTCAGCTCCTATTAACCTTACTGACCGTCTCCACCAGGTGCTTCGTTGGGCCACTGGCTCTGTTGAGATTTTCTTTTCCAGAAACAATGCCTTTTTGGCCACTAGGCGTCTCAAAATCCTCCAACGCCTTGCTTACCTTAATGTTGGCATCTACCCATTCACCTCGATTTTCTTGATCGTCTATTGCTTTCTCCCTGCACTCTCTCTTTTTTCCGGATTCTTCATTGTCCAAACCCTGGACATCGCATTTTTAATCTACCTCCTACTTATAACTATTTGCCTCGTCCTTCTTGCCATTCTAGAGGTGAAGTGGTCTGGTATAGAGTTGGAAGAGTGGTGGAGGAACGAACAGTTCTGGCTTATCTCTGGAACCAGTGCCCACTTTGCTGCTGTCATGCAAGGCCTTCTCAAGGTGATTGCAGGAATTGAGATATCTTTCACATTGACTTCCAAGTCTGCAGGAGATGACGTTGACGATATATATGCAGACCTGTATCTCGTAAAGTGGACATCCTTGATGATTCCACCCATTGTGATTGCCATGACAAACATGATTGCCATGGCCTTTGCTTTCATAAGGACGATTTATAGCACAGTTCCGCAGTGGAGTAAGTTTGTTGGCGGAGCTTTCTTTAGCTTCTGGGTGCTGGCTCATTTATATCCTTTTGCCAAGGGCTTGATGGGAAGGAGGAGAAAGACCCCAACCATCGTGTTTGTTTGGTCCGGTCTCATCGCCATTACTATCTCTTTGCTATGGATTGCCATTAGCCCACCAAAGACAACCGGAACAGCTGATGGAGCTGGAGGAGGGTTTCAGTTCCCTTGACAGCTGCCGGCTGAGTGAACAGATGCATGAATGAATCTTAGATTACTGACTTGTAAGATTTTCAGGATCCAAGACAGTTCAAGAGAACAAGGCTTGAGATGGAACAAGATTTCGCACTTCAGTATTTTCTTTCTGTAACTTTCTAATAGACTTACGGTCAGCAAAAGGTAGCCTTGAAGGAATGGTTGCATGCTGAAAAATCTGTAAGCTGACGGTCAAATATTGATGTCACTCCCACAAATTTTCGTGATAATTCAGTGGCCTGTTTTTTTTTATCCCCCCAGTAATTCTGTCCCCATTCAAATGCATTCACGCAATTGCATCACAGGCACCTAGAACATAGCCAGCACGTCGTTTTTTTGCCTCCCCCTGCCCAGATTGTTATATAAACATGCACTTAATCATATAGCATATGATCAAACATTCAATTCAGAAAAATAATCAAGCAGCAAAAAGGCGCATAAATTAATTCCTTGGCCTTATAAGTGACCGCCGACAGAAATAAAAGAATCAACACCCATCATACATGGATTCTATGATCCACCACATTCCCCCTTCTTTCCCTTTAGAAAACCAAAAAGGCATTATATGAAGGGAAAGAAAAAACTGAAATATGTAAATAGTTCCTTAATGATTCAATTCTGATGATTTATGCTAATTAATTACAGAATTAAAAAAAACAAAACAAGTGTGTAAATAAATATATCCAATTAGATAATCAACTGTGAGTGTGACTAGCAAATTACACTATAAAATCAGAGTTTTGACTTGATCCTACATATATCAACTCTTCGGAGCAAGATGACCGTGAAATCTCCTCCCTGTATGCTCAACTCAAGTGACTGCCAAAATGCGAATCCTAAAGATCTGACATCTCAAATGGTACTCGCACGAACAACTGGCCATGCAGGGTGACCACAGCAGATGTCTGATGCGGATCAATTCTGGTAGGTAAACTCACGACCTGAAAGCAAAACCTTCTGTTAGTCTTATTACTATTTACTTGGGTGGGTCCTTGCTGATTTTAAAACCTGACGCTGCGAAACACCCATCCACAACTTAAGGCAGATGTTAGGTCATCAAGGCTTTAGAATCAGTCTAGGAATAGCAGTTTCATATTGAAGAATTGAGGACATGGACGCAACAAAACAGAAAGTTACTATTTTATTCTTCAACTGTAAAAGATTGAAATTCTGATGTTGGAAAATATTTGCAAAAATAATACACAGCCAAAAAACTCGGTCTACAACATCCTCTGAGTGCTCTGAACATGCAGAAAAAGTCAAACAAACCATGCAAACAAATGCAAATAACAAAGCCCTGTTCATGCTTAACAAACCTTTTTAAAAGGTGTCACGCCCCAAGGATTATCCAGATGCTCTGGTTGGCCAGATATGATCAAACGCCCTGCTGGATCAGACTGAACATGCACCTGACAGCAAAGGACAGAATAGACTTAGCACATGAAGATTTATGGAATGTATAGATTCAGTTAGAAAGGCAATCATCCATATATATATATATATATATATATATATATAAGGAGAAGAAACAAAAGCAAACTCAATTGAATGCAATATCACAGACGACGGGGCAAGTGCCATAAAGTTACAGAACAGGCTAACCACCTCCAAGTTGGATCAGGCTAATATGTCATTCTTGGTACACTTCTAATATTGCTTCCTAATTGAAGGTTCTGTAATTTTCATGCTCAAATGAAGAGACATTGTCAGGCTCAATTTCCATGCTCAAATTAGAGAGTAGCCTAACTGGATGCAACCCCTAACGGCAAGAAAGAGAGCACCCGAACTTAAAAATCAAGTTTCCTTGCTTTGCTGGTGTACTTCTAAGCAAAAGCCAAAGCATTTGGAACCATTCATCATTTGCATCTGACATTCATTTTGCTGCACTGCAGCTTCCATAACCAAACTTTACCTCTAAAAACTTGAACTTCACTTAAAAAGCTCAATTAGTCTGTGTCATAGTTATCGAAATTGAGAAATTGACGGACGTGTGAGTGTGAGTGTACGTGAGAGAGAAAGAGAGCTTACCTCCTCACGCAGAAGCCCTGGAACTAAAGCATATATCTCAAAGCAGTCATTCTGCATGCAGTGAAAAATTAAATCATATTAGTTCTTAACTAGGAGAAGCTTGGGGAGAAATTTATCAAAGTAACATAAGAAAGATGAGAAAACTTACAGTTTTTTGCACATTGATTTTTACCCAGTCAGCTGGGGGTCCAACATCAATGACCATTGCATCCCCTCTGCCAAAACAAAACCCAATTCATCACTTCAAATGTATGGGTACAATCATCAAATCAAATATCGAGGCGTATAATGTGATGAAAGAACCACTGATCTTAACTGTGATTTTATTGCCTTCTTGTGACCAAAGTGGACCGCACCCTCAACAGGTGATAGCCGTTTACGCTTCAGTAAACCTAAGTCAATAGGTCAAGTTTAGAAAGAAAGGCCATGTTTGCAATTAAAGTGCTGAAGATGCTGAATCAGTTAATTAGTCATACCGTTTGTTTTAAGCTGCTTGTCACCCTTTGGTGTAGAACTCAAGTTCTTATCCTAAAAAAAAAAAAAAAAACTAAAAGATGAAGTTACACAAAAAAATGCCAATTCCTCCTATGATGAAACCAATCCACATGGTGGGAAGGGAAAAATGTAAAACAATCAACAGAAAGCCAAAATTTCACATTTGCAGAGATTGGAAGGTGACAAACCTTAATGATTGGATGACAAACCTCACCATTGCCAAGAAGACGCTGGGAATGCCAACCCTGCATCGCACGAGCTGCAGCATCCCTTCTTGCCCTACCTGATGCAAGAGCTTGACTTCCACCAGCCTGTAATTAAATTGAAAATTAAATAAAATAGCACTCCAGGCAGATGCAAGATTGTATTCAAACAAACAAACGTTGCCAAATAGAACTGAAAGCATGAAAGTTTCGGCTCAATCATAAAGACAGAACAAAACAAGCCAATTGAAATCCACAATAGAAATAATATGAAAAGCACATACTCCATCAAATTTAAAAAGAAGTAGGTAAAAATAAAAATAAAGAGCGCAACACAATAAACAACTTCAATGAAGTTTCAGAATTAACTTTTGCCTGTCAACTAGAATTTTAAGCCACTGCACATCTCCATATCATCAAAGGCCTTAAGTCCTTTGAAATCAGTTCATGAGTACACAAGAATCAACTCAGTTTTCTAACACATAGTACCCATTGATATAACATCCAAATCCTGACTTAAAGCAACTGATCCATAGTGAATGCAACTATAGCCAGTACAGTAAAACCCCACACCAAAACTTATCTAAATTTCTTAGAAAAGACTACCTTCCTGTTTTCCAACACATCATAATTGCAATCCTGTAAAATTGTCTCCTTTCTATGCATAGCAATTTTATCTCCAGAATCAAATCTCCATTGCATCCCTCATTGAATCACTAGAAGACAGTCCAAATTTACAGAATATCTGTGAAAGCTTAAAATCCATGATTTTATTAACCATACCTGATTATAATTATTCCCAAATAAAAAAATGTAACTGTTACAGCTTTCACCCCACTATGAGCAAACCAATGTACAGTATGAACACCTAATTCTAATGCAACACTTTCATTCTTAAAACTTCAAATGGTACTCTCTGCCTATAAAATGTCTTGAAGACCACTTACCCAATTGCATTAAGAATCTTGAAGACAGAGGTGGGACATGCAAACATCAATCACAGTTAGCTATTAAAAGTTACCTGATTTTCAGCCCTCATAGATTCTGTCAAGGGGCCATCTGAAAAAGGTAGCTCACCATTCTTTAATTTATTCTTTTCATATTCAAGGAGTGCCTGAAAAAAACGATACTCGTGAACTCCAAGAACCAGGTAAAGGACAAACTGGAAATGCGAGATACAACATTTTCAAAAAAAGAAAAAGTGTGCAATTAAAGCATAACCTTCTCATAAAAGATTCGAAATGTCCAAGAGACAGTAGTGCAGGTTCTGTGCAATTCAAAGCATGATGAAAAACTCAAAATTAGTATCCAATAAGAAATGTAAGTTCTCCAGATGTGAAATAGAAAAGTGATCATGATTGTCAAACAAGAGCACAGGAGTCAAGTTTCATGTTAATTAACCTAACTTGTGGTGTCCAATCATAGGGACAACTCTGTTTCTTTCCCTATATATATCTTTACAAACTCAAGAAAATCACTACCAATAGAAGCGCTACATAAAACAAAAAGCTTTGGGATCTCTTGGAAGTATTAAATAAGTAAACATGCAAAGTAATTTATACTTCACACAAATTTGTTAGAGTAATATGAATCATTTCCTACAACCTTACCATAGAACTAACAATTGACACAGATATTAGATATCAACTAAAGAAAAAAGCATCTGTAGTAAAGAATAAATTACTTTGGTGGTTTGAAAGATTCTCCCACTTGCCGCCATAATTTGCATGATGTCACCTACACATGATCACGACCGAAAGGTAAATCTATGATACATTCTCTAGCAGCAGTATTCAGATACATAATTTTCTAAACCTTTTTTTTTTTGTTCCTTTCTTAATGCCACATGGAACACAATCAAGAGATTGAGCAAAATGGACCCATAATAAGAATTCAAAACTATTTAAGATCAAGCAGTGTCTGAAATATTGTCAAGCACACATTGGAGTTCACAGTGTCTGAAATCATGTCACCAAGTACTTGGAAACAACGCAAAAGAAAAGTAAGGAGAAGAATGCTAAAACCCGGCACATCATGCAAGAAGTTCACAGGTTAGGCTGGATCAATTTAAGACAACATGAGAACTGATTTGTGACGACCATTTGAAATCACTTGTAACACATGATTAATTACGTCAACAAGGCATCCAGAAGTAAAGGGAATTGCAAATAGAACCGATAGTTAGGTAAATGAAAGGCGGCCTGCGTTGCAGGGGACGAGAAATCAAGAAAAACCTGTTCATAGCCTCCCAACTTGATCACCAATCTCCATAACCTACATGGAATGAGTATAAAAGACAAAAAAAGAAAACAATTATGACGTGCTATAAGGAAAAGCAAGCGAAAGAAAGAAGGGAAAGAAAGGGACTTACTTGAGCAAATTGAGCTCTTCTTTATAAAATTTGGGGGGTTTGAATTCCAAGTGGTTCTGTTTATGAAAAGATTCAACATCCTTCATAAAAGCAGCTTGCTCTTCCTCAGTTCCGGACTCGTAACCATCAGCAGAAGAATCCAAAAGGAAAGACTTGGTTGGTGGTGGAGTGTTGAGAGCAGTAATTTCTGTAGGAGCTTCCTTCTTGTCAATTTCTGTAGGAACTACAGCACCTTTCTCATCATCATCTTCTTCACCTTCAGCTTTGGGGTCCGAGTGACTCGAGGGAGGAGGAGGTGCGTGAGTGCCCTCGTCATCATTTTTGAGAGGCGGAGAAGAAAGCTGTTTGGCACCAGCAACATTGGTAGCGGTGGTGGCTACATCAGTGTTGGGCTCATCATGAGGATCCTTGTTGTTGTTGTTATCAACTGTTTCGTCACCCTTTCCCTCAGAGTTGATGAAATCTTGAGCGGCGGCAGCATTACAAGTATCGTGATCATGGGGATGAGGGGTGGCAGGATTCGTATCGGTTAGGTCAACTGAAGATTGGGTATTATCCTTGTCCTCTAGAGCTGAATCATCAAGGGCGAGTGAAGGAGGAGTGAGAATCGGAGCAGCAGTAGCATCAACATCGTTACCTTTGGGGTCTTCGCTGGAGGCTTTGGGTTCGGCTCCCCCTTCCTGTTCCGCTTCAGCTTCACCTTCCGGTTTGAGATTGTCGGGAGCAGGCTCCTTCTCATTGGCGGCTTCTTCCTCTTCTTCTTTGGTATCCACCATTTTTTCTTCAGTGCTATTATTACCATCACTTGCCATTTATTATTATTGTTTGGATGGCGAATGTGAAAACCCCCTAAACAAAAAGTTGCAGACTTTTCGTTATGATTAACAAAATAAATAAAAGAGAGAAACAGAGGAAGAGGGAGAGATGCTTGAGAGAGAAAGGGCTGTGAAACCCTAGCTTGATATGGGTTATTTAAAATGAGCAAGGCAGAAACAGAGGTCCACACGACACGTAGTGTATTTATATTTATTTAATGCTACATTGAATTATTATTATTATTATTATTAAACTCGCAAACACTCCAACCCTAACCAGGAAGAACACTCTCTTTTTTTTTTTGTCTTTCCTGTTAAGATTTATTCTTGAGTAGGAAGGAGCATTAAAACTTAAAAGAGGTTAGGATAGACAGTAACAAAAAGGGGGAAATAAATAAAGAGAGAGGAAGAAAATAAGGAAACAACACGACGACTATCCATATGGGATGGGAGGTGGCATTATTCATCAATTCACTCACCTCCACTCGGTCAGTCCTAGACTTCTTCTTCTTCTTCTTCTAGCTCTCCTTCGTTCTTCTTTTGCTTCCACTTTCCAGATTTAGAGAGAGAGAGCTCTAGCTGTGGTGGGTAGAAGAGAAGAGTGATTGCTCAACTGACTCGGAGCACTTAGTGAGTTTGTTTGTTCAAGTAAAGCTAAAGGTACAGAGTATAGGGGGCAGCGCGGCGCGGGGCAGGGCAGCGACGCAATGATGTGTTGAATTCATGATCATATCACGGCACGCGTGAACTGGTTTTAATTCATCGGCTGGGTTGGCTCAGCTCAGGCAGTCCCTCTCCTCCCCTTCCCTCATGGATGATAGTACCACTACCCAGTTTTATTGGGCCTAAGGCCTATTCGATCCGCTCTTTGTAATTAATTAAGAGGCCCATCATCACCTGAATCTGATCAACTCAAAGATCCTTCAAGCTGTAGAAATGGAGAGCACTATCTCTCCCTCTCTCTCTCTCCCTAGCGTGTTATTTTCATCTGATCTCCCTCCCTCCTTCCTAATTCCTCGATGAACCACCAGAATTATTGCCTTGGCCTCTCTCCTTTTTTTTCTTTTTGGTTCCTATTTTAGTTTATCATCACGCTGACCCAAACGCACACATCCTTAAGAATTTCTTGCCCATCACATATCAATTTGCTAATACAACAGCTTCCCACCTTTTTTCCCGTTGTTCTAGCCCCAAGGGCTTCTTCTTCTTGAAACCCTAGGACACCCCCCCCCTCACTGCTTAAATCTCCTATTGAAAGCAGAACAGAAAAGACGCCAAGAAAGAAAGTGGGAGCTCATTATCAGTAGCTGTAGCAGTTTCTAAGTGTGGGTCAGTTGAGTTGTATCCTTTATACCACTTATTCCTCATTTCCTTACATGTACTAATCTTACCACATCTTTTCATTTTAAGTGGAGCAGACAGACACTATTTTAGGTTTATGTGTATGTTAGTTTAATTTCATCACATAAGTTGAATTTGAGATGGAAAACGAGGTACTTGAATTCGATATAGGTTTAGGAAGTGGAGCTGATGATGATGATGATGATGATGCTGTTGACATCGATATTGACGACGATTTGCCTTCCACTCCTCCCCATCATCTTACCACTTCTCACAATTCTGCTTCCACTTCTGCTACTCGAATTTACCTTCCTGAGGGTGACCTTTCGGATCTTGAACCTTATGAGGGCATGGAATTCGAGTCTGAAGAGGCTGCCAAGGCCTTCTACAATTCCTACGCTAGGCGTGTTGGCTTTAGCACCCGTGTCAGCTCTTCCCGCCGTTCCAGGCGTGATGGAGCTATTATTCAGAGACAATTTGTGTGTGCCAAAGAGGGCTTTAGGAATTTGAATGAGAAGCGTACCAAGGATAGAGAGATCAAGCGCCCCCGTGTTATCACTAGAGTTGGTTGCAAAGCTTCCTTGTCTGTCAAAATGCAGGATTCTGGCAAATGGGTTGTCTCCAGTTTTGTTAGGGGACATAATCATGAGTTGGTCCCTCCCGATCAGGTGCATTGCCTCCGTTCACACAGGCAAATATCTGGCCCTGCTAAGACCTTGATCGATACGTTGCAGGCTGCTGGAATGGGCCCTCGTAGGATTATGTCTGCCTTAATTAAGGAGTATGGTGGGATTAGCAAAGTTGGATTTACAGAGGTCGATTGCAGGAATTACATGAGGAACAATCGTCAGAGAAGCATGGAAGGAGACATCCAGCTCCTTTTGGATTATTTGAGGCAAATGCAAAGTGAGAACCCCGATTTCTTTTATGCACTCCAGGGGGATGACGGTCAGTTTACGGGCAACGTGCTGTGGGCTGATCCAAGAGCCAGGGCAAACTACAGTTATTTTGGTGACACTGTTACTTTTGACACCACCTACAGGTCCAACAGGTACCGCTTGCCCTTTGCGCCCTTCACTGGAGTGAACCATCATGGACAACCTGTTTTGTTCGGTTGTGCTTTCATATTGAATGAGACTGAAGCATCATTTGTTTGGCTGTTTCAGACGTGGCTTACAGCAATGTCTGGGCGTCATCCCCTGTCGATCACCACTGATCATGATGCAGTGATAAGATTGGCCATCATGCAGGTCTTCCCTGAGACCCGCCATCGGTTTTGCAAATGGCATATATTCAAGAAATGCCAGGAGAAGTTGTCCCATGTGTTACTCAAACATCCAACTTTTGAGTCAGAGTTTCATAAATGTGTTAACTTGACCGAGTTGATCGAAGAATTTGAATCCTGTTGGTTGTCGCTTGTTGATAGATATGAACTTCGGGATCATGAGTGGCTTCAAACAATATATTCTGATCGCAGGCAGTGGGTCCCTGTGTATCTGCGGGATGCTTTTTTTGCTGAGATGTCTATAACCCAGCGAAGTGATAGCATGAACTCATACTTTGACGGTTACGTGAATGCTTCAACCAATCTGAACCATTTCTTTAAGCTGTATGAGAGAGCTATAGAGAGTCGGAATGAGAAAGAAGTTAAAGCAGATTATGATACAATGAACACAAACCCAGTTTTGAAGACCCCATCTCCAATGGAGAAACAAGCATCCGGGCTTTACACTAGAAAATTGTTCGTGAGATTTCAAGAGGAGCTAGTTGGGACGCTAACTTTCATGGCATCTAAATCAGAAGATGATGGGGAGAGCATTACATACCAAGTTGCTAAGTATGGGGAAGATCATAAAGCTTACCATGTTAAATTCAATGTTTTGGAGATGAAGGCGACTTGTAGCTGCCAGATGTTTGAGTTCTCTGGTCTTCTATGCCGACATGTGTTGACAGTCTTTAGAGTGACCAATGTCCTTACTCTCCCATCTCGTTACATTTTGAAACGATGGACAAGAAATGCCAAGAGCAATGTCATATTGGAAGAACGCCCTACCGATGTATATACCGGCTATCTTGAATCTCATACTGTTCGGTATAATACCCTACGCCATGAGGCCTTCAAATTTGTAGAGGAAGGATCCAAGTCCCTAGACACTTACAATGTGGCAATGGGTGTTCTGCAAGAGGCCACAACTAGAGTTGCACAAGCAACAAAGAATGAGGGGAGAGCTGGTGATGTCAATGGCCGTAATAAAGGGGACTCCGCAAGCAGTGGAATTAGGGCTAATTATACCAGCGGGAATCATCTGGGGATCTCTGGCCAACCTTTGTCTGAGGTTAGAATCATTTTTCATTTACCATGCTTCGTGCTTCATCTATTTTCTTGCAATCACATGGTGTCAATTGATTTCATTTATTACTGTCTACGGCTTCATTTCTCCATAGACCTACTTGTATACACCATTTTTCTACGTTCATTTTCTGTTCTTTTAGCTCTCTTAATAAGTTGGTTTTCTGCTAAATGTTGAACTTTCACACCTTCTCAATGAATCCAAAATTTTGATTTTAAAATTCCCATGAGCAGTATCTATTTAGTGATTGAAGGATACCCTCATCATGGTGATCACTAGAAAAGTGTCCATCTCAGACCTTTGTCCATCCATGTACACACAAGCTCAAAACTTGGTAACCTCTGTTAACATGACTAGTATTCTTCACCTATTTGAGGTTTTTGGCAGGGGTGTTTGTTGAAGAGCCCTTGGTATTCTTTTTTAGCTTTTTATGTTAATAATAATAGAACATACATATGATCATGTTCATTTAATTCAATATGAGAATTTCAGCAGAACCATTAATTGATTGCATCCTAATTTTAGGAATTTCTAGAAGTTCTCCTGTACTCCTGAAGGCCTGTATTGAGTTATTATTCTGAATAGATGTGCTGAATGAAATAAAATCCATGCATCAGGGAAATCTAAATCGCATGATATCCTAAATAAAATCACTTCATTTTATGGAATTGTTCGTAGATGTTTGGGAAAATACAACGGAAAAAAACGCAGTTAAAGAATTTGTAACTCTACAAAAAAGTTTGACTTGAAGTCGTGAAGTATGGAGGAAAATTGAAAAAAGAAATACTGTACATTGAGCTTGTAAATACTTAAGATAAGAGTGAAAAACAACCTTGTATATCTGGCATTTCACTGAGAAGGCTTCTTGACCAGCACAAGACCAACGCAAACTGTTTTTCAATATATTGAAGGTTCTCTCACGATATCCTTTGCATGGCGGTTAGTGCCCTCATTTCTGATATGGCGGTGCAACAGAGGTATCTGTATTATGATGCTCTAAGGCCTGTTTTTAACTTTCCTTTTCATTTACCACTTTGCAGGAGGATATGGACAAGAAAATCCAAGAACTTAGAGATGAACTGGAGTATGCAAATCGAAAGTGCGAAGTCTACCGAGCTAACCTGCTTTCAGTTTTAAAAGACATTGAGGATCATAAGCTACAATTGTCAATTAAAGTACAGAGCATAAAGATTAGTATGAAGGGTAGTATCTGAAGGTGCAGTAGAGTTTTACCATGTGGTTTCTTTTGTAATTTCTTCCCCTTTTCCTTTTCCCTTTCCTTCCCAATCATATGGAAGTCCTAGTATTTAAACTCTGATGTGGATGAGGTTTTTTTTTTTTTTTTTACCTTTTCAGTGCTATAGAGAATTTAGAGATTGTGAATAACTTTGAATTTATGTTCTCTTGTACAGTGCACTTATTATCTTTAGATCTATACGAGGAAGCAATGATTTCTTCAATTTTAGGCAGATGCATGACCAAAAGTTCTGTAATATATTTCCGTTGGATTAGTAATGCTCTGTATCCATAAAAGTTCTTAGGTTTGCAGCATGTGTTTTGACTCGGCCCGGTGGCTGGCCCGGTCCAAGGCTCGGGTTCCGGGTTTTGGCCGGGTCACCAGGTTTGACCGGGTCACCGGGTCGGCCGGGTCAATTTTTTTTTTTAAATCAAAACAACGTTGTTTTAGTAAAAAAAAAAAAAAACAAAAGTCAACAGGTTTGTCACCGGGTCTTGACCGGGTTTAGCCGGGTCGCCGGGTTGACCCGGCGGGTCAGCCGGGTCACACCGGGTTTTTCCTTCCCCTGTTTTTTCGTCAACCCGGCCCGGTTCCGGTCCCGGATCGGCCGGGTTCCGGATCGACCTGCTGGGCCGGACCGGGTTTCAAAACTATGGTTTTGAGAACCATGCAGGAAAGTCTTTGACAGTGAACTCAAATAACACACCTCGTCAACGAGATCATAGCACAACCTAAAGAGCTCGTACATTCTAAACTGCAAAATGTAACGGCGGAGAAAACCCTACTACTGACTGCCACCTATAACACAATACCCTGATGGTCCGCCGTCGCGGTATACATTTAAAGACCCGGAATTTGGTAGTTTGATGAGGTAGAAAAAAACAGACCCATAAAATTTAACCTTGCACGCTATGTTCATTCTTTCAAACTCAGCCTTGCGTTCTGCACCTTCACCGAAAGCTTTAACTTCTGTTCTTCCATATCTTTTAAAACAGCTAGCAAGTTTGCTCGGTACACTTCACAGCGTTGGTTGGTACCCTCCAACTCAGCAGTCAATTCACGGATTTTCTTTTGCTTCTCATCCTGGGCAAGGAGAATAATAAATTAGAACAAATACTAAATGGAAATACTGCTTAATGCATACACAATTACAGAAAAAATAAAATAACAGATCAATCTTGAGCATCGATCACAACCATAATGTTGTTCGATACACGGCTGATGCTGCCTTAAAAGCAACATTCCTTTCAATGAGTCTGACACATACATAATGATAATAAGTAGAGTATGACATACTGCAGTTACCAAGCAGATCATTTACTGACAAAATAACAAAATTACCATATCGTGGGAAGGAAAATAAGGAAAAAGAAAAGAAAGATCAAGGATGCATTATTTTTCAATTTTCCTCATTTCCAGGCATGCACTGATTGCAATAAATTGTCAGTGGATTCAGAAACAATATGCATAAACTGTCTTTTAACTAAGCAGAAGCTTCTAACTTTTCAGTTATTAAAGAAGGAAAGGCAATATAACATTAGTCACCCTTCAATAAAGGCAGTACTTTGACTTCTAAACTATTTATTTTGTACTTTGTATCTTCCTAAAAGTCAACAGGTAAAATATTTTAGGGTTTAGCTAAAATTAAATGTAGCACAAATGTTACTAAGGGATGTAATTAACTGGTGGTATAGGCTGAAAGAAAGCTTAACCATATCAAGTTACAAGCAGGAATAAACTAACCACGGACTGCAATGTTGCCGATGAATTATCTTTAGCAACATGAAGCTCTTGACTACTTCCATTTGTCAGAGTTCCACCTTGTGTGCATCCAGAGCCTTGATTCTTCACATCAGAAACTTTCTTAGCAGCTTCTTGTAGAGCATCCATCGCCACATTATAAATGTGAATAGATTTTGCCCCTTCTTCAACATATTTGATGGCTTCCTGGCGCAAGTTGTTATAGCGAACGGTTAAAGACTCGCGAGAATCGTTCGGCAATTCAGAAGCGCCTTCATCTAATACAGCTCTGCTTTTGGCATTAGTTGTCCATCGTTTCAATACATATTGAGATGGAAGTGTGAGGACATTTTTTGCTCTAAAAACTGCTAATATGTGTCGACAAATGATCCCAGAATATTCAAACATCTGGCAGCTGCAAGTAGCTTTCATCTCAAAAGAATTGAAACAAACAGTGTGTGCTTTGTGCTCTTCCCCAAACTTAGCCACGCGATAGGTGGTGATGGTTCCTGAATCGTCAATTTTCGTTGCAGGATTAGCAAGGGTCTCAACTAATTCATCTTGGAATTTCATGAATATTCTTCTAGTGTAGAGGCCAGCAGCTTGTTTTTCCATAGGAGAAGGTGTCTTTAGAACTGGTGTAGTGTTAGTAGTGTCATAGTCTGCTTTTAGTTCCTTTTCATGCCAACTTGCTAAAGCCTTTTCGTATTGTTTGATCAGCATTTGTATGGTGGTTGATGCACTCACATATCCATCAAAGAACAAGTTTAAACCTCCGCTTCCATCATTTACTGACAACTCTCCAAAAAAAGTGTCTCGCAAATAAACCGTGACCCATTGCTGTCGAGCATTGTACATCGACTGAAGCCATTCATTGTCCAGGACGTAGTATCTTTGCAGAAGGGATTGCCAAGAAGATTCAAACTCATCAATTGTCTCAGTCTCATTAATGCACTTCTTAAATTCAGTTTCAAACATGGGATGAGAGCGATAGATATGAGCCAGTTTTTCTTGGGTTTCTCTTAGTATGCCTTGCTTAGAATACCGATGGCGAGTCTCAGGAAGAATTTGTGATACAGCGGTCTGAATGAAGTGATCTGGATCAGTTGTGATAGAGAGAGGCTGTTTACCAGACATAGCGCTAAGCCAAGTTTGGAAAAGCCAAATGAAAGACGACTCAGAGTCATTGAGAATGAGAGCACAGCCGAACAAGACAGGCTGGCCATGGTGATTGATTCCCGTGAAAGAGGCAAACGGGACCCTGTAACGGTGTGTCCTGTATGCAGTATCGAAAACAAGAGTATCTCCAAAGTAATTGTAATTCATCCTGGCAGTGGCATCAGCCCAGAATATGGTTGATCCTCCAGGTGAGTGATCAGTGTCGGGTTGAGTTGCATAAAAGAAAGCAGGATTCTCAGATTGCATTCTTTTTAAATAATCCAAGATATGATGCTGACCCCCACCCCCGAGGGACCTGGGCCTGCCACCACTCATCTTCTAACCAAGTAGAAGAAAAAATCGATAAATTACGGTGGATGTGGCTGTTGTTGTGGTTGTAGGCAGCAAAGAATAATAATAATAATAACAACAAAAAAAAAAAGAGTGAAATGAAAACCTAACATGGCATTTCTTACAGGCCAGTTTCAGACAAAAGAATTGGTACTACAAAATTAACAACAAGACTATTCCTTTCCATTCTTTAATAAACGAACAAATAATTAGTTATAAAAACAAAGAATTTATAGGGTGGCCATAGGCAGAGAGAGCTAGCTAACCTGGCCAGAAGTGGGTTTGAGAATTGGAAACAGAAACTGAAATCGAAGCGTCTTTTTTCGTTTTTTCCTTCTTCACTTCACTTTCTTGCTTAGTGTTGGACTGCAAATTCAAAGGCAAACGCAGGAGGAGCTCACACCACACCACACTTCTTTAATGTCACTTCTCTTCTTCTTTCTTGCAGCGCAGACTCGCAGTCGTTGCTAATAGGAGGATGGGCTTGGCAACGTTTCTCGCTGTCTGTCCACACTATGGATGCTTGCTTGGTTCTTACTTTTGCCCATGTCAAGCTTGGGCTTGCAAAATATTATTATAGCTAGGCTAGCTCAGAGATACCTCGAATGGAAGCCTGGTAAATTAACTCTAACTTTAGGCCTGGGTTTGTGCTGGAATCCGAGAAATGGCTCTTCCACTTATCCTAATTTAATTAATTAAACATTTAATATATATATATATATATATATATATTTTTTTTTTTTTTTTTTTTTTTTTTTTGTGTTTGTGCAAACGTTTCAAATTTTTTATTTCAGCATATCAATTATTATTTGAACGTGTGAATTTTTTTCTTCTTCTAATCAAGTGTAATTTGCTCCCATCCATGTATTTATATTTTTATTTCTTTATTTGAGTGTTTGTACTTTTAAGAATTAATTTATTAATGTATTAATTTCAAGATCTACTATATTTGACCAAAATAACTACAATTAAAATAATAAAACATTTTAATAATTTATTTAAATTAAAAAAGCAATAAAAGACAGAATTAATTAACTAGGTAAGAAAATTAAAAGAATAAAATAACTAAAGAAGATTCAGGATTTTGATGATGTTTAAGTATGGATACAAACATATTGATAAATGAGATCAAATAAATTATTAATAAATTACAATATGTGTAAATCATATAAAAGAAAATCAAATATGTTGAATAATGAATTTGTGTTTAATTAAGATTGTTAATTTTGTGAAAATAATTTTTTTTTTCCTTTTACACTATGTGGTAGAGATTTACTTTTTTTTTTTTTATTAACGTTGTTGATGTTCAGGTCAGTTTGCACGCATCTCAACTAATCCCACGGTCGTTGGTGTTTGGGTCAGCTTGCACGCATCTCGACTAATCCCACGGATCTTGAAATTAACAATCATGTAAGCCTCCAGTAGCCATCATATTAGCAACCACATGGCTCGAATCTGAGACCACAGGGGGAGTAAACCTCTTGATCCCAAGCTAGATCTTACCACTGGATCACCTACTAGATGGTTTGGTAGATATTTACTTGGCTCGTGAGAAAGTGTATGGAATTGAGTAATTTATCTTTTATTCATCTTTATCTTTAACCCTTCAAATTGTTGTTATTATTATTTATAATTTATTTAACTCAAATATATCAGAGATATAATAATGCAAAGTGGAGATTTGTTAGCTTTTAAAATTAAAAAAAAAAACTCAATTGAAAAATATTTTTAAAAAAGTACAAACATTCAAATAAAAAAAAAGTACACACACCCAAATAAGAAAATATACAAATATAATTAATTAAAAATAAAATAGAATGTCCATGGATTTATGGTTGACAAGTTAACATCATGCTACATGTCAATTTAAATATATAATAGAATCTAACAAAAACACTTGCTTAGAAAGCAAAAAATTAAATGTTTAGTTAATAAATAAAAATAAAAAACAGTTTGTTA
>Ga0325401_1000843_pt1 | contig 24142 bp, 9 predicted proteins | sample PopdelMetagenome_FD_205666 | JGI IMG/M metagenome (GOLD analysis project Ga0325401, IMG submission 205666) | Populus deltoides microbial communities from Bellville, Georgia, United States - Xylem-PdKOR-R2 | ecosystem: Host-associated > Plants > Phyllosphere > Stem > Wood/Secondary xylem | place... | reverse complement strand
GCTATAAATAATTAAGAAAATAGGGGCCAAATCTAACATCCAAAAAAAATAATAGACCGTTTTGCTATTTTGAAGGGAGCCAAGCATGAAAACCAAGAAGAGAGAAAAGAGAGAGAGAAAAACAAAAACAAGATGAGTCATCATAGCCACATGGAACCTCATGTGTTCATGCGCCATCTTACAAGGAAGATCTTGTTGAGATGATTTGATGTACACTAAGGAAAACCATTATTGGAGATCTAAGGTGGTTGCATTTGCCTCCATATTGCAATGGTCTCTCTCATACATTAGCGCCTTTGATACACGCACCAACCACCTTTTCCCTTTTCTTTCATTTTAGCCCTTGATTTAGGGGGGGAAAGGTTGAACATTTATTTTCATTTTAAATTTGGTCCCTAAAGCTTCAATTATCTCAAATTAATAAAATTATATTTTATTTTATCAAATCAAGTATCAATCTAACCCTATAATGTTTTTCCAGCATCGTGAGAACCCAATATCAAGCCAAATAAAATAAATCATCAAATCCAATCACACATCAACCAAGTGTGGAAAGACCAAAAAGAAAGTTTAGTAAAAAAAATGGTATGAATACTTGGTCCTTGATTTGGTAAAAAAGAGCCTAAACATTTGCTTAAGTTTTAAATTTGATCCCTAAAGCTTCAATTATTTTCAATTAATAAAATCTTATTTAATTTTATCAAATTAAGCATTAATCGAGCTCTAAATGTTTTTGTCAATATCACAAGAACCCAACATCAAGCTAACAAAAATAAATCATTAAGTCCAATCCCACATCAACTCAATGTAAAAGGATCGGATTGAAAAAGAAAAAGAAGTAAAGTGGCTAATAAAAAATAAAAATGTAAAAAAGGATTGTTGAGAACTATTACAATTAACAATATTTTATCTCTTGGTCTACAGTAAAATCAAAGAGATGTTTTAGTTTCTTTTAAAAATTAATAATAAAAGGATTAAATGTTGTTACCGAAACTTTGTTGTACCATTACTATGAAAAAAAAATGCTACCTTTCAAGTAACAAGTGCAAATATGGCTAAACCATTTTTATTTTTATTTTTATTATGTTATTTGATGAGTATGTATTTTTTACTCAATATTTTTATGCTTTGGAAAAGCTCAAACCTATGATATGGTGATAACTCAATCAAATATGGATCTGGCAAAGTAGTCAGATCCAATATTCTTGGGTTCAGTCATACGTTGAGCCCAAGTTTTCATAAATTTAGCGATTTGTCATAACCAACATACTTGGGTTCATCCATAAGCTAAGTTTATGGCACCACGGGTCTGACATCTTGCCAAACCCAATATATCTGGGTTCAGCTATGAGTTGAGCCCAAATCACCACGAGTTTGGAAAATTGCCAGACCCAATATATATAGGTTTAGTCATCGACTAAGCCCAAGTTACCATGGGTCTAACAACTTGCTAAACCCAATATACCTGGGTTCATTCATGAGTTGTGCCCAAGGTATCGTAGGTATGGCAAGGTGTCAGATCCAATATACTTGGGTTCAGTCATAAGCTGAGCTTGTGGGTCTGGCACCTTGGGTTTATCCATGAGCTGAGCCCTAGGCACCATAGGTCTGGCAAGGTTCTAGACTCAATATACTTGGGTTTAACCTCGAAATAAGCCCAAGACTCCATGGGTCTGATGAATTGCTAGAACAATCTCCTCAAACTCAATTGGTCTTAGAAATCCATATTATGATCATAGAATTCTATCTTAAGATTATTAACATAATATATTCATGTCAGAAATAATCATCTTCTAACACTTGTAGATGTATGAATGGTCTCCCAAGAACATACCATATTTTCATCTCATTAATGATGTTTAAAATGATTCCCCCCCATATTAAATGCATCTAGAGAAAATGACTCTTCAGGTCTTCCACTCTATTAAAATAACAAGGTTTAGAGAGTATAAATATCATCTCAACCACTCAAATAAAAGGTTCACAACTGTCTATTATCCAAGTTTATATACTTAAGCCTTTAAAGCATTTAACACACAAAAAAAAAACCAAAATTCTTATTCTTGGAATTTAAAGCTCTTTTTTTTTCATTTATCATTATTTTTATTTAAAATTACTAACTTTATTATCGGAGAGTCTTTCAACCCTACTAATATGAACTTTTTTGCAGGTACTAGGACTTTTACCATTGATTTTATACTTCTTGGACTAAAAAGAAGGAAATATTGACATGAACATTTGATTAATCACTATTTAGACACCAAATAACCTCATTCTTAAGCATATTAGATTTTAAAATATCATCATTATTCAATCAGTATCTTACATTATCTAGTTTTGTCCAATTTCATCGCATTGATAACTCCATAGATTTTCTATAAAGTTTGCTAACATGGCTAGTGAAAAAATCTAACAAAATTTATCAATCGGAGGAAATTAGAAAAAAAATGGACATAAGGGTATAATTAAACAATGGACCCAAATATAGGGATAAAGTAAGGATATTATCCTACTAAGTTTATATCGTGTTATTCTAACTACAAAGCTTTAAAAATGGTCAGGTGAGCTGCGGACCTTTTAACTATTAAAAATGTTATATTTATGTGAACTAGAAAAAGAAAAGAAAAGAAGAGGTTTTCTTGTAACCGAAGTTTCTATATGATATGAGTTGAAGAAGCCCATGGTGCCGTATTTCGGTGCACCAAATAACGGTTCCATTAACATTTCTTTTAATTGAAAAAGAAAAACCGTTGCCTTCTCCTCCTAAATAGTACGAGAATAATATAATTAATGGTACACGTATTTGGATATTATTCAATGTCGTTGATAAACCTGAGTCAGGTAGTTTAGAGTTTTGGTCAACCAATTAGACGGTCCAATATCATATATAAATCTTGATGATGCTAATGTCGACAAAAAATAACCATTCATCACGGACCATGTGGCTTACTTTATGGAGAAACAAAGTATCCACTCGGGTTCTTCGAACGTCAAACTGCTTTCTTTATTTTTGGAGTGAATATATGGAACTGCTTTCTTCTTTGAACGGATATATTATTTTGGAAAAGCAATTTGGTTCTGTGTTCGTCAGCGGGCCTCGTTCACTAAAGTCAATGTGTAAATTCAGCAAAATGTCCATGGATATCTGCTATTTATCCACCTATTTTGTAACTATTTGATATCCAGTCATTTTTATATTTTAAAAGTTTTTTAAAAAAATTAATTTTTTTTATTTTTTTCTTTGCTTGAAATTAATAATTTTTTAGTGTTTTTAGATCATATTGATATCAAAAATTACTTTGATATATTTTTAAGTAAAAAATACTTTAAAAAACAACTATTACCACATTCTCACATTCCAGTAGAATATATATATATAAAATTTAAAATTGACACATACAAATAATATTTATCGAAGTGTTAATTAGTCTCCAAAGTTATAATTTGGGGATTTTACTTGGAAGGTTTAGATTTTAATTTTAGAAAAGGTTGAGAAAAATTAGAAATATAGATAGGACATGGTTATTTTCTATTGTTAAATCTAGTTCTTTAAATAAAATAATTAAATAAGTAATATATAATCGTTTGGGCGGTGAAGTGAATGTAGTTGTATGGTTAGGTGGCTCTTATTATTTGGGGATTTACCATCACATGAAACTGCCATTATGGATGTAGCGCGGTAGCCTTCCAAGCTTTGGCTTTTTATAATTGTATTTACTTTTAGTCTATGCTGGTTTAAACTATTTTTTATTTAATAATATGATAATAAAAATAAATATTTATAAAATTAAATATCAATTAAATATAAAATTTTTGTTTGAGATTGCAATAAATTTATAGAAAATAAACTAAAATAAATTATAAATATTAATTTAAAATCAACTAAATATTAAAAAATAAAATTAATCAAAAAAATCCAATAAGTATTCAAATGAAAGAAAAAAATTAGCAGAAAAAATTAAAAACAAAAACTATTTGACATTATTATTAAACTCGATTTTACATGTCAACCTTGAAATCTTTCAACTCGACTCCTTACCTATCCCAAGTTTAAAATTAACACGCATGAAAGTTGACTTTAGTGACCCAATTGAATTGGCAAGGCCAAAGACTACCAGGACGATCAGTAAAAACATGTTTGGCTTTTAAAAAATTTCAAGATAACATCTTTTTTTTATTGAAACAATGACATATTAGATCAACTCAGGCTTCACGTATTAACTAGTAAAACCTGCTATCTGGATCATAAACTCTACTTGGTTTAAATACTTTATTTTTTATAATTTTTTTATTTAATGATATGATAACAAAAACAGACGCTTGTAAAACTTGAGCATCGACCAAATACTGAGACATTTATTTAAGACTATAATAACTTTATAAAAAAATAAAAATAAATTATAACAATCAATTCAAAATCAATAAAATATTAAAGAATGAAATTAAAAAAAAAAATTAGAATGTAAAATTTGTTTTTTTAAAAAAAACCTAAGGTGCTTGAATCACCATTAGAGTAGTATTAATTAACCAATTGTGCATGTGCGTGTGCGTGTGTGTAAAGAAAGAAAGAAAGCATTATGGAGCAGTCAACCTGGGTCAACTTGAATCAACCAGAAAAATTTTTAAAAAAATATTTAAAATTTTAATATTTTATATGAACAAATTACAAAAAAACATCCTTATGAATATAGATTATAAATGTTGTAAATAATGAAATTTAAAAGAATATTTTTTAAAAAAATTTATCTCACATTGAAAAGATACTATGTTATGCTTTTAAGTTGAAGTATTTAAACCAAAAAAGTTTTTTATCCCACATTGAAAAACGTAACTTTTTTTCTTGTGAACATAAAGTATATATACTAAAGGACTTCAAATCCCACATTGAAAAGATATTATGTTATTCTTTTAAGTTGAAGTATTTAAACCAAAAAGTTTTTTATTCCATATTAAAAAAACATAACTTTTTTTCTTGTGAACATAGAGTATATATACAAAAGGGCTTCAAATCTTACATTGAAAAAATAACTTTTTTCTTGGGAACATAGAATATATATACTAAAGGGTTTCAAATCCCACATTGAAATCCCACATTGAAAAAATAATTTTTTTCTTGGAAATATAGAGTATATATACTAAAGGGTTTCAAATCTCACATTGAAAAAATAAAACACTTTTCTAATATTTATATAGTGAACTTTAAAAAGTGTTAATAACCAACTAAAAAAATTTAAAAAATAGGGGTATAGGAGAAAAACCACATTAAAAAAAAAACCGGGTCTCGTCCGGGTTTGGCCAGGTCGCCGGGTCATGGGTCGACCTGCCGAGTCGACCGAGTTTGGCCGGGTCGTTGCACTGATCAATCTTTTGATAAACCAGGACCGGTCCAGCCATCGAGTCCCAGATCAACCCGCCGGGCCGATTCGGGTTTAATAACTATGTTATGGAGTTGGCAATACCAGGGGAGGAGAAAATTGCAACTCCTCTAATGTTAAGCCTGCAGGCACCGCTCTTCAGCCTGGATTGTATTATTATTTCATATGTTCATTAGTTCGAAGTAAAAATTATATTTTTAAAATTATCTAGAAAATATTTATTTTTAGTTAATGCCTAAACTCACTCGAAGATATAATTATCATTGAAAACATTAGTAGTACCATGCATGAATTATATTAATAAGTAATTCATATCATTATAAATAATTTGTTTACATTAATCACAATAAATTGTTGATTTAAAAAAAAAACATATCTTTGGTTGGGAAAATGTGTGTACAATGAGTTATGTATTTGGTTGATTGCTTAGGTGATAATACCTAACTGAAGGTTATAGTTGTTTTTCTAGGAGATCAAAATATTATTTGTTAATTTATCAAGATAATTTAATAAATTTATGTTTTTAATATAGTGAAATTATTTTGTTATCCTTAAAAGCTAAGAAAATAGATATTTTATCTAGGGGCTTTTATGTATTTTCAACTTTATTTACATGTATATTTTTTCTATAGTAAAATGACATGTCCAGCCTTTGACTTTGAAAAATCTAATCTTGTCAAAGGAGGGTGTTTTCATCTTTGACACATGTTTTTTTTTTTTGTAATATTAGGATGTCCACAGGGGCTTTTTAGTAATTCAAATTATTAAAATATTAATAAATCAATATAAAAGGCTGACGCGTGCTACACCCACGTCAGTGCGTCATCACCCCCCACCAAATGAAAGGTGGGTGGGACATATTAGGATGACCAAAATCCATTGACCGCCATGCCATCCGACATGTCAAGTGGCAGCGCAACTGTTGGTGTGGTGCGTTTAGCCTAATTGACGGTAGTTCAGCGGCGATGAAAGTTTTTCCTCGTCCCCTTCTTTTCTCTCTCATGTGCATTGGTTTTCATGTCAAACCTTTAAAAATTCATATGACAGCGATAACCTTGGGAAAAAAAACCTTAGAAAACATGTAATTGGATAAAAAAGACAAAAAAAACCTCGACTGAAGTAAACTCGTGGTTGTGTGATAAAAATATAAGCTTCATAATAAGGGGCGAGCAAATTCGGGTTAACCCTCAAAACCTATAGCTTAAATAATGAGATTGAGATAACACGATAGATCACCTATTTAAAACCCAACCCTACTCGGCAGTTTGATCATTGACCCAGGTGATCCGGGGCCTAAACCAACCTAAGTCATGAAACAAATTGGGAGGATTGACTCGATATGATCTAGTAAAAAAATAGGGTTGACCCGCAACCTAATCAGCCCTGGACAAACCTACTAAAAACTCTTTTATCTTTTTTAGTTTTTTTTTTCAAATGATATCATTTTTATATGTTTTAAAAAAGGGTTGACCCGGGTCAAACAACCTGACTTAAGTCAACCCGCTTGACTCATGACTTGCGTCTTATCTCGGGTTGACCCTCGAGTCGGGTTTGAAAGTTATGCTATAGATAACTTTAAAAAACCATGACACGGGTCATCATACATGAGAAAACCGAGAAGTCAAATCCTTAGCAAATCAAATATCGAACGATGAAGTTGGGGAAAATAACCTAATTAAATGAAAGGATTTTAAAAATATACAGTAATTATAAGAACGAGGGTAAAATGAATAAATTAGAAGGCATGGACAATTTTTTTTACTAGAAGGTTAAATTGAAAACAAAAAAAATTAAAAAATTAAAAGTATGAGGACCAAATTAGAAAAAAAAAATACAACAAACTTGGATTGAAGGATGAAATTGAAAATCAGAAAAAACTAGAAATAAAAAGAAGGTGGACAAAATTGAAAATTATCATATATGACAAATTAGAATTGAGGACTAAATTGAAAAAAAAATCACAAAAAGGCCGAGGAAAAAATATGAAATCAAAACAATAAGGACTGAAGGGGAAAAACATAAAATATGTCAAATTGGAATTGAATGACTAAATTGAAAACAATAAAACTTATATAAAAGGATAAAAAAATTAGAAATAAAAAGAATAAGGATTGGAATTGAAAAGGCAAACAAAAAGAAGATAAACTTGTATTTTTTTGGGAGGAGAGAGAAAATAATGAAATAAATAAAAGGTCTACCGCTAAGAAACCATCATATCTCCGACAACACACGCCATACCAAATGAAAGAGGAAGTGGTTCCACATCCAATGAGAATATGAAAGTGCTTGTTTGGTCACTAAGAAGCGTCGCACGCGCCATCTAAATGGCGCGACACCTTCTATGCGCTAACTTGTGATACGTACATGCGAACAACTTTAAATAATAAAAAATTAATATTTCAAGGAAAAAAAAATATCAAATTACCCCTATGAATATAAGATTCACCATAAAATCTATTTAAAAGAACAGGGTGAGTTTGAGTGAATTGTTCATTTCTCATTGAATGCAAAGGCAAAAATGATTTTTTATTATACTAAGAAAAAGGAAAGGACAAAAATATCTTAGCCAACCGATCTATTTTTTTTAAATTAAGAATAATTAAGTAATTTAATTATTTAAAAATTATTGAAAAGATATAAGTATCCTTGTATAATCATTAAATGACTAATGTACTATATAAAAAAACTAAAATACCCTTAAAACCAAGTCTAATGATTTTTTTTTATTTTTTTTTGGTGAATGGTAAAAACATCATTTTATTATAGTGGTAAATAAAAAAATATACGTGTAAGGCTACAATAAATTTTCCTTTCATGTTAGTTGTTTTTTTTAATTAAGGAAATAATCATTATTAGTACTTTAATTAAAATTAGTATTTGTAATATAATAAGCCAATAAACGTGTGGCAGTAATGGAAAGCGAGTAGGCAATATCTCAATTTTTAAGGCATTCCGTGTCAAGAACAAGACACGTCTCCTCCTTGTTATAAACAAGATAGAACATGAAAATTAGTTACATCCTCTAACTTACCTTTTGTATCTACTAAAGAAAAGACAAATATAAAGTGAAAATAGAAGATGAAATTCATTATTTATTTTTAAAAATATATTTATTTATATATTTTATTTATATTTAGTTTTTTTAAATTGACAAAAAAATAACTTATAAAATATCATTATTTAAATCTTATCGCCATAAAATTTCTCAATAGTAATTATCAAGTTAAGATTAATACTAAATAAATTTCTAAAATATATTATGTTGATACTAAAGATACAATATTTAAAATTATAAGAAAATATTTAATTTTGATTAATATACAAATTAATTCAAAAAAATTTTCTTACATGTAATAAAAAACCTAAATTTGCTAATATCATTTCAGTCAGCACGTGTATTACACGCGAACCAACATCGCGTTTTCGTTTCTTTCTTTATAGAATTACAAAACACATGGACCCACTACATAGTTGAAACTTTGATGGATGATGATCTTTGATTCTTTTCCTCGTTCAGTACTCTACCCTTTCGTGCCTTCCTTCTCTATATCATTCCTTCATTCTCTTTTTATCTATCGCCAAGCACTCTAAAAAAAGAAAAAATAAATTTATTTGGTCCCTCAACTCTTCAATATTTCTTTGTTTGATGATTTGATCCCCTAAAATTAATTTTTTATCATTACATCCTCCAGTACCTCATGTTTCTATAACTCTGTCCTTTTGGTCCTATTCATGGGAGAGGATTTTAATTTTAAAAGTGATTCAATAAAAACAAAATAATTACTATATTTTATAGAAGAAATCTTAGTAATATTAATAACAATAACTTATAAAGAACTATGAAGAGTGTAACTCAACTAATCAAGCTTTAAGTTTGCTCTCTAGAGATCACCAGTTAAAGTTTCACAAATCTTAGAGCCACTAAAGGCTCATATGGTGGTTAATTTTAGGGTCCGTGAGACTAGTCAAGACACGCGCAAGCTGATCCGGACACCCACGTTAATTAAAAAAAAAAAAACTTACAAAGCAAATCTTATAAAACAAAAGGAAATAATAGAGATACCAAATTAAAATAAATTGGAGAGTCATGGGACCGAATTGCATTATTAACAAAAAAAAAAATCAACAGAGATAAAAACACAACTCCTTGTTGGATCATTAAAAAAAGAGACAGAAGTCACGTATGTCTATTCTTCAACACCCACACATATTTGTGTTTGTTTGATGAAAATAACCATAATTACAAGTTGAAAATAAATTAAAAATAAAAATAAAAATAAAAATAAAAAGGGAAAAGGGAAACTCTCTCTCTCGATATAAGTATAAATCAGAGAAAGTTCTGATTTTGTTTCTCTTCTTGTTACAAATCTCTCGATCTCTCCATATCTCTCTCTCTCTCTCTCTCATTTCACGTTGGAGATCTCGAACAGGTTAGTTCTTAATGTGAATTCTTCTTGTTTCTTTCAATTTCTGTTTCTTGTTTGAATTTTGGAGATAAACTGTTAGCGTTTTTCATTTCTTTTTTATTTTTTTATGGTGAACTTTTGATTTTCGTAGTATCTAGGGCTTTGGAGATGTTTCGAAATATAGCAAATAGCAAATTGTGCTGTGAATTGGTTATAGTAGATGCTTTTATGTGATGAAGGGTTAGGGTTTTGAATGTTGTGATTGTTTGTTTGTTTCTTTCAAATAGTAATTTTTGTTGCTTCTTTGTGTTTATTCAATTCTTGCAGGTTTTTGTGGTGATGATTTTGTGCTTTAAATTGAAAGTGAATGGAGGGGGAAGTCTATTTTGTCTTGAGAGAATGAAATAGGGTTTTAAATATGGATAATTTTTTGGTGTTGCAGATTAATGTATTTCAAATAAGTTTACCGAGATAGTGATTGGAAGAGAAATGCTTTTTCTTGTTATGGTTAATTTGTTTTTTTTTTTAATTGAGAAAACAAACAAAAACTGAGTAGAAGAGAATTCTTGGGAGTACTGGATGGGGAATAAGCTGGGGAGAAGGAGACAAGTGGTGGATGAGAGGTATACAAGACCACAAGGTCTCTATGTTCATAAAGATGTGGACCATAAAAAGCTGAGAAAGCTCATTCTCGAATCCAAGCTTGCCCCTTGTTTTCCAGGGGATGAAGACAGCTGTAATGATCATGAGGAATGCCCAATCTGTTTCTTGGTCTGTATTTCTATCATTATCTTTGTTCCCCTGTCCTTTTTCCCTCAAGTTTATTATGATTTTTTTTTGCTCAGTTCCACTGTGTTTAGTTGCTTGCCAAGCTGAAGAAAAAGATAGGAATTGCTTTTTGTATATTCTCATTAATATTTTCTTTAGAAAATAGCATTTGATCGATTCTTTCCCCTCTTTTTGAGAGACATAGGAAAATTATTTTAAGATACCATGTTTTTTCCTCTCCCTTTGTTTACTCGTTGACCAAGGAGAAATAATTGATTTCCTAAAGCATAGATTGAATGGTATTAGACGCTGTTATATATTGTCGGTGTGACCAATCTGGCACTTTTGTTTTGTTTCTTTCTTATTAGTATTATCCGAGTCTCAACCGATCAAGATGTTGCATGAAGGGCATTTGTACAGGTAATTGTCAATTGATTTCTGCAATTTGACTTGCGAAGTTAGTTATTCATATCATGTACACAATTTGATCAGTGTTCTCTGTACCAGAGTGTTTTCTGCAGATGAAGAATCCTAATTCAACTCGTCCTACCCAGTATCCTTCATTCTTTATTATTCTTATTATATATATATATATATATATTTTTAATTTACTTGCATATTTGCTTAATTTGACTGTCATCATCTTATTCCTCATGAAGCCATATTTCTATGCTTGCGATACTTAATGTTATCAGATGTCCATTTTGCAAAACCTCAAATTATGCTGTGGAGTATCGAGGTGTGAAAACAAAGGAGGAAAAGGGTTTGGAGCAGATTGTAAGATTTGATTGGCATACAAGCCCTAATTTTTGTTATTTGGTGAACCGTGTGCTTATATTTTCTACATGTTGGTTGAGATTTATATGCATTTCTTCATTTTCTGCAGGAAGAACAGCGTGTTATAGAAGCGAAAATTAGGATGCGACAGCAGGAGCTTCAGGATGAAGAAGAGAGAATGCAGAAAAGACTAGATGTGAGTTCGTCAAGTGCTAACATTGAACCAGGGGAGCTTGAATGTGGGCCAACAACTGGTATCCTCTCTTTGAAATTCTGATATCCACTCCCTGTATGCTTATGTCATGGTTACTGTGATAGTTATACTTTTTATTCTCCTCTCCAATCCTCTCTCCCAGTTCCATCCGATACGACTCCTGTGGAAATTGGGGAAATCGTTTCGTCTCAATACTCAATCAGACGTCCTCCGCACGCTGGAGCGAACAGGTATATTGCGTCTCTTGTCCCCCCCGGGATATGATTTTTGTATTTCTTACCTGTTCCTGAATCATGGAGTTCCTGTGGTGATGGAATGAAAGGAAGGAGAGAAGATAGCAGTGTCATAACTGCTTTGCACTGTTAAGTCTCTCTAGAAAAAGAAAAAACAAAAGCTTCAATGCATGCTGTATCTCATTGAGACTCAGAGTTTGTTTTTTAATCAAGGGAAGGCATAGGTTAGGATGACTGTAAGTTTTGTTATGGTTTATTGACTTTAAATTCTAAATCAAATGTGTCAACAGTTCCTTATTACATGATGTCAGATAGCTTGTTCCTCAGATTGTTGTGATAACCTTTTTTATAGATTTGATCAGCACCAGCACCCAGAATAGCATATGTAATACCATATTTCCAGTTCAGCAGCTTGTTATACTAGGCTCAATAACATTCTTAAACTGATTCTGATTTTCTTTCAGATTGCCATTGTTCTAATTTATATATCAAATGTTTATTAACTTTATAGGGATGATGAATTTGACTTGGATCTCGAGGATATTATGGTTATGGAAGCAATCTGGCTTTCCATTCAGGTAAACAGTCTTTGATTGATTACCTCCAACTTACATGAATATTGACCAAGAAATTTCAGGTGTTTAAACTAACATTTTAATTTTATTTGACTTTCTTACCTCTAGTATCTGATTGGATTTTTCACATGTAGTAGTCTGGCATTATCCATGCACCATTCACTACCGTTTGCATCTTACCTGTCTAGGGATTGGATGCGATTATGATTTCCTGTATTCCAACTTTATGATCACCCATTTATAATTATAACCATGAGAGTGTCCCTTCAAATAAATTCCAGTAAGTTAGTAGAGCTTCGTTAGAAACCTCTGTAGTTTTGGCATTTGATGGGATGCACTTCCAAAATTTTCTTGTTTGACATTGCTGCTCGAAATGGATGCTCTTTGACTCTTCTAGAATTTAAACAATGTCCCTCAGCTATTGTTGTTGTGATTTAAGTCCAGAAGTGAATGGTCACAATTTTGTCTTGTCAATCTAATCTTTATGCTAGTTTGGTCAGGAAACTCTCAATTTTCCAGATTATGACTCAGAGTGAGCGCATGAAATTTATGATGAACAACAATAAATTGATTATTTGTTTGAAAAATGAGCACTTTAGAGGATTTGGACCTTTGTCTCTTCAGGTTTTACAGAAATTTTTAACTCCCATTTTACCATCATTTCTTTGCCCCTTCCTTTTCCTTTGCCTATGTCTAGCTTAATCTTGCTCATACAGGTGTGCTAGAAGGATCCTGGCATTTATCCCTAATAATTATCATAGCATATGCATCACACATGGATTACTCAAGCTATATGAAAATTTTGTCAAGGCTTAATGTAGGATTGAAAACTAATGTAATTTATTGAATCAAAAAGCTATTGGAAAGATAATTTGAATAAATGTACAAAAGACACTTTTAATATAATGAAATAGAGGTATGAAACTTTATGTATTGAGTTGCCTACCCAGTAGAATTATCGAACAAATCTTTACCTAAATAATTTAGCTTTGAAGTCATGAAGGTTTTGTTTTCAACTATTTCTGTTGAAAGAAATAAAATTCTAATTATGTATGTTAATTAAGTAGCTAACATCATCCCCTTAAGAATATAGTGATATCATATCCAATAGAAGTTTTCAGTAGAATGAATTTTAGATTAAATTGTGTGTAATTTTGTGAGTCATTTATGTTTGGGGTAATTGTGCCTAATAAGCAGAATCTCTGTTTTTATTAGAACTAATTTTATATCATTGTTGCAGTTTATGGGGCTTCATATTAAATACAAATACAATGGTACTGTTAAGAATGAATCAAATGAGATGGGTAATATTAGGGATGTGCAGATTTTAAATAAGAATAATAATTAGAAGAAGAGATGTGCAGATTGAATTTTGCTTTACACTTTAGAGAATATGATCTTAATCTTTAATTGAAAATTTTAAAAGATGCAGAATTTAATGTACAGCATTTCAAAGGCATCTTACTGCGTTAAACACCATCTCTATGGTTTAAGGTTTCTATTTATCAATATTTTTGTGTCTATTCAAGTCTATTATTTGTGTAGCTTATATCTAGTACGCCCAATGAATCAACCATATTTTATTTCCTGATTACATAAATGGGTTAACTTTTTTTTAGCATTTCATATAGCATTTCTTTCTTTTTTTACTTTGGATATGTAAAACTCTTATGATATAAAGTCTAAAGCTTCGTAAGATTGTAAAAAAAACATAGCCCAACACCTTAATAGAAATCATAATAATAATTACACATCTCCTAAATTTGTTAGACTAGAGAGATGATTATTAAAAATGAAAATTCAAAGTGGAGAGTAAGTTAGATCTATCAAGTAAATAGATGCTCTTGCCTAACAATTCAATTAACTGTCATCAGTTATAACTAGTTTCAAACTGATTAAGTTAATCTCTTCCCCCATCCACCATGGCATTATGTTTCATCAGATACAATCACCTCGAGCTTTTCCTTGTGACTAACATTTCTTCTCATCTGTAAACACCTTAAGAGGGCGGTATCCATATTCGTCTGTTTTTTATATGATAGCAGGGTTCTTGCATCTAGATGTCAGCCCAGTGAACAAAGGAAAATTAGAGATACAATGAAATTGGAAGCATTTAAAAAAGATTTACAAAAAAGAGAGAAACATGACAGTACTGATAGTGTATAAATCTAGTGTTCCTTACCTCAGCAGAAAAACCAGTTCTTTTTTTAGAAGTTGATATCTGAAATGGAAGCAAATTGAAGCTATCAAAAGAGTTGCTGCTTACAAATATGTCTTATTGGTGCCTAAAACACTGCTTTGATGATTTTTGACTTTCCTCTTCATGAAAATTAAAATTTGTATTGCATCGTGTATTTTTCCTTGCTGTGATATTGAATACTCTTTGCACATTGTTTTTTCATATTTGTCCTAGAGAAGCTCGGGTTTGGGAGTCCAGTTCTGTTCTCTTTTTTCCCCTTTATCCCAAGCACAAGTATATTTTTGTCAAATGAAGCTTTCTTGACAGTTCATGCTTTTATCTATGGATGAGGTTGATAGGCCTTTTCTGTTTGTGTAATATACATGTGCATGCTCCTCCTAAGGCCCAGCTATGGCAACTAAAAATTTTGGGTATGCAGACATGTGTTCATACAATGCATGATCTAAAAAATGTTCTGTTTGCTATTTTAGTAACTGAACTGTTGTTGTCTGATATGGACCTGGGAGATTTGACACTGTTTTATTCCTGGTCATGACAAATGATTTGAGCTTGTACCTTGCTCCAGGAAAATGGAAGACAGAAAAATCCACTTTGTGGTGATGCTGCACCACCTGCACAATATACCATGGAAGCACGCTATGTGACTCCAGCGATGGCACCACCACTGGCTGGATCTTCATCATCCCCTTCTGGAGGTCTTGCTTGTGCTATAGCTGCTCTCGCTGAGCGTCAGCAGACTGGTGGGGAATCAATTGTTCACAATAGTGGAAATATGCCATCATTCAACATGCTTCCAAGCACTAGTAGCTTTTACAACAGGCTTGAGCAGGATGCAGACAATTACTCGCCTGCACAGAGCTCTAGCAATGTATTGCCAGACTGCAGGATGATTGTGACAAGAGATGATGGGGAATGGGGTGCAGATCGTGGATCAGATGCTGCTGAAGCTGGGACCAGTTATGCAAGTTCTGAGACTGCAGAAGATGCTGGTGGAATTTCTTCCCTGTTACCTCCACCACCGCCTACAGATGAAATTGGAGGAAGCTTTCAGAATGTCTCTGGACCCATCCCAGAGAGTTTTGAGGAGCAGATGATGCTGGCCATGGCTGTTTCCCTTGCTGAGGCTCGAGCTATGACTAGTGGGCCCCAAAGTGCATGGCAATAGATTTCGGGTATAGGCGAAAAAAGTTCGAACAAATGATTCTGGCTAAGGCTTTGCAGCTAGCTCAGTACTGAGCTAGGTCCAGTGCACAATGTGTGCCTGCAACTGGCTAAATGGTCAAGGTAGCGAAGATTCTCTCCTTTGCACTTCATATCACTACATATAGTTGTTAAAAGGAAAAGGTATTATTTTAGTGAATGAAAGGTTGTTTGATAATGATACAACATAACGATTCGAAGTCTCGTGGTCGTTTCTTTTCATGGTTCTATATCATTTCTTAGCTTGTTCAGGATTCACAGGGTAGCAAAATCGTTTAATGATGGAATCATCACAATCACTTGTACAGAATTTTAGGTGGCATCCATCTTTTCTGTAACGGTTTCATTCTTCCACACGATTAATGAATAGATGCGCTTGCTCAATTTATCGGAGTGCAGACCAAAGTGGAAGATTAGATTTTATTTGGTTTCTCAGCTTCTTACAGTGCTGTAAAGGAACTACATGTTAATCTGCTCACCATTGATGTGTCTTTGTAGAGGTGATTCTGGATCCTTGGGTCTCAGGTAACCAATAATCTAATGCCATTACTGTGTCTGGAATTTGGAAAGGAACGCGATGAAAGATTCATGCTGTAACTAGAGGGATGGATTGATGGAAGGAAAGGAACTGCCTAGCCTATCATTTGCCTCGAGTGCCAAAAACATAGCATTCGTGTGATTTTTCGACGCAAGGAACTTCTCACACCTATTTCGAGGCCCCAATAATCGAATTTTCCAAAAACATGTTTATAAGATTTAAAAGTATTAGGAGTTTAAGAATATGAAACATACAGAACAAATCCATTAAAGTGGACGCCTGGTGTGCAAATGGCTTGCGAGGAAAGGATTTAGATAGAAACGAGGATGATGTTGGGAAGAAATCATCAAATCCTTGTCCCCGTGAAGGGATAGGAGGCATCCCATAAGATCAAAATGATACGAATAGAGTGCAAGAGAATTAGGGAGTCATCCAGCCATGCAATCAATTTTCTAGTAATATATATTCCCTTAGCTCTTCTTCTTCTTCTGTGAAATTGGAGAAATTAATAGATGAAAGAGTCTCGTCACTTGTACTAACCCTACTGATGTTTGGTTTGTATATGAAGGATAGAAATGGTTTCCTCCTGAAATCGCTGCCCTATCTCTTTTCATCATCCATTCTCATCAGCTAACGGAACACGCCTTTACCATAAATTTGGCGGTGGTTTTCTGATAGATATCCAGGGATCGTGGTTTAATCTTATCAGACATGCTCAGGCTCTTCTTTACTCCAGTAAGGCCATGTAAATCCCTTCACTCTTTGAAGCTTCATGAAACCTAATATATATTGAGATTGAGCATCGACCATATGCATAGAGATAGCATTCTTGTTAATTAATGCAATAGAAAAACGTTGGATAAGTTTAAATAATGATTGCAACTGTGATTTTGACCAAGGACTTGTATATCTCCTCTAAAATAAGGTTAAATTGTACTATTTCTTGAAATAAATTTGCTGTCTCTCAATCCTCAAGATCATATGTTCATGACCGTTGGATCATGAGCCCCATGCATCTTCAAAGATGTGGGTACGGTCAGTGTGAACTAACAAAGATAAAGAAGGAGATTTATGAGCTAGGGCATTGGAGTAGCTGAAGATGCATCAACAATCATTGACACCCCACATGGTATGTCTCAATAATTGTCAAGGGAGGCTCAACTTTCTTTCACATTAACAATGAAATGGGTGGTGGCCAAGATGGTAAAATCAATGGAGGACAAGAGGTATGCTTTTTATATGGTTTTAGTTTCATTTTCTTTGTATACTAATACTAATGGTCACGGATCACATGATATAAATCATGTTTTGCAAATTTTATTTGGAATATAAAGTTCTAGTTTGTTACATCTAAGTTGACATGAGATACTCTATATATATATATATATATATATATATATATATATATATATATATATCAATAATTAAAAAAAAAGTTCTTTCACATGGTTTTGATATGGACAAGATATATGTTTTTTATATAGTTTCTAGTTTAATTTTCTTTCTACTAATATTAATGGTCATGAAATACATGGTATAAGTCTTGTTTCGTAAATTTTATTCAGAATATAAAGATCCAGTTTGATAAACATAAACTAACACAAAATATTCTACATGTCAAAAAAAAAACTTATGGGGTTTTTTTAATTAGTTACCACTAATTAACATGTGCACCCAACAAATATAATTTTTTTTCTTTAAGCACATAGAAGATATTACTTAAAACTTGGTACATGGCTTGTTTCTTTCTTTCTTTTTTTTTTAATTTTTTTAATTAACACTTTTTTATATGTTTTTTTAATAATTTCTAAATTTATATTTTAATTAATGCCATTTCTTTGTGTTTTTTGAGCTTATTTAGCCCTTTTTTTTCTAAGTATGCATTATTTTTTAATTATATTGTATGTATCTAAAGTTTTAAGAGGTTAGTATGATTTATCTATACTTTGTTTTTTTTATATTTTATATAGATTAAGTTTATTTTTAAAAATAAAAATATATTTATTTTTAGATAATACTTATAATATATGCAGTATTGCATAATTTTTTTTTTCAAAAAACTTATCAAAACTTCAAATGCTTAGAAAAAAAAATAAAATTAAAATAGCCACAAAAATTGAAAAACTCGGAATATTAATAAAAACTTGGAACATCGAGAAAACATTGAAATAAACCCTAAAAAATATATAAAATCCATCTCCTGCAAAACTTATTTTATTTTCATAGACATTTTTTTATGCTTTAAGGTTTTCTAGGTTTTTTCTTGGCATTTCAAGTTTTATTCCTTTTGCCTTTGGAAAATTAGTTTTTCATTTTTTAGATTTTTGGAAATTAGTTTTTTCAGTTAGTGATTGTAGAGGCATTTTTGTCCAAAAAGTGATAAAATAGCATGTGAAAGAAAATATAAATATATCCATACATATGATAAAGTATATTGTCGTACTTACCCTTGAAGTAATAAAGAGCAAATATTAAGCTGGAGTTGCGGTTATCAATTAAAAAACTTTATTTTTTTTTAAATGAGGAATTTAGAGAATTGCTTTCAGCCCCGTGGTTTAAGGCAAGGGCCAATCAGAGAATTCATGTAAATGATATGTTTTTAAGGAGATTGAAGTGGCGTGTCTCTCACGATAACTCCTTTTTTTTTTTCCGTCAAATTTTTTGTTTTTTAACTGTGATCTTCTAGATTCAACTATTGACCATTTTTTTATTATTTACTAGAGAAAGAAAAAAATTAACAAAATAGGACCAAAGCATTAAATAAGAAAAAATTCCATGGTTAATTTCATACTCATTGAAAAAAGTTCTTTTTGGTCCCTCTATCTTTCTTTGTTTGTATTTCCACTTCCTATAGTTTTTAGAATTGTAATTTTAGTCTAAAAATTTATCTTGTTTATTTTTCAGTCTTTTAATTTGAGATAAAAAATCATTGAAAATAACAGAAAAAAGAGTTTTCTATTGGTTACCTTCAAATAATAAAAAAGGTAAATGTTGATGTCAACGAGTTGTTTTCAACGAGAATGGTTTGATGATAATAGATTTTTTCTATAAACATGTTGAAAAAAAGCAAATCAGGGGTTGTTTAAATTTTTTTATTTGATTATTTTTTAATTGATTTTAGGGTTGGTAAGTGGTTTATGAAGGTTATTATGGTATTTTTGAGTTGTTTTCCAGTAAAAATGACTAGAAAATTGGAATTTTTTATGACAAAAAACTCAAATATTGATTTTCTAATCATTAGAGGTAACTAAAAAATATCACAGTATGCGACAAGTTAACTATGAGTCGTGATTTGTGATATGTCTCCTAGTTTTTTTTTTTTAAAGCATATGACTCCAAAGAAAAAAAAATATAAAAAACCTCAAGCATGAGCCTGGGTTTTTTTAATAAAGCCTAAGTAGGTGGGGCTTGCCTTGTTTTTATTTTTATTTTTGGAAAAATTACCCTCAATATCATATAGTTTGGTCGAAATTACACTTGCTAATTTTAGAAAATTACACTTTGTATTCTCAATCAACATAAATTTTCAAATTGGATAAAAAAAAACTAAACTACCCTTATATATAATATATCAGAAACTAAAAAAAAAACAAACAAAACTTTTCTTTCCTCCAAATACAATTTATATATCTTAAAAAGACCTGAAAAAATCCAAACTAAAACTTAGAAAGAACTTTATTTTTTTCAATCATCTCATCGATTGTCCATAAACCAAGTTCAATTTATTAAGGGCTACATCCAATATTTTTTTTAAAAAAAACCCAATTGCCCAGGCAATTCTAGGTATTATCTAATTGAATTAAGCGAATCAAGCAAATTCAATTGTTTGCTTTTAAAGAGCTAGTTAAGGCAACAAATATGTTTTCAACCCAAAACCTTGTGGGAGAAGGTGGATTTGGATTTGTATATGGATTTTTTTAGGGGTTAGAAGTATTTGGGTTTATTATCGAGAGAGGTGAAGGTGAGCCAAAATATACTTACACTTATGCAAAGAGTGACAGTGGGTAAAGACCTATTAGTTGATTTATTTATGGTAAGGGACTGTGATGTACATGGGTCTACAACTGTGTTTGGCTTTGGCTTGGTGGAGATGGTTGTTTAATGGGGGGAAAGCTAAGGCTATTGTTGTTGTGGGGAAAGAGTGACAATGGCTTTTAGTTGTGATGGTGATTTATGAGATAGGAAAATGGTCGCGATGGCTTTCAACTATGAGTGGTGATTTGTGAAATAGGAAAAATGGTGGTAATTTTGATAGCAGGGTGATTGTTTTTTTTTTTTTGTCATAATAGATTGGGAGAAGTCGTGGTTCGGTGTTAGGTTGTTTGGATAGGGAGAGAGACTAGTATGGAGGTATAACAAGGTGGTTATGGAGGTGATGTTAGCTAGGTTTTGAGTTTGTGGTCTTGATGGCTAGGGTTTAGTTGTGGAAAATGGTGAACAATGTTTTCTCTCAAGCATTTCATCCTATTTTTTTATTCATTTTCTCTCTAGTCATCATATTTAAGAAGAAAATGTTTGTTTTCTCCTTTTTTTATCTTCGAATAATTAATAGTGCAAGACTAGGAAGAGTTTGCCTCCATTTCAAATTTCTATAAATAAGAGCAATTGATTGAGATTTGTAACCGAGAGAAAGAGATCTAGGTTGAATTTTTTTTATATATGAAAAACAAGAAATTTAAAGATCTAAGCAAAATTTAGTATAAGCTCTTAGATCATTTATGTCCCAATTTGATTTCACCATTTAGGTCCAAGTTTTTGAAGTGAATAAAGGTGATGGAGTTGCCTTGCTTGTGAAACATTATTAGGATACTCTTTGAAGGGACTTCTTGCCCTAAAATTGGGTTGGATTAAAATTTTACAACAATTATGCATTAGATACTTGACTTAAAAAAATTGTTACAACTTCTATTTCTACCAAATTGGTCATTTCATTATTCAATTGTTAGGTAGCTGAAACTCCAATAATGAGAAAAAAGGATGAGGTTGGTGGATAGGTTTTTTTAAAAAACATTTAATGGAAAAAATTATAATATTTAATATAAGGTCATTTTAGTTATTAAATGAAAAATAATGATAAATTTGTAAATAATTAGGTAATTTTTGTTGACTTTTTTTGGTGAGGATATTAAGTATTAGTGAGCGTATGAAGTTTAAAATGTATTGTGTAATTTTGCAAACTTGGTAGATAAGTGCAATTATGACCAAACTAGAGGATGTTAGGGACATTTTTTTTCTTTTGTTTTTGTTTAACTAAATTTACTTTTTTTTAAATAATAAATTTAAAATATTATGAATAAATTATTTTTTTTAATTTCATCCTCTAACATTGGGTTTATTAGGGATTAAGTTTTAGAATTTGTTTTAATTTTCTTTCTATGAGGTTATCTTAGGGGTGATCATTTTCGGTTTGGTTTTTACGTATAAAAACAACCAAACTGAAATTTTGTAAAATACAAAAAATAAAATTGAAACCGGTTCAAACCAACCAGTTTCGGTTCGGTTAGGTTATTTTATATTAAAAATTGAAACTTAACCGATCGGTTTTGGTTATGTTCGGTTCGGTTTTGGTTCGGTTCGGTTTTGGTGCAGTTCGGTTCGGTTATTTTTTATTAAAAACCAAAAACTATATTTTTTGGGGGGTTTTTTTGGACTTTCTAATAAGCTTGATTTCGATTTGGTTTCGTTTTTTATTTTTTCGGTTCGGTTTTTCGATGTTAGGCTTATGAAACCAAACCGAACCGAACCGAATATTTTTTAAAATATTCTAATTGGTTTAATCAGTTTTTTTCATGATTCAGTTTTTTCGGTAATTTGTTTTAGGTTTTCTTATTTTTTTTGGTTTTTTTGCTCACCCCAGGTAATCTCAGTCTCATGATATAGGTCATGAGTTTTCTATGTTAACCTCGGTTGACTTGAGTCTTTATTTTTCTTATTTTTTAATTGATTTTTTTAATTTCATTACAAGGTTATCCTGGTCTCATGACCCGATTTGTGAGTTTTCTAAGCTAACCCTCGTTGACTTGAGTTTTTTTTTTCAATTTCATCCTTCAATGTTAGGTTGATTGAGAATTAAGTTTCATAATTTATTTTTATTTTCTTTCTTTAAAGTTATCCCGGTATCATGACCCAAGTCCAAGTTGATTCAAGTCTTTTTTTGGTCCTTTTTAATTTTTTTTTTCAATTTTATCCTTCAATATTTGATTGATTGAGAATTAAGTCTCATAATTTGTTTTGATTTGCTTTCTATATGGTTATCCTGGTCTCATGAACTAGGACATGAGTTTGACAGGTTAACTCTAGTTAAATTAGGTCATTTTTGTTGTTTTTTAATTGAATTTTTCAATTTCATCTTTAATATTTGGTTGATTAAAAATTGAGCTTTATGAATTGTTTCAACTTGCTTTTTATGGGGTTATCCCTGTCTCATAATCCAGGTTGAAGGTTTGACAAGTTATTCTGAGTTGACTCGCGTGTTTTTTCTGTTTGTTTTTAATAGATTTTTTTTTTTCAATTATGTTCTTCAACATGAGGTTGATTAGGAATTGAGCTTCATAACTTGTTTCAATTTGCTTTTTATGAGGTTATCATGATTTCATGACTCAAGTCTAGAATTTGACAAGTTAATCTGGATTGACCCGAATTGATTCAATAAATTCTTGTCTCATTATTTAAAACAAAGATGCTAATGTTTTTTAGTTAAACTATATTTTTACCAGTTATTCGAGTTGTTTTTGGACTCATCAAATGAACCGAGTCATATCGAGTCAACCCATATGATTTATTTATTTTTACTAGAAAAAAATGTTAATAATGTCTAAATCTTATATGTTTTTTTTTATATATAAAAAAAATCATACCCATGACATACTACTAATGAATGATACAGTCTAATAATGATAATACATTAAGTTAAAAGTGATTTCAATGCAAAAACATTGAAAAACCATTAAAGGCTTTTCCAAATGATGACTGAAAATTGAAGTTTTAAAAATTGATTATAAACAAAACAACCATACGGTCCATACTCCCCCAATATTTAGAATTATTGCGTGTTTATATATAAAAAAAAATGGTTGAAGTCTCTTGATTGTATAATAATAATAATAATAATAATAATAATAATAATAATAATAATAAAATAAGCTACTTTTATGCAAACAAACTCTTTAATTTGAACATTCGAGGATCTTAGAATACCTTTCTATTTCTATTTGTAAAATAAAATGAAAACTTCCATCTTTATTCGGCTTCCGGTGCACTTCAAATTATAAAATTCCTCTGTGCATTTCTCATGTAATGCTAGCTGAAATAAACCCACGAGTGTAAGGGAACGTTTGGAAATGGGGATGCAGCTGTGTTTTTAAAAAAATTAATTTATTTTTTATTAAAATTTAATATGATTTGTATGTTTTCGATCGTTTTAATGTGCTGATGTCAAAAATAATTTTTAAAAAATAAAAAAACATCATTAACATATATTTTGACACGAAAAATTATTTAAAAAGTATCCATAACCACACTACCAAACACGCTCTAAATTTTTCTATAAATCACAAGTAAACAGAAATATTAATACTTGATCACTTGTTTGTTCTTCAATACTTTACTACTAAATTTTCAAACTTAAGTTGGAGAACATGATAATAAACTGCAGGCGGGAAAAAGGATACGTTCTACAAGGACTTGCTATTGAGAACAGTATTGGAAGTGGAGTTGAAAAAAGACAAGGAAAAAAAAAAGGTTTGAACTTTGAAAAGAGACAAAAAAAGACAAGAGTTCTTGGAGAGGTGAGATAGAGGTTGGATTTCCAAAGATTCACCACTATCTTATTGCATTTATTATCACTATATCACACT